>Ga0075367_10001040_pt1 | contig 11453 bp, 5 predicted proteins | sample EndMethybrTD3032_FD_71399 | JGI IMG/M metagenome (GOLD analysis project Ga0075367, IMG submission 71399) | Populus endosphere microbial communities from Tennessee, USA - Endosphere MetaG P. TD hybrid TD303-2 | ecosystem: Host-associated > Plants > Roots > Endosphere | place: USA: Tennessee...
GACTCCTCGGCACAGGGAGTACGGGCCTTCATCTCCAGGAGAAAAGCATCGAGTGCGCGGGATCCTTTCTCTTTTTATTACTTCAAGGGTCTTCTATTCGACATTCTTATTAGAAAGGCTTCGGCATCCAGTTTCCTATTTTGGATCGCATCTCGCGAAAGAAGATCTACGGGCAAAATAAATATCCAATTCCTCTTGGACTTTCTTTCTTGGTCAGACGAACCACCTTAAGCAAGCGACTTGGGATGGGAAGACTTCTTGGCATCGGTCTCTCTTTCTATATATATTGATTCAAGGCGGGGAAGATAACCTGCCTCATCGTAATAAGACAGCATGCTTCACAGCCATCGATCTTTGAATTCAATGAAAGAAGCTTTCAAAGGCCACAAACGAAAATAGAATGATTGGGGCGCAGAAGCCCTCCAGCTTATCTTATGCATCAAAAAGGCTACTTGACCAGCCTACTGATTCTTCTTATGGGGCAGTACCAAAAAAGATATGAAATTAAGGGCACCCGAGTCCCTAACTGGAATCACGGAAAAAGCCTCTTACGCAAGTATACAAACAGCTCTCATAGTTCAAAAAGACGTGTGCTAGGATTATTATTGTACTTGTACAAAGGCGAGGGCGTGAAGAGAGATTAATGAAAAAAAGAAAGCAAGCCCTAAATCTTAACAGTCCTGGATGCAAAAAGCCCGATTCGCGGGTTGAGGCCATGGCGAGATCCAATTCGACATACCAACTCTTATTCTTTTTGAAGGGGAAGTCCAAGTAAACCATTACAAGGAACGTAGTAACTCGACTGAAAGGATAGGGTAGAGGAATTGAGTGGAATGGAAATCATATGCTTTGAGGAACAAGAGCACAAAAGAGACCTGCGGCGGGGTAGACACGGCAGGCGTTTTGCTTATAGGGCTACGGGAACTTTTTCAAGAGCCTCATCGACTATCAGCATGACGAGGGGAAAAAGCAGCGGATTCCTGGTTCGCTCGAAATCTCTTCCCCGGGCATAAGCGGGGAGTCTCTCTTTAGGGACTTGGAACAGCCCAGGAGAGAGCCCGCCCCCCAACCAGAGGCTGCGCCGCCTGCCCCAAACATTCATGTAATACAGGCGGAAGTCAAAGAGGAACTGCGTGATTTTCTTAGGGCTCATACAAAAATAGAGCCCAAATTCACCTTTGTTACTTGCTTGCCCTACCCTCGATTAAGATAACTCGTACTATAAGTAGATGGGCTGGATTGAAAAAATGCCCTACTTTCCTAAGCACGATAACTCACCACTTGCTCAAGAATTGGCCTGCTTTAGCCCTTGACCTACCTTAACTCCTTGGGATAACTAAGAGACTTGTTCGCTTTACTTTACTGACCTACCATAATGAAAGATTAGCGACAAGAGCTTGACTTGCGTAAAAGAAAGAACTCAAAAAAATCTCGCTTTCCCTCCCTTTGTTCTCTTTTGCCTTATCAAAATAAGGACTGAGAGTCTTAGGGCTAGCTGGCTAATAGATTTTCACTCAAAGAGGCTCGAAGGCAAAGTAAACTCAAACTTAAGACCTGCCATTCAATGGAAAAAGTCAAAAGAGGGATTGTAGGAAGAGGGACTTCCCCTGACCTAAGCATTTCTTACTCTGTTGGCTTAAGTCATTGCTTAAAATCTGATCCTTTTTTATTCGGTATGTCGCTCTGCGATCAGAGCAAATGAACAGACAAAACTAATAAGTAAATGAGAATAAGCCAAGCCTTTTGAACCACATTTTCTTTTTCTTTCCCTTTCTGCTCCCACGGTCCGTGTGAAGCACCACTTATTAAATTATAGATGAGGGGGGTCTTCGGCCTAAGACTGGTTTGGCTCCTCTTATACGATCAATCTCCTTGGGAGTCGAATCACAGTAAAGTCAAACGAGCTCTGCCCGGGTCTATGTTGGTAATGATCTGGTCAACGGCTGAGGTAGAATCTATAGTATGTACGATACCCTTGGAGTACCTCGTTTCGAGGATTGGATAAAGGTCTGAGGTTGACTCTCAAGAACAAGAATAAGAACTTCCTCATGTGAAAAGAATGCGTAGGCCAAGAAAGCTCAAAGGAAGTGAAAGAATTCAATTCAAGCTGAAGCAAGGACGGGGGAAGGGGAGATTCCTCTATAAAGCAAATGCCGAGACAGGTGCTAGATGAAGTTTCATCTTCATTGGCATTCCAGAACCCAAGTCGTTCAGTCTTTACCAGCCCTGAAAGGGCTTTTGCACGTGAAGAAGAAAAGGACGAAGCTTCTCAAGGTGAAATTGAGAACAGACTTATAGTTCTTTGGAATTTGATTTGCTTTTCTAGAAGAATCCCTCGCTCCTGTATGGAGCAAACTAGGGTGCTCTCTTCCCACCCGGTGTCGCCTCTGACTCCCTTTCTTGGCTAAGCTCTATTGGGCGCAGCTTTCTCGATCCTTCATTCCGTGCCATAAGGCTATCTAACGTAGGCGCTACCCGCAGGTACCGGTGCTTTACTTTATGCGTAACAAGCTTGATTCCAAAGATCTCTTGTCTTATGCTGCTTTATTCGATTAGATCCCTTCTCGCCTAGTAGTTTGGTAGGCTACCGAGCAAACTCGGTGTAACCGCTGGTGGTTCTTTTTCTCTTTGTCCGGCCCGCCAAATTCTTTTTCTGCATCTATGCCCTTTTCCTTGGAGTTCAGTTCTAAACTTGCCTAATAATGTGAATTTCTTTCTCGAAGAGGAGGCCTGAGAGACGGCCAAGGTGTGACACTTCGTTCACTGCTGGCGCGGAGTAAGACATGCCGCCTTAATGCACTAGACAGTTAGAAGGATTTGAACTATTACTGAACCGGCCTTCGAGACGAAAGGAACGAAAGCAGGCAACATGAGTATGCTACTTCCTGCGAGAATGCATTATAATGGTTTGTCATGTTCCTACTCTAACTCCTGCGAGAATGGCCCTCCCTACTACAGACTACGCTCGGAAAGTCGGTGATAAGCAAGAAGAGAAGAATTTGAAAGAAGAAAAGAGAAGTCCCGAGAAGTACTTCACTTAGCCTTTCTCTAGTAGTTCTTCCCCTCCTTCCTCACTACGCTTCGCTTGACTTGAGTCATATTCCTATTAAAAAACTCCCCGTAATGCTTGTATTCCCTTACTGAACGGAAGGAACGGTTCCCCTACTCGCTTGCTAATTATAGCCGGAACGAAGGCACGGATTCTATACCAAGTCTTTCCTATTCTCCTAGTCTCGCAGTTGTCAGCTCCTTAGCTTTGTTTGGTTTTTGCCCCTTTCCCCTTTCTCTAATAAGAAGGTAAGCTGTGTTCGGGCTTTCGAGTTGGATATCACCATATACTAGTGCGGGTGAAAGCCTCGAAAAAAAAAGGCTTAGCCATTTCCTAGCAACACAAGGCAGGTGCAAAAGGCGAGAGGATAGCGTAGCTACATGAAACCAAGTCATTCTTTCTAGAATACTTGCTGGCATGCGAGACAAGACTGGAACCAAGGCCAAGGGCAGGAACTCTACCAACAGGACCAACAAGAACCCTATCATCAACCAATAGGCCAGGAGCTTCAACTGAAGCCGAGGAGCTTATTGCCTCGACCTCCTGGGAGAGGAGCTTTTACGCGTAAGAATCCAACTAGAAAGCGGTTCTTGCTCTGGTTTCAGGGAATCCCTAAAAAGCCCAGGTCAAGGACTAGACTAAGAGTAGGTGTGTAAGCAGCCAATAGTGCTTCTTACGGAGAAGTGTTTCAAGTCATAGGGACACTAGCTACCCTTTTCTAGATTTGTGGCGGGAGGCAGGAAACTCCGTCTATACCACAGACGAGACCCGGGAGTCATAGTTCCAATAGCGAAGGAATTAGAACTATTGGCGGCCGCGAAGGATACGGAACGTTTAGGCTAATGGTACTACTAGTCAACTACACTAGCGGACTATTTATGCGCTGACTGAACTTGCTTCGTAGACAAGGTTCGTTCCGTAGCACGCTTCGGGCGAAGCCGGGGCCCGATTCCCTTGACCCCAAAATCTAGTTTTTATTCAAATCCCGACTCAACCCCTCACCCTGCCTGCACCACAACCACTATTACCCCTTACCAACCACCTCCCGTCTACAATCTTGATAAAGTCTCTTGGGAGAAAAGATACAGAGAAGAGAGAAAGGGAAGATTGTGATGAGATTGGGAACATGACTCGCTCTGGCAGATGTTTTAAGCCAGACAACCTGAAAACAGATGGAAATAAAGAAAAAGACAAAGAGAAAGGAAAAGGGAAGGAAAATACTGATGCTTTTCTCAAGGAAATCCAGAGGTCGGAATAGAATGCGGCTGAACAGTTTAGCAAAGCCCCTGCCCAAATTTCGATCTTAGGTCTTCTTTTAACTTCAGAGTGAGAATAAATGATGGAAAAATTTCGGAATGCACATGTCACCCCAGACATTTCACCCAAGAGATTGGCCAGGTTAGTGGGACAGATTTTGGCTCAGCTTCAACCTCATGAGAGGTGATTGCACCAGTAGCAAAAGAGATCTCAGGATAAAGAGGTACCATATCATATGTGTAACGAAAACGGACATGACACAGCAAGTTGCTAGTATAACTTGTTCGCACAGGGGTCTGAAAGCTTTTCAGTCAAGACTGGTCGGGGCTCTGGAGAGGAAGAATCTACATCGATCACGATGCGAGCAACAAGGTAATGGTGTCCGAAAGACAGATCTCATCACAGCACTTGCTTTCCCTAAACTATCTATCTTTAGAAGAGCAAAACTTCAAGAGGGAATTCTCTAATTCGATAGCCTTACAACAAACAAGCTTGCTTAACGCACTAGCTTTGAGTTCCGACTTAAAAGCTCTTAGAAGTTAAAAACCAAAAGACAAAGCGCATCGCTCTCACGCTCGTCAGTAAAGTCAGTTATTCGTCTTTTATAAACGAGTGTTGTGTACTAATAGACACTTGCTTACCGTAACCGCAAAGAAAGAACGGTTCTATCTATTCATAATCATAAGGGCTGGAGCGCCTTTCGAACGGTATAAGTTATGACTTCGCTTCCGAAAAGATAGATTTCACTCTGATTCACCAGCATCCACTACCGGAAGGAATTGCCTTACTTACCGCCTGCTCTTTCCTTTTCATTACCGATCCGCTTTCATAACAGCGTAAAAGAAAGGAGTCTCGGTATTCGTTCTGACTTCCGCTCGCAAAGAAAGAAGATCTGGATTTGACTAGGGCGAGCGCAGTTTACTATGCGAGTGGAGAGATTTAAGCGAGCTAATAGCGACTCTTTCAGACCCTCCCTTTCTTTAGACTTGCAGTAAAGCTGAACAAGTTTACTCAGCTTGCACTTGAGCTTGAATTTTTTAATCCGCATTAAAAAATCCCCAAAGCTACAAGAAAGCCCGCTACTTGCCAAATAGTAAAGCGCCTTCCTCCCTGACTTGACTTTCCTAGCTACCAAGCCCCTCTTCATTCAAACCCTTGCCAGAAGGACGAAAGAAAGGAAAGATTCTCTGTGATACCGCTTGAATAACGATAATCGGAGTGAAAAGCCTTAAAGAGAAAGCTTTAGCAACGGTAGGAGTGGCAATCGTCACTCGCCAGCACCTGACGAGCTTACCAGAACCTTCTCTCGCAACAAGAAGAGTTTGACTTGGGCAAGTTCATGATATGAAGAGCCTTTAGATGAAGAACGCCCTACTAATACAAGTCAAGGAGAGGAAGGACCAATGAAGGCAAATATCCTATCCCATGGGGCTGACCTCCGACCATCAAAGAAGGGATTGGACTCAGGTGGGCAAGGCAGGATCCCAACCCATTTCTCCCATCAAGCAAGCATCAGAGTCAACAGGCTTTGTATCTTTCTCATCCGGGATAGGCCCCGAAAAAGAAAGAGCTGCGAAATTAGAAAGACTAGCACAAAGAAGTGATGACTTTCTCTTCTCTCTTCGGATCGGGCCAGTCACCTTCATTCGATGCGTATAGTTTTTGCTAGAGTGGGCGGCGCTCCCGGTGAAGAGATGAGTTGCAATATGAGTCGATGTTATCGAAGGTAATGATTCCTGTTCAAGGAGACTCCGGAGTGGCATATTCGACGTAAGATGAACCTCTATCCATCAACTGATCTGTCTGGGGAAAAAGAGTACCGATCTCCTTCTTCCGCCCATGCGTTTCGTTCAAGGGCGAGTCTAGTATTCTGCCCTTTCTGGTCGCTTGCTTCCGATTCCCTTACTCGATCTCCTTCGGACCCTCCTGCTTTCTTGTTGTATCTTTCTGCATGATGAACCTTTGGGGGGAGCAGCAGAGTTTTCGCCTGCCCCTCTAGATCAGCCTATTCTTTCTTTTTCATTGGTGGAGGTCCGTATCAAAGATAGCTCATTCTTCTTGATTCGCTATACAAAGTTCTTAAAGATCCCTCTTTCATCGGTATTGAACCCACATAAAGCCTGTTGCCGATCCGATTACCTATTTATAGGACTAACCAGAAGAGAAGGAAGTTTGGACCGGCTGAAAGAAGGACAGCGGGGAAAGTTATCTAACCTGGGAGAAACCTTAGAATCCGTCTTTGAGGGAGGGTCTGAGGATGCTGACAAAACTGAGGGCTAAATGGGGGAATTGTCTTACTGCATGAGAGTCCCACTTCGGGGGGGACTGAAACCATGGAGGAGCTTTTAAGCCACTCGACTGTAAGGTAATGAAATTTAGGCGACTTTCTTCTCTGCTAAAAGATCTCTGGAATGCTGGCTTTATCAACATTTTATGGGCAATCTGGTTGGAGAGGAACTCGGTACGGTTTGAGAATTTCAAGCCGAGTGCTACAAGGTGCAAGATTAGGATCATGAAGTGGGTGTCGGAAGCCGGAATCCTATAATATAAAAAGGCACAATGGTGAACTCTGTTACTGTTAGAGACCTTGAAGTTTTAAAATTATTCAAGCTTCAATGCCGGCCAAGCCCATCTATTATCATAAAATAGAGCCTTCAGTTGCACAAGAAGAAACGGAGGTATAGCTAAGGGACTCAGATACCACACCTGAACTGAATAGTCATGTTGTAACGTCAATAAAGAAAATGTCACGTAGGGCCCTTCCCATGCAGCTCCTATCCCAGCTCCCGAGCTCTAGTGGTTATGCCTTCTACAACGAGGAAGTACAACTAGGATGAAAAGGAATTTCTCTTCCCTGACCGTTCACGCTGTACCAAAGGTTGCTACATCCGAAACTGCTTCCCGCGCCTCGGGAGTCACTCCAAAGGCTGATCTTTCAACGGTTGCTGCAGCTGGTGTAATGGATTCTGATTCCCGACGATTCGTTAGAATCTCCGGGTATCTCTATCCTTCTCGTCGGGCTGATGAGGCCTGCTATGAAAAGGGATAGATAGGCACTACCCCTTAAATTAAAAGGGTACTCCTATGGCGATATACATGCCATCTGAATACGACCCAAGAATCCACTCTTATCTATCTTCCTAGTCTCTTTGTCTGAACACAGGTTGCAAATTTAGAACTCAATTTAAACAGGGTTTGACCAAATCTTAATAATAGTTCATATTCTATCCCTAGGAGAGCTTACAAGCTAACCATAGAGTCAGTAAATAGACTTAAAATCCTCAAGTGCTCTTCAAGTATCCTTATGTCTCCTTTCTAACTGGAAGTTCTGTTCCAGCCCGTTACCTTACAGCCAAGCCAGTTGAAGTTTATCTAATTTCAGTGCCTGTTGGAGTGCCACTTCCAAGCATTTCTGGTTCCCTGTAAGCCCGTAAGCCAGCCGGTTCTAGGAGAAATGCACATCCTGTTTAGGAAGCAATCAAGTAGGCAAGCAAATCGGGATATCCCTTTTCGGTTTCGGAGCTTTTCTTTCCCTTGTAATATTGATAAGTATGAATCTCTCTCTTTTAGAGAAAAAAGGGCTTATAGGCTTGTTTATAGCCTGTATAGTTGCTAAAATGAATTGCTACTGAGCTTGTGTTTCCGATGCCTGCTGCACTGTCAAGTGCCCTTAGCGGTGAAAGAGAACCTTGCGCTCCGAAGCCGCTTTTCAATTTAGCTCTTCCGCTTCGAGCAGTGGCATGATCGGAACAGGGACTTGTGGGGCTAGCATGGCCATAGCTTGACCCTCTTGAAAGGGATGTAGGACGAAGACTTCATCAAGCAGTCCCGTGGAGCACCTCATAGCTTCTCCTTTCCTCTAGTGCTTTCAAGGGCACAGGGAGACAATTTCACAGCTGCGGAACAGAGGAGAAAGAGAAAGCGGATGCTAACTCAACAACCGATAGGAAGGCAGATTACTCGACCAATAACTATGGAAAGTAGGTACTAGCTCGAGTAAGCAGAGACAGAGGTCGAAGTGAGATAAGACAGGGAAGTCTCGACTTCGCTTGTTTCGGAATGCACGACTTCCTATGCTCTAAACTCATATCTGGATTGGCTTTCTTCTTTGTTATATAATAAGAGGTGCACGGAGTCCAAGTAAAGAATTTTTGGGCTTCATATCAGCGGCGGCCACTCTCTCTCTTACTTTCTTTCATTTAGTTAGGCGTGGTAAAGGATCTCGCTCGAAAGAGACTCTTGGTTCACCTACTCAATTGGAATGACTCTTACCCTTACTTATCTCTTTACTCAGAGAAGTCCCTCTCGGAGCTATTCCCCGGCGCTGTCTTCTTTCTCCTTACTCTGGGAATGAAGCCGTAAGCCGAACAGAATACGGACTTGCTTGCTCTATTTGATTCAGGACCTCTTGCTGCTGCGTCTCTTTCGGATTCGGTTCCAGATTTAAGGCCTGGCTATTCCGATTGAGAATACGGAAGAGGCTATGAAATAGAAGAAAGAAGGTGAGTTCGAACTCTAACTCAAGAGCCCTTACTCAAGAGGGCTTCTCTTCCTCTTATTGTCAGAAGTCAAATGGTTAAGTCCAGTTGGGGCAACTGGGCCAGACGACATTGATAGCGGAGTTTCCGTGGTAAGGTACAAAGCTTTTTGTCTGGGTCTTGGGCAGACGTACTCAACTGGTACAAATAGAAAGGCTCGTCCAGTGAGTGATGACACTGGCGAGTAAACTGCAAAAGGGTCTTGCTTGGTATAATATAAGCGGATGAGTTAGTTATAATTAGCTCAGATGTGACTTCTTTGCTCGGTTTCGGTTGCTTGACTCAATAATGGCCCTTCAATGACTTTGTGGCGTACTTGGGTCCGTGACATGGCTTACTAACTGTGCCCAATGGGGGTGAATCCGCTATTGAATCATCCGCCGAGAGGAGCCCAGTGATCATTTGAAGAAAGCCCCAAACCTGACGTCAAGGTTATCCAAGACCTAACTAAACTTATACTCTAGTTACATACACAGGCGCTCTGGCATAAGTATATGCATCTCCGTGTGGATCATACCCGAAGTAGGACTTTTTTCCTGACCCCTGAGCGTCTTAGAATAGAACCCCGAATTTCTTATTTATATTAAGGAAGGGTCACGCCCCGCTCGTCGGGAACCCGAGCTTTGCCATTAAAGAAAGTGTTTTTTTGTTTTGTCTTTATTTTACTTAAAATAAAAATTGTGTAAGTGAACCGCCGACTTAGGCTCTTTGGAGTCAGAGGGTTAAAGCTCCTCGTGTTGAGCAGGAGGCTGAGACTTCTACTGATAGCAAGCACCGGTACTTTACTTGGATTCGGCTTGGGGCCAATCCCTATTTTCCAATCTCGTTATCGTATAATAATAAGAAGAAGATAGCAGCCCGTGCCTCTTTGATTATCTAGGCTAGTGGTCTGGTCCCTGGTTGCCCAAATCGACTTTCTCTACAAGATGGCTTTCTGGGTCAGACTCTTCTCCCTATGGTCGAAAATCATGCATTCCCTTCTATCAGCAGTGGCATCAAAGTACCTGAAAAGAAATATCATAAGAGAAGAAAGAAAAGAGCTTCGGGTTCAGAAGTCGTACGTCTGGTTCACTAGGTTCTACCACTGCAGGGCGTGATCATGCTCAAAAGACGAGTTTGATCCTGTCTTAGAAGGAAGACTAGCAATATGCTTTACAAAATCCACTCGGTCAGAATAAAAGGAAAGTGCCAGCAGCAGTTCTATTTGTCAATAACAACCTGCTCGTGACATATAGTTTGTGTGCCGATATGTATGTTTAGTAGGTGCTCTGGAAACAAACATTTTTTTCGTATGTATGTGCTTTCTATTCGAGTCTGCCCTGGATTTGTAAGCCCGGTATGCATCCTATTGGAAGCGGCAAAAACCTCTGACTTTGGACCTTAGCACGAATATCTAAAGGAAATGTAATTACCCCGACGCCTCCTCAGGCGGGTGTTCGAAGAGCTCCTCGAGCTCAGAGTGTTGGTAAGCCTGTCTTAGTGACGGTCGGCTAAGCCGTGTAGCTAAGCACGGCTAAATAGAAAGGCTTGTCCGGATGAGTGGGCATCCGTCAAAGCTAGAGCACCGGGGAAGCAAGAGCGATTGTCTTAAAAAAAAAAGCCCAACAGGAGAAGGATCGTGACTTCACGTCCTAAAAGCACCTCTGTATCCCACGGCAATCCTAATGTAATGTGACTTTCCGATTAAGGAACTTGCTTGAAAGGTCTTCTTCTCTTGTCAATGTCAATCTGCAACCAAGTCAAGAGGTAGAACAAAGGCATCCTCAAATGAGACAGATGAAAGCATAACCACTCACTCGGGCGTGGGAAATAAGAAAGGTCGATCTGACTCCTTTGCCCGCTACAGATTCTGTTAACGAGTTTAGAGCTTCCCAGTCTTGGGCTTCTTCCTCTTCTTCGTGAGCAGTAAGAGGGCATGCCTTAAGGATAAGGAAAGGACGTGGTCTCTCGGGTATCTATCAACATATAGGGATCGTCGCCTCTGTCGCTGCATAGAGTTATCTTCCTATTCAATCACCTTTCAATCTCCGAGTTCGAAGGGTAGAACAAGGGAAGGTCAAGGCTTTCCAGGGATTGTTTCATAAGGAGATACTCACCTTCTTCGTTCACCTGCTCGGTCTGGTTCACCGCGAAGTGGGCTTGACGAGATTTATTTATCAGGAGTTTTTTTGGATTTCTTCGAATTGGAAGAAAAAGAAGGAAGGAGGAGGAAGAAAATGAACCTCGAATCGACGAGGTAAAAGAAAAGCGTAAAAAAGAAAGAAAAAAGAGAATGTTAGAAGGTGCTAAATTAATAGGTGCGGGAGCAGCTACAATTGCCTTAGCGGGAGCAGCTATCGGTATTGGAAACGTTTTCAGTTCTTTGATTCATTCCGTCGCACGAAATCCATCATTGGCTAAACAATTATTTGGTTATGCCATTTTAGGATTTGCTCTAACGGAAGCAATCGCCCTCTTTGCCCTAATGATGGCCTTTTTGATCTTATTCGTATTCTAGTTTTTAGAGGTAGATGTGGCCTTTCATTCCTTAGCTTAGGGAGTGAGAGGGCTAAGGGGAATGGGTGGGTGGCCCCTTACGCGCTTTTTTAGGAGGAGTTCAGTGTAGTCGA
>Ga0075367_10001041_pt1 | contig 11439 bp, 10 predicted proteins | sample EndMethybrTD3032_FD_71399 | JGI IMG/M metagenome (GOLD analysis project Ga0075367, IMG submission 71399) | Populus endosphere microbial communities from Tennessee, USA - Endosphere MetaG P. TD hybrid TD303-2 | ecosystem: Host-associated > Plants > Roots > Endosphere | place: USA: Tennessee...
GCCCCCACCCCAACGACTGCGCCGCGTCCACCAGCAACGGCACCCCGGCCGCCCGACACACCTCGGCCACCTCCGCCACCGGCTGCTCGGTCCCGACCTCGTGGTTGGCCGACTGAAGACACGCCACCGCGGTGTCCGGCCGCAGGGCATCGGCGTACGACTGCGGACTCACGCTTCCCCCACGGTCCACCGGGATCTGCGTGACCGTCCCCCCGTCGGCCTCGTGCGCATCGCCCGAGTGGAGTACGGAGGAATGTTCAACGGCTGACACGATCAGGTGACGCCCGACGCGACGCCGTGCGGCCAACGCCCCGGAAATACCGGAGTGCACGGCCCGAGTACCGGAGGAAGTGAACACCAACTCGTCCGGCCTGCACCCGACAGCCTCGGCAGCAGCCTCCCGAGCGGCGTCGAGGAGCAGCCGGGCCTTGCGCCCTTCACGGTAGAGACGGGACGGATCGGCCCACCCTTCATCCAATGAGGCCAACAGCGCCTGACGGGCTACGGGATGGAGCGGAGCAGCGGAAGCAGCGTCGAAGTAAGACACGCGGCAACGCTAACCCCCTAAGGGGCGCGGAGCTGTGGCACCGGCGGCTCCGCCGCGGGGCGCGATCAGCCACAAACAACCCGCAGCCGCCAATTCAGCGAACCCACGGAGTGACTAGGCACCCCTCCCGCTGACCCCCCGGAGGGCGTCGGCTAGGGTTTGGTCCGCATAAACATCCAAACCCCTGCCCGACGCAGGGCGGCGACCGACCACCGAAGAAGGCAGGCCGCAGCCAATCCGCGCGGGCGAGACTCTCGGGAAGGCGCTACGTGAGTCCCAACGGCTCCGACCGCTCGCCGCGGCGCCCGATGCGGCGGAAGCTGCTGCAGGCAATGACCGCGGGCCTGGTCCTGGCGACCGCCACCGGTTGCACATACAAGGACTTCCCCCGCCTTGGTATGCCCACCCCGACCACGGAAGAGGCTCCGCGGATCCTCTCCCTGTGGCAGGGCTCCTGGGCCGCCGCGCTCGCCACCGGCGTGCTGGTGTGGGGCCTGATCCTGTGGAGTGCTTTCTTCCACCGGCGCAGCCGTACGAAGGTCGAAGTTCCTCCGCAGACCCGGTACAACATGCCGATCGAGGCGCTGTACACGGTCGTTCCTCTCGTCATCGTCTCGGTGCTCTTCTACTTCACGGCACGCGACGAGTCGAAGCTCCTCAGCCTCACGGACAAGAAGCCCGACGTGACCGTCAACGTCGTCGGCTTCCAGTGGAGCTGGGGCTTCAACTACATCGAGAACGTCCCCGGTGTCACCGGTGACGCGAAGACCGACGAGAACCTGGCCGCGATTCCGGACCGGTTCAAGAACGCCTTCCCGGCGAACGCCGGTGGCGTCTACGACGTCGGCACGCCCGGTACCCGGAACCCGCAGACCAACAACCCGGGTCCGACCCTGTGGCTGCCCAAGGGCAAGACGGTCCGCTTCGTCCTCACCTCGCGTGACGTCATCCACTCCTTCTGGGTGGTGCCGTTCCTGATGAAGATGGACGTCATCCCGGGTCACACGAACGCCTTCCAGGTGACCCCCAACAAGGAGGGCACCTTCCTGGGCAAGTGCGCCGAGCTCTGCGGCGTCGACCACTCCCGGATGCTGTTCAACGTGAAGGTCGTCTCCCCGGACCTCTACGAGAAGCACCTCAAGGAACTCGCCAAGAAGGGGCAGACCGGTTACGTTCCCGCCGGCATCGCGCAGACGAGCCACGAGAAGAACCGGGAGACGAACAACCTGTGAGCATCCTCAACGAACCCCAGGGTGCCGCGGCAGCTGAAGGCGGTTACGCGGACGAGCTGCCGGTCCGGCGCAAGCAGCCCGGCAACGTGGTCATCAAGTGGCTCACCACCACCGACCACAAGACGATCGGAACGCTCTACCTCGTCACGTCGTTCGCGTTCTTCCTGATCGGTGGCGTGATGGCGCTGCTGATGCGCGCCGAACTGGCCCGGCCCGGTCTGCAGATCATGTCGAACGAGCAGTTCAACCAGGCGTTCACGATGCACGGCACGATCATGCTGCTGATGTTCGCGACGCCGCTGTTCGCCGGCTTCACGAACTGGATCATGCCGCTGCAGATCGGCGCGCCGGACGTGGCCTTCCCGCGGCTGAACATGTTCGCCTACTGGCTGTACCTGTTCGGCTCGCTCATCGCCGTGGGCGGCTTCCTGACCCCGCAGGGCGCGGCCGACTTCGGCTGGTTCGCCTACTCCCCGCTGTCGGACGCGGTCCGCTCGCCGGGCATCGGCGCCGACATGTGGATCATGGGTCTGGCCTTCTCCGGCTTCGGCACCATCCTCGGCGCGGTCAACTTCATCACCACCATCATCTGCATGCGCGCCCCGGGCATGACCATGTTCCGCATGCCGATCTTCGTGTGGAACGTGCTGCTGACCGCGGTGCTGGTCCTGCTCGCCTTCCCCGTCCTCGCCGCCGCGCTGTTCGCGCTGGAGGCGGATCGGAAATTCGGGGCACATGTCTTCGACTCGGCCAACGGCGGAGCCTTGCTGTGGCAACACCTCTTCTGGTTCTTCGGCCATCCAGAGGTGTACATCATCGCCCTACCGTTCTTCGGCATCATCTCCGAGGTCATCCCGGTCTTCTCCCGTAAGCCGATGTTCGGCTACATGGGCCTGATCGGCGCGACCATCGCGATCGCCGGCCTGTCCGTGACGGTGTGGGCCCACCACATGTACGTCACCGGCGGCGTGCTCCTGCCGTTCTTCTCCTTCATGACGTTCCTCATCGCCGTGCCGACCGGCGTGAAGTTCTTCAACTGGATCGGAACGATGTGGAAGGGGTCCCTGAGTTTCGAGACCCCGATGCTCTGGGCGACGGGCTTCCTGATCACCTTCACCTTCGGTGGTCTGACCGGCGTCATCCTGGCCTCCCCGCCGATGGACTTCCACGTGTCCGACTCGTACTTCGTGGTGGCGCACTTCCACTACGTCGTCTTCGGCACCGTCGTCTTCGCGATGTTCTCCGGCTTCCACTTCTGGTGGCCGAAGATGACCGGCAAGATGCTCGACGAGCGCCTCGGCAAGATCACCTTCTGGACGCTGTTCATCGGCTTCCACACCACGTTCCTCGTCCAGCACTGGCTGGGTGCCGAGGGCATGCCGCGTCGTTACGCCGACTACCTGGCGGCCGACGGCTTCACCGCGCTGAACACGGTCTCGACGATCGGCTCGTTCCTGCTCGGCATGTCGATCCTGCCGTTCCTCTACAACGTGTGGAAGACCGCCAAGTACGGCAAGCCCGTCGGCGTCGACGACCCGTGGGGCTACGGCCGCTCGCTGGAGTGGGCCACGTCCTGCCCGCCGCCGCGGCACAACTTCCTCACCCTGCCGCGGATCCGCAGCGAATCCCCGGCGTTCGACCTGCACCACCCTGAGATCGCCGCTCTCGACCAGCTCGAGAACGCGCCTCACGGTGAGAAGGCTCTGGCTGGTGGCAAGGAGGCCGGCAAGTGAAGGTTCAGGGCAAGATGTTCATGTGGCTGAGCGTCTTCGTCCTCGCCATGGCGGTGGTCTATGGCGTGTGGTCGAAGGAGCCGGCCGGTACCACGGCGCTCTTCCTGGCCTTCGGTCTGTGCATCATGGTCGGCTTCTACCTGGGCTTCACGGCCCGGCGGGTCGACGCGGGTGCCATGGACAACAAGGAGGCCGACGTCGCGGACGACGCCGGCGAGGTCGGGTTCTTCAGCCCGCACAGCTGGCAGCCCCTGGCCCTCGGGGTCGGTGGCGCGCTCGCCTTCCTGTCGGTCGCGATCGGCTGGTGGCTGCTGTACTTCTCGGCCCCGGTCATCCTGATCGGCCTGTACGGCTGGGTCTTCGAGTACTACCGCGGTGAGAACCGCACCCAGTAGCACGCGAGGAGCGCTTCAAGGGCCCGGACACTCCGTGAGGAGGGTCCGGGCTCCTGCTTTTGCCGCAATGTGTGTCCCTCGTACGTGTCACCCGGCGTGCCGCGATTGACGACGCTCCCTAGCGTCGAAGTCATGAACCACACTCCGCGCACCCGCACCCTCGTCAGCTGCACGCTGCTGGTGATCGCCCTAGGCGCGGGCGGCACCGCTTGCGGCAGCGGCGGCAACCCGCTGACCGCCAAGCCGTACGACGCGTCGGACCAGATCTCCTTCAACGGGCCCAAGGGCGACCACAAGCAGGCCGACCCGGACAAGCCCCTCGAGGTCACCGTCCACGACGACGGCCGCATCACGGACGTCACCGCCGAGGACGCCACGGGCCGCTATGTGACGGGCGAACTCTCCGCCGACGGCTCCCGCTGGCACAGCACCTCCCCGCTGGCCGCCAACGCCCACTACACGCTCCATGTGAGCACCGAGGACGAGGACGGGGCGCCCGGCCGCAAGGTGCTCACCCTCGACACCAGCAAGCCCACCACCAAGAAGCGGCTGAAGGTCAAGTTCGGCCCGGATTCGGGCAGCTACGGCGTCGGCCAGCCCATCACGGCCCAACTCGACAGTCCCGTCAAGGACGAGGCGCAACGGGCGATAGTCGAACGGGCCCTGCGCGTCGACTCCGTACCGGCCGTCGACGGCGCCTGGCACTGGGTCGACGACAAGGAACTCCACTACCGGCCCAAGGAGTACTGGCCGGCCCACGCCACCGTCTCGGTCCACAGCGACCTCGACGGCGTGAAGATCGGCGACCGGCTCTGGGGCGCCAAGTCCAAGTCCCTCAAGCTGACCATCGGCGACCGCATCATCGCCGTCACCGACGCCTCGTCGCACTCCCTGACGTTCTACAAGAACGACGAGGAGATCAAACAGATCCCGGTCACCACCGGCAAGCCCGGCTTCGAGACCCGCAACGGTGTCAAGGTGGTGCTGGAGAAGCAGCAGTACGTACGTATGCGCGGTACCACCGTCGGCATCGCCGAGGGTTCGGCGGACTCGTACGACCTTCCCGTCTACTACGCCACCCGCGTCACCTGGAGCGGCGAGTACGTCCACGCCGCCCCCTGGTCGGTCGGCTCCCAGGGCTACGAGAACGTCTCCCACGGCTGCACCGGCATGAGCACCTCCAACGCCGAGTGGTTCTTCGACAACATCCACGAGGGCGACGTCGTCCAGGTCATCAACTCCAACGGCCACACCATGGAGGACTTCGGCAACGGCTTCGGCGACTGGAACATGGTCTGGAAGACCTGGCGCCAGGGCAGTGCCCTGGTGGGCGGGACGCCTGACGCGCCCCGCCCCGAGGACGTGGCAAAGCTGCGCCCAGAGTCGGTGTGACAGGTCTAGGCGCTCTGCTGAAGGCTCTTCCTGCGCAGCAGGGAGGCCAGCGCTGAGGCGAACTCCACGGGGTCCACCGGGAGCGTCACAGCGGCGTCCGCGCGGCTCCAGGTCGCCAGCCACGCGTCCTGGGGCCGGCCGATGAGCAGCAGTACCGGCGGGCAGTTGAAGACCTCGTCCTTGATCTGACGGCACATCCCCATGCCGCCCATCGGTACGGCCTCGCCGTCCAGGACACAGACGTCGATGCCGCCCTTGTCCAGCTCCCTGACGACGGCGGCGGGTGTCGCGCACTCCACGAACTCCACCACGGGCACGTCCGGAGCGGGCCTGCGCCCGGTGGCCAGCCGAACCTGCTCGCGAGTGTTGGAGTCGTCGCTGTAGACCAGCACCGTGGCGGTCGGCTGCATAGTTCCTCCGAGACGTCGGCGTCGTACGGAAAGGCTTGTTGCGCCGGATGTTACTCCGTTCAACACCACGTCAACACCGGTATGGACGGGAGCAACACTCCGAACGGCACCCCCCGGGGTGAGGGCGGGATAAGCGACCGACATAATGTCGGTCGTGGCGACAGCAACGACAGTAGAAACCGGGCACGCGCACCCGTCGGTCAACCGGCCGAACCTCACCAGCGTCGGAACCATCATCTGGCTGAGTTCCGAGCTGATGTTCTTCGCGGCCCTCTTCGCGATGTACTTCACCCTGCGATCGGTGACCGGTCCGGATCACTGGAAGGAGATGGCGAGCCATCTCAACCTTCCGTTCTCCGCGACCAACACCACGATCCTGGTGCTCTCCTCCCTCACCTGCCAGCTCGGCGTGTTCGCCGCCGAGCGCGGGGACGTGAAGAAGCTCCGGGGCTGGTTCATCATCACGTTCGTGATGGGTGCGATCTTCATCGGCGGTCAGATCTACGAGTACACGGAGCTGGTGAAGAAGGACGGGCTCTCGCTCTCCTCGGACCCGTACGGCTCGGTGTTCTACCTGACCACCGGGTTCCACGGCATGCACGTGACGGGCGGCCTCATCGCCTTCCTGTTCGTCCTCGGCCGCACCTACGCGGCGAAGAGGTTCACCCACGAACAGGCGACCGCGGCCATCGTCGTGTCCTACTACTGGCACTTCGTCGATGTCGTGTGGATCGGCCTCTTCGCCACGATCTACCTGATCAAGTAGCCGGGCCTGGTCCCGCGTGCGCCCGCGCGGCGCACAACCCACAAGCATCGACGCAGAAGATCCTGACACCGGGGTAATCCGTGAAAAAGCTCTCCGCACGACGACGCCATCCCATGGCGGCGCTCGTCGTCCTACTCCTCGCGCTGGCATGCACAGGGGGGCTGTACGCCGCGTTCGCACCCGCGAGCAAGGCGCAGGCCGATGACACTGCCCAGTCTCTCGCCATCGACGAGGGCAAGAAGCTCTACTCCGTCGGCTGCGCCAGCTGCCACGGAACCGGCGGTCAGGGAACCACCGACGGCCCGAGCCTCGTCGGCGTGGGCGCCGCGGCCGTCGACTTCCAGGTCGGCACCGGCCGTATGCCGGCCCAGCAGCCGGGCGCGCAGATCCCGCGCAAGAAGGTCATCTACACGCAGGCCGAGATCGACCAGCTCGCCGCATACATCTCCTCCCTCGGCGCGGGCCCGTCCATCCCGACGAAGGCGCAGTACGGCCCCGACGGCGCCGACATCGCCAAGGGTGGCGAGCTGTTCCGCACCAACTGCGCGCAGTGCCACAATTTCATCGGCAAGGGCGGCGCGCTCACGCACGGCAAGTTCGCGCCGAGCCTCGAGGGCGTCGACCCGAAGCACATCTACGAGGCCATGCAGACCGGCCCGCAGAACATGCCGTCGTTCCCCGACACCACGCTGTCGGAGCAGAACAAGAAGGACATCATCGCGTACCTGAACGCGGTCAACGGCGACGACACCGTGAGCCCCGGCGGCCTTGAGCTGGGCGGTCTCGGCCCGGTCTCCGAAGGCCTGTTCGCCTGGATCTTCGGCCTCGGCGCGCTGATCGCGGTCGCCGTCTGGGTCGCCGCTCGGACCGCAAAGGCCAAGAAGTCATGAGTAGCCAAGACATTCCAGAAGAGAACCTGCCCGCAGAGCAGGACGCGCACGGCGCGGTCAGCGTCGCGGACGAGAAGGACCCGTTCGCCGACCCCGGCCTGCCGCCGCACGAGCACCGGGTCCAGGACATCGACGAGGCGGCCGCCCGGCGGTCCGAGCGCACGGTGGCCATGCTGTTCACGGTGTCGATGCTCGCCACGGTCGGCTTCATCGCCTCGTATGTGGCGATCCCGCACGACAAGGCGATCTTCGTCTTCCCGATCGGGCACATCAACGCGCTGAACTTCGCGCTCGGCCTGACCCTGGGTCTGGCCCTGTTCGCGATCGGCGCGGGCGCGGTCCACTGGGCCCGCACCCTGATGTCCGACGTGGAGATCGCCGACGAGCGTCACCCGATCGAGGCGTCCCCCGAGGTCAAGGCCAAGGTCATGGCCGACTTCGCGCAGGGCGCCAAGGAGTCGGCACTCGGCCGTCGCAAGCTGATCCGCAACACGATGTTCGGCGCGCTGGCCCTGTTCCCGCTCTCCGGCGTCATGCTGCTGCGCGACCTCGGCCCGCTGCCGGGGACCAAGCTCCGCCACACGCTGTGGTCCAAGGGCAAGCTGCTCGTCAACATGAACACGAACCTGCCGCTGCGTCCCTCGGACGTCGCGGTCGGCTCGCTCACCTTCGCCAAGCCCGAGGGCCTGGAGGAGCACGACGAGGACTTCCAGACCGAGATCGCCAAGGCGGCCCTGCTGATCGTCCGGCTCCAGCCGGACAACATCAAGGACAAGCAGGAACTCGACTGGTCCTACCAGGGCATCGTCGCGTACTCGAAGATCTGCACCCACGTCGGTTGCCCGATCTCCCTGTACGAGCAGCAGACGCACCACGTGCTGTGCCCCTGCCACCAGTCCACCTTCGACCTCTCCGACGGTGCCCGGGTGATCTTCGGCCCCGCCGGTCACGCCCTGCCGCAGCTGCGCATCGGCGTGAACGACGAGGGCTACCTCGAGGCGCTCGGCGACTTCGAAGAGCCCGTCGGTCCTGCATTCTGGGAGCGCGGATGAGCACCAACAACGAAAACGAGGCCCGCCGCGGCAAAGCGCCGGCCGGCGAGCGCGTCGCCGACTGGGCCGACGGGCGGCTGGGGATCTACTCCCTGGCCAAGAGCAACATGCGCAAGATCTTCCCCGACCACTGGTCGTTCATGTTGGGCGAGGTCTGCCTCTACAGCTTCATCATCATCATCCTCACGGGTGTGTATCTGACGCTGTTCTTCCACCCGTCGATGAACGAGGTGGAGTACCACGGCAGCTACATCCCGCTGCAGGGCCAGATGATGTCGGAGGCGTTCAACTCCACCCTGCACATCTCCTTCGACGTGCGCGGTGGTCTGCTGATCCGGCAGATCCACCACTGGGCGGCGCTGATCTTCCTCGCCGGCATGTTCGTGCACATGATGCGCGTGTTCTTCACCGGCGCGTTCCGCAAGCCGCGTGAGATCAACTGGCTGTTCGGCTTCCTGCTGTTCGTCCTGGGCATGTTCACCGGCTTCACCGGTTACTCGCTCCCGGACGACCTGCTCTCCGGCACCGGTGTCCGCTTCATGGAGGGCGCGGTCCTGTCCGTGCCGATCGTCGGCACGTACCTGTCGTTCTTCCTCTTCGGCGGCGAGTTCCCGGGCGGCGACTTCGTGGCCCGCTTCTACTCGATCCACATCCTGCTGCTGCCGGGCATCATGCTCGGCCTGGTGGTCGGCCACCTGATCCTGGTCTTCTACCACAAGCACACGCAGTTCGCGGGTCCCGGAAAGACGAACAACAACGTCGTCGGCATGCCCCTGCTGCCGGTGTACATGGCGAAGGCCGGCGGCTTCTTCTTCCTGGTCTTCGGCGTCATCGCGGCCATCGCGGCGATCGCCTCGATCAACCCGATCTGGGCCATGGGTCCCTACCGTCCGGACCAGGTGTCGACCGGCGCCCAGCCCGACTGGTACATGGGCTTCTCCGAGGGCCTGATCCGGTCGATGCCCGGCTGGGAGATCAACGTCTGGGGTCACACGCTCGTCCTGGGTGTGTTCATCCCGCTGGTGGTCTTCCCGCTGGTCCTGGTCGCGATCGCGGTCTACCCGTTCATCGAGTCCTGGGTCACCGGCGACCGGCGCGAGCACCACATCCTGGACCGTCCGCGCAACGCGCCGACGCGTACCGCCTTCGGTGCCGCGTGGATTTCCTGGTACTTCGTGATGATGATCGGTGGCGGCAACGACCTGTGGGCCACCCACTTCCACCTGTCGATCAACTCGATCACCTGGTTCGTCCGGATCGCGTTCTTCCTCGTACCGGTGCTCGTGTTCGTCGCCACCAAGCGGATCTGCCTCGGCCTGCAGCGCCGGGACAAGGACAAGGTGCTGCACGGCCGCGAGTCGGGCATCATCAAGCGCCTGCCGCACGGTGAGTTCATCGAGGTCCACGAGCCGCTCAGCCAGGAGGCCCTGCACACCCTCACGGCGCACGAGCAGTACAAGCCGGCGGAGATCGGCCCGACGGTCGACGAGAACGGCGTCGAGCGCAAGGTCAAGGGCTCCCAGAAGCTGCGCGCCAAGCTCAGCGAGGCGTACTACGGCGAGGAGTCCCAGATCCCGAAGCCGACCGTCGAGGAGTACAAGGAGATCACGAGCGGCCACGGCCACCACTGATCGCTGCTGATCGCTGCTGATCGCTGCGCTCGCCACGGCGCGGCAGAAGGGCCCCGTCCGGTGTTCGGACGGGGCCCTTCTCCATGCTCTGAGCTGGATAGGGTGGGGATGCGCACCAACGGATGCGCACTCTCTTCTACGACACCCAGGAGCGGCCGTATGAGCGCTGTGACCCCCGCTGGAGGCGACACCGCGGCGGGCCGTTCCTGGCCCGAGGTACTGAACGCCCTGCTGTACGGCCGCGACCAGAGCGCCGACGCGACGGCCTGGGCGATGGACCGGATCATGCAGGGCGAGGCGACCGACGCGCAGATCGCGGGGTTCGTAGTGGCTCTGAGGGCCAAGGGTGAGACCGTCGAGGAGATCAACGGGCTCGTCCGGGCGATGTACGAGCATGCCAACGTGATCGAGGTGCCCGGGCGGACGGTGGATATCGTCGGTACCGGTGGCGACGGCGCCAAGACCGTCAACATCTCCACCATGTCGGCGATCGTCGTCGCCGGCACGGGTGCCACGGTCGTCAAGCACGGCAATCGGGCCGCTTCCTCGGCGTCCGGAGCCTCGGACGTCCTGGAGAAGCTCGGGGTGAATCTGGAGCTGGCGCCGAAACGCGTCGCCGAAGTGGCCCAGGAGGCCGGGATCACCTTCTGCTTCGCCATCAAGTTCCACCCGGCGCTGCGTCATGCGGGCGCCGCGCGTGGCCAGTTGGGCATCCGCACGGTGTTCAACGTCCTCGGCCCGCTGACCAACCCGGCCAAGGTGCGGGCCCAGGCGGTCGGGGTCGCGGATCCGCGCATGGCGCCGGTCGTCGCGGGCGTCTTCGCCGAGCGCGGCAACTCGTCGTTGGTGTTCCGCGGCGACGACGGCCTGGACGAGCTCACGACGACGGCGACCTCGCACGTCTGGATCGTCCGCGACGGCAAGGTCACCGAGGAGAGCTTCGACCCGCGCGACGTCGGCCTCGAACTGGTCCCGGTGGAGGCGCTGCGCGGTGGGGACCCCTCGTACAACGCGGAGGTCGCCCGCAGGCTCCTGGACGGCGAGACGGGCCCGGTCCGTGACGCCGTACTGCTGAACTCCGCGGCGGCCCTCGTGGCGCTGGACCCGGCCCGGGCGCCGCTGGCCGAGCAGCTCCGTGCCGGCATGGCGAAGGCGGCCGAGTCGATCGACTCCGGCTCGGCCAAGCGGGCGCTGGAGCGCTGGGTGGCGGCCAGCAACGCGTGACCCCATGGGGTGCGGTCCCGTGATTCGGACACGAGTTGCGGGACCGCGATCACTTCACGTACGTTCCTGTACCAGGTCATGAGTGACAGTCATGAGGCCCCGGCCGACTGTCCGGCAACCCTCCGTCCGTGGCGGGGTGCCCCGGGTGAAGACCAGGCCGTAGGCAG
>Ga0075367_10001043_pt1 | contig 11438 bp, 10 predicted proteins | sample EndMethybrTD3032_FD_71399 | JGI IMG/M metagenome (GOLD analysis project Ga0075367, IMG submission 71399) | Populus endosphere microbial communities from Tennessee, USA - Endosphere MetaG P. TD hybrid TD303-2 | ecosystem: Host-associated > Plants > Roots > Endosphere | place: USA: Tennessee...
ATCCCGAGCGTGGCCGAGCTCGGCTATCCGGGCGCGCAGAACGCCGGCTGGTCATCGATTGCGGTTCCGGCCGGCACACCGCCCGAGGTCGTCGAGAAGCTGTCGCAGGTCGTCAAGCAGGCGCTGAAGGACCCCGCGGTCGCCCGGTATTATGACCTCAACGACAACACCGTTCTCGAGCTCGGCCCCGACAAGCTGCCCGGTTTCATCGCCACGGAGATCGGCCGGTTCAAGGGCGTGGTGGAGCGTTCCGGCGCGACGGCTGATTGATCAGCGAGACGCCGAACCGGCGCGGCTCGGCTCCCTGAGGACGCGAATTTCGCACCGAAGGGCGTTGTGAAGCGCATACTTCGTGGTCTTCATATAGCCCGTAATTTCCTCCCGGACGTCCGCCGGCACGGCGCGCTGCGGCCGCGATGCGTCGAAGTCCAGATACTTGTCGAAAGCGTCATAGAGACTGGAGTAGTCCAAAAGGGCATCTGCCAGGTGAAACGCCACGTACTGCCGCAGGCTTTGCTGTTCAACACGTGACAAATCCGCTGCCAGTCTCTGATGCGCCACGGCGACCTGATGTGCCCGATAGAATGGATGGCGCTTGACGATATCGAGGCGCTCCTTGTTGCCTTGCGCTCGCGCCTCCTTGATTTCGGCGACGATGTAGGCGGCCTCACTGGGAGGGACTTGCTCGACGCGGCTAATCGCGCTCGCGACGTTTTCTGAGATCTTCGCAATCCTTGTCTTGGCGCCGGCCAGATCATTTGCGCAGCCCTTTGCATACGCAGCACCGGACCAGGGCAGGCTTGCGGCGAGCGCAACGATCGCAATCCTGAGCCACATTTCTCCCTCCCACGAACGCGACGCTTGCCCTGCTTCGAAGGTTCTCAATCCTGTAGTGCGCGGTGGGAGCAATGAAGTTCATGCCGGTCGGGCGCTGACCTGCGATCGGCTGCGAGCCTCCAGGCCGGCAACGGCCCGTTGACGGCCGCTTCGGCTTGTAATCTCCTGCGGCGCCAGAAGAATACAGAGGGAGGCAGTGCCGATGGCCATCGCGGGCAAGCTCGTCGTTGGTTTTGTTGCGTTGCTGCTCGGCGTGGGGCCGGGCCTGGCCCAGCAAACCGTCAAGATTGGCCTGCTCGTGCCGCTGAGCGGCCCGTTCACGCCGACCGGCAAGCAGCTCGTCGCGGGCGCGCGCCTCTACATGCAGCAGCACGGCGACACTGTCGCGGGCAGGAAGATCGAGCTGATCGTCAAGGACGACACCGGCAATGCCGACATGACGAAACGCCTCGCGCAGGAGCTGGTCGTCAACGAAAAGGTGTCGCTGCTCGCCGGCTTTGCCCTGACGCCCGGCGCGCTCGCCACTGCGCCGATTGCGACCGAAGCGAAAGTGCCGCAGGTGGTGATGCTGGCTGCGACCTCGGTGATCACCGAGCGCTCGCCGTTCATCGTCCGCACCAGTTTCTCGGTGCCGCAGACGGTGGTGCCGCTCGCGGACTGGGCGGCGGAGAGCGGCGTCAAGACGGTGGTGACGGTGGTCTCCGACTACGCGCCCGGCATCGACGTGGAGACGGCGTTCAAGCAGCGTTTTGAGGCGAAGGGCGGCAAGGTGCTCGAGTCGCTGCGCGTGCCGCTTTCCAGCAACGATTTCGCGCCGCCGCTGCAGCGGGTGGCGAATGCAAAGCCCGATGCGCTGATGGCGTTCGTGCCGGCAGGCGTGGGGCAGATCTTCATTCGCCAGATGGTCGAGCGCGGCCTGAACACATCCGGCCTGAAGTTCATCGCCGAGGGCAGCCTGACCGAGGACGACATCGTCAACCAGATCGGTGACGCAGCCCTCGGCATCATCACCTCGCATCACTATTCGGCCGCGCACGACAGCGCTGAAAACAAGGCCTTCGTGACTGCGTACGAGAAAGCGAACGGGGGCACGCGGCCGAACTTCGCAGCCGTCCAGAGCTACGACGGCATGCACGCGATCTACGAGGCCTTGAAGAAGACGGGCGGCGCGACCGACGGTGAGGCGCTCGTCAACGCCATGAAGGGTCTCAGCTGGACCAGCCCGCGCGGGCCGGTGAGCATCGATCCCGCGACGCGCGAAGTGGTCCAGAATATCTACATCCGCAAGGTCGAGCGGAAGGACGGACAGCTCTACAACATCGAGTTCGCGACGGTTCCCGACGTGAAGGACCCGAGCAAGGTGAAGAACTGATCCTCATCCCGCGCGGCGGGTCACCGGCATTTGCACGATCGGCGGTTTTGCGTTGAGCGCGTCGACCTGGAAGCCCGCCACCTTCTTGTAGGTGTTGGCGATGTCCTCGAGCTCCTGCTGCGACAGCACGTCGGTGACGACGTTGAACCCGTCCGGCGCACGCTCTTCCACGAGCTGCATCACCTGCTCGGGGCCGTTCCGGCGGTTCAACATCACGAGCTCGGAGGTCGCGGGGCGTCGTTCGGCCTCATAAGCCTCGAGCGCTGCGATGGTCACGCCCTTGTCGAGGAACTCGCGTGCGATCGTCCGCGCGTCCAGAATGGCCTGAGAGGCGCCGTTCGAGCCGATCGGGTACATCGGATGCGCCGCGTCGCCCATCAGCGTGATCGGCCCAAAAGTCCAGCGCGGCAACGGGTCGCGGTCGACCAGCGGATATTCGTAGGCGTGCGGGCAGGTGCGGATCAGGCTCGGCACGTCGAGCCAGCCGAACCGCCACGTTTCGAACCACGGCAGGAACTCGTCGAGCTTTGCCGTGCGGTTATAGTCCTCGCGCCGCCACTGGTAGTTTGGATCGAGCGTGCGCTCGGCGATCCAGTTGATCTGCTTTCGCCCGTTTGCCGCATCGGCGATCGGATAGCAGACGAACTTCACGTGCTGGTGGCCGGCCATGATCATGCTGCGGCCGGACATGAACGCATCGCCTTCGCTGATGCCGCGCCAGAGGATGCGGCCGTTCCAGATCGGCGGGCCTTCGTCGGGGTAAAGCTTCTCGCGCACCGCCGAGTGGACGCCGTCGGCGGCGATCAGCACGTCGCCGTCATGGATCCCGGCATTCTTGCCCGTCGCCTTGTCGAGGAAGCTCGCACGCACGCCCGTGCCCGTCTCCTTGACGTGCGACAGGTGATGGCTGTTCAGGATGCTGTCGCGGCCGAGCCGTTCGATCACCGCGTCGAGCAGGATCTGCTGCAGGATGCCGCGATGGATCGAGAACTGCGGCCACTTGTAGCCGGCATCGAGCCCGCGCGGCTCCGACCAGATCGGCTTGCCGTGTTTGGAGAAGTAGGACAGTTCCTTGGTGCGGACGCCGGCGGCGTCGAGCTTGTCGAGCAGGCCGAGCTCGATCAGCTCGCGGCAGGCATGCGGCAGCACGTTGATCCCGACGCCGAGCGGCTTCAGCTCCGGCACGCTCTCGAAGATCCGGCACGGAATGCCGATCTGGTGCAGGCTGAGCGCAAGCGTCAGTCCGCCGATACCGCCGCCAGCGATGAGAACCGTCATGACATCTCCCTCGACTTTCCTTGGGTCATGACACGGGTTTTTCGCGTGGGCAACTGCGAAGGGAAGCTGCTCTTATCCTCTCCCCGCAAGTGCGGGGAGAGGTCGACGCGCGAAGCGCGGCTGGTGAGGGGCCAGGCAGTGCTTAGCCGCGGCCGCTCCCATACGCCGAATCTCATCAGCCCCCTCATCCCGACCTTCTCCCCGCAAGCGGGGAGAAGGAGCGCGGACGCCGTGCCCCCTTACATTTGCGGGGAAGGTTAAGTCACGCGGCCTTGCGCTTCGGCTTGTCCATGCCGCGGCCGGTTTCCAGCACCAGGTTGCGCAGCCAGATGGAGCCGGCGTCGACCTGGGCGCGGGTCGGATAGAACATGAACTGCTTGTCGAGCCCGGGATCGATCGGCGGCTCGATCGTGACGAGCGAAAGCTGACGTGACAGCGCGGCGATCAGCCGGCGCGGCACCCATGCAACGAGGTCGGTCTGCGACACCACATGCAGTGCCTGGATGTAGCCGGGAACTGTCAGCACGACCGTGCGGGAAACGTTCTTCGTGCGCAACCACGCATCGATCATGTCTTCCGTCGCGCCGCGTGCGACCACGGCGATATGCCGAGCGGCGAAGAAGGTGTCCGGATCCTTCAGCCGCTTGCCGAGCGGATGGTCCTTGCGGACGGCAAGCGCATCGGAATCCTCATACATCAGTTGCCGGTGAAATCCGGAGTAGCCGTCGGGAACACACGACACGATCAGGTCAAGCGAACGGGCGAACTCATTGGTCATCGTCGCCGTGGAGCGCGAGGGCACGACCTCGAGACGGACCCCTGGAGCCTCCTCGCCAACGCGCGTCGCGATCAGCGGCAGCAGAAGCTCGGCAATGATATCAGGTATCATCATCCGAAAGAGTCGCGTGCTGCGCATGGCGTCGAAACTGTCTGCCGTCAGCAGCTCGCGGACCTGCTCCAGGGTTCGCGCAAGCGGTGCCCGCAATGACTGCGCCCGCGGCGTCAGTTCCATGCGCGCACCAACGCGCACCAGCAAGGGATCGCCCAGCATTGCCCGAAGCCGCTGCAAGGCGTGGCTTGCGGCCGGTTGTGACAGGCCCACGCGCAGTGCCGCACGGCTGACATTGGCCTCGGTGAGCAGCGCGTCGAGCGCGACCAGCAGGTTCAGATCGAGCGAGGACAAATTCATGAGATGAATATCCTTTATACCACCTATCGATTGGCAGAATAGCGGTGAGTGGGCGACAAGCGCAATCGATTTTCTCGTGAGGTTTTGGAGAGAGGACGATGAGTGCCGCCGACAACAAGAAGCTTATCCAGCAGGTCTATTCCGATTCCGCGAACCGCAGCGGCACGACCTTTCTCAATCATCTTGCCGACGACGCGCAATGGATTGTCACCGGTCAGTACTCCTGGTCGCACACGTTCGCCGGCAAGGACGCGATCCTGAACGGCGTGCAGGGACACTTCCGCTCGCTGATCGAGGGGCGCCCGCGAAGCGTCGCGTTCAATTTCATCGCCGAGGGCGACTACGTTGTCGTCGAGAGCAAAGGCGACAACGTCACCAAAGCCGAGCTTCGTTACGACAACGACTACTGCATGGTCTGGCGGGTCGAGGGCGGCATGATCAAGGAGATCAAGGAATACTGCGACTCTGCGCTGGTCGAGCGCGTGCTCGGTCCGTTTCCCGCCGACAAGAAGCTACCGAAGGCGGTGTGAATGCGGCACCGCGTGTGGGTGGAGGCGCGATGCCGTTCTGCGTATCGGCAACAGAAGCCGCTGGCGACGATCGTTGCCGCCATCTGGACCGTATGGTCGATCTGCGCAGCTTGCCGCGAGCGGGCCCGGTGTCGTCGCCTGGTGGCGCAGATGAGCGCGCGCGAACTGGCCGACATCGGCATCAGTCGGTCAGAGATCGGTTTCGAGGTCGAGAAACCTTTCTGGCGTGGCTGATTCGGTTTTCCTGACTTCTACGGAAAAAGAGACGGCCCGCGCCGGCCAACCTGCCGCGCGGGCCGAAGACAAGCGCGTATGCTCAGGCAACCTTGACCTTGAGGTGCTTGAACATGTTGGCGCGCGCGTCGTCGTCCATCTCCGCCTTCCAGGTGAACTTGTCCTTCAGCGCAGCCGCCTTCGCCGCAGCCGGGCGGGCGGAAATCTCGTCGGTCAGACGCTTCACGTTCGGGAATTTCGCAAAGCCGGCTTCACCGAGGATCATCGGCACGAGCCGGGTCCAGCCCCAGACGCCCATGTCGACGACCGTGTAGGTGTCGCCGAGCATGTATTTGCCCTTGGCCAGCCGCTCCTCGAGCACGCCGAGATGGCGCAGCGCTTCGAACTGATAGCGGTTGTTGGCGTATTCGATCTTCTCGGGCGCGAACACCTTGAAGTGCACCGCCTGGCCGAAGAACGGACCGATGCCGCTCGCAACGAACATCAGCCACGACAGCAGCTCGCCGCGGGCCTTCGGCGTATTGGGTGGCAGGAACTTGCCGGTCTTCTCGGCGAGGTAAAGCAGGATGGCGTTGCTGTCGAAGACGAGCACGCCGTCGTCGTCGATCGCCGGCACCTTGCCGTTCGGATTGACTGCAAGAAACTCCGGCTTGAATTGCGCGCCGGTGCGGGCGTCGATCGGCACCGGCTCATAGGGAATGCCGGCCTCTTCGAGCAACAGCGCGACCTTGGTCGGGTTCGGCGATCCGTTGAAATAGAATTTCAGCATGGGGGGACTCCGTTCTGGCGAGACATCGCGAAGCCGGCGGCGCGACGAACGCGCGGACGGCAGGCGGTCCATGCGTCAAATCGGCGGCCCGGACAAGCGAACAGTTTGTGAATGGCGGAGCCCGCCCTGCCGGAGCGCAGCGCGGACCGCCGTTTGCTGCCACGCCTATTGGTCCCATCGGCTGCAGATGTTAGAAAACGGAGCAAGCGAGCACGACCAAGGGGCCCCGTTCTCCGGATGGAGCTTAAGCACCTCGAGCAGATCGTTGCCATTTGCAATGCGGGTGGGTTGAGCAAGGCCGCGCGGATTTTGCGAATATCCCAGCCCTCCCTGAGCAAGAGCATCGCTCGGCTCGAAGCGCAGCTCGGCATCAAGCTGTTCAATCGCACGGATGGAGGCGCAACACCGACGATCTATGGGCGATACATCGCCGATCGATCCGCCGGCCTGCTGTCAACAGCGGCCGCGCTTGCGCTTGAAGTCCAGCAAATGGCGCGCGGCGAGGCGGGTAAGCTTCGCATAGGCTCGGGACCGGCGACGCGCATGAGGTTGCTGCCGGCGATCATCGAAAGCGTGAACGGAATGTTTCCGCATCTGCAGATCGAGGCCAAGTTCATCGACCTGGCCGCCACGATCCGCGCCTTGCGTGCCGGAGATCTCGACGTCGTGTTCTGCACCGCGGAGTATGCGCAGGCGCACGAGGACTTCGTCCGCGTCAAGGTGTTCGAGGACAGGAACATCGCCGCGGTGCGTGCGAGCCATCCGGCGATCTCCAACACAAGGCTTTCGTCGTCGCAATTGTTGAAATTTCCGATGGCCAGCTCCGGCGTGATACCGAGTTTCGAGACATGGGTCAGCGGCTGCAGCCAGGACGAACTGGCCAACGTCACGGCATTCGTCTCGGACGACTACGGACTCATCAAGACGCGGGCTCTCGCGGCGGACTACGTCGCGCGCGGGCCGCAATTCGTGTTCGAGCCCGAGCTTCGCAAGCGTCAGTTGGTCGAGCTTCCGACGACGTGGCAGTCGCGCTACGAATGCTGGATGCTGACGACGCGCGCGCTATGGCAGTCGGCAGTCGTGCGATCGACGGCCGATCTCGCAAAGAAGATCGGCCGTCAGATGGTCAAGCGGCCGACGAGCTGAGCGACCGCAATCATCAGCGCCCCTTGCCGAGCAGTTGCTCCGGGATCGGCGTGTAGTTCTTATCCGTCACCAGGTTGGCCATCACCTTGTCCGGTCCGCCCAATCCTTCGATGAGCTTTCGCTGAGCAAGGTTTGCGCGTTTGTCTGCATCCTCCGGATCGACGATCGAACGCAGAACGGACTCGAGATCGCGCAGGGCAGTGGCGTATTGCGGATCGGTGGCCAGGTTGACGCCTTCCTCCGGATCGCGCTTCAGGTCGAACAGCTCCGGCTCGTAGCCGACGTAGTAGATGAGCTTGAAATCGCCGCGCCGGACCATGTACGCCCCGGAGGGCGAGCCGGCCGCGTGATATTCGCTGAAGGCGACGCGATCCGCTTCTTCGGGACCTGAGGCAATGTCGAACAGCGACCGCCCGGGGACACAGTCTGCGTCCGCCGACACGCCGGCGCCTTGCAGGATGGTGGGATAGGCGTCCGCCAGGGTCACCGGCGTGCCGCACAACCTGGACCTCGGCACGTCGGGACCCGCGATGATGAGCGGGATCTTGGTCGCCTCCTCGTAGTGGTTCGATTTGCCCCAAAGTCCCCGTGCGCCGGCGTTCTCGCCGTGGTCGGAGGTATAGAGAATGCGGGTGCTTGCGCTCAGTCCGGCGTCGTCGAGCGCCATCAGGATGCGGCCGATCTGGGCGTCGACAAAACTGCAGAGGCCGAGATACGCCGCAAGTGCGTGCTTGTGCTTGTCGGCTGGGAGCCCGGCGTCGAAGCCACGCGAAAAATTCTCGAGCCAGGGATGGAATCTGTAGCCCGATCCGGCGATGAATTTCGGATCAGGCAACTCGTCCGGCGAATACATGGAGATGAATTCGTCGGGCGCAACCAGCGGATAGTGCGGCGTCACGAAACTCACGAACAGCACCCAGGGCTGGTCTGCGCCCGCCGCATCGCGAAGCCAGTCGCAGGCGATCTCCGAGATTCGCCGGTCGTAGAGCGTGTATTCGCTTTCGCCAGCTGCCGCGCTCTCGACGATGCTGGTCTTGCGCGCCTTGGGCCGGACGAAACCCGGGAACTGCTTGCGGATGGAAAGCTGGACCATGCCGAGGCCGTCCTTGACGTGCAGCGGAATGTGCTGGACGTCGAAGCCGACAGGGTCGTGCTCGTTTCGATAGTGAAGCTTGCCGATCGACTCGACGCGAATGCCGTTCTCCTGAAGCCGGTGCCCCCAGCTCGGAACGCGGCCGTCGTAGGCGATCGAGTTGTCCCAGTATTCGATCTCGTTGATGTAGCGTCCGGTCGCGAAGCTTGCGCGTGCGGGAACGCAGATGGGGCAGGTCGTGTAGGCGTTCGTGAACCGCGTTCCAGCAGCCGCGAGCGCATCCAGGTTCGGCGTTTTCGCAAACCGGTGACCCGCGCAACCAAGCATCCGCGCGTTGTGCTCATCGGCCATCAGGATCAGTAGATTCTTCGGCTGCATCGTTTCCCCCGCACGTCTGGTCGCGGCAAGTACTTGAATATCGAAACCGGTCCTCGCGCGACCTGCTGGCGCACGACGGACGGGAATGACCTCCATAACCTTGTGGAATGGGTCTCGGCGCCACCCCCTTGGTTCTTCAGGAGCTTTTCCAACTTGCGCCGAATGCGGACGTGACGCGCCTGTTTGCCGGCGAGACTGCCCATAAACTAAGTCTGCCGCCAGAGAAGATTCAAGAATCAAGGGGGCGGAATGCGGAGGGTCACCATCAGGCTGGCTTTGCTGGGCGTGGGCGTCGGCTGTCTGGCGTTTGCCCTCCTCGATCTGACGGCCGCCGGCGCGACATCGCCAAAGAGCGGTGGATCGCTCAGCATCTCGCTGGAGACGGACCTTCCGACGCTCGATCCAATCGGCCTGAACTCCTTCAACGACCGCCAGGCCGGTCTGTTGCTTTATGACACGTTGCTCGATCTCGATGAGAAGGGCAACGTCGTCCCAAACATCGCGGAGAAGATCGAGTCCTCGTCCGACATCAAGTCGTTCAAGCTGATGTTGCGCAGCGGCATCACGTTTGCCGACGGAACGGCCTATGATGCCGCGGCGGTCGTCAGGAACTTCCAGCGGATCATGGACCCGAAGAACCGCTGCCGCTGCGCATCCGACCTTTCCACGATCGACAAGGTCGAAGCGACCGGTCCGCTCGAAGTGACGATCAGGATGAATGCGCCCTCCGCGCATTTCCCGGCGACGCTCGCCGACATCGCCGGCATGGTGGCGTCGCCCACGGCGGTGGAGAAATACGGCGCCGACTTCGGCAACCACGGCGTCGGCGCGGGTCCCTTCAAGTTGAAGGAGTGGCGGCGCGGGGCCGAGGTGATCCTCGAACGGAATGCCGGCTACTGGCGGAAGCCAGCCTATCTCGATGAGATCGTGCTGCGCCCGATGCCGGATGCGCAAACCCGTTACGCGAGCCTGAAGGCAGGCAACCTCGATATCGTGATGAATGCGGCGGCGGCCGACATCATCGACGCGCGGCAGCGCAAGAGCATCGTCGCGCTAAGCCCCGGCAGCCTGGGCACGACCTTTGTCCAGTTGAACCTGAACACTCCAGTCCTGTCCGATATTCGCGTGAGGCAGGCGCTGGCGCATGCCATCGATCGCACCGCCTATAACAAGGCGATCAATCGCGGTCTCGACAAGATCGCAAATACGCCGTTCGGCACCAGCCTCTTTCCGCACGAACAGGTGGACGGTTATCCGGCCTACGATCTGGCGAAGGCCAAGAAGCTCGTCGAGGACTACGGCAAGCCGATCAAGATCAAACTGTCCGTGACGACCGCGCCGCTATCGGTTCTCTCGGCCCAGGCGCTGCAACTGATGTGGAAGAAGGCCGGCATCGAGACGGAGGTCGTGGCGATGGAGCAGGTGCAGTTGATCCGCGCAGGCGCGTTGAAGGACTATCAGACGATGCTCTATCGCTGGGCGGGTGGCGTTGATCCCGACAAGAACGTCTACTGGTTCTTCCATTCCACGGGCTCTGCAAATCGAACCAGTTTCAACGACCCGGAGATGGACAAGCTCCTCTATGCCGGGCGCGCGACGACCGACCGGACGGAGCGGATGCAGATTTATCGGCAGGTCAACAATCTGCTGGCGAAGCAGCTGCCGTATCTCTTCCTGACCTATTTCGACAACACCGCGCTGGTGAATGCGACCGTGAAAGGACTGACGCCCATTCCGGACGGCTTGCTTCGCCTGCATTCGGTCTGGAAGGACAACTGACAGGCCTCGCGTGGGCGCGAGGATCGTCAGCCCGCGGCCATCTGGCTGCGGATCTCGGCACGCAGTTCGTCGATCAGGCGGAGGCCCTTCTTGGTCTCGACGTGCCAGAAGGTCCAGCCGTTGCAGGCTTCCGAGCCCTGCGCCACCGCGCCCATGCGATGGATCGAGCCGACCTTGTCGCCCAGCATGATGGCGCCGTCGGCACGAACCAGCGCGCCATGTCGCTTCTTGGCGTCGACCAGTTTCGTACCCGGCGAAATCATGCCGCGCTCGATCAATTCGGAGAAGGCGACGCGCGGAGCGTCGCGTGCAGTCATGAACGGGGCGAGCGTCGCCTCGGGGAGCGGCTCGATCGCGGCGATGCGCTCCTCGGCGGCTTTCGCGTAGACCTTGTCGCGCTCAAAGCCGATGTAACGGCGGCCGAGCCGCTTGGCGACGGCGCCGGTGGTGCCGGTGCCGTTGAACGGGTCGATGACGAGGTCGCCGGCCTTCGATGAGCTCAGCAGCACGCGCGCGAGCAAGCCTTCCGGCTTCTGCGTCGGGTGGACCTTCTTGCCGTCCTCACCTTTCAGCCGCTCTTCGCCGGTGCACAGCGGGATCAGCCAGTCGGAGCGCGCCTGCACGTCCTCGTTGGCAGCCTTCAGCGCCTCGTAGTTGAACGTGTAGCCCTTCGCGTTCTCGTCGCGTGCGGCCCAGATCATGGTCTCGTGCGCGTTGGTGAAGCGGCGGCCGCGGAAATTCGGCATCGGATTCGACTTGCGCCAGACGATGTCGTTCAGGACCCAGAAGCCGAGGTCCTGCATGATCGCGCCGACGCGGAAGATGTTGTGATA
>Ga0075367_10001045_pt1 | contig 11428 bp, 12 predicted proteins | sample EndMethybrTD3032_FD_71399 | JGI IMG/M metagenome (GOLD analysis project Ga0075367, IMG submission 71399) | Populus endosphere microbial communities from Tennessee, USA - Endosphere MetaG P. TD hybrid TD303-2 | ecosystem: Host-associated > Plants > Roots > Endosphere | place: USA: Tennessee...
GCCCAGCCCCTGGTGCTCACCCACAAGGGGCGCAGCGACCAGGCGATCGGCTATGTGGCCTGGCCCACCGAGGACATGTGGGCCGACCGGCGGCGCATCTGGGCCACGTCGGTGCTGGGCGAGGTCCTGCGCACGCGCCTGACGGAACAGGTGCGCGAGGCGGAGGGCGCCACCTACAGCCCCTCGGTGGCCTACAGCCACAGCCTGGTCTGGGCCGGCTGGGGCTTCACCGCCGCCAGCGTCGAGGTGCCGCCGGAGAAGCTGGCGTCCTTCTTCGACGACATCCGCAAGATCACCGCCGACCTTCGCGACCACCCCGTGAGCGAGGACGAGCTGGCGCGCGCCAAGCGCCCCCGGCTGGAAGGCCTGCAGCGGACGCAGATGACCAACCAGTACTGGCTGGCCGAGCTGGGCGGCGTGCAGGACGACCCGCGGCGGCTGGACCTGATCCGCGAACTCGTCCCGGGCACGGCGGCGGTGACCGCCGCCGAGGTGCAGCAGGCGGCGCGGATGTTCCTTCGCGACGAGACGGCGTTCCACCTGGTGGTGCGGCCCCGCGACCACTGAGGCCGGCGGCGCCTGTGCCGATTTGGCCCAGTTCAGGCCTGGCGCGGGATTTCCTGCAAGGGGCGTGCGGCTCAAGCGGGGGCCGCGGGAAGGCGCCGCCATGTTTCACGCCAACACCCAGCGGATGATCGACTACTGGACCGTGCGCGCCGCGCCGGGCCTTGCGCCCACCCGCGCCTCGATCGACCCGGGAGCCTTCCCGCACCTGGTGGACCAGGCCTTCATTCTCGGGCGCGCGGGCCGTGGCCGCTACACCCTGCGGCTGGCCGGGGGCCTGCTGACCAGCCTGCACGGCCGGGACCTGCGCGGCTGCGACGGCCTTGCCCTTTGGTCGGAGCACGACCAGGCGCGTCTGGCGAGCGCCCTGGAGGAGGCCCGGCGCGACGCCGGCCCCCTGGTGGTCATGGCCGAGGCCATGAGCGAGGGCCCCAGTCTCTCCATCGAGGTCCTCTTCGCCCCGCTGTCCGCGCCCCTGGGCGGCGTGGAGCGCTACCTTGGGCTCTACCAGCCGCTCGGCCCGGTGGCCCGGCTCGCGGGCCGGCCGGTGCAGGCCCTGGCGGTGCGCGCGCTGCACCGTCCCGCCGGACCCACGGCCAGGGTGCACACCCTGCGCCTGAACCTTGGCGTGCGGCGCATCGCCTAGGCGGGCGAAAGCTCGCGGGCGTAGCGCTTCCAATTGCCCACATAGCTCTCGGCCGACCGCGCCAGCCGCGCGATCGCCTCGGCGTCCAGCTCGCGCATCACCTTGCCGGGCGCGCCCATGACAAGGGAGTTGTCCGGGATGACCTTGCCCTCCGGGATCAGCGCCTTGGCGCCGATCAGGCAACTGCGTCCGATCCGGGCGCCGTTCATCACCACCGCGCCGATTCCGATCAGCGAGCCCTCGCCGATGTCGCACCCATGCAGCATGGCCAGGTGACCCACCGTGACGTTCGCGCCGATCGTCAAAGGCGCGCCGGGGTCGGTATGAAGCACAGCGCCGTCCTGGACGTTCGAATTCACGCCTACGACGATCGGTTCCTGGTCTCCACGCAGCGTCGCACCCCACCAAATTGATGCGTTTTTCTTGAGAATCACATTTCCGATCACGGACGCTGTGGGCGCTATCCAGTATTCGTCATCATTTGGTAGCTCAGGTGTCATATTTCCTAAACTGAATATCGGCATGGGTCGCTCTCAAGACTTGTCGACGGCGTCGGTTTAACGCTTCGGAAAGCAGTCTAGGATCATTCTAGTCAGGCGATTCGAGAGGGCGAACCCCTCGCGAAAGCCGCCGCGGCCCGAGCATCGGTCCGCGTCTCGCGCTGGACGGAGTTGGATGGCGCCGAGGTCCTTTACACGGGCGAAACCGCCCGGACGCGTTCACCCCGGCGGGCCGCCCGGCCCCGCACGACGCCGCTCCCGTTTTCATTCCGACGACCCCGAAGGGCGCTCCATTGCGGAGACGCCCTTTTTTCTTGCCCCCACGGAGGCCTTGATGAGCAAGCGAGCCATGAAGCGACAGCTGCGCGAAGGCGCGTTCGACGCCGGTCAGTTTGAAGGCGACGACAATATCCGCCGCCTGCCGCTCGACCGGGGCTGGTCTCCGCTCGCCCATCACAACGACGATCGCGAGCAGGGCTACCTGAAGACCATCAAGGCCAGGTCCGCCGGCCAGGAGGAGCTGATCAAGGCGGTCGACGAGAAGAACCTGGTGCTGGCGCTGGGCCCGGCGGGCACCGGCAAGACCTATCTGGCCATCGCCAAGGCGGTGGAGGCGCTGGAAAGCGGGCGGGTGGGCCGCATCGTGCTCTCGCGTCCGGCGGTGGAGGCCGGCGAATCCATCGGCTTCCTGCCCGGCGAGATGGAGGACAAGCTCGCCCCCTATCTGCGGCCGCTCTACGACGCCCTCTCCGACCGGCTCTCCATGAAGCGGGTCCGGGCGCTGATGGCCGAGGGCGCCATCGAGATCGCCCCGGTGGGCTTCATGCGCGGGCGCACGCTGAACAACGCCTTCGTGGTCATCGACGAGGCGCAGAACTGCACCTACGTCCAGCTCAAGATGCTGCTCACTCGGCTGGGCTGGCACTCGACCATGGTCATCACCGGCGATCCGAACCAGTCGGACCTGCTGCCCGAGCTCTCGGGCCTGGGTCCGGTGGCCACGCGGCTCGAGGCGGTGGGCGACATCGCCGTGGTCCGCCTGGCCGACCGCGACATCGTCCGCCACCCGCTGGTGGCCGAAATGCTGGGCGTCCTCTGACCCCATGCCCGCCGCGGCTCCCAAAAGGAGCCGCGGCGGCGCTTGCTCCGCGGCGCCGTAACCGCCTATTCCCCAGGCGAGGCCAGAGCCAGCCCCGGGGGATCCCATGACATCGCCAACGCATCACAGGCTGCGAGCGTCCCGCGCCCCGCTGGCCGCCCTGCTCAGCGCGACCCTCGCCGCGAGCGCCCTGGCCCAGCCGGCCCTCCGCCTGATCGAGGGCACTCCGGAAAGCGATGTCATTTCCGCGGGCGAGCACGCCGCGCAGGTGCGCGCCGGCCCGGGCGACGACAAGGTGCGCGGCAGCCCCGAGGGCGATGTCCTCCACGGCAACCTCGGCAACGACACCCTCGACGGCGGCGACGGGCCCGACACCCTCAACGGCGGCCGGGGGAACGACAGCCTGATCGGCGGCCGTGGCGACGACCTTCTTTCCGGCGACCGTGGCGACGACACGCTGAGCGGCGGCCCCGGGGCGGATCGATACGTCCTGGCCTTGGACAGCGGCCGCGACGTCATCACCGACTTCTCCGCATCGGAGGGCGACCGCATCGTGGTGCAGGCGCCCACGCCCGCCACCCTGGCGGCCACGCCGGAGGGCGTGAGCGTGCGGCTGAGCGACGGCTCGGAGATGCGCGTGCTGGGCGCCACCCTGGCCGAGGTGAGCGCGCACATCGACCAGCCCGCCGCCCCGCCGACGCCCGCGGCGCCGCCCGCCGCCGCGCCAGCGGTCGAGAGCGAGCATGGCCTCTCGCCGGTGGTCGCAGCCGCGATCGCCCTGCTCGTGCTCGCCGTCGGAATCGTCGCGGCCCTCATCCTGCGACGTCGCCGCTAGGGTCGATTCCCCACGCCGGTCATTGCGCCGGCGCCGCCGCGGGAATAGATGGTTAGCCCAACTAATCATCCCTAGAGTCGCATGTCCCTCCCCGCGCCCGCCCCTCGCCAGCCCGACGTGGTCGCCATCGCCGACTTGCTGCGCCCGGCGATCCTGCGCATCACCCGCCTGCTCCGCCTGGAGGCGCAGAAGGCCGGCCTGCCGGCGCAGGACGCGATCCTGCTGGCCCGCATCCGCGCCACCCCCGGCGTCGGCATGAGCGCGCTCGCGGAGATCGAGCAGACCTCGCGGCCGACCATGAGCACCAACCTCAAGCGCCTGGAGGCGGCGGGCCTGATCACCCGCGGCGAGGACGCCAAGGACGGGCGGCGCTCGGGCTTCACGCTCGCCCCCGCCGGCCAGCGCAAGCTCGACCAGGTCCGCGCAAGGCGGAACGACTGGCTGGCCCAGCGCCTGGCCAAGCTCGCCCCCGAGGAGCGCGAGCAGCTCGCCGCCGCCGCCGCCACCCTCCTGAAGATCTCGGGAGGGCCGCTGTGAGCCAGGCCATCGACCCTCGCGCCGCCGACCCGGCGGCGGAGGCCACCGGACCCTCGTCCTGGATCATCCCGGCCATCATCGGCTCGGCGATGATGATGCTGACGCTCGAGTCCACCATCATGTCCAACGCGGTGCCGACCATCGCGCGGGCGCTGCACGAGGACCCGCTGCGGCTGAACCTGGCCATGACCATGTTCCTGCTGGCCTCGGCGGTGTCGCTGCCGATCAGCGGCTGGATCGCCGACAAGTTCGGGGCGCGGAAGATCCTCATCACGGCGATGCTGCTGTTCGCCGCGTCCTCGGCCGCCTGCGGCCTTTCGCAGTCGCTGCTGCAGCTGGTCATGGGCCGAATCCTGCAGGGCGTCGCCGCGGCGATGATGCTGCCGGTGGGACGGCTGGTGCTGCTGCGCACCACCCCGCGCGAGGAGCTGGTGGCGGCGCTCTCGATCTTCACCCTGCCGCCGATGGTGGGGCCGCTGATCGGGCCGCTGCTGGGGGGCTTCATCGTCACCTATTTCGACTGGCGCTGGATCTTCTTCATCAACCTGCCGGTGGCGGCGGTGGGGGTCAGCCTGATGCGGGCGTACGTCCCCGACGTGAAGGAGGAGGTGGTCGGCCCGATCGACTGGCTGGGCGTCCTGCTCACCGGGACGGGCCTGGCGGCGGCGGTGTTCGGCTTCGAGAACCTGGGGCGGGACATCCTCTCTCCCTGGATCGTCGCCGGCCTGTTCGCCCTCGCGGTGGCCTGTTTCGCGATGTACCGCCTGCACGCCCGCGCCAACCCCCACGCGGTGATCCGCCTGGACCTCTTCCGGCTGAGGACCTTCGCCACCGCCACCATGGGCGGCGCCTTCGTGCGGATCGGCGTAGGCGGCCTGCCCTTCCTGCTGGCGATGCTGCTGCAGGTGGGCTTTGGCATGAGCCCGCTGCTGGCCGGTTCGCTGACCTTCGTCTCGGGCGTGGGCGCCTTCTTCATGAAGAGCTTCGCCCCGCCCCTGCTGCGGCGGTTCGGCTTCCGCCGGGTGATGTGCGTCAACATCTGGCTGATCGCCGGCACCTTCTGCATGCTGAGCCTGCTGCGGCCCGGCACCCCGCTGTGGGTGGTGGCCTTGCTGCTGGGCGTGGGCGGCTTCTTCCGCTCGCTGCAGTTCAGCGCCATGGGCGCCCTGGCCTTCGCCGACGTCGAGCCCGAGGCGATGAGCGGGGCCTCGACCATGCTCTCGGTGAGCCAGCAGGTGGTGCAGTCCCTGGGCATCGGCATCTCCGCCTCCCTGGTCCACTTCCTCCAGCTGCTGCGCCACGAGCCGCACCTGACCTGGCGCAGCGTGGCGCCGGTGTTCGCCACCATCGGCGGCCTTGGGCTGATCTCCCTGATCTGGTTCACCCGCCTGCCGGCCGACGCGGGCGCGGGACTGCACGGACGCCGCCGCCGCTAGGAGCGGCTCAGTCGCAGGGGGCGGTCTCGCCGGTCGAGAAGTCGATGCGGAAGCATTGGCGCTCGCCGCTCTCGCAATCCTCGACGATCAGGGAGGCGCTGTCGTCCGCGTCGGGCGCGGGATGGTGCGCCTCGACGAAGGTGAGCGCGGCGGCCTCGAAGCTCGGGGCCTCGACTCGCCGGGCGCGATGGGGCGCCTCGGCGGACTCGTGGACGGTGAAGCGGCGCTTGGCGGCGGGCATGGCGGGCTCTCCTTGGCCCTAACCAACGCACCGGTTCGGGAAAGGATTCAACCGCTCAGCCGGCCGCATAGACCTTGGGCCGCACGGGCTTGACGCGCACCGTCGCGCCCGGCGTGACGCCGGCGGGCGCGCGGCGGCCGTGGGCCTCCAGCTCCATGGGGACGCCCGCCACCAGGCAGTCGAGCCGCATCAAGGGCCCGCGCACGGAGGCGCCGCGCACCTGGGCGATGAGGCCGGGCGAATCCTCGGAGGCGAAGTCCACCTCGTTGGGGCGGAAGAAGACCTCGACCGGGCCCTCGGGCGAGCCGGCCGGGGCGCCGATGGTCCAGTCGGCGACGGTCAGCTTGCCGCCGGCGACCTCGCCGGGCAGGCGGCAGGCCGCGCCCAGGAAGTCGTAGACGAAGGGCGTGGCCGGCGCCTCGTAGAGCTCGTTGGGGGCGCCAAGCTGCACGAGCTCGCCGTCCTTGAGGATCGCCACCCGGTCGGCGAGGTCCAGCGCCTCCTCCTGGTCGTGGGTGACGAAGACAGTGGTGACCCCGGCGCGGTCGTGCAGTTCGCGCAGCCAGCGGCGCAGGTCGCGCCGCACCTGGGCGTCCAGCGCCCCGAAGGGCTCGTCCAGCAGCAGCATGCGCGGCTCGATGGCGAGCGCCCGGGCCAGCGCCACCCGCTGGCGCTGGCCGCCGGAAAGCTGGGAGGGGAAGCGCTTGTCCAGGCCCTCGAGCTGCACCAGCGTCAGGAGGTCGGCGACCCGGTCGCTGATCTCGCTCTTGGAGGGGCGCTCGGCGCGGCGGCGCACCGAAAGACCAAAGGCGATGTTCTGCGCCACGGTCATGTGGCGGAACAGGGCGTAGTGCTGGAACACCATGCCGACCCGGCGCTGGCGCACCGGGACGGCCAGGAAGTCCTCGTCGTCGAACCGCACCTCGCCGGCGTCCGCGGTCTCAAGGCCGGCGAGCACGCGCAGGAGCGTGGTCTTGCCCGATCCCGAGGGGCCGAGCAGGGCCAGGAATTCCTTGTCGCGCGCCTGCAAGGAGACGTCCTTCAGCGCCGGGAAGCGACCGAAGGCCTTGGAGATTCCGCGGATCTCGAGCGAATTGGCGGTGACTTTAGTGTCGGCGGCTTGCTGCAAGTTCACCAGAGTGGCGCCATTCGAGCGCGGTCTTGAGGACGAGGGTGACGAGGCCGAGGGAAGCCAGGACAGAGGCTGCCGCGAACGCGCCGACGAAGTCGTAGTCATTGTAGAGCACCTCTACGTGCAGCGGGAGCGTCGTCGTGAGGCCCCGGATGTGGCCCGAGACCACCGAGACCGCGCCGAACTCGCCCATGGCGCGCGCGTTGCAGAGCAGGACGCCGTAGAGCAGCGCCCAGCGGATGTTGGGGAGCGTAATCTTCCAGAAGGTGGTGAAGCCCGAGGCGCCCAGGGTCAGGGCCGCGGCCTCCTCGTCGATGCCCTGATCCTGCATCAGCGGGATCAGCTCGCGGGCGACGAAGGGGAAGGTGACCAGGATCGTCGCCAGCACCAGGCCCGGAAGGGCGAAGATGATCTTCAGGTCGTGGTCCAGCAGCCATTCGCCAAACCAGCCCTGGGCGCCGAACAGCAGAACCCACACCAGGCCCGAGACCACCGGGGAGATGGAGAAGGGCAGGTCGATCAGGGTCAGCAGCACCGTCTTGCCGCGGAAGTCGAACTTGGTGATGCACCAGGCGGCGGCGAGGCCGAAGACCGCGTTCAGCGGCACCGAGATGGCCGCCACGATCAGGGTCAGGCGGATGGCGGCCAGGGCGTCCGGCTCCTTGAGCGAGGCGAGGAACTGACCCACCCCCTTGGCCAGGGCGTCGTGGAAGACGGTGGCCAGCGGCAGGACGACCAGCACGCCCATCACCGCCACCGAGGCGGCCAGCAGCAACGGGGCCAGCCCGGGAAGATGGATCCTGGAGGCGCGCGCGCTCATCGGCGGCCTCGCCGGGCGATGAGGAGCTGGACGATGTTGAGCACGATCAGGGCGCCGAAGGAGATGGCCAGCATGGCCAGGCCGACGGCCGCGGCGGCGGCGTAGTCGTACTGCTCCAGCTTGATGACGATCAGCAGGGGCGCGATCTCGGTCTTCATCGGCATGTTGCCGGCGATGAAGACCACCGAGCCGTATTCGCCGACGGCCCGGGCGAAGGCCAGGGTGACGCCGCTGATCAGGGCCGGGGCGAGCGCGGGGGCGACCACGAAGACGATCCGCTGCAGGTCGCTGGCGCCCAGCGTCTGGGCCGCCTCCTCCACCTCCTTGTCGAGGTCCTGCATCACCGGCTGCAGGGCGCGCACCACGAAGGGCAGGCCGATGAAGACCAGGGCGATGAAGATGCCGAGCGGCGAATAGGCGGTCTTGATCCCGAACCTGGCGGCGATCGAGCCGAGCGGCCCGTTGGGCGCGTAGATGGCGGTCAGGGCGATGCCGGCCACGGCGGTGGGCAGGGCGAAGGGCAGGTCCACCAGGGCGTCGAGGATACGCCGGCCGGGGAACTCGTAGCGCACCAGGGTCCAGGCGATCACCAGGCCCAGCACCGCGTTCAACAGGGCCGCGTAGAGCGAGAGGCTGAAGCTGAGCATCAGGGCCCGGGCCACCCGCTCGTCGGTGAGCGTGGCCCAGACTCCCGAGAGGCCGATCTCCCAGGGGCGGATCGCCAGGGCCGCCAGCGGGATGATGACGATGGCCGCCAGGTAGGCGAGGGTGATCCCGAGCGACAGGCCAAAGCCCGGCAGGATGGAGGGCACGCGCCAACGCGAAAGCGGGGGCTTCCAAAGCCCCCGCCCGCGCGGATCGATCGGGCGGACCCGGTCTGTCATGCTGGCCGTCACGTCGGCCGATAGATCTTGTCGAAGACCCCGCCGTCGGCGAAGTGCGTCGCCTGGGCCTTGGTCCAGCCGCCGAAAGTGTCGTCGATGGTGACCAGCGGGATCTGCTTGAAGCTCTTGGCGTACTTGGCCGCCGCCTGCGGGTTGCGCGGGCGGAAGTGGTGCTTGCCGATGATGTCCTGGGCGATCGGGCTGTAGAGGAAGTTGAGGTAGCCCTCGGCCAGGGTGCGGGTCTTGTGGCGGTCGACGTTCTTGTCCACCAGGGCCACCGGCGGCTCGGCCAGGATCGAGCTCGACGGATAGACGATGTCGAAGTTGGGCCCGAACTCGTCGATCGTCAGATAGGCCTCGTTCTCCCAGGAGAGCAGCACATCGCCAAGGTGGCGCTGGGCGAAGGTGGTGGTGGCGCCCCGCGCGCCGGTGTCGAGCACCGGCACGTTCTTGTAGAGCTTGCTGACGTAGTCGCGCCCGGCCGCGTCGTCGCCGTGCTTGAGGCCGTAGGCGTAGCCGGCGAGATAGGCCCAGCGGGCGCCGCCCGAGGTCTTGGGGTTGGCGGTGATGACGCCCACGCCCGGCTTCACCAGGTCCGGCCAGTCGCGGATCTTCCAGGGGTTACCCTTGCGGACCACGAAGACGATGGTCGAGGTGTAGGGCGTGGAGTTGTTGGGCAGGCGGCTCTGCCAGTTGGCCGGCAGGAGCTTGGCCCGCTTGGCGATCTCGTCGATGTCGGCGGCGAGCGCCAGGGTCACCACGTCGGCCTGCAGCCCGTCGATCACCGAGCGCGCCTGCTTGCCCGAGCCGCCATGGCTCTGGTTGATGGCGATGGCCTGGCCGGTCTTGCTCTTCCAGTAGGCCGCGTAGGCGGCGTTGATCTCCTTGTAGAGCTCGCGGGTGGGGTCATAGCTGACGTTGAGCAGGGTGGCCTGGCCGGCGGCCAGGGCGCGGGCGCCCAGCAGGCTGGCGGCGCCAAGGACGCCTGCCCCCGCCGCCGCGCCGGAGATCAGGCTGCGCCGGGTGGGCGAGGCGATTTTCAGGTCGTTCGTCATCGTTCCGATCTTCCGGTTTGCGGCTAGAAGGCGACTTGCGAACGCAGGGACACGACGTTGGCGCGCTCCCCCACGTTGGCGCCGGCGGCGCTGAGGCGGTTCACGCGGACCCACTGGTAATCGGCCAGCAGTCGGACGACGCTGTTAGGATACCAGTTGAGGCCCAGAGTGGTGATCTTCTGCTCCCCCCCGCGCACGCCGCCGGCCGGGGTGGCGGTCCCCAGGGCGCCGGCGTGGTCGTTCAGGTCCAGAACGCTGTAGCGGGCGGCAAGTTCGAGGGCGCCCCAATCGCCCTTGGCGCGGTCGAAGGGCTTGTCCGGCTTGACGCCCCGGAAGCCGCCGTTGGCCGAGTTCCAGACGTGGCGCTCGCCGGTGAGCGTCCAGGCGCCCTGCAGGTACCAGCCGGTGAACTTGGGATCGAAGGCCGACGGCGCCTTGCGGTCGACCTTGAGGCCGAACCACTCGCCCGCCGCGTAGAAATTGCGCAGCGCCCCGCCCGCTTCCAGGCCGTAGACGCGCACGCCGCTGGCGTTGAGCGCGCCGGTGTCCACCAGGCGGTTGCCGTCGACCCGGATCTCGGGGCGCTCGCGCAGGCGGATGGACTGGGTGCGCACCGGGCCGGCGGCGGTGTCGGCGGCCTCCAGCACGCCTTGCAGGCTGGCGCCCAGGTGGACGTCGTAGTCGGCGCCGTGCAGGGGATTGAAGGCGGCGCGGATCACATAGCCCGACTGCTGGTCGAACTCGGCCGTGGCGGGGACGCCCACCACCTTGCCCGTCAGCGTGGCCGCCGCATACCAGCGGGGGGCGGTGGCGATCAGGCCCAGGCCCGAGCGGCCATCGCCCGCGGCCAGGCCCCGGACCAGCTCGGCCGAGGCCGCGCGCTCCAGGAACAGGCTGTCGGTGTTGCTGGTGGCGTCCTCCAGGCCAGAGGGCGTGGCCCAGGCGCCGCCACGGATGCGGAAGTCCACGTCCGGACCGAAGGGCATGAGGCCGGCGTATTCCAGATAGGCCTGGTTGAGGCCGGCCACCTCCCCGCCGGAGCCGCCGAATTCGGCCCACAGGGCGAAGTTCCAGTCCCTGAAGGCCGTGCCGTCGATGCCCAGGCGGGCGCGGCGGAAGTTGGTCCCCGAGCCCAGGTCGTTGTCGGCCCGCAGCGGGCTGATCTGATAGTCCGCCGCGTCGAGCTGGACCACCGTGCGCAGGGCCACCTTGAAGGCGCCGTCCGGGCTGGTGAAGGTGGGCCGACCGCCGGCCAGGCTGACCTTGGGTTGGGCGGCGGCCTCGTCGCGGATCTGCCGCTCGCCCCCGGCCACCTGGGCCTTGAGGTCGGCGAGCTGGGCTTCCAGCGCCGCGTTCTGCTGCTCCAGCGCATCCAGCCGGGCGGTGAGCGCCAGCGCCTGCTCCTGGCTGACGCCGCTGGCGCCGCCGGCCGGGGCGGTGGGGATGGCCTGGGCGAGCGCGGCCGGGGCCGCGCCGCAGAACAGGGCGGCCAGGACCATGGCGGGCCTAAGGCCCCGGTTCGGCTTGTGCAGGCTCATCTCTCTACCCCCTGTCGTTTGATGTCCCGGTTGTAACCTCGGTAATTCCTATGGGACCAGTGGGTTTAATGGATGGCGGGGCTCAGAAATTCTAAAGCGGGGCCCAGAGCTGGTGACGGCGGAGGGGTCCGGTGCGCCGCG
>Ga0075367_10001046_pt1 | contig 11398 bp, 11 predicted proteins | sample EndMethybrTD3032_FD_71399 | JGI IMG/M metagenome (GOLD analysis project Ga0075367, IMG submission 71399) | Populus endosphere microbial communities from Tennessee, USA - Endosphere MetaG P. TD hybrid TD303-2 | ecosystem: Host-associated > Plants > Roots > Endosphere | place: USA: Tennessee...
CAGCAGAATGGCAATGCTTACCGAATCGAGCGACGCCATATCATTTCCGCAATTCGCACCTCTGTAGCCTTCCTTAACGTTCGATACGGGCCGCGCCAACCCCGGATGTCGGCGCGAGCAGAAAGCGCGGCGGAACGCCGCCGCGCTTCAGTCCCAACGGGTCGGACTTAGGACGGAACACCGTCATTTGACGTATAAGAAACTGCCAAAAGCGAATCATTCCACGCGACCCGCAGCGATTGCAGACCGAGACCTTGCCGATGCCCGAGCTTGAGGAAATCTACGAGTTCATCCAGACGGCGCTTCGCTCGGTCGGCGCCGAGATCACCTCGCCCTGGTTCTACTTCCAGTTCGGCCTGATCCTGACGGGCGCGGGAATCGCCCACCTGCTGGGGCTCGGAATCCGCAAGCGCTTCGACCCTACGACCTTCGCCATGGGCTGGCCGGCGGCTTTTCGCCTGGCCGCCCGCGTCCTGATCCGCAACATCTCCTTCGGCTTCTTCGCGGCGCTGATGGGCATCGCACGCGTGGTGATGGTTGCGAGCACGTGGCCGAGCCGCAGCTATCTGCTGCTGGTCGCCGCCCATCTCGCGCTCGCCTGGCTGCTGATCCGCCTCGCCACCAGCCTCATTCGCAACGAGACCGCGGTCAAACTCGTCTCGCTTACGGCCTGGGGCATCGCAGCGCTCAGCATCCTCGGGCTGCTCGACCAGACGACAGCCGCGCTCGACGGCCTCGCCATCACCTTCGGCGGCCACCGCTTCTCGCTGCTGCTGGCAATCAAGGTCGCCGCCTTGCTCGCTTTCGCGCTGTGGCTTGCCAACGTCGCCGGCAACTTCGTCGATGCACGCATCGCCAACCTGACCGACCTGACGCCCTCGGTGCGGGCGCTGACCAGCAAGCTGGTGCGCATCCTTTTGATCTGCCTTGCCGTGGTGGTCGTGCTGGCGGCGGCCGGCGTCGACCTCTCGGCGCTGGCGATCTTCTCCGGCGCGGTCGGCGTCGGCATCGGTTTCGGCCTGCAGAAGATCGTCGGCAATTTCGTCTCCGGCGTCATCCTGCTCGCCGACAAGTCGGTGAAGCCCGGCGATATCGTCACCATCGGCGAAAGCCACGGCCAGGTGCGCGCGATGAACACGCGCTACATCTCCGTCACCGGCAACGACGGCCGCGAATTCCTGATCCCGAACGAGAAGCTCGTCACCGAGCGCGTGGTCAATTGGACCTATTACGACAGCAACACGCGCATCGACGTCACGTTCTCCACGAGCTATGAGGCCAACCCGCGCCGCGTATGCGAGGTCGCAGCCGAAGTGGCAGCGGCAATTCATCGCGTCTCGAAGTTCAAGCCGCCGAGCTGCAGCATCGTCGAGTTCGCCGAGCACTCCATGCGCTTCTCGCTGTCGTTCTGGATCAGCGATCCCGAAAAGGGCATCGGCAACGTGCGCAGCCAGGTGATGCTGGCGCTGTGGGATGCCTTCCGCATCGAGGGCGCCGACAGCAACTATCCGATCCGCGACGTTCGCGTCGAGGACGCGCCGTCGGCGGTGCCCGCGCCGGTCGCAGCCCACCTGCGCTGACGGCCGCATGCGCTTCACCGGTGAGCTCGTTCCGGCGACGCTGATCCGCCGCTACAAGCGCTTTCTCGCCGACGTCGAGCTTGCCGACGGCAGCGTCACGACCGTCCATGTCGCCAATCCCGGCGCGATGACCGGCCTGCAGGCCCCGGGCTCCCGCATCTGGCTATCGCGCTCGGCGAACAAGGCCCGAAAGCTGCCGCTGTCGTGGGAGCTGGTCGAGGCCGATTTCGGTTCAGGTCTCGAGCTTGCCGGCCTCAACACCGGCCACCCGAACGCGATCGTTGCGGAAGCGCTGGCGGCGAACGCCATCCCGGAGCTCGCCGGCTACACCTCCATCCGCCGCGAGGTGAAATACGGAAAAGCCTCGCGCGTTGACTTCCTGCTGGAAGGCGCCGAACGGCCGTCCTGCTATCTCGAGATCAAGAACGTGCACCTCATGCGGCGGCCGGGCCTCGCCGAGTTTCCGGATTCTGTGACCGCGCGCGGCGCTCGCCATCTCGACGAGCTCGCGGCCATGGTTGGCCAGGGATTTCGCTCCGTGATGTTGTTCGTGATCCAGATCGGCTCTGCCGACCGCTTTGCACTAGCCCGGGATATCGACCCGGCCTATGGCATCGCCTTCGACCAGGCGCAAGCCGCAGGCGTCGAGGCGCTTGCGTACAAATGTACGCTTGCCATCGAGGAAATCAGGCTTTTCGGGCCCGTTCCCATCGGGAATTAGCCAACCATTTGCCAATGGCAGCCACACTCGGAAGGCGCTTGCGCCGCCCCGTCTATCGCCTAAATTAGTGACAACTCCAGCTTGCACTCAAACGAGATTTCCGCACCTCGCATGAATTACGTCGAAGCAGCCCAGGCCCCGCTCCGCAAAACCGGTCAGATCAAGTTGCACGGCCCCGCAGCCTTTGCCGGCATGCGCAAGGCCGGCCAACTGGTCGCCGAATGCCTCGACGTGCTGGTGGACGAGGTGAAGCCGGGCGCGCCGACCTCGCGGATCGACGACGTGGTGCGCGACTTCGCGCTCAGCCGCGGCGCCATCCCCGCGACGCTGATGTATCGCGGCTATCGCTACTCGACCTGCACCTCGATCAATCACGTGGTCTGCCATGGCATGCCGGGCGACCGGCCGCTGAAGGAAGGCGACATCGTCAACATCGACGTCACCTTCATCGTCGACGGCTGGCACGGCGACTCCAGCCGCATGTATGCGGTCGGCGAGATCGCACGCAAAGCCGAACGCCTGATCGAGGTGACGCATGAGGCGATGATGCGCGGCATCGCCGCCGTCAAACCCGGCGCCACCACCGGCGACATCGGCCACGCGATCCAGAGTTTCGTCGAGCCGCAGCAGATGAGCGTGGTGCGCGACTTCTGCGGCCATGGTCTCGGCCGCATGTTCCACGACGAGCCGAACATCATCCATGTCGGCCGTCCGGGCGAAGGCATCGTGCTGCGGCCGGGCATGTTCTTCACGATCGAGCCGATGATCAACCTCGGCAAGCCGCACGTGAAAATCCTGTCCGACGGCTGGACCGCGGTGACCCGCGACCGCTCGCTGTCGGCACAGTTCGAGCACGCGGTCGGCGTGACCGAGACGGGCGTGGAGATATTTACGCTCTCGCCGGGGAAGCTGGACAAGCCGCCTTACGGCAAGCCTGCGGCCTGAGTGCAGGATCGTCGCTTCGGTTCGGAAGTTGACAGCTGTTGCCTACGATCGGTGCGCGGCAGCTGGCGGCCGTTGCGGCAATAGCCGCTAACCCGCGCTTCAGCCAAACAGCATCGCGGCCAGGATCATCACCGGAAACAATCCAACCGCCACGACGGAAAGCCGATACAACAGGTCGCTCCACATGGCGCGAAGCTAACTTGCGGCTGCTGTCGGCACTATGCACTTTGTGCCAGCTCGGTATTGAGTATTCGGTCGTCGGAAGTCGGCGCGGCTGCCACCGCAGCCTGCAGCGGCACTTACCGAAAGAATGCGGCGAAGACGATCAGCGACAACATCGCAGCTCCTGCGCCGATCACCGCTAGCGTGAATTTCCAGTCTGTCCCCACGCACACTGATCTGCCACGCTTGGACCAATCTCACCATTGCGCGTCGAGACAGCGCCCATGTGCGTCGAGACGGTTTGTGCAGAAGTGATCGTCGCGACATACCGCATTTGAGGTACGGCAGGTCCTTTGGACTCACTTTTCGCGCGGAAGCACGCATTTCGCAGATACAGTGCAATCCGAGAACCTGCCTCACTGCCCTCACTGCCCTCAAAGACCGATTTCACCCCTTGCCAGAAAAGAACATTTAGAGAACATTACGCGCTGAACTCCAGCAGGGCGCGTTCATGGCACGCGGCAAAATCAGGCACCCGTACCAGCCGCTTGCGGAAGGCGGCGGTCGCCTTCGGCCGGCGGCTGCCGCGCAACCGATCGATGCCGGCGTGGATCTGCCCACGGCGCTGTCTCCCGCAGACGCTGTCGAACCGCCTGCCCCGCCGCCGGCAAACGACAAGCCGCACTATCACGGCCATCGCGAACGCCTGCGCGAGCGCTTTCGCAACGGCGGGGCGGACGCCCTGCCCGACTACGAGCTGCTGGAGCTGGTGCTGTTTCGCACCATGCGGCAGGGCGACACAAAACCGCTGGCCAAACGGCTGGTCGAAAAGTTCGGCTCGTTCGCAGAAGTGCTCAATGCGCCGCCTGCGCGGCTTGCCGAAATCAAGGGCGTCGGCGAGGCGACGATCACCGACCTCATGCTGATCGCGGCCTCCGCAGCACGCATCGCCAAGGGGGCGGTCAAGCAGCAGCTGACACTGGGCTCATGGTCGGCCGTGATCGAGTACTGCCGCACGGCGATGGCATTCGCCGACAAGGAGCATTTCCGCATCCTGTTCCTCGACAAGCGCAACCAGCTGATCACCGACGAGGTGCAGCAGACCGGCACCGTCGACCACACGCCGGTCTATCCGCGCGAAGTGGTGAAGCGCGCGCTCGAACTGTCGGCGACCGCGCTGATCCTCGTGCACAATCATCCGAGCGGCGACCCGACGCCGTCGAACGCCGACATCCAGATGACGAAGCAGATCGCCGAGATCGCGAGCCACCTCGGCATCGCCGTGCACGATCACATCATCGTCGGCCGCGGCGGCCATGCGAGTTTGAAGGGACTGAAATTGATTTGAGCGCGCCGGGATTTAAAGGACCTACTGAAGTTGATTTAGAAATGCCGAGGCGGCCGATGATCGTAACATCACACAGCAGCAGCGTTCTTCACGGCCGGTCCGGCGGATGGCGCGTCTGGTCGCTCTCGGACGGTTATCTCGACATGCCGGCACACCTGCTGCGGGACCCGCGCGACAATCCGGTGCCGGAAGCTGCGCGGATGGGCACGCAGCTTCGCCTGTCCGTGAATTGTTTCGCGCTCGCGGGTCCAGGCGTTGACGGCATACTCATCGACGGCGGAGGCGGAAGCTGGGCACCGACCCTGGGCCGGCTCGCGCAAACCATGGCTGAAGCCGGGATCGATCCAGCGTCGATCACGGTGCTGGCGCTCACGCACACGCATCAGGATCATGTGAACGGGCTGTTGACGCCAGGTGGCCGACCGCTGCTTCCGAACCTGAAGACGATCGTGATTGCGGAGGCGGCCGTGGAGGGCTTCCTCGCTGAGCCGCACCTGGCGCAGTTCCGGCCCTTGCTAAAACCCGTTCGAAACGGCGAACAGGTGGCTGAGCGGCTGACCGCGATCAGCCTGCCCGGCCATGCTCCCGGTCACACCGGCTACGCCTTCGACACGGACGAGGACCGCTTCCTGTTTTTCGGCGACATCGTGCACGTGCCGGCCTTGCAGTTCGGCAACCCCGCGTTCAGCTGGGGCTATGACGACGATCAGCCGACCGCGCGCGCAACGCGCCTGAAAGTCTTCCAGGACGCAGCCGAGACGCAAACGTGGATCGCCGGCGCGCATCTTGGCTGGCCGGGGATCGGTCGGGTGATCAGCAAGGATGGCGCTTACAGCTACAAGCCCGCCGCGTGAGGGACTGAAGCTGTGTCGCAAATCCGAAGTTCGCCCGACGCGATACACTCGGAGCGAGCTTCGGACCTGGACACGAACGGCGCAACGACACGCCTCGCCTATTTCCCGTTGCCGCGGCAGCGGCCGCCGGGGCCGATGTGGTAGCCGCGCGGGCAGGCATGCGCGGCCGGATTCGCATAGTTGCGACGGCAGCCGCCGTAGGGACCGCGATGCCATCCCTGGCCGCAGCCGCCGGCGACCTGCTCCACATGCGACGGCGCCGTGAGCGGCGCGATCGGCATCGCCTGGGACGGCGCCGCGGCCATCGTCAGCAGGCTTGCTGCCAGCGCGGTGGCAAGAATCCTCGTCATGGTGTTCCTCCGATTTTTGGTTGTGCGGTCAGCGCGTCGCAGCAAAGCTGATGCCTTCGTGCACCTCGGCGATGGCCTGGTCGACGAGCGCCAGCGCCCGCTCTCTGTGGCCACCCTTGGTGGGCATCGTCGCGGTGAGCTCGGCGCGGGCCTTCTGCAACAGTCCGATCGTCACCGGCATACGTGGCTGCGCGCCGATGGCGTAGACGATCCCCAGGCTGGATGCGACGGCAATGCCCATCAACAGCCGATCGAACGAGACGATTTTCGGCATGACATCCTCCGCGTCGAGGCGGGTCGGGCGTCAGTGAGTCGCGGCGAAGGTGATGCCTGCGCGCACTTCGGCGGTGGCCTGATCGATCAGCGCCAGCGCCCGCTCGCGGTGGCCGCCCTTGTTGGGCGTTGCCGCGGCGAGCTCACCACGCGCGTTCTGCAGCAGCGCGATCGTCGCTTCCATGTGCGGCTGGGCGCCGATGGCGTAGCCAATGCCAAGGCTGGACGCCACGGCAACACCTATCAGAAGCCGATGGAATGAAACGACTCTCAGCATGAGATCCTCCGCGGGTCAGTAACCGGGTCGGCGGCAACCGGCCAGCTCAAGGGGCTCGTTCGCGAACGTGAACGGCACCCGGCTTGGACCAATCCGCCGACGGTGTCATCGTGCCTCTGACGCGCATTAAAGGCTTTGAGACCGCCTTCATTTATCCTTATGAATCCCTTGAGATCGTTCGCGGGGCGCCCTTGGGCTTTCTCTTTGAAAATCATGTACTTGATCCGTCGCGCCGGGAGCTCCGCCGGGCCGGTCAGCTCGTGCCGATCGAGCCGCAGGTGTTCGACCTGCTGGTCCATCTGGTCGAAAACCGGGATCGGGTGGTCACCAAGGATGAGCTGATCCAGAGCATCTGGAAAGGCCGTGCCGTTTCCGAATCAGCCCTGACCACACGCATCAACGCCGTCCGCAAGGCCGTGGGTGACAACGGCGAGAGCCAGCGACTGATCCGCACCCTGCCGCGCCGGGGTTTTCGCTTCGTCGGCGAGGTGACCTGCCAGCCGTCGCCGTCGACTGTGCCAGCGGCCGCGCCGGCGCCAAGGCTGACGCTGCCCGACAAGCCGTCCATCGCCATACTGTCATTCACCAACATGACGGGAGATGCGGACAACGACTATTTCGGCGACGGAATTGCCGAAGACGTGATCACGAACCTGTCGCGCAACCCCTTCCTGTTCGTCATCGCGCGCAACTCCAGCTTCACCTACAAGGGGCGACCCGTCGAGGTGAAGCAGATCGGGCGCGAGCTCGGGGTGCGCTATGTGCTGGAGGGAAGCGTCCGCCGCAACGGCTCGCATCTGCGCATCACGGCACAGCTGATCGATGCCGCGGACGGCGGACACATCTGGGCCGAGCGATACGATCGCGATCTCACCGACTTCCTGGCTGTCCAGGATGAGATCTCCGACGCTGTTGCGGTGGCGATCGCGCCGTCGATTGCGCATCTGGAGCGGCATCAGGCGTTGCGCAAGGCGCCGGAGAACCTCAGCGCCTGGGAAGCGTTCCATCGCGCGCGCTGGCATATCAGCCGGATGACCGTTGCGGACTTCGCGACCGCGAAGACCTTCTTTCAGCAAGCCATTGCGCTGGATCCGACGCTGGCGCCCGCCTATGCCGGCCTCGCCAATGCGATGCTCACCGAAGTCGTTCTGTTCCAGACACGGAGCGTGCCCGAGGCGCTGGCCGAGGCTCTGCCGGTGATCCGCAAGGCGATCGCGGTCGATCCGAAACATGCCGGCGGTCATATCAACAACGGCATTGCACTGATCATGCAAGGCCAATGTGAGCTGGCGGCGGCCCAGGGGCGGCTCGCGCTGTCGATCGATCCCAATCATGCGGGCGCGCATCTCATGTACGGGAATGCCCTGTGCTTTGCAGGCCAGCCACGCGCAGCGATCGAGGCCCTTCGCAGCGGCCTGCGGCACGACCCCTACGCGCCGCAACGTTACTTTCCACTCGGACAGCTCGCGACGGCCTACTATTTCCTGCGCGAGTACGAGGCCGCGGTCGAAGCGGCACAGGAGACGCTGCGGTTGTTTCCAGCTCAGCCCTTCGTCCATATCTGGCTCGCCGCCGCGCTCGGGCAGCTCGGTCGTCTGGACGAGGCCCGGGACGCCCTGGCGAAGGCAAGGATGCTGAAGACGTTCGAGCTGTCGACGCGCGAGCGCCCGCCTTACACGCGACCGGAAGATCAGGAGCACAAGCTCGAGGGGCTGCGAAAAGCCGGATGGAACGGTTGACGCGCAGGTAAACGCGTTTGCGACAAGCGATAACTCTTCTTTCGTATTGGTGGCCAATAGCAGTCGATGTCCAAATGGCTCAAACGGCTCGTTTTCGGGATCTGGGGCCTTCTGCTGATCCCCCCGATCGGCGCGAGCGTTGAAAAATGGTTTGCGGAAAACATCCTCTCCGAGCCGAATGCGACGGCCAGGACGATGTCCGAGGATCTCACCGCAATCGGCGAGCTGCGCTGGTTCAAGTTTGCGCTGGTGTTCATGACCGGTATGGTCATCGGTGTTGCGCTGGAATCGACCGCCCTACGGTCGGGCGAACGAAAGGCGTTTGAGCTGCGAAGCCTTGGTTACAAGTTTGGCAGTCTCTCAGGCAGCATCAGAGCTCGTGCGACATCGGGATGGCCGGACAATGCACGCGACCTTAAACCTGCAATCATGTCCGTATTCGTCACGGCACGAAAATTCGGCTTGTGGGTCCCGGATGAGCGCATCTACGAACTGCCGGACGCATCATTCCTTTGTGAATATCTCAGCAGTGTCGGAACGCTTTTGGAGCAGGGACGCCCGGATGAGGCCAGCCGTGAGGCCCTGTCCTGGAAACCGTTTCTCGATCGCGCACAGGCGTCCCGGGTGTCCTGAGAACGACACGTTCTAACCTGGCCCTGACCAGCCCGAAACTTTGCGAAGATTGCCATCCATGTCCCAAAGCCCTCGAGCACGATCGACGCCCGTGGATCCCGGCGATGCTGCTCTCGAGCAGGATCGGCCGCTTCCCGTTGCCGGCTTCACAGGCACGCCGGAAGAGATCGAGCGGCAGTGGTACGAGCAGGTCTATCGCGGCCGCGGCGACAGCATGGCGCAGCTGACCTGGCGCGCGGTCTTGATCGGCTCATGCCTTGGCGCCGTGTTGTCGCTGACCAACCTCTACATCGGGCTGAAAGCCGGCTGGGGTTTTGGCGTCGCCATCACGGCGTGCATCCTCTCGTACGCGACGTGGACGGCGCTGCTCAAGGTCGGCCTCGCGCGCACGCCGATGACCATCCTCGAAAACAACTGCATGCAGTCGACGGCGAGCTCCGCCGGGTACTCCACCGGCGGCACGCTGATCTCGGCCTTTGCGGCCTACATCATCGTCAACGACCAGTCGATCTCGGTGCCGCTGATGCTGGCCTGGGTGTTCTTCGTCGCCGTGCTCGGGGTGACCATGGCGATCCCGATGAAGCGGCAGATGATCAATGTCGAACAGCTGCGTTTCCCCTCCGGGATCGCCGCGGCTGAAACCCTGCGCGCGCTGCACGCCAAAAGCTCGCATGGCCTGCGCGCGGCCAAGGCGCTGGGGATCGCCGGGCTGATTGCCGCGCTCGACAAGTTCTGGGCCGAAGGATTGACGACGATCAACGCAGGCCTCGGACGGTTTTCGAGCGAGACTTTGCTGACGAGCCTGCAGAAGTGGCTGCTCGGAGGCCACTACGAGACCTGGGCAGGCCGCACCGTCGTCCTGTCGTGGGATTTCATATTCGTCGCAGCCGGCGCCATCACCGGCATGCGCGTCTGTGCGACCATGCTGCTCTCGGGCACGCTGTGCTGGGCCGTGGTCGTGCCGATCCTGCAGGCGAAAGGCGTCATCACGGGTGCGGGTTTTGCGGCAATCGTGCAGTGGACCCTCTGGTTTGGTGCGTCCTGCATGGTGACTGCGGGGCTTACGAGTTTCGCGCTGAGCTGGCGCACGGCAGTACGCGCGTTTCGCGATCTCGGTCAGATGTTCTCGTCCAATATGGCGGCCGCGCCGGAAGCGAGCCGGATCGAGGCGCCGATGAGCTGGTTTGCCATCGGCCAGATCGTGTCGCTCGCAGCACTTGCCTGGCTCGCGCACGAAAGCTTTGCCATGCCCATCTGGCAGAGCGTGGTCGCCGTGGCGCTGTCGTTCCTGCTGGCGCTCGTCGCCTGTCGTGTAACGGGCGAGACCGACACGACGCCGGTCGGCGCCATGGGCAAGGTCACCCAGCTGACGTTCGGCGCGCTGAGCCCGGGCCACGTCAACATCAACCTGATGAGCGCCAACATCACGGCTGGTGCTGCGACATCCGCAGCCGACCTGCTCACCGACATGAAGAGCGGCTACCTGCTTGGCGCAAATCCCCGTCAGCAGTTCATCGCCCAGTTCTCCGGCATTTTTATCGGCACGCTCGTCACCGTGCTCACCTTCGCTGTCCTGGTGCCGAACGCAAAAGTCCTCGGCACCGACCAGTTCCCCGCGCCCGCCGCGCAGACCTGGTCCGCCGTCGCCATCGCGCTCGGCCAGGGCTTGTCATCACTTGAACCCGTCAAGCTGTGGCTGATCGTTGCCGGCGGTGTCGTCGGCGTGGCGCTCACGCTCGCTCCGGTCCTGCTGCCGAAACACCAGCACCATTGTCCGTCAGCGGCGGCGTTTGGCCTCGCCTGGGTGTTCCACTGGTATTACGGCCTGCTGTTCTTCCTCGGCGCGCTCGCCGCGTTCGCGCTCGAACGGCGAAAGCCAAAACTTGCCGAGGAGTTCACCTTGCCGGTCGCATCAGGCGTGGTGGCCGGCGGCTCACTTATGGGCGTGGCGCTGGTGCTCTGGGCGAATGGCGGCAGCATCGTCTCCAAGCTGATCGGCAACTAATTCCCCCACACAATTTCGGAGGTCGAAATTGTGTGTCGCGGCGCAGGTCGACGCATGACCCATGCGCTAGGCTCCGCACGAACGCGACAATCAGCCGTGCCGGGAGCTCTCATGAAAATTTCGTCCGAACGTCTTTCGCTCACAGCACTGCTGCAGGCGCTGGTGATCGACTACTGGCACGACGTCGACACGAACTGGGGACGCAACGCTCCGAACTATTACACCGAGGACGGCGTTTTCGAAGGCACGCAGAATTCCTATGTCGGCCGAGAAAAGATCCGCCAGTTCTACAAGTGGCGCGAGGACCGCGGCGCGCGCACGGTCGTGCATGCCGTCCATAACTTCCAGTGCCTTCCCGAGGGGCCGGACAAGGCGACCTGCCACTGGTTCCTGATGCTCTATGCGGCCGACGGCGTGCCGCCACTGCCCAGCAAGCCGCCGATCCAGGTCTCCTACATGACCGACCGCTGCATCAGGGATCGCGACGGCAACTGGCTGGTCGCGCGCCGCA
>Ga0075367_10001047_pt1 | contig 11395 bp, 8 predicted proteins | sample EndMethybrTD3032_FD_71399 | JGI IMG/M metagenome (GOLD analysis project Ga0075367, IMG submission 71399) | Populus endosphere microbial communities from Tennessee, USA - Endosphere MetaG P. TD hybrid TD303-2 | ecosystem: Host-associated > Plants > Roots > Endosphere | place: USA: Tennessee...
TCGGGCGTCAGCGAGCTCGGCGGCTTTCCGCTCGAGGACCTGAAGATCCTCATCGCCGCCCAGATCAAGGATTTCGACCACAAGGCCCGGCTGAAGCACTTCCGGCGTGACAAGATCATCCTGCATGCCGACCGCTATTCCTGGTTCGCCGCCGCGGCGGCCGACGAGGCGGTCAAGCAGGCGGGGCTCGAGCTGCCTTCGGCCAACCCCTATCGCACGGCCTGCATCATCGGCTCGGGCGCTGGCGGCCTCGTCACCTTCGAGAAGGCCTACCGCGACCTGTTCATCGACAACAAGCGCGCCACCCACCCGCTGACCTTGCTGCGCATCATCGGCTCGTCGGCGGCCGCCCACATCGGCATCGAGTACGGCATCAAGGGCCCGACGTTCGCCACCTGCAGCGCCTGCTCCACCGCAGCGCATGCCATTACGCTGGGCCGGGACTACATCCGCAACGGTCTCGTCGACGTCGCCATCGTCGGCGCCTCGGAAAGCGTCATCACCTACGGCACGATGAAGGCCTGGCAGGCCATGCATGTGCTGTCGCCGCAAGGCTGCTTCCCGTTCGCCAAGAAGCGCAACGGCACGGTGCTGGGCGAAGGCGCCGGCGTGCTGGTGCTGGAATCGGAAGAGCACGCCAGGAAGCGCGGTGCCAAACCCCTTGTCGAGCTGCTTGGCTGCGGCATGACCTCCGACAGCAAGGACATGGTCAACCCCGACATCGAGGGGCCGAGTGAGGCCATGCTGCAGGCCCTCGCGGATGCCAAGCTGCGCCCCGACCAGATCGACTATCTGAACGCGCACGGCACGGCCACCACCATCAACGACAAGAACGAGACCAACGCCATCAAGCGGGTGTTCGGCGACCACGCGCGCAAGCTGGCCATCTCCTCGACCAAGTCGATGCACGGCCACCCGCTGGGCGCCGGCGGCGGCATCGAGGCGGTGGCCTGCATCAAGGCCATGCAGGACAACTGGGTGCCCCCGACCATCGGCTTGGACGAGCCGGACCCCGAGTGTGACCTCGATTACGTGCCGAACGTCGGCCGCGAGATGCGCGTCACCTACACGATGTCGAATTCGTTCGCGTTCGGCGGGCTCAACGCCGTGCTGGTGTTCGGACCGCCGCCGGGCTGAGCCCGCCCACCGGCACCCGACACATGCCTGGGGGTGGGAGTGAGGCATGGGCACGTCTCCGCTACCCGGCCTGTCGGTCTTCCTGATCACCTGCAACGAGGCTGAGCGGCTGGGCGAAACGCTGGCCGCCGTGTCCGGCCTCGCCTCCGAGATCGTGGTGGTCGACTCGGGCTCGACCGACGCCACCCTCGACATCGCCCGCGCCGCCGGTGCCCGCGTCCTCAGCGAGCCCTGGCGCGGCTACGGTCCCCAGAAGCGCTTTGCCGAGGAGCAGTGCGCAGGGCCCTGGCTGCTCAACATCGACGCCGACGAGTTCGTGCCCCCTGCCCTGGCCGACGAGATCCGCACGCTGCTCGGGGGCACGAGCCCGCCCCTGCATGTCGCCTACACGGTCTTGATCGCGGATCAGTTGCCCGACGCGGCCGAGCCCAAGCGCTGGGCGTACGGGCCGAGCCCGGTGCGCTTATACCGCAAGGATGCCGGTCGTTACAGCAGCAGCCCCGTGCACGACCGCGTCGACCTGTTGCCGGGCAGCTCCGTCGGTCGCCTGCGCCAGCGCATCCACCATCGCTCGACGCGCTCCCTGGCGCACCAGCTCGCCAAGATCAACTCCTATACCGACCGGCAGGTCGCCGACCTGGCCGCGCGTGGCAAGAGCTTCGGGCAATGGCGGCTGCTGGTGGAGATGCCGGCGGCCTTCTTCAAGTACTACGTGCTGCGCAAGCAGTTCATCCACGGCTTCTACGGCTTCACCACCTCGCTCAACGCCGCCTTCGGCCGCTACCTGCGCATCGCCAAGCTGATCGAATGGCAGCGCGACCAGGCGCGCAAACAGCGAAAGCCGTAAGCCTCTTTCGCTTCTGGTCCGAGTCGAAAGTTGGCCGTGTTTGTCATGGTCGGGCTTGCTTGCGCTCGGACTGGTTCCGAGTGTCCCGACCATCCATCTATCAACAGTCTCGGAGGCTGAGGATGGATGGATCCTCGCGACAAGTGCGAGGATGACTCGTGAGCGGTCGAAATTCGGTCCCATCAACCCGAAGAGCTTCGCGCGCTTCGTCGCAGACGCGAAACCTAAAGCGCCGCCGCGCCGTTCTCCTATGAAGGAGGACCGCATGTACGAGTGGCTTTTGAAAGATCGAGACGGCGAGGAGCGCAATCGTCGGCGTGACGAACGGGATACCTGGGCCTGGACACTGATGGGCGTCGTTGCCTTCGGCACGATCGTCGTGGTGTGGTTTCCAATCCTGTTTGCGGCCTATCACGCGTAAGCCGACGGCCCTCCGGACATTCCAGAGGGCCGAACCCTTCCCTCAATGGGGAAGGGCATCTGTTTTCGGATCGGCTAAGCCGACCGGCGGTCGCGCATCTGAGCGCGCAGACGCTTGATCTCGGAACCGTTGACCGGTGACAGGGCCATGGCGGCCAGATCACTCTGCGCCTCCAGGAGTTCCTCCATCCCGCCCGCGGTGGGGTATTCGACCTTGGGCTGGTTCTCGATCTGCACAGACGGTTGCACAGCCTCGGCCTCGGCCTTCACCTCATCGGTTCTGGCCTTCGGCTTCCTGGCGGACTTCGCCTCCGGTGCGGCCGGCGCCCGGTCCTCCAAAGGATTTTCCCGCATGTGAATGACGCCGTCGAACAGGGCATCCTCTTCGATGCAGAGCCTCTTGTAATAGATCTCGCTTCGCACGGATGCACCTTCCTGCAGCACAACGCGGCCACCACGGACAATGCCCGTCACTCGGCCGCGAATGATGATCTCCTCGGCGGTGACGTTGCCGTCCACCGTGGCGGCCTTGCCGACCACCAGCTTGGTGCAGCGGATGTCGCCGCGGATGTAGCCGTCGATCTGCAGTTCGGCTTCGCCCTCGATGTTGCCCGTGATGCGCAGCCACGGATCGATGACGGAGCGGGTTGCTGCCCCCTCGATCTTGCGAGGCTTGGCGGCATTGATGGACTCAGGCCTGGCGGCCTCGATTTCGACGGACGCAGGCGTGACGTCTTCGTGGGGCCTCTTGTTGAAAAGCATATGGAAAGTCTCCGCGAGGTTGGCGATCGGCAAGAACGCAGTTTTCGCCAGTTCAACTGTCTTTTTGATTAATCGCGCCGATCTCGACTATAATATTTTCGAAATTACATTTTCATTTTAGAAATTACATATAGGAGAAATGATATGCCATCCCCGATAGGAGATTTGTGAGCCCTTAACAGCCCCCGCGGGATCAACACTCGATTGCTGTTTGGATCTTGCCGACGACGACGCCGGAAGCTGGTGGGCCCGCCAGGACTCGAACCTGGAACCAGACGGTTATGAGCCGCCGGCTCTAACCATTGAGCTACGGGCCCCGCGCGCCTGATGCCGGACCAGTCCGAGGTGCAGCGCTCCCGAAAAATGGGAATCCCGCCCCCGAAACATGCCGTTAGCCCAGCCGCGGACCGGCCTCTAATACACGACTCCGCTGCTCGCGCAAAACTCGGCCGTCGGCCTTGTTCCGACACGAAGCTGGTGTCTGATGCCTGGCATCGCGCCCGGGCTTGCGAGGACCCTGCAATGCGCTCTCTCAGACAGGCTTTGGCGATTTCGGCGCTGCTGGTGGCGGCAGCATTGGTGATGGCGGGGCCCGGCATGGCGGCGGATGACAAGACGGCGGAGCGATTCGTCAGCGTATCAGCCAGCGGCTCGGTGTCGGCCGTACCCGATCTCGCTACCATCTCGGCCGGCGTGCTCACCGAAGGCGATACCGCGCGCGATGCGCTGTCGCGCAACAACGTCGCCATGGCCCGGCTGATCGACGGGCTGAAGGCTGCCGGCATCGCCGCCAAGGACATCCAGACTACCAACCTCAACGTCGAGGCGCGCTACGCCCAGCCGAAGGAGGGCCGCCCCGCCACGGTCAGCGGCTATCGCGTCTCCAACCAGGTGCGCATTACCGTGCGCGACATCAAGAAGCTCGGCGACCTGCTCGACCAGGCGATCACGCTGGGCGCCAACCAGATGCACCGCATCGCCTACGAGGTCTCCAACGCCGAGACGCTGAAGGACGAGGCACGCAAGCTCGCCATGGAGAACGCGCGCCGCCGCGCCCAGCTCTACGCCACCGCGGCCGGCGCCCAGCTCGGGCCGGTGCTGCGCATCTCGGAAAACGTGACGGAAAGCGGCCCCATGCTGCCGAAAGCCGGTCGCATGGCCATGCAGTCGGTGCCCGTCGAGGTCGGCACCGAGGCGCTGGAAGTCGAGGTGCACGTCACCTACGCGCTGCGGTGATCTTCACCTGTCATCCCGGAATTTCGCGCAGCGAAATATCCGGGACCCAGCGATGCAAGCAACTGCGGCCCTGGGTCCCGGATATTTGCCTACGGCAAATTCCGGGATGACACTCCATCAAGCCGCCGCGCGCATCTCGGCTGCCTTGGCGCTCTCCAGGATCGCCGACACACCCATGCCGCCGGCCGTGCACACCGAGATCAGGCCGCGGCCGCCGTGCTGGCTGAGCAGCTTGGCGAGGTTGGCGATGATGCGGGCTCCCGTCGCCGCGAACGGATGGCCATACGCCAGGCTCGAGCCCTTCACGTTCATCTTGGCCCGATCGATCGAACCCAGCGGCATATCGCGGCCCAGCTTCTTCTTGCAGTAATCGGGGTCCTCGAAGGCCTTGAGCGTGGCCAGCACCTGGGCGGCGAACGCCTCGTGGATCTCGTAGAAATCGAAGTCCTGCAGCTTCAGCACGGCGCGATCGAGCATCTTCGACACGGCGATGGTCGGCGCCATCAGCAGCCCCTCGCCCTCGACGAAGGCCAGCGCCGAGGTCTGCGAATAGGTGAGGTACGCCTGCACCGGCAGCCCGCGGCTCGCCGCCCATTCCTCCGATGCCAGCAGCACGGCGGCGGCACCATCTGTCAGCGGCGTCGAGTTGCCGGCGGTCAGCGTGCCGCGCTCCTTGTCGAACGCGGGCTTGAGGGTCGCCAGCTTCTCCAGGCTGACGTCCTCGCGCAGATTGTTGTCGCGGAACACGCCGGCGAACGGCACGACCAGATCGTCCATGTAGCCGCTGCGGTAGGCCTCGGCGGCCTTCTTGTGGCTCTCGAACGCCAGCCGGTCCTGGTCCTCGCGGCTGATCTTCCACTCCTGCGCCATCAGCTCGGTGTGCTGGCCCATCGACAGGCCCGTACGCGGCTCACTGGTCGAGGGCGGCACCGGCACCAGCTCGCCCGGCGAGAAACCCTTGAACGCCTTGATCTTGTCCATCGTCGATCGGGCCGTCTGCACCTCCACCAGGCGATGCGCCAGCTTCGGCTTGACGACGATCGGCGCATCCGAGGTGGTGTCGGAGCCCATGGCGATGCCGCTCTCGCTGGCACCGGTGGCGATCTTGGCGCCGATCATGATGGCCGCCTGCAGGCTCGTCCCGCACGCCTGCACCAGCGTCGTGCCGGGCGTGGAGGGCGACAGCTTGGAGCCCAGCACCGCCTCGCGCGCCAGGTTCCAGTCGCGCGAATGCGACACCACCGCACCGCCCACCGCATCGTCGATCAGTGCGCCCTTCAGGTCGAACTTGTCGACCAAGCCGTTCAGCGTGGCGGTCAGCATCTCCAGGTTCGAGCTGTCGGCATACAGCGTGTTGGAACGGCAGAATGGAATGCGCGAGCCGCCGATCACCGCCACGCGCCGAAGGGTGTTGTTCATGTGAAACTCCTGGTCAGTCCGGGGTCAGACCCCTGGGCCATCGCTTGCGCGGTCTTACTCGCCTCACTCCGCTGCCGGGCGGCGCAGCATGGCGACGTTGGATTTCTCTTCCGTCGCCTTGAAGTGCAGCGGACCGCCGCGGAACGGCGCGAAGCCGGTGCCGAAGATCACCCCCGCATCGACCATGTCGGCGCTCTCGACGATGCGCTCGTCGCGGCAGCGCTCGCACTCGCGGATCAGCGGATCGACCAGCTCGCGGCCCAGCCGCTCCAGCTCGAACTTGTCGTAGGGCTTCTCGGGCTCGGTCTTGACCGGCTTGCCGTCCTTCCAGACGTAGAAGCCTTCGCCCGATTTCTTGCCGAGCTTGCCGGCCGACACCATCTGGTCGACCTTGGTGCCGCCGGCCGGCGCCAGCCCCAGGATCTTGCCGACGTGCGCGATGATGTCGAGCCCCACCGTATCGGCCAGCTCCACCGGCCCCATCGGCATGCCGAACACGCGGGCTGCCTCGTCGATCTTCTCCTTGGCCTCGCCCTTCTCGACGCGCTGCAGCGCCGCCATCATGTAGGGGCCGAGCACGCGGTTGACCAGGAAGCCCGGGCTGCTCTTGACGATCAGCGGGAACTTGCCGAGCGCGGTGACGAAGATGCAGCCCTTGGCGATCTCCTCCTCGCGCACGCCCTCGCCCTTGATCACCTCGACGAGTGGCATCTGCGCGACCGGATTGAAGAAATGGATGCCGATCAGCCGCTTCGGATCGGCCAGCGGCTCGGCGATCTTCTCGATCATGATCGAGGAGGTGTTGGTGGCCATCACCGCGCCGGGTTTCAGCTTCGCCTCGATCGACTTGAACAGGTTCTGCTTGACCTCGAGCTTCTCGACGATCGCCTCGATCACCACGTCGGCGCGACCGATGTTGTCGCCCATCGGATCGGCGATCAGGCGCGCCTTGGCGGCCGCACGCTGCGCCTTGGTCTTGAACTTGCGGCCGAACAGCTTGCCCTGCGCGGCAATGCCCTTGGCGATCTGCTCGGCGCTGATGTCCTGCAGCGACACCTCCATGCCGGCGGCAACGCACACGCCGGCGATGTCGGCGCCCATCGTGCCGGCACCGATCACATGCACGCGCAGCGGCTTGAAGTGCATGCCCTTCGGCGCCTGCGCCTTCATCATCTCGGAGAGCTTGAACACGCGGCGCAGGTTGCGCGAGGTGTCGCTCAGCATGAGAGGGGCGAAGGCTCGCGTCTCCGCGACCTTCATGCTTTCCAGGTTGCCGGCGTGGTTCTCGAACAGGTCGATCAGGCGGAACGGCGCCGGATAATGCTCCTCGCGCACCTTCTTGGCCGTCTCGGAGCGCAGCTTCTTGGCCAGCAGGCCGCGCGCCGGCCACTGCCGCGCCAGATCCTTCCACAGCGCCGCATCGCCGGAGCGGCGGTTGCGCTGAATCGCCTTGCGCGCCATCCAGCGCAGGTTGAGCGGGCTCGGCGCCAATTCGTCGATCAGGCCCATGCCGCGCGCGGCCGTAGCGCGGATGAACGAGCCGGTCAGCATCAGCGGCATGGCAGCCAATGCACCAGCCTGGCGGATCGAACGTGCCGTGCCGTTGAAGCCGGGGAAAATGCCAAGCTTCACCTCGGGGAAGCCGATGCGGGTATCGTCGTCACGCGTGGCGATGCGCCAGTGGCAGGCGAGCGCCAGCTCGAGCCCGCCACCCAGGCAGTAGCCGTGGATGCAGCACACCACCGGCACCGGCATGCGCTCGATCCGGTTGAGGTAGGCGTTGACCAGCGTCACGCTCTCGGTGATCTGCGCTTCGGTCTGGATCTGCTCGAACTCGCGCACGTCGGCGCCGACAATGAAGCCCTTCTCCTTGCCCGACATGATGACCAGGCCGCGAATGGTCTTGTCGCGCGCGCCCTGCTCGACCCGCTCGACGATCGCACCCAGCTCTTCCAAGGCGCGGCGGGACAGCGAATTCTGGCTCTCCCCCTCGCGGTCGAACGTCGCCCAGGCGATGCCCTGCGGATCGATCGCGAACCGCCAGTCCTTCAGCCCGATCATATCAACTGCCATGGCACTTACCTCGCTCACCCGATCCGCATCGAAGTGTCTTGCAACCATGCACAACGCCCACCTCTCCCCTCGGGGGAGAGGACGTGAGGCCATGACTTACGGTCGCGCCCGCAACGTGCGGGGCTCATAGCCGACATCAATTGGCGCGGCCCTAAGTCATCCGGCCGAACTGGTGAGGGGCGACTTTCTACTCGAGAGCGAACGAAGGCCCCCTCATCCGATCCTTCGGACCACCTTCTCCCCAAGGGGAGAAGGGCCATATCGCCGACCTCGGAGCTAATCGCCATCACACCTACTCCGCCGCCGCGCTCTGCGCCGCACGAGCGTTATGGCCCGGCGTCATGAAGTGGGGCCGCACCTCCGCGGGGTCGAAATGGTCGACGGCGATCACGCGCGCCGTCAGCGTCTCGAGCTCGCGCAGCAGCTCGCCTTCTGAGGCGGTGATGATGCCCTGCTTGACCGCCTCGGCGAACCAGTCCGTGCCGTGCACCCGCTGCACCCGGCCATCGCGGATGGCCCGGTTGAGCTTCTTCTCGATCGGCTCGGCCGCCACCGCCTTGACGAAGGCCGCCTCCAGTACGCCGGTTGCATCGTTGGGATCGCTCGACACGAAGATGTAGCGCGTCAGCCGGTCGCGCACCTCGCCCGGCACCAGCACCAGCTCGACCGCCTTGTGGCCCAGCCAGTCCGGCGCCGGCTTGTAGTGGGCGCCGAACGGGAACACGCAAAGCCGCATCAGCCAGCGCACCGGCGCGACGGGGAAGTTGTCGATCGTGCCGCGCAGTGCCTCCTGGAAATGGAACAGGCCGTTGCGCGCGCACAGCGCCACGATATGGCGGTCGTTGGCCGGCTTGCCGTCGTCCTCGTAGCGCTTCAGCACACACGACAACAGGTAGAGTTCGGAGAGCGCGTCGGCCAGGCGACCGGTCAGCTTCTGCTTGATCTTGAGCCCGCCGCCCAGCACGGCCACCGTCAGGTCGGCGACCAGGGCGAAATTGCGCGAGGCGCGCCACAGCTGGCGATACCATTCCGCCGTGCCGTAGGCCTTCTCCGGCACATGCCCGAAGATGCCGAACGTGATGTTGTGGAAAAACGCGCCGAACATATTCGACAGCGAGAACGACACGTGATTGCGGAACGCCGTATCGAAGGCGTTGAGGCCCCGCTCCTCGTCGAAGTCCTGGCAGGCCTGGATCTCCTTGTAGAGGTAGGGATGCGAGCGCAGCGCGCCTTGCGCGAAGGTGATCAGCGAGCGCGTCAGGATGTTGGCGCCCTCCACCGTGATCCCCACCGGCATGGCCTGGTAGGCCGCCTGCAGCCAGTTGGTGGGCCCATCGCAGATGCCCTTGCCGCCGTGCAGGTCCATGGCATCGTTGAGGGCGCGTCGCATCCGCTCGGTCGACTGATACTTCATGATCGCCGAGATCACAGACGGCTTCTCGCCGCGGCTGACCATCGAGGCCGTCACGCCGCGCGCCGCCTCGTTGACGTAGGCCACCTCGACCATGCGGGCCAGCGGCTCCTCCAGCCCTTCCATCTTGCCGATCGGCAGGTCGAACTGCTTGCGCACGCGCGCGTACGCACTCGAATTGCGCAGCAGCGACTTGGCGCCCGCCGCCGACGACGACGGCAGCGAGATCGAGCGTCCCGCCGCCAGGCATTCCATCAGCATGCGCCAGCCTTGGCCGACCATCTTGTCGCCGCCGATCACCCAGCCCATCGGGATGAACACGTCCTTGCCCCAGTTGGGCCCGTTCGGGAACGCCGAGCCGGACGGCAGGTGCCGCCGCCCGATGTTGACGCCGGGATGGTCGGCCGGGATGAGCGCCACGGTGATGCCGATGTCGGCGCCGCGGCCGAGTATGTTCTCGGGGTCCATCAAACGGAAAGCGAGGCCGACCAGCGTCGCGTTCGGCCCCAGCGTTATGTAGCGCTTGTCCCACGACAGGTTGATGCCGACCACCTCCTTGCCCTCGTGGCGGCCGCGCGTGACGTAGCCGACGTCGCGCATGGTGGCCGCATCCGAGCCCGAGGTCGGCCCGGTCAGCGAGAAGCACGGCACCTCCAGCCCCTTGGCGAGGCGCGGCAGGTAATGCTTCTTCTGCTCGGGCGTGCCGTATTTCTCGATCAGCTCGCCTGGCCCCAGCGAGTTCGGCACCATGACGATGGTGCACACGTCGGGCGAGCGCGAGGCGACCTTGCCCAGCACCAGCGATTGCGCCTGCGCGGAAAAGCCAAGGCCGCCGTGCTCCTTGGAGATCAGCATGCCGAGGAAGCCGTGCTTCTTGACGAACTCCCAGATCGCTTCGGGGATCTCGCGCTGGTTGTGGCGGATCGACCAGTCGTCGACCATCCGGCACAGCTCGGCCGTCGGCCCGTCCAGGAACGCCTTCTCTTCTTCCGTCAATGTGATGGGCGGAACGGCGCGCAGCTTCTCCCAGTCGGGCGTGCCCGAGAACAGCTCGGCATCGAAGCCGATCGTGCCGGCGTTCAGCGCCTCCTGCTCGGTGGCCGACACCTTGGGCAGGATGCCCTTGATGGCGCGGAAGGTCGGCTCGATCAGCGCCGCCCGGCGCAGGGGCGGAAGGCTCAGTCCCGCCAGTACGATCACGGGCACCCAGGCCAGCAGCCGCAGCAGCGTGAAGTGCGGCTCCTCGAACCGGCCGTGCAGCGCGCCCGTCTGCCAGGCGAGCGTGGCGGCGCCAAGCGCCACCGCCCACAGCCAGAGCGGCGCACGTTGCATGGCAAGCGCGAACACGCCGATTGCGCAAAGTACGAGGAATACCGGCTCTGCCATGGTTTGCCGCCTCCCAGCGCCGCCGCAGGGCGCCATCCCGACTGAAGAATTCAGGGCTCTAGTTCGACAGGTACCTAGTCATAGTTGACGTTAACGTCAACTTGGTGGGCACGGGCCGCGTCCTGCTGCCAGGGCTCCTGCCCGGCACAGAGGTATACGAGTTACCCCTTTTTTTTAGTATAGCCATGTGATCTCTCGGCGAAAATCACGAGTTGCAGCAGCCGGACGCACATGCACACCTCGACGATCGGACGGACATCCCCGAAGCCCGCCGCGCGCGGACCCATGCGTCCCAAACCCGTCCACCTCGGCGTGGTTCCGCTGACGCTCGCGGCCGGCCTGTTCAACAGTGTCGCGGCCCGCGCCGCCGACGAGGCCAAGCTCCGGAGCTACGGGGCGCATCTCGCCCAGGAGTGCACCGCCTGCCACCGCGTCGACGGCGCCGACCACAATGGCATCCCCTCCATCACCGGCTGGGACGTTGAGAGTTTCATGCGCACGCTGCGCCTCTACCAGCAGGGCACCCGCACCAATCCGGTGATGGGGTCGGTCGCCAAGTCGCTCGACGACGATCAGTTGCGTGCGCTGGCCCTCTACTGGGCCAGCGTGCCGAAGCCGGTCGGGAAGAAGAAATAGCATCTCCGATACGTCATTCCCGCCAGCGCGATAGCGCGTCGAGCGGGAATCCAGCCGAAAATGGCAAG
>Ga0075367_10001048_pt1 | contig 11395 bp, 13 predicted proteins | sample EndMethybrTD3032_FD_71399 | JGI IMG/M metagenome (GOLD analysis project Ga0075367, IMG submission 71399) | Populus endosphere microbial communities from Tennessee, USA - Endosphere MetaG P. TD hybrid TD303-2 | ecosystem: Host-associated > Plants > Roots > Endosphere | place: USA: Tennessee...
TGGCCAAGGCCGAGGCCGGCGAGGGGCGAACCCTTCCCCTGCAGCCGCAGGCCCGCGAGGCGCTGATCGCCATGGCCGATGGCGACGGCCGCTACCTGCTGACGCTGGCCGAGACCCTGCTGAACATCGGCGCCGCCGCCCCGCTCGACACCCAGGGCCTGGGGCAGGTGCTGCAGAAGCGCAGCCCCGCCTACGACAAGGACCGCGAGGAGCACTACAACCTCGTCAGCGCCCTGCATAAGTCGATCCGCGGCTCCGACCCTGACGCGGCCCTCTACTGGCTGGCGCGGATGCTGAGCGGCGGGGAGAACCCGCTGTTCATCGCCCGCCGCCTGGTGCGCGCCGCCGCCGAGGACATCGGCGAGGCCGACCCCATGTCGCTGGTGCTCGCCAACGCCGCCAAGGACACCTACGACTTCCTGGGCTCCCCCGAGGGCGAGATCGCGCTCGCCCAGCTCGTCGTGCACCTGGCCTGCGCGCCCAAGTCGAACGCGGTCTATGTGGCCTTCAAGGAGGCCATGGCGGCGGCCAAGGAGACGGGCTCGCTGATGCCGCCCAAACACATCCTCAACGCCCCCACCCGGATGATGAAGGACCTGGGCTACGGCAAGGGCTACGCCTACGACCACGACCAGCCCGGCGGCTTCTCCGGCCAGGACTATTTCCCCGACGAGATGGAGCGCCGAACCTTCTACCGGCCCAAGGGCGAGGGCGTGGAGGCGCGCCTCAAGGAGCGCCTCGACCGCTGGGCGGAGTTGCGGAAGGGCAAGGGCTAGGGAATCTCGCGGGCGAGGCGAGCCGATGGATACCGCCGTTGTCCCATCGGAGCCCCAGCGTTACGCTCCCGCCTGGGAAACCTGGGGAGGCAAACCCATGACGACGGCGACTGTGGAGGCGCGGTCGAGCGCGCCGTGGCATCTGTGGCTGGTGGGCGTGGTGGCGGTGCTGTGGAACGCCTACGGCTGTTACGACTATCTGATGAGCCAGACGAAGGGCGACGCCTACCTGCGCGCAGCGGGGATGACCGACGCCCAGATCGCCTATTTCCATGCCATGCCGGCTTGGATGACGGGCGTTTGGGCGATCGGGGTCTGGGGCGGCATGCTGGGGGCGATCCTGCTGCTGCTGCGCTCGCGGCATGCGGTGGTGGTGTTCGCCGTCTCGCTGGCGGCCTTTCTGCTCAGCGTCGCCTGGTCCTTCGGCGTGGGCGGGGCGGCGCAGGTGCTGGGCGCCAAGGCGATGGTGATGGACGCGGTGATCGCCGCGGCCTGCGTCTTCTTCCTGCTGTACGCGCGGGCGATGGCGAAGGCGGGTGCGCTCCGCTAGACGAACGGGGTGAAGCCGCTTCGCCCGCCCATCAAGCTCAGCCCCGACGAGGTCGCCTTCGTCCGCGGCCTGGTGATCTATGAGGACGAGGAGTTGCTGGCGCTGGCCAAGCCGCCGGGGCTGTCGAGCCAGGGCGGCCGGGGCCAGGTCAACACCCTGGACGAGCTGCTGTACGCCTTCGCCCGGCCCGGGAAAGCGCGGCCGCGCCTGATCCATCGGCTGGATCGCGACACCTCCGGGGTCATCCTGACCGCCAAGACCAAGCCCGCCGCCGGATTCCTCGGCAAGGCGATGATGGCCCGCCAGGTGGCCAAGACCTATCGCGCCATCGTCACGCCCGGCGCGCCCGAGCCGGCCGCCGGCGTGATCGAGACGGCGCTTCGCCGCGACGAGATCGGCCGCGAGGCCTTCATGCGCGTCTGCCCGCCCGACCATCCCGATGCGGAGGCCGCGCGCACGCGCTACCGGACGCTGAAGGCCACCTCATCGGCGGCGCTGCTGGAACTGGAGCCGGAGACTGGCCGCATGCACCAGCTTCGGGTGCACCTGGCTTCGCTCGCACGCCCGATCGCCGGAGACGCCCGCTACGGCGGCGCCCTGGTGGTGGAGGGCCATGCGATCCCGCGCCTGATGCTGCACGCCATCGCCCTGACCTTTCCCCACCCCCGCGGGGGCCTCAAGCGCATCGAAGCGCCGGTCCCGCAGGACATGGCGGGGTTGATTGCAGCGCTTGGGCTCGACTGAGCCGGAACAGGGTCGCATGATCGGCCGTTCCTCGAGGGACATCCGAGGAAGATATTGAGATGAAACGCCTTCTTGCATGCAGCCTGGCCGCCCTGGCGCTCAGCGCCTGCGCCACCGAGCCCACCCGCTACCAGCCCGCCGCGGGCCCCCAGGCCATCGGCTATTCCGAGTATCGGATCGAGCCCGGTCGTTTCCGCGTCACCTTCCAGGGCGGCCCCGGCGTGCCGCCCGAGCAGGTGATGGACTACGCCCTGATCCGCGCCGCCGACCTGACGCTGGCGGAAGGCTACGACTGGTTTCGCGTCTCCGACCGCATGCTGCGCGCCACCGGCCCGGCCAACAGCGGCCCGCGCATCAGCCTGGGCGTGGGCGGGATGGATTTCGGCCGCCACAGCTCGGTGGGCGTGGGGGTCGGCACCGGCTTCAACCTCGGCGGGCCAAGCTATGGCGCCTCGGCCGCGACGCTGGAGGTGTTCATGGGCCGCGGCCCCAAGCCGCCGGGCGCCGACGTCTATGACGCCCGCGAGCTGCGCCGCACGCTCGGGCGTCCCGTCTAGCTGAGCCGCGCAGTTGGCGAGGGGGGCGTGGCCGTCGCATAAGGGGCCATGAACCTGCTCCTCGTCGGCTTCGGCGGCGCCCTGGGCGCGATCGCACGCTACCTGCTGGGCATGGCCTCCGGGCGCACCCTGGGGACCGCCTGGCCCTACGGCACCTTCGCGGCCAACCTGATCGGCGGGCTGTGCATGGGCCTCCTGGCCGGCTGGCTGGCCCATCGCGGCGGGGCGGACCAGGAGCGCTGGCGCCTGCTGCTGGGGGTGGGCGTGCTCGGCGGCTTCACCACCTTCTCGGCCTTCTCCCTGGAGGTCGCCCTGATGATCCAGCGGCGGGAAGCGGTGGGCGCGGCCGCCTATGCCACCGCCTCGGTCGGGCTCGCGGTGGTGGCGCTGTTCGCCGGCCTGCTGATCGCCCGCCGGCTCTTCGCATGAGGGAGGTCAAGACCCTCTACGTCACCGACGGTGAGGCGGGATCGCGCCTGGATCGCTGGTTCAAGCGCCGCTGGCCCCACCTCAATCACATCCAGCTCCAGAAGCTCACCCGATCCGGCCAGATCCGGGTGGACGGGGCGCGGGCCAAGCCGGACACCCGGCTGGAGGCTGGCCAGCAGGTGCGCGTGCCGCCGCTCCCCGACGCGCCGCCGCCCAGGGACCCCAACGACCTCGACCCGCGCGAGGCGGCCTATGTCCGCGGCCTGGTGATCTACGAGGACGAGGAGGTGCTGGCGCTCAACAAGCCCTGCGGCCTGGCGGTGCAGGGGGGCACCAAGACCTCCAAGCATGTCGACCGCCTGCTCTCGGCCTGGGGCGAGGGGGTGGACCGCCCGCGCCTGGTGCACCGGCTGGACCGCGACACCTCCGGGGTCCTGGTGCTGGGCAAGACGCCGGGCGCTGCGGCCAAGCTCGCCGGCGCCTTCGCCAAGCGGCGCACGCTGAAGATCTACTGGGCGCTGGTGGTGGGCCTGCCCAAGCCGGGCGAGGGCATGCTGGAGCTGCCGCTGGTCAAGAAGGGCGTGGGCGACCGCGAGATGGTCGTGCCCGCCGATCCCAAGGACCCCAGGGCCGAGACCGCCGAGACCGAGTTCGTCACCCTGGCGCATGCCGGCCGCCAGGTGGCCTGGATGGCGCTCTGGCCGCACACCGGCCGCACCCACCAGCTTCGCGCCCACATGCTGGCCATGGGCCACCCGATCCTGGGCGATCCGAAATATTTCAACGAGGCCTCGGCGGCCTTGTCGGAAGGGCTGAAGCTGCAGCTCCACGCCCGCCGCCTGGTGATCCCTCACCCCTCGCGGGGCAGCCTGGTGCTGGAGGCGCCGCTCAGCCCGGAGATGCGCGCGGGCTTCGAGCGCTTCGGCTTCAACGAGCAGGAGGCGGACCCCGAGCCTTTCGGCGGCAAGCGGCGCTAGAGATCCGGATAGAGCGGGCGCATTTCGCTCACCGTGCCGCCGTTGATGCGGAACAGGGTCCCGGTCATCCACGAGGCGGCGGGCGAGGCCAGGTAGAGGGCCGCATAGGCGATGTCCTCGGGCGTGGCGTTGCGGCGCATGCGGGTGCGCTGGATCAGGGTCTCCCGCAGGTCCGGGTTCTTGACCCGCAGATATTCCGCGAACTTTGGCGTCTCCACCTGGGTGGGCAGGATGGCGTTGACCCGGATCCGCGGGCCAAGGTCCGCCGCCATGGAGAGGGTGAGCTGGGCCTCGGCCGCCTTGCCGGTGTGGTGGGCGAGGCTGCCCCTCGTCTGCATGCCGACGATGTCGGAGCACATGTTGATGATCGAGGCGCCGGGGCGTTCCAGCAGGTGGGGCACGGCCAGGCGGGACAGCTCGAAGGGGACCACGGCGTTGAAGTGGAACGCCGCCTGGAGGTGCTCGGGGCGGGTCTCCAGGAAGGTGGGGGAGATCTCGCCGCCGGCGTTGTTCACCAGGATGTCCAGGCCGCCGAACTCCGCTGCCGTCGTCTCCACGAGCCTGGGGAGCTGCGCCAGGTCGGTGACGTCGGCGCCGATGGCGATGGCCCGCCCGCCCGCGGCGCGCAGGTCGGCCGCCACCGCCTCCACCTGGTCAAGCGTGCGCGCCACCAGCGCCACCGCCGCCCCGGCCTTGGAAAACAGCCGCGCGATACCCTCGCCGATGCCGCGGCCCGCCCCGGTGATCAGGGCCACGCGCCCTTCGAGGGAAAATTTCTCCATCGTCGCCTCCCGCCTTGTTGGTTGCGGCGACTATTGCAGCCGGCTTTGGCCGCCGCCAGCGGGCGCGCGGGTCAGACCAGGCCCGTCAGCGGGGGAGCCTGGGCGCTGCCTGGGAAGACGGCGCGCTCCAGGTCGGCGCGGGCGACCCCCATCTGTTCGGCGAGCACGCCCTTGAACAGGCTGCGCATGTCGAGGGTCGGCGCCACGTCGCGGTTTTCGAAGAGGGCGCTGGCCTTCAGCGTCGGCCAGTCGCCGATGATCCCGCCGGGCTTGAGGCCGCCGCCGAGCAGCAGGGCGGTGGAGGCCGTGCCGTGGTCGGTGCCGCCGGTGCCGTTGACCCGGGCGGTGCGGCCAAACTCGGTGGCCACCAGCACCACCGTGTCCTTCCAGTCGGGGCCAAGTCCGGCGTGCAGGCCGTCCAGCACCGCGTCCAGATAGCCCAGCCGCGTGGCGAGCTGGCCCTGGGCGGCGCCCTCGTTGGCGTGGGTGTCGAAGCCGTCGAGCGAAAGGGCGGCGATGTTCGGCCCGCCCGCCTCGCGCATGAAGCCGGCCAGGGTCTGGCCAAGCTGGCGGGCGGCTTCGCGGCCCTGGGCCTGCGGGCGGGGCGCAGCCTCGCCGCCCATGGCGGCGGTGGTCGGGGTGGCGATGCCGGTCATGGCCTCCTGGGCCATGGTCTCGGTGGCCAGGCCCCGCGCCAGGGCGGGCCCCAGCAGGGGATCGGTCTTGTAGAGGTCCTGCAGCAGGGTGGGCAGGCGGGCGCTGGCGTCGACGACCCGGCCTGGCGACCAGGAGGCGTAGGGAGCGGGACCGCGCAGCAGCAGGGGGGCGGTGGGCCCCACCGAAAGGGCGGCGACCTTGCGCTGGGCGCCCAGCGTCTGCACCGCACGGTTCAGCCAGCCCGAGGGCGCGCCATAGACCGCCGCGGCGCCGCTCTCCAGCACGTCCTGCGCCTCGAAGTGGGAGCGGGCGCGGTCGGGGGTGGCGATGGCCGGGGCGATGCGCGCCTGGCCGGCCAGCGCCAGGGCGTGGACCGAGGCCAGCGCCGGGTTGAGCGCGAAGGTTGCGTCCAGCTTGAGGGCTTCCGGCCCCAGGGCGATGGCGCCGCGAAGGCCCGCGTAGTCGGGATCGCCCACCGGCGGGGCGAGCGTCAGCCCATCCATGCCGCCGCGGCAGATCACCACCACCAGCTTGCGCTGGTCGCGTCCGGCCGCCGCCGCGGGCCGGGCCAGCATCTGCAGCGAAAGTCCAAAGGCCGCGCCCAGGGCGAGCACGCCGCGGCGGGAGGGCAGGGGGGCGGTCATCGGCGTTGGAACTCCGGGGACATCAGCAACAGCGCCAGGCCCTCGGGCCGGGTCTCGGCGCGGGCGACCGCGGTCGCCGTGGCGGGCGTCAGGCGCGCGCCCAGCGCCTCTGCGGCGATGGCGCTGGGATCGCGGCTGCGGGCGACGACCGCGGCGAAGGCCTGGGCGTACTGCATGCGCTTGACGATGGCGTCGGGGGCGGCCCAGGCCTCCGCGTCCTCCGGCCAGCCCTTGGGCGAGGGGGCCGAGAAGGGCCGCTGGCCGAGCGCGGTGAGGATCGGCGCGACCTTGTCGAGGCCCGTCGGTCCCGCGCCCACCGCGCGGTGGCAGGAGACGATGAACTCATAGGGCGTCTTGAACTTGGCCGGCTGCGGGCTCCAGGCCTCGGGCGCGGTCACCAGGGCCTGGGCGACCTGGGCCAGGTCGCCGCCCGAGCGGGTCCAGGCCGCCTCCAGCCGGCCGGTGAGGGCGGGCGGCGGGTCGTCGACGACGAAGTGGCGGGCGATCTTGCCGCAGACGAAGCGGGCGGTGGCGGGCTTGGCCGCCAGGTCGCGCAGCACGGCCTGCGCCTGGGCCCGCCCCTCCTGTCCGTAACGCACGCCCAGGATGGTTCGCGCGCCGGGCTCATGAGCCATCGGCCGGAAGACCACCGGCTGGGCGGCGATCTGCGCCTCCCGGGGCCCGGGCAGGGAGATCCCCGTTAGGGCGCGGGCGAACTCGGTGACGTCGGCCTGGCTGTAGCCCCCGTTCACGCCGACGGTGTGCAGTTCGAGGATCTCGCGGGCCAGGTTCTCGTTGAGGCCGGGCGAGCGCTTGCGGGCGGCGAAGGCGGCGCGCCGGGCGAGCGGACTGTCGGGCCCGATCGACTGGGCCTGGTCCAGGTAGAGCAGCATGGCCGGATGGCTCTCGGCCGCGTCCAGCAGGTCCCCGAAGCGGCCGAAGACGTGGGGCCGGATGGCTTCGGATTCGAAGGGTCCGACCACAGTGGCGGTGGCGAGCTTGGTCGCCGAGACGGTGAAGTGGTTGGCGAAGAACAGCGCCCAACGCTCGGCGAAACTGTCGGGGGTGGCGCAGGCGAGGCGCAGCCGGGCCATGAAGTCGCCGCCGGTCTCCTCCCGCAGCAGCCGGCGCGCGAAGGTCACCGGGTCGCGCTCGGGCCGGCCGGGCGGCGCGCCAGCGTCGGGGCCGGGCGGCGTTGCGGGGGCCTGGCCGTCCTGTCGCCTGTCCTGGCGCATCTCGCGCACCGACATCTGGTAGTCGCGCAGCTCCGCCAGGCGCTGGCCGGCGGGCGGGACGCCGTCGGGCGAGGCGACGCCGCGCGGCTGGATCTGGGCGGTGAGCCAGCCGCGGGGGTCCTGGGCGGCCTGGGCGATCTCGCCCGGCCGCGCGCCCAGGCCGAAGCGGGTGACGGCCAGGGCGGCGTTGAGGTCGCTGTTGGCGAGCGCCATGTCTAAAGGCTCCTTGCGCCTTCGCCCCGTCGCCCCCATTCCACGCGGAGCAGGCGCGTGTCCGTCGCCCCAGGCAAGAGGTCGTTTTGCGAAAAGGATTCCACGAGCCGGTCGAGAAGCCGCGGCGCTTCTACAAGGCGGTCGAGACGGCGGCGGCCGATGGCGGCCACCTCGTCCTGCTGGACGGGCGCACGCTTCGCACGCCGGGCGGCAAGCGCCTGCTGGCGCCCACCCACGCCCTGGCGGAGCTGGTGGCGCAGGAGTGGGCGGCCCAGGGCGAACTGGTGGAGATGGGCCAGATGCACGCCACGCGGCTGGCCAACACCGCCGTCGACTCCATTCCCCAGGCGAGGGTCGCCATCGCCGACCAGGTGGCCGACTACGCCGGCTCCGACCTGCTGGTCTATTTCGCCGAGGAGCCGGAGGCGCTGGCGCACCGGCAACTGGAGCGCTGGGGCCCATTGCTCGACCGCGCGGAGGCCGAGGCCAGGCTCTCCTTCGTCCGCGCCTCGGGGATCATCCACAAGGCCCAGCCGCAGGCGACGCTGGACCAGGTGCGCGGCATCGCCCTGGAGCAGGGGGATTTTGGCCTCGCGGGCCTGGCGTTCGGGGCGGCCCTGTTCGGCTCGGCGGTGCTGGCCATCGCCCTGCTGCGCGGCTGGATTGACGGGCAGCAGGCCTTCGAGCTCTCCAGCCTGGACGAGGCCTGGCAGCAGGAGCGCTGGGGCGTGGATGAGGAGGCGGCCGAGCGTTCGGCGCGGCTGCGCGACGAGGCCCTGATGCTGCACCGCTGGTTCGCCGCCCTGGCGGGCGGCAACTGACCGGTTCTGAGGAACAACCACCACCTCCCCGTGTTCCTGGCTTCAAGGGCCTTTGCGCCCGATGCCCAGAAACGATGGAGGACCTCGTCATGGCCGACAGATGGATGGACGAACGCGACCGGCGCTTTCGGGAGCGGGACTGGCGCCGTGCCGACGACTACGGGCGTGGCGGCCAGGAGGCGCGCCGCCACGAGGACCGCACCTGGCCGGCGGACCTGGAGGACCAGGACTATCGCGAGCGCCACGGCGGCGCCTACGAGGTCGACGATGGCGAGGACCGCGGCGCCTATGACGTGACCAGCGGCGGCGCCTATGGCCAGGACCCCACCGGCGCGCGCGGCCGCTATGCCGCCCCGCCGCCCCGCTTCGGGCGGCAGGACTACACCGGCCGGGGCGGCTACGCCGAGCGGCGGGACTATGAGTTCAGCCCCCGGCCCGGCCCGGCGGATTATCCGCACCGCGACCTGCACCGGGAGGCCGAGGGCCGTTACGGTCGCCACCACGGCCCGGCGGACTACGGGCCCCGCGGCGACTACGACCGGGACGGCCCGGGCGACTTCCTGAGCCGGGCGGGCGAGCGGATCAGCTCCTGGTTCCGCGGCTCGGACCTGATGCAGGGCAGCCAGCACGACGGCGCCCCGCGCCGCTACCGCGAGGACTTCGGCCGCGAATCCCGGCCGATCCCCGACCCGGCCCATCGCGGCCGCGGGCCCAAGGGCTACAAGCGCGCCGACGAGCGGATCAACGACGAGGTCCACGACCGCCTGACCTATGATCCCTGGCTCGACGCCTCCAATGTCGAGGTCGCGGTGAAGGACGGCGAGGTGACCCTGAGCGGCTCGGTGGACAACCGCGAGGCCAAGCACCGCGCCGAGCGTCTCATCGAGGACATTCCGGGCGTGGTCCACGTGCAGAACAACCTGCGGGCCAATCCGGACTCCGCCCTCACCGGGGCTGGCCGGGGCTACGGCTCCAGCGCCCTGGAGGCGGAGATGCGCCGCAACGCCTGGGAGACCGACCCGGGCAACGAGGGCGCGAGCGGCATGTCGGGCCGCACCTCCACCGGCGCGGCGGCGGAACGCTCCCGCGGCGGCAAGATCGGCGACGCCTGAGGCAAGACAGGGCCCGCCCGGCTCCCGCGGCCGGGCGGGCCCTAGCCCTGTTCATCATTCCCCAACGCGGTTCAGGCTTTCTGGGCGGCGATGGGCGAACTTGCGCACCAACTTTTCATCTCCACGGTCCTGGTGGCCGCCACAGTGCTTGTCCACCTCATCGGCCTGGACGTGCTGCTCTCGCTGACCGGCGCCCATCTGCGACGCTTTCAGACGGCGTGGCTGCGGCTCGACCGGCTCATCGTGCCGCTGGGGATCGTGCTGGGCCTCTTTGTCCTGCACGGCCTGGAGATATGGCTCTACGCCTTCGCCTATCGCCTGCTGGGCGCGCTGCCCGACCTGGAGCAGTCGCTCTACTTCTCCACCAGCGCCTATTCGACGCTGGGCGAAGCCGGGGCGGTGCTGCCGCCGGCCTTTCGCGTCGTGGGCGTGCTGGAGGCGGTCAACGGCATGCTGCTGATCGGCTGGTCGACGGCCTTCCTCTTCCACGTGCTGAACCACCTGCTGGTGCTGCCCGAGGAGCACCCGCTGCCCCGCGGGGCCATTTCGCGGCGCCGCCACCTGCACTGAGGCGGTCGCCTTAAGCCAGGGTGGAACCCTCCGGGCGCCCGGGCGCTGAAGCTCGGATGCACGGCCTCGCCCAAGAACTGCTCGTCTCCCTGGGCATGGTCTCGCTCATGGTGCTCATCCACATGGTGGGGCTCCTGACGCTCACCCAGGTGATCCGCGCGCATATCGAACATTGCCGCACGCCCTGGCTGACGCTCGATCGCTTGCTGGTGCCGCTGACCATGGGGGTGGGCCTCTTCAGCCTGCATGGGCTGGAGGTGGCGGTCTATGCGGTGGTCTACCAGATGGTCGGGGCGAGCCAGAACTGGGAGCAGGCCATCTACCTCTCGGCGGGCTCCTATTCGACGGCCGGCTGGGCGGATATCCGGGTGGCTTCCGACTGGCGGGTGACCGCCGCCCTGGAGTCGCTGTCAGGCATGCTGCTGGTCGGCTGGTCGACGGCCTTCCTGTTCCAGACCCTGCACCGGATCCTGGCGACCGAGCAGTCGCACCCCCTGCCGGAGGGCGCGATCGCCGTGGAGCCGACCGAGGATCAGGCCGAGGCGGAGGCCGAGAGCACCTCGCCCCGGCCCAGCGGGTCGGGCAGGGCGCCGCCGCTGGGCACGAACTGAAGCGACACCGAATTGATGCAGTAGCGCAGCCTGGTGGGCGCCGGACCGTCGGGGAAGACGTGGCCCTGGTGGCTGTCGCAGCGGGCGCAGCGGGTCTCGATCCGCAGCATGCCGTAGGACCGGTCCTCGATCGCCTTTACGTGCGCCTCGTCGAAGGGCGCCCAGAAGGAGGGCCAGCCGGTGCCGCTCTCGAACTTGGTCCTGTGCTGGAACAGGGGCAGGCCGCAGAGGCGGCAGCAGTAGACCCCGTCGTCCTTCTGATCGAGCAGCCCGCCGCAGAAGGGCGCCTCCGTGCCATGCTTGAGCAGCACATCGGCCTCGGCCGGCGTCAGCGACGCCTCCAGCCGCTTGCGTTCGTCGTCCGAGGGCGGGGTAAGGTCGAAGCCGGAGGGGGAGCGCTGGGTCATGGGCATAATCTAGGGCCGATGCCGGCTTAGAGAACCACGAAAGACACGAAAAACACGAAAAGGCTGGGCCGGCCGACCGGGTCGGCGCGGCGAGGCCGCTGGGGTTGTCCACGAACCACACGAACCACACGAACGGAGGGGGAGGCTTGCCGCGCAGGAAGAACAGCTCGTGGGCGGGGTCTTCAGGACCGCTTTCGACCCGTTGCGGACCTGTCCCGGCAATGCTCTGGTCGGTGCGATGACTTCGTTGGCTCGTAACACACTGTCCTTGTTCACAGGAGGCGCCACCGGCGTCCTCGTCATTCTGCTA
>Ga0075367_10001051_pt1 | contig 11383 bp, 17 predicted proteins | sample EndMethybrTD3032_FD_71399 | JGI IMG/M metagenome (GOLD analysis project Ga0075367, IMG submission 71399) | Populus endosphere microbial communities from Tennessee, USA - Endosphere MetaG P. TD hybrid TD303-2 | ecosystem: Host-associated > Plants > Roots > Endosphere | place: USA: Tennessee...
CGCCAAGGGGGGCGTTCCGGTGGCGATTGCTGACGGTGAATTTTGCATCAGTCCACAGGACGTGGCCCGCGTCGGAGGTGGTGATTTGGACCACGGTCACAAGGTCTTGGACAAATGGGTAATGCAATTAAAGGAAGACCATATTAGAACGCTCAAATCACTTGAGCCGCCGGCAAAGGATTAATCCATGAAAGAAGTTCCAGTTGTTTTTGTTAACAGTGTTGTTCAGACGGGATTTTCGAACGGTATTTACAATGTTGCCTTTTCTACTGCCAGATTTGTGCCTGGTCCTGACCCAAAAGATCCTGATGGAAAGAAGATGGTAGCTTCGTCTGCTGAATTTATCTCGGCCAATCTTCGAATGGACCTCTATTGCATGCAGCAGTTGCATGACTCGCTGGCAAGCATTCTGGCCCAGCAGGTCAAGCCGGCTACCAAAGAGATGAACTAGGTCATGACACTAACGGTTTCTCCTGTTCGCAAAGCAGTGCTGGCAGATGAGCCGGAATTGATGGCTATGTGCCGAGAACTTCATGCCGAAAACGCCATGTTCAAGATGAACGAGGCTAAGGTCTCTGACATGCTGAGGCGGGCGTTTGATGGTCGGGGCGCCATCATCGGGGCGCTTGGCCCAACAGGATCAATCCAAGGTGCTATATATCTACTGATCTCCAGTTTTTGGTATTCCGATGAATTTTGTCTGGAGGAACTTTATTCTTACGTTCGTCCGGAATACCGCAAGTCAAATAACGCCAAAGAACTTATTGCGTTTGCCAAAAGATGCTCAACTGAGCTTGGTATCCCCCTCGTTATCGGAGTGGTTTCCAACATCAAGACGCGGGCTAAGGTTGGCCTCTATACCCGTCAGTTGTCGGAACCGGTTGGGGCATATTTCGCCTACAACATGCCGAGGCGGGAAGCATCTCTTTGATTTCCTGATTGTTCCGTGTCATAAGTCGTCATCTCCCACTGCTCGGTATGCACTGAGCGCTAAAAAGCTCCTCGGGCCGAGGGGTGGAAGAAGACAATCGGCAAGGGCAGTAACGTAACTTCTACGCAGTCCACCTCCGCGCCTGATCCGCAAGCCTATGCGGCATATAGCCAACTTCTCCAGCGCGCTCAGGGCGTAGCTAGCACCCCATATCAGGCTTACACGGGCGAACTTACGGCCCCGGTAAATGCCCAGCAGAGTCTGGGTATTGGCAACATCAACGCCAATGCGAACTTTGCACAGCCGTATGTGACGCAGGCGGCAGGGATTGCACAGGGGGCGGCCAATCCGCTTACTCAACAGCAGATCCAGAACTACCAGAACCCGTACACGCAGGACGTTGTTAACGCCACGCAGGCTCAGTTCAACAATCAGAACGCTCAGGCTCAACAGGGTTTATTGGGCAACGCTATTGCTCAAGGGGCTCTAGGCGGCAACAGGGTGGGGGTGGCTCAAGGGATCTTGGCTGGCCAGCAGCAGTTGGCTCAGGCACCGACGATCGCTGGCCTGTACAATCAGAGCTATCAGCAGGGCATTCAGAACGCAGCGCAGCAATACCAGCAGAACCCGTTAGCGGCGGCTGGTGCGTTGGCCAACTTTGGCATTTCCGGTCAGGGCGCTGCCTTGTCGGGAGCTGGGGCGCAGTTGGGTGCTGGCACGCTCCAGCAGCAGACCCAGCAGCAGAACCTGAATGCGTTGTATCAGCAGTATCAGCAGGCTCAGGCATTCCCGTATCAGCAGACGCAATGGCTCGCGGGTCTTGATACCGGTGTCGGTTCTAACCTTGGCGGCACTTCATCGGGGCAGACGACCGCGCCCGCCCCGAATCCATGGTCTCAGGCACTCGGACTAGGACTGAGCGCTGCGAGTATGTTTCTCAATCGTGGCGGCCGTGTGAGTAACGGGGTAGTGCCACAGCATCTTGCCGATGGTGGAGTGAGCGGAACGCCATGGTCGGGTGGGGTGGGATGGATTCCATCACTTCAGGTTCATGGTGGTTCCGGAGCGCCGCATGCGAGCGCTCCCAGCGTTCCACAGCAGCCCGCTTTTGATGCCGGTAAATTCGCCAAGCAGATTACCGGTCTTGGTGGTGGAATTTCTGATGCTAACCAGTATGGGATTACTGTTCCTGGGACCGGTAAAACTTCCGACGCACTGAATGACTATTTCCAAGACAAGGCAATGGGAGAGGATGTTTCTCTCAGTGATTATGGCTTGGGATTTAAGCGTGGTGGCGTCGTCGGTTATGCCGATGGAGGTTCCCCTAGTTTCTTGGACCGGTTCGCGCCCGCGGTAGAAGATCCGTTCGGCGAGATGACCAGAGGGCAGGGTATTGCCTTAGCTACCGCTGGCAAGAATGGCATTGTCGCACCTTCGTCCATTACAGGCGGTGAGCCTGCCCCTGATTCGGCCGCTCCGATCTACGACGATGGTCAGGGTCCGATTCGGCTGGATGGCTCGCGTCCTATTGGCAATCCTGCGGCCATGAAAGGGCTTCCCATATCGGCTAGCCCCGAAGGCGACACGGAGACTCCAGAGAACGCGGCGCCTACCAGCGGTGGTCCTAGGGGCGCTGGGGTGGCTCCTACGGCACAGTTCGCTCCACCGTATCAAATTGGTCCTGCGGACTATGCGCCTCCTCAGCGGGATACTGGGTCGTCATTTGGTCTTGGGTTACTTTCGCCTAATGCCAAGACTGGATTGCTTGCGGCCGGTCTTGGGATGCTAGCGAACAGGTCTCCATTCCTAGGCACGGCTGTAGGCGAAGGCGGCCTTACGGGCCTAGCTGCTTATGGCTCTGCCGAGGAGCGTGATCGGAAGGCAGCAGAGGATGCCCAGAAGCTATCCTTGGAGGCGAAGAAGGCGGCCAACGATCTTGCGCATCAGACGTTCGTTACGAATGAGCAGGCACGGCATAACAAAGCCGTGGAGGAAAAGGAGTTCAAGCCGACGTTTGGCGTGATTGGTGAGCAGCAAGACCCGGATACTGGCCTGACCCACAAGACTTATGGCTGGATTGATCCGAATACGAAGACTGCGGTTCCGGAGTCAACTGTTCCCGCTGGTTCTGCTCCTCCCGCACCGAAGGTGGACAAGAACGGCTTGCCTCTTACGGGACAGGAGTACTTGGACACGCTGTCACCTCAGCGCGCGGCTATTGCCAAGCAAATTGCCGATTACAAGGTCAATCCTGGCGGGTTGTCTGTCCGAGGTGGACACCGTGAACAGGCCATTGCAGATGCGACGCGGTATAATCCGGATTACGACCAGCGGCTATTTACCGCTTCCAGCCGCGCTATGAGCAATTTCTATGGTGGTCCCGAAGGGCGTACCGTCCGGTCACTCAACGTTGCGATCGATCATTTGCATACGTTGGATAGTGCCGTGGACGCTCTGAAGAATGGTCAGTTGCCAGTTGCCAATAAGTTGGTGAATTACTTCAGCCAGCAGACGGGTAGTCCGGTCACGACCAACTTCGACTCAATCAAGCACGTGGTGAGCGCCGAAATTGCTAAGGCGGTGGTCGGTGGCCAGACCGCATTGCATGATCGCGATGACATGGCAGCTCGTGCGGCCAATTCTGGCTCCCCAGATCAGTTGCATGGCATTGTGAACGAGTTCAAGAAACTGATGGCTGGCCAGATGAAGGGCCTTCGCAAGCAGTATGAAGTTACTACTAGGGCTAAAAACTTCGATGACTTCTTGGAGCCACAGACCAAGAAAGAACTGGCTGGTCTATCCGACGTGGAGGACACCTATAATCCGGCCGCTGCGGCTCCTGCAGGAGGTGGCGCTGCTCCTGCTGTCCAAACCAAGACCATCAACGGCGTAACCTATATTAACCGCAATGGTCAGTGGTTCCAGCAATGAGCCTCGCCAACCATATTGAGGAGCAGGCTCGTCAGGTTGATCGCAACCCTACGGAGCCACAGAAGAAGGCCGGCAACTATGCCAAAGGCCATGTGAAGATCCATGGTTTGGATGTCTCGATTGAGAATCCACGCGGGTCATGGCGCACTGGTGGACCGGAAGGCAAGAAGTGGAAGGCTCGCTTGCCTCACCATTACGGCTATATCCGCAAAACAGAAGGCGCGGACGGAGATCATGTTGACATCTACATCGGCCCCCATCTGAAGGCGCCTCATGCCTTCATTATTGATCAGCATAACCTTCACGGCGGCAAGTCGTTTGACGAGCATAAGGTTATGCTTGGTTTTGGCAGCAAACAGCAAGCCATAGAAGCGTATCACCGCGCGTTCTCGGATGGACGAGGCAAGGACCGTATCGGCCATGTTGAGACCATGACAATTGACGGTTTCAAGCATTGGCTTGCCAATGGTGATACGACACAGCCGGTTAAGCATCATGACCGCGAACGGCTTGCTAAGGGCGGTGCTGTTAATGGTCATCGCCCATCAGATGTATCGGATAGAGAAAGAGCGGAGAAAGCACTTCCACCGAACCACAAGCTAGGCATGAGGGTGCCGCAGGGTGGCTCCATGTGTGCTAACTGCCGATTCCTAGCCTCTCCGACGACATGCGGTAATGCAGGGTTTGTGAAGTGGAATGGGGGTGCTGAACTTCCGGCACCGTCCCATGAATATTGCTGCGATTTATACGAGCATGGGAAAGAACGTGCAGACGGTGGCCGTGTCCACATGGCAGAGGGTGGCACTCCGGTAACCGATCCCGACATCCTTTCTCAACTCAATGCGCCGGCTCCGGTAACTGATCCGAAGATCCTTGAGCAGTTGAATGCGCCTGACGTGGGCGGTTTTACCGCTGCAATGCGTGGTGCGGAACAGGGCGCAACATTCGGCTTTGGCGATGAACTGAGGGGCCTTTATGCCGCTGGCCCACAAATGGCTGGTCGTATTCCGTTCATTGGCCCGGTAGCACAGCCCATAATCGGTGCCGGCCGAATGGCCAAAGAATACCTCATGGGAGGGGATCAGACTGCCACGACGGAATACCAGAAGGCCCGTGACGAAGCTCGTGCGGCTGATGAATTGGCCAAGTCTCAGCATCCATACCTGCATGCCGCTGGCGAATTGGCCGGTTCCATTCCTGCTATGGCCATGTTGCCTGGTGGCGAACTAGCCGAAGGTGCCAACCTCGCCACGAAGATGGTTAAAGGCGCTCAGGTGGGCGCTGAATACGGTGGGCTGTCCGGACTAGGAGAGGGCAAGGACATCGGCGATAGCGCCATGAAGGCCGCTGAGGGCATCGTAGGCGGCATTGTCGGAGGTGCCGCGGCTCCTGTGGTTGGAGCGGGGTTGTCCAAGGTTGCCGAGAAGGTCGTATCTCCTGCCGTAGGCGCCATTCGAGGCGCAATGAACCCGGAAGCCGAAGCTTCGCGCCGTCTTGCTGCTGCATTGCAGAAAGATCAGAACTTGATTGCCGCTGGCAAGGCCGAAGGCATGTCGCCGCAGGACTGGATTAATGCTCGTCATGCTGGTGAGCCAGTAACGTTGGCTGACCTTGGTTCCAGCAATACCCAAGCCCTATTGCGTTCCTCTGCCAATACGTCCCCGGAGGGACGCGCCATCCTTGAGAAAGTGCTCAATGACCGTTTTGCGGCTCAGACTGAGCGCGTCGCCGACACCGTCCGCAATCTCGTGTCTGGCGGCGCCAACGCAGGAAAAACCGCAGACCAATTGGTTGCTGAATACGATGTTGGCCGCGCACCTTTGTACAAGAAGGCGTTTGCGCAGCCATCGGCTCAAGGGATGTGGGATGGTGATTTTGCCCAAATGGCGCAGGCTCCGTCTGTGCAAGACGCTATTCGGCTTGCAGGCGTTAATGCAAAGGAGGAAGCGGCCAAACTTAGGATGGCACCGCCGCCGAATCCGTTCCAGATGACGCCGGATGGTCGGATGATTCTTCGCCAGATTGATCCGAAGGACCCGCTGAGCCAAGCGCCTCCTAATCTCCAATTTTGGGATGTGGTTAAAAAGAACCTTGACGCGAATGGTTCTAGAGAAGCCCAGCAATGGGCGAAGGTGCTTCGCAACAAGCTAGATAGCGTTGTCCCTGAATATGGTCAGGCTCGCGGGTTTGCTGCCAATTTCTTTGGTGAGAGAGACGCCTTAGAGGCCGGGAGATCTTTGGCTGGAAAGCGTGTTGATCCGGAAATGATCAAGACAGCTATGCGCAAGATGAGCCCTCAAGAGCAGGACTTGTTCCGCGAAGGCTATGCTTCGGACTGGGCCAACCGCGTCATCAGCAACATCTCTGATACCCGCGACATCACCAAGGCCATGTTCAATTCGCCGAATGAGCGGGCGAGGGCGCTTGCCGTATTTGGTCCTGCAGGATTGGCAAAGATCCAGACCCGGATGACGCTTGAGACCATTATGGATGGCGCTCGCAAGGCCATGGGTAATTCCACGACAGCCCGACAGTTAATCGAAGCTGGTTTGGCTGGTGGGGCGTTGGAAGGTTATTTGCAGGGTGGGGACTGGCAGACTGCCATGAGCCATGGGGCCGCTGGGGCCTTGGCCGGCGCTGGTATGGGTCATAGCGCTATTGCTCGTGAAATGGCTGGGCAGATGGCGGCTGGGGCCGGGAAGCTTATTGGCAGAGTTGATTCGCGGACTGCCCGTCTTGTGGCCGAGTTGCTTACGTCCAATGACCCCACGAAGCTGGCGCAGGGAATGCGGATGGCCGAGAAGAACCAGCGGATCGCGGCGGGGCTCAAGGATATCGCTAATCGGATAGCTTTGTCTGGCCAGCAGCAAGTTGCGCCATCTGCGGTATCCCGTATCCATATCAGTCCGATGCAAGGACCCGTGCCAGCAGGCGCCAGCCAAGAACAACAGTAAACCGTAAGGGTAGGGTATGAGTAGCCACACAAACACGAGGTAGGCGATAATCATGCTCACTCTTTCCATGCTGCAGAAGCTTTGGCCTCACGGCGATTCAAAAATACCAAATCTCATTGAAGGTATAGCCAAGTCCGCTCCGGCCGTCTTCCCGAAGTACGGTATTAATTCTGATTTGGTGATTGCTCATGCCATGGCCCAGTTCTCGCACGAGTGCGGTGCGGGAACGGAAGTTGTCGAAAATCTGAATTACCGGGCTGAGCAACTTTTACGCCAATGGCCACGCCATTTCACCTCCGCTCAGGCATTGGCGATGCAGCATCAACCTCAGCAAATAGCCGACCAAGCTTATAATGGACGTATGGGGAACCGAATCGGAACTGACGATGGTTGGAATTTCCGAGGTCGCGGCGCTTCCCAGACTACCGGCCGGGACGGTTATGAGGCCCTAGCCAACAAAACCGGGCTGGATTTATTGAACCACCCTGACTTGGTTAATTCTCCTGATACATTCTTAGAATGTGGCGTTGCTGATTTCGTGATATGTGGATGTGTGCCGTTTGCAGAAAAAGACGATATTTTTCGCGTCACCCAGCATTTAAATGGGGGGCAGATAGGTGCAGAACAGCGTAAGGCGTGGTTGAGATTGTGGAAACACATCATGAACCTTGATGGATTACCTCCATCCGTCGCTTAGAAAGGACTTTCTACCGTGAATAAAACCCAACTTCAAACCACCGCGGCGTCCCTTGTGGGTGTTGCGGCGGGATATGCTGCCGGCCATGGTTGGCTGGGGCTTAGCGTTGGAGACTGGACTACGGTAATCGGCGCGATCGTAGCCGCTGGTTCTGTGCTCTGGCCTGCACTTGCTACGCGCGCCACGTCTCTGAAGGATACCGTTGGCGGAATGGCCAACACGACCGTTGTGACTGACCGGGCATCCGCAGAGGCGCTGCCTGATAATAAGGACGTCGTTGCCGTTACCCCCGAAATCGCAGCCGCCATCAGGAAAGCATCGTGAAATGAAGAAGCACATTATCGCCATTGCATTGGCTGGAGCCCTTCTTGGGGGCTGCGCCCAGATGCAGGCTATCGGAACTGGCATCTCTCTTGCCACCAAGTCTATTGCCAATCCAGTTACCAAGGCCGAGGAGGCTCAGGTTGAATTGGCCATGGATACCGCGCTTCAGGCTCTGCTTACTTACAAACAAGCATGCGCTGCAGGCACAGCGGACAAGAATTGCAAGGCCAACATTGCCCAGATCCAAGCCTATACGCGCCAGATCAGGCCCATGGTTGCGCAGTTGCGTACCTTTGTCGACAACAACGACCAGATCAACGCCACCGTGGTCTACAACCAACTGACCGCGCTCTATACCAACGTGAAATCAGCAGCCGCCAGTCTTGGCGTGAGCATGGGGAGCTAGGGCCATGAACGCAGCAGCAATCTTCCAACTGATTGAACAGGGTCTTACCCTTTTGCCCGTCCTGATTCAGGCTGGAATCAATATCGATCAGCGGATTGAGCAGTTGATTGCCTTAAGCAAGGGTGGAGCGGCCGGAACCATCACTGATGAGGATTTGGCGAAGATCCGCGCTCAGTTTGATGCTGATCTGGATTCCTTCAACGCACCGATGTGATGATCATTAATTGAAATGATCACGCTTAGGTTTGTTGAGCATCCTGGGCTGTTCAATGTTGCCTGTAAGATAGCTCAGTACGGGTTCTGGTGCAGTCACAGTGAAGCCGTCCTGCCGGAGGGCGGCTTTATTGGTTCAAGGTTTCTCCAGGGAGGGGTCAAGATAGAAGCATCTGATTACGATACGGGCGACTTCAAGAAACAGAAGTTCGTCAATGTAAAAGCGTCAAAGATTCAAGAAGACAAGTTTTTCGAGTTCCTGCGTAGCCAGATCGGGAAGCCCTACGACTGGCAAGCCATCATAGCATTCGCGACGGATAGAGACTGGCAGGAACAGGATTCATGGTTTTGCAGCGAGCTTATTGCAGCCGCCCTCGCATACTGTGGATTATTCCCCCAGCATATGGCAGTTGGTTTTAGTCGTATTACTCCGAGAGACTTACTCCTTATCATTAGTGCATTGACAGAGGTTGGGAATGCCTGAGGATTTCTTAGCCAGTCTGGGGTTACATCTTCAGGATCTTGTCGCTGGTTTTGCTGGTGGCATAGTCAATGCATTCGTCTTCAAAAAGTCAAATGCATGGGGGATTGTCGGGTCCATCATTGTGGGTGGGTTCGCCGCAAACTACCTAGGGGCACCACTCAGTAAGTTTCTAGGAACTTCTCCCGGCACTTCGGACTTCATAGTGGGACTAGCGGGGATGGCCATTTGCCAAGGTATCGTGGAATCCGCCAGTTCTTGGAAAATGTTCAAAGAGTTCAAGAAGGATTAGCGCGCCGTGCCATTGATTGATGTGGCTTATGACACTGTTGCGTTGGCAGGAATGTTCCTGGCCATGTATGTGATGCAGGCGGCGGAGCATGACCGCATCAACCGTATTGACCACCCCACGCTATGTTGGTTCCGTCGTTTAGCGTTCGTAGCCGTAGCCTTGGCACTTTGCTATTCCATTCTCGATAGGGATTGGCAGCGCTCTCTGCCTGTAGTCCTTCTAGTCGGGGCAGGGGTCGTAAACCTGACCATCAATGCCATGGCCATTACCCTTCGCAAGCCTCCCAATGGGCGCAAGATCAGAGTTGGAATTGGGTTAGTGGCAAAGCGGATACGGCATTATATGCCGAGTATTATGCCTTAGGGCGCTGCTTGCCCATGAACGATTATAGCTGGCGGGTCGACCTGCAAGGCATAATAGTCAGCGATCACCTTACAGACTGCATCCATTTCGCGCCGCATTGGCTCTATGCCTAAGTAATATTGCCGCCACAGCTCTTTAGCGCGCTCCTTGTCGTTAGGATACCAATCGACCTTCTGGGCGATCTCAGCCTCCAGGGCTTTGATTTTAGCCTGAAGGACAGCGAGATACTCGCGGCTTGGTTTCAACAGTTCTTCATCAACCATGATAGCCTCTTCGATCCTCGCTTAGAAGTGCCACAGAGTTGCGACGGCAAAACCGGCACAGAATCCGATGACGATCCCCAGCCCAATCCATCGCAGATTATCGCTCAATTCCATGTCTCGCTGCCTGCTCAAGAGTGTGGACGAGCGGCGGCCTGACTCAGCGCGTCGAACCGCAGATACATATCGTCAATGCTAGAGGCCACTCCATCTTCTAGCTTGTCATTGACACGATAGAATGCATAGTCGACCGTGCCATCCGGTAATTCCTTGATGGCGAACCATATTCCGTTTTCAGTTCCGATCATCCTAGCCTCACTTTTGGTGATCGCGAAGATACTTCAGTATCTCGCCCTTTGTCCGTTCCCAAGACAACGCCTGCTTGCAGTCCTGTATCTTGGTCGCGCCTTCGATGCAGACTCCGCAGTGGTCATGGTCATCTATCCATAAAGCATAGACGCCTTGCCAGCAGACCTTGCAATAGGCGCTGAATTTACCGTTGATGCACTTCCGGTCTGGTAAGCTGGCGCTCATCGGTCAGCAGTGATCTATCGCCAATGGTACTCGGCGATCGCACCCGGAATGTATGGCCGGAATCCATAGCCGGCCATCACATTCCAGTAGATAACGGCCCATGCGGTACTGTTTAGCGGGTGAGCGGATTGATTGGCTATCTCGCGCGCGTTTCGATCGGCCATAACGATCCACTCCTCTTTCGGCTTTGGCGCTGGCTGTACCGGTGTCCCAGGCATCATTGCTCTCCCTCAGCGCGCTGACCATTCGATAGCGACTCGCGCCGCACGCGGTCGGCCGCATCAAGCGCCTCATTCATTGCATAGCGCTGCTGCGCTTCAGTTTTGATCCCGCCCACCTCGGCGCGAACCTTATTGAAGGCTTCTAAAGCGGCCTCGACCTCGGCATTCTTGGACATCAGTCATCTCCGTTGTCTACCTGATTAGTGGCTGAAAACCCAACGCAGGAACAGCACCCAGATCACGCCCAAAAAGGCGAACCATGCGATGATTGCGATCGTGATCATCAGTCACTCCTGCTGATTATTGAACAGTGTGGCCCCGGTCGGGAGATGTGCGCTCCCTGTTCGACCCGTCGTTGCCAGCAAGCTGGCAATTCATGGGCTCTGCACCTTGCACCGGGTCAGTCAACCTCACGTCTCTGCATGCAGCGCCGGCTTATCGCCGTAGTGGGGACACTTGAACGTATGCGTGACTGACGCAACGTCTGTCCGTTTGACCCATGGCCACACCGTCCGGTCGAACACTACCATGGGACATCCTTCTACCCTCGGGTCCCAGATTTCGCGTATAGTCACCATCTGATCATCGGCTGCGATGATTTCTCGGCTGATCAGTCCGGGAACCTTATGCCCCTCGGCGCTTGGAAGACAGTCCATCTTTCGCTCCTATGCCAGCAGCGGGTTTATGCGTCTTCCCTGGTCAGCTTGTAGCGCTCGCCGTCAATCCAGATAACGTCCGGGTTGCGCTTCTCGTGTTCGGTCTCTGCCACCAGTACA
>Ga0075367_10001052_pt1 | contig 11381 bp, 7 predicted proteins | sample EndMethybrTD3032_FD_71399 | JGI IMG/M metagenome (GOLD analysis project Ga0075367, IMG submission 71399) | Populus endosphere microbial communities from Tennessee, USA - Endosphere MetaG P. TD hybrid TD303-2 | ecosystem: Host-associated > Plants > Roots > Endosphere | place: USA: Tennessee...
GGACCACATGTAGCTGTAGTAACCCGCCGCATAGCCGCCGATGATGTGCTGGAAGTGCGGGATGCGGTGCCGCATCACGATCTCCTCCGGCATGTCGATGCGCGCCAGCGTGTCCGCCTCGAACTTGTCTACGTCGAGCTTGTCGGCATTCTTCAGCACGTGCAGGTCGATGTCGACGATGGCAGACGACAGGTACTCGACCGTGGAGAAGCCCTGGTTGAAGGTGCGCGCCGCCTTGATGCGCTTCAGCAGCGCCTCCGGCACGGGCTTGCCGGTCTTGTAGTGCTTGGCGAACTTGCGCAGCACCTCCGGCCGCTCCAGCCAATGCTCGTAGAGCTGCGAGGGCAGCTCCACGAAATCGCGCTCGACGCTGGTACCCGACACGGCCGGGTAGGTCACGTTCGACAGCAGGCCATGCAGGCCGTGCCCGAACTCGTGGAACAGCGTGCGCGCATCATCGAGGCTGAGCAGCGACGGCTCGCCCGGCGCACCCTTGGCGAAGTTCATGACGTTGACGACGATCGGCGTCACCTCGCCGCCCAGCCTGTATTGGTCGCGCCAGCCCGACATCCAGGCCCCCGAGCGCTTGGACGGCCTCGCGTAGTAGTCGCCGAAGAACAACCCGACATGCTTGCCGGCCTTGTCGAGCACCTCGAAGACACGCACGTCGGGATGATAGACGGGCAGATCCTTGCGCTCCTTGAACGATACGCCGAACAGCTTGCCGGCCACGTCGAAGGCTGCAGCGATCACGTTGTCGAGCTGCAGGTAGGGCTTGATCTCGGCTTCGTCGACGTCGTAGCGGGCCTTGCGCACCTTCTCGGCGTAATGGCGCCAGTCCCAGGCGGCGAGCTTGAAGTTGCCGCCCTCGGACTGCACCGCCTTCTGCAGCAGATCGCGCTCTTCCAGCGCCCGCTTGCGTGCCGGCCCCCATACATCCATCAGCAGCTTGCGCACGGCGGCCGGCGTCTTGGCCATGGAGAATTCGAGGGTCGAATCGGCGGCCGTCTTGTAGCCCAGCAGTTGCGCACGCTCCGCCCTCAGCCCCAGCATCTCTTTGACGATGGCACGGTTGTCGGTCTTGCCACCCTTGGCACCGCGCTTGATCCAGGCCTTGAAGGCCTTTTCGCGCAGGTCGCGCCGCGCCGAGTACTGCAGGAACGGCTCGATGCTCGAACGCGACAGGGTAATCGCATGCTTGCCGGGCTTGCCGCGATCGGCGGCCGTCTGCGCGGCCGCGGCGCGCACGGCGTCCGGCAGGCCGGCGAGATCAGCCTCGCTGTCCAGCACCAGCAGATAGTCCTGCTCGTCGGCCAGCACGTTCTGGCCGAACTGCGTGCCGAGCGTAGCCGAACGCTCGGCTATTTTCGCCATGCGAGCCTTGGCCTTCTTGTCCAGGTTGGCACCGGCCTTGACGAAGCCGCGATGGTAGCGCTCGAGCACGCGCATCTGCTCCAGCGTCAGGCCGAGCTTTTTGCGATCCTTCATCAGCGCGTCCACGCGCGCGAACAGCTTGGCGTTCTGGTAGATGCCCATGCTGTGCTTGGCATAGCGCGGCGCCACCTCGCGCTCGATGGCCTGGATCTCAGGCGTGGTGTCGGTGCCGGACAGATTGAAGAATACCGACGAGACCCGTTCCAGCAGCCGGCCGGCGCCCTCCAGCGCGTCGATCGTATTGGCGAAGGTCGGCGCCGCGCGGTTGTTGGCGATGGCGTCGATCTCGGCGAGGTTCTCCTCGAAGCCCTTCTCGATGGCCGGCAGGAAATGCTCGGTGCGTACCTTGTCGAAGGGCGGCACCTCGAACGGTGTCGTCCAGCGCTCCAGCAGCGGATTGGGCCCGGCCAATACCTTGCCTTTCGCCGGCTTGGCCTTTTTCGTGACGGGCTTCGCGGTCGCGGCCTTGGTTGGCGTCGCCTTGGCCTGGGACGGCTTTTTCGCCTTGCTGGTCATGCACATCCTCGCGTCCGGGAGTCTTGGGCGGTGCTATGGACGCACTCGCCGGCTTTGTCGAGGGCGGGGACGTTGAAAGGCCGGCTCGATAATCTCTTTCGTGAGCCCAACCGGCTCTACCGTATTGAAACGGAACCTCAACCAACACCTTGTTGCGGACATCGCGTCAGCAACCATGCATGCCGCGCGCGTGACCAGCGGCCACACCTGTCCGAGCAAGTCGGCTCGACGCTCACCCGTCATTGGACAAAACAGCTCACGGCCCGTAAACCTCAACCACAAGAGCGGCACCCATGAGCACCCAGGTCAAGATTTGCGGACTGAAAACCGAGGCCGCGCTCGAGGCCGCATTGGCGGGTGGCGCTGACTTTGTCGGCCTGGTGTTTTTCCCGCCGAGCCCGCGCAGCATCGATCCGGCGGCCGCCACCGCGCTGGCCGCGAAAGCGCGCGGCCGCGCCAAGGTCGTTGCCCTGCTGGTGGATGCCGACGATGGCCTGATCGACGCCGTGGTGAAGGCCGTGGGTCCGGACCTGCTACAACTGCACGGCGACGAGAGCCCCGACCGGGCGGTTGCTGTACGCCGCCGCTGGGACCTGCCGGTCATCAAGGCGATCAAGGTGGCAACCGCCAACGACGCGCGCCACGCCCTCAACTTCCGCGCCATGGTCGACTACATACTGTTCGACGCCAATCCGCCGGAGGGTGCGACGCGCCCCGGCGGGCACGGCGCCACCTTCGACTGGGGGCTGCTGAGCGGGGTCAAGGAGCACGTGCCCTTCATCCTGTCGGGCGGCCTCAACCCTGACAACGTCGCCGAGGCCATTCGCGCTACCCGGGCCGCGATCGTCGACGTATCCTCGGGCGTCGAGTCGGCCCCGGGCGAAAAGGACCCGGCCCTCATCCAGCGCTTCCTTCAGGCGGCAAAGGGCGTATAACGTCCATCCCGCCGCTCGCCCCGTCGCAAATGATGGGAGTTCGATGCGCGGCAGATATTGGCGTGGCTGGGTCTCAAGCAGATGGCGACCAGGAAGAAGAAAGCCGAGGGCACGAACCTCAACACGTTCCGCGCCGGGCCGAACGAGCAGGGCTTCTTCGGGCTGTTCGGCGGCCGCTTCGTCGCCGAGACCCTGATGCCGCTGATCCTCGAGCTGGACAAGGCGTACGAAGCCGCCAAGGCCGATCCCAAGTTCCGGGCCGAGCTGGCGAGCCTCAATGCGCACTACGCCGGACGCCCGAGCCCGCTGTATTTCGCCGAGCGCCTGACCGAGCACCTTCGCGAAAAATCTGCCGCCTCCCGCGGCAAGGGCGGCGCCAAGATCTACTTCAAGCGCGACGAGCTCAATCACACCGGCAGCCACAAGATCAACAACTGCCTCGGCCAGATCCAGCTCGCCCGGCGCATGGGCAAGACGCGCATCATCGCCGAGACCGGTGCCGGCCAGCATGGCGTGGCAGTGGCGACGGTTTGCGCCCGCTTCGGCCTGCCGTGCGAAATCTTCATGGGCGCGGTCGACGTGGAGCGGCAGAAGCCCAACGTGTTCCGCATGAAGCTGCTGGGTGCCAAGGTCAACCCCGTGACCTCCGGCGCGCAGACGCTCAAGGACGCCATGAACGAGGCGCTGCGCGACTGGGTCACCAACGTGCACAACACCTACTACATCATCGGCACAGCGGCCGGCCCGCACCCCTACCCGGCCATGGTGCGCGACTTCCAGTGCGTGATCGGCAACGAGGTGCGCGAGCAGATGCAGGAGGCCGAGGGCCGCTTGCCCGATACGCTGGTGGCCTGCATTGGCGGCGGCTCCAACGCCATCGGCCTGTTCCATCCCTTCCTCGACGACAAGAGCGTTGCCATCTACGGCGTCGAGGCGGCCGGCCACGGACTCGACGTCTACAACGGCCATTGCGCATCGATCAGCGGTGGTCGCCCGGGCGTGCTGCACGGCAATCGCACCTACCTGCTGCAGGACCAGGACGGCCAGATACTGGAAGGCCATTCGATTTCGGCCGGGCTCGATTATCCTGGCATCGGACCCGAGCACTCCTGGCTCAAGGATTCCGGCCGCGTTACCTATGTGTCGGCGACCGACAAGGAGGCGCTCGACGCGTTCCAGCTCTGCACCCGCATGGAAGGCATCATCCCGGCGCTCGAGCCGGCGCACGCGCTGGCCTACGTCACCAAGCTGGCGCCGACGCTGCCCAAGGACAACCTGCTGGTCATGAACATGTGCGGCCGCGGCGACAAGGACATCTTCGCTGTGGCCGACCACCTCGGCATGAAGATGTGAGGGCGTCATCGTGTCGAAAACCTCACGCATCGATCGCCGGTTCGCGGCACTGAAGAAGGACGGCCGCGCCGGCCTTGTCGCCTTCGTCACGGCCGGCGATCCCGACTACAAGACGGCGGAGAAGATCCTGCTGGGCCTGCCCGCCGCCGGCGCCGACCTGATCGAGGTCGGCATGCCGTTCTCCGATCCGATGGCGGACGGCCCGGCTATCCAGGCCTCTTCGCTGCGCGCGCTGAAGGCCGGGCAGACAATGCATAAGACGCTCGATCTGGTGCGTACCCTGCGCGCGCGCGATCCTGACACACCGGTCGTGCTGATGGGCTACTACAATCCGATCTACGTCTACCCGCGCGAGCGCTTCCTCGACGATGCGGTGGCGGCCGGTGTCGACGGCCTGATCATCGTCGACGTGCCGCCGGAAGCCGACGACGAGTTGTGCCTGCCGGCCATCGAGCGCGGCCTGAATTTCATCCGGCTGGCCACTCCGACCACGGACGCCAAGCGCCTGCCGGCCGTTCTGAACAACACCTCCGGTTTCCTGTACTATGTGTCGATCACCGGCATAACCGGCTCGGCGGCACCTGACGTGAAGCAGGTTCACGCACAGGTTGCACGCATCCGCAAGTCCACCAAGCTTCCCATCGCCGTCGGATTTGGTGTAAGGACACCTGAGCAGGCGCGCGCCATTGCCGCGGGTGCCGATGCCGTGGTGGTCGGCTCAGCGTTAGTTAACACCATTCGGACTACGCTTGGTCCAAAAGGGGAACCAACTGGAAAAACGGTTCCCAACGTCCTAGATCTGGTGAAGAGTTTGGCGCAGGCGTTGCGCACAAAGTGACGCGAACTCCAAATTCATTCCCAAGCACCTAAGCTGCTGCGGGATCAGGCAATTGGGTAGCGGGGCGAGGGCCTGATGGTCCGGTAAGTGCGGAAGGAGCACGAGTGTGATGATCGAGAAATTCGCCGGTGCTCGCGGCTTGCCAGGGAGCGAATTTCTCGATCTGAATCACACTCGCAAGACTGAGCATGCAGTGTCCCTTCGATCTCGAAGTTCGCTTGGGACCTTGGCATCGAGCGTTGGCGAACTTCGAGATCGGGACACTGTGGCGTGAACTGGATCAACAACGTCGTCCGTCCGAAAATCCGCAACCTGCTTACCACCAAGCGGGAGTTGCCGGAGAACCTCTGGGTCAAGTGCCCCGACACCGGGCAGATGGTGTTCTACAAGGACCTCGAGGCCAACCAGTTCGTCATCCCGGGCTCCGACTATCACATGCGCATGGGCGCCCAGCAGCGCCTGCAGCACCTGTTCGACAGCGGCCAGTACGAGAAGGTCTCCGTACAGGATGTCCCGCAGGACCCCCTCAAATTCCGCGACGGCAAGCGCTACACCGACCGCATCAAAGCCTCCAAGAGCGATACGGGTCTCGACGATGCCGTGCTGATCGGCGAAGGCCAGCTCGAAGGCCAGGACGTCGTGGCAGCCGCCCAGGACTTCCGCTTCATGGCGGGCTCGCTCGGCATGGCGGCCGGCGAGGCCGTCATCACCGGCATGCTGCGCGCAGTCGAGCGGCGCACGCCTTTCATCCTGTTTGCAGCCTCCGGCGGCGCACGCATGCAGGAGGGAATCCTTTCGCTGATGCAGATGCCGCGCACCACCATTGCCGTGCAGCGGCTGCGCGACGCGCGCCTGCCGTATCTGGTGGTCATGACCGATCCGACTACCGGCGGCGTCACCGCCTCCTACGCCATGCTGGGCGACGTGCACATCGCCGAACCTGGCGCGCTGATCTGTTTCGCCGGCCCGCGCGTCATCCAGCAGACCATCCGCGAGCAGCTTCCCGAGGGCTTCCAGAAGGCCGAGTACCTTCTCGCGCACGGCATGATCGACATGGTCGTGCATCGTCACAAGATGCGCGAGACGCTGGCGCGCCTGTGCCGTCTCCTTTCGGCGAATACGGCGATCGTCCGGCAAACCAAGCCGATCGCCGCCAAGCCGCTCGACCGCGGCTATGTCAACGGCAACTCGGTCGACGGCAAGACCATCGAGACGCTGGCCCGCTCATCCGACGTGATGGAGCCGGAGCCTCTCGACGACGACGAGCGCTTCGAGTCTCGCGACAAGACCGAGGCGAGGCCCAAGCCCCGCCCAGGCCCCGGCCCGCGCGGTTGAACAATCCACACTGGCAGTGATGCAGGCGGCCCAGACGCCGCCGGCATTGCTTTCGCCCTGTTCCAATGTCTTCTGCACTGCAGGCTGCGTACCCCGATGCCCACGAGCGATCACATCCTGGCGGAGCTGAAGACGCTGCACCCGCGGCTGATCGATCTGTCGCTCGGCCGCATCGAGGCCCTGCTGGCTAAGCTCGGCAATCCCGAGCAACGCCTGCCGCCCGTCATCCACGTGGCCGGCACCAACGGCAAGGGATCGGTGGTGGCTTTCCTCAAGGCCATGCTCGAAGCGGACGGCAAGCGCGTGCACGTCTACACCTCGCCGCACCTCGTGCGCTTTCACGAGCGCATCGCCATCGCCGGCGCCGACGGCAAGGCGCGCCCGATCGACGAGGAGGAGCTGGTTGAGCGCCTGCGCGATGCGCAACGCGTCAACGCCGGCTCACCTATCACGCAATTCGAGATCACCACCGCGGCGGCCCTGCAGGCGTTTGCCGAGCATCCGGCCGACGCGGTGATCCTGGAGGTGGGCCTCGGCGGTCGCCTGGATGCCACCAACGTGGTTGCGCGCCCAGCGCTCAGCATCATCACGCCGATCGCCATCGACCATGCCGACAAGCTGGGCGACAGCCTCGCCAAGATCGCCTGGGAGAAGGCCGGCATCCTCAAGCCGGGCGTGACTGCGGTCATCTCGGCGCAACCCGGCGAGGCGCTCGACGCCATCACGGCGCACGCCAAATCCGTCTCGACGCCGTTGTTCGTGTGGGGCAGTGATTATGAAGCCTTCGAGCAGCGCGGCCGGCTCGTCTATCAGAGCGCCGAGCGGCTGATGGACTTGCCGCTGCCGGCCCTGATGGGTCGCCACCAGATCACCAACGCCGGTACTGCGATCGCCGCGGCCCTGCGCCTGAAGCCGCTCGGCCTCGCCAGCACCGCTTCCATCGAGCGGGGCTTGACCGAGGTGCGCTGGCCGGCGCGCATGCAGCATCTGGCCGGCGGGCCGCTGGCACGGCTGCTCACGCCGGGCTCCGAGCTGTGGCTCGATGGCGGCCACAACCCGGCCGGCGGCCAGGCCATTGCCCAGACGCTCGCCGACATGGAGGAGCGCTCGCCGAAGCCGGTCGGCCTGGTGCTCAGCATGATGGGCAACAAGGACGCTCTGCACTTCCTTGCCCACTTCAGCGGGCTCGTCCGCCGCATCGCCACCGTGCCGATATCCGATACGCCCGAGGCAGCACATGATCCCGCCAAGCTCGCCGCCCTCGCCCAGGCAGCGGGCTTCACCGCCGCACCCTCTAGCGATGTGGAAAGCGCCATCCGCGACCTGCAGGAGAGCGAAGGCGGACCGATGCGCATCCTGATCTGCGGCTCCCTGTACCTTGCCGGCCAGGTGCTCGCCCTGCAAGAGGGCGTGCAGGCGCAAGCCAACTAGTGTCCCGGTTCCGAAGTTCGCCACTCCTTGCCGCCAGCGCCCTGAGCGAACTTCGAAATCGTAAGGGACATAGACTTGCTAGTGTGATTCAGATCGAGAAATTCGCTCCCGCGCATGCCGCGATCCTCGGCGAATTTCTCGATCATCACACTAGATCGCGCATTGTAGGATCGCACATGTCCGCGCACGACACGCTCAAGCAGCCGTTCCCCTATTCGCTGCCCAAAGACAGGATCAAGATCCTGCTGCTCGAGGGTATCTCGGATACGGCCGTCAACGTGCTGCGTGGCGCCGGCTACACGCAGATCGATCGCCGCACAAAAGCCCTGGACGGGCCGGCCCTGCGCGAGGCCCTCGACGGCGTGCGCATGCTCGGCATCCGCTCGCGCACCCAGATCACGGCAGAAGTGATCGACGGCATCCGCTCGCTGGTGGCGATCGGCTGCTTCTCGGTCGGCACCAACCAGGTCGATCTCGCCGCCTGCCGCACCATGGGCATCCCGGTCTTCAACGCGCCGTTCTCGAACACGCGCTCGGTCGCCGAGCTGACCATGGCCGAGATCGTCATGCTGATGCGGCGCATTTTCCCGAAGTCGGTGTCCGCACATGCCGGCGGCTGGGACAAGAGCGCGGCCGGCTCCAACGAAGTGCGCGGCAAGGTGCTGGGCATCGTCGGCTACGGCAACATCGGCAGCCAGCTTGCCGTCATCGCCGAGGCGATGGGCATGCGCGTCCTCTACTACGACCACACCGACAAACTGCGCCACGGCAACGTCGAGCCGGCCGACAGCCTCGACGAGCTGCTCGCCAAGTCTGACGTAGTCACCCTGCACCTGCCCGAGACGCCGGCAACCCAGGGCATGATCGGTGCGCGCGAGATCGCCGGCATGAAGAAGGGCGCCATCTTCATCAACAACGCGCGCGGCAGCGTGGTCGACCTGGAGGCGCTGGCCGCAGCACTACAGTCCAAGGCTCTGTCAGGTGCCGCCGTCGACGTCTTCCCGGTGGAGCCGTCCTCCAACGCCGAGAAGTTCCAGAGCCCCCTGCAGGGTCTCGACAACGTCATCCTGACGCCGCACGTCGGCGGCTCCACCGAGGAAGCGCAGGAGCGTATCGGTGCGGAGGTGGCGCGCAAGTTCGTCGAGTATTCCGACGTCGGCTCGACCACCGGCGCCGTCAACTTCCCGCAGGTGCAGCTGCCGCCGCGTCCGGCCGGCACGCGATTCATCCAGGTGCAGCGCAACCTGCCGGGCGAGCTCGGCCACCTCAACGAGGTGTTCGCACGCCACAAGGTCAACATCGCCGCGCAGCACTACCAGACCGATGGCGAGCTCGGCTACGTGGTGCTCGACGCCGACGGCCAGGTGACCGATGCCGAGAATATCGTGCGAGAGATCCGCGGCCTGCCCGGCACCATCCGCGCCCGCATGCTGTATCGGCGCTCGTAGAACGCTTGCGGTTTGGTTTGTCATCCCGGCACTTGTTGCCGGGATCCAGCCCCTCGACGATCTCCGGAGCGAGCTGATCGATCGATCCCGAGCACAGGGCCCGGGATGACAAAAGGCCTCGGGATCGCTCCCGAGGCCTCGTTTCAAACCAGCGCGACTATGATCTCAGATCGAGCCGTTGATCCAATCGGCCAGCTGCTTCTTCTGCACCAGCGCACCGACACGCTGGGCTGCAACCTTGCCGTCCTTGAAGATCATCAGGGTCGGCATGGCCTGGATGTGATACTTCTGCGTCACGGCCGGGTTGGCGTCGACGTCCAGCTTGACGATTTTCACCTTGCCCTTCATCTCGGTCGCGACCTGCTCCAGCGCCGGCGCCATTGCCTTGCAGGGCCCGCACCAGTCGGCGAAGAAGTCGACCAGCACCGGCTCGGACGACTGCAGCACGTCCTTCTCGAAGCTTGCATCCGAGACGACGACAGTGGTCTCTCCAGGCATTGTGAGGTCTCCTTGTGGGGACGCCCTGACGGGCAGAGGAAATGTGTTGGCCGGAACGTAGGGACGCCCCCCTCAGGCGTCAAGGCTCGCGGGATCGAGCTGCCAGAGCCGATGTTGATAGGCATCGAGCGCCGCTTGCGGGATTTCCATGATGCGCGGCCCATCGGTCCACAGAATCGCGGCCCGGATGGGCCGGCCTGGAAATATGCGGCCGATGCACAGCCGGTATGCAGCAAGTTGCAGAAGGTAGGCATCCGCAACGCGGTCGGGTGCATCCGGCGGCGGCCGGTTGGTCTTGTAGTCGACGATCAAGACCGAATCGCCATCCTCGGCCAGGCGATCGATCTTGCCGGTCAGCCGCAGCGCCGGTCCCTTGCCGTCGGGACGCGGCACCTCGGCGGCGATCGCCACCTCGGCGCGGCTGCTCGGCCCGAACAACACCGCGAACGCCGGCTCGCGCAGCACCGCCAGCGTCTCGGCGACGACCGCCTTGCGCGCCGCGCGTGGCAGGGCATCGCCGCGTGCCGCGACGAACGCTTCGGCCGCCGCCGTCCAGCCGGACTGCGGCAGTGTCGGCAGATGCTCGAGCAGGGCGTGGATCAGCGTACCGCGCAGGAAACGGCTGTCGTCAGCCAACGCCGTCGGACTGAGCGGAGGCGGCTCAGCGTAACGCCGGCGCGGCGCGTCTTTCGGTTCGCCTTCGTCGTCGGTCTCGAGCGGCGCGAGGCGCGAGGGGCTGAGCGGCACGGTCAGCAGCGGCTCCGGCGGTGCTGACCGCTTCGCCCAATCGGGCACCTGCATCGCGCCGGTTGCACTCACCGTCGCGCCCTTACCCGCAACCGGCTTGGCGGTCTGACGGCTCTCGATGCGCCAGACAGCGCGGCCGTCGCGGCCGGCGACCTCCTTCAACTCGCCATTCAAGCCGTCCTTGATCAGCCGATACCAGCAGTTGGGGGACGGCGGGCCCTGCGCGCTCTCGAAGCCCGACACGTACAGCCGGTCGCGCGCACGCGTCAGCGCCACGTAGAGCAGCCGGTTGCGCTCCTCGGCCTCGGCACGATCCGCATCTGCCTTAGCCGATTGCACGGCGGCAACCTTGCTCGTGCCCTTTACCGGCCACAGGAACGGCGGCGGCAGGCCCGACGGCCGCGTCGCCGACTCGAGCCGCAATAGCCCTCCGTTCCGACGTCCCGACCGCGTCGAGCAGGTGTCCGGCAGGAACACGATCGGCGCCTCGAGCCCTTTGGCGCCGTGCACGGTCATGACCCGCACCTCGTCGCGGCCCTGCTCCATGTCACGCTTGATCTCCGGGCTGCCCGCCCGCAGCCAGCCGAGAAACCCGAGCAGCGTCGGCGGCGCGCCGGCATCGAAGGCCAGCGCCTTGTTGAGGAACTCGTCGATCGGCTCGGCAGCCTCCGGTCCCAGCCGCTTCAGCATGCGCGTGCGCATGCATTCCCCATCCAGCAGACCGGCGTAAAACTCGAACGGCGGTACACGCTCAGCTCGCGCGCGCCAGCGACGCAATTGCTCGGCCGCCTTGTTGACAGCCGCATCGCCAGCAGCGGCCCCGAGCAGCGCCTGCCACAGCGAGCC
>Ga0075367_10001053_pt1 | contig 11378 bp, 9 predicted proteins | sample EndMethybrTD3032_FD_71399 | JGI IMG/M metagenome (GOLD analysis project Ga0075367, IMG submission 71399) | Populus endosphere microbial communities from Tennessee, USA - Endosphere MetaG P. TD hybrid TD303-2 | ecosystem: Host-associated > Plants > Roots > Endosphere | place: USA: Tennessee...
GGGCCGTTGACATACTCAACGAAGTTGCGCGCCTCATCGAGACCGCGCGAACCGAGGTTGATGGCGAGCATCGCCTTGGTGCCGACGGCTTCGCACCAGTCGTAGAATTCGTGCACGCCGACGGCGTTCGAGTCGGAGGTGTGCCAGGCGAGATCGAGCCGCGTGGGACGCTGGTCACGCGGGCCGACACCGTCTTCCCAATTGTAGGCCGACACGAAGTTGCCGCCGGGGTAGCGGACGTAGGGAATCTTGAGGTCGCGCACGAGTTGGGCAACGTCGCCGCGCATGCCGTTCTTGTCTGCAGTGGGGTGACCGGGTTCATAAATGCCGGTGTAGATCGCCCGCCCCAGATGCTCGAGGAACGCGCTGTAAAGCCGGTCGTCGATATCCGACACCGTAAAATCGCGATGCGCGGTTACGCTCGCACGCATTGGTTTGGCCTCCCTAGAAACCCGACTTCTTGATTTGTATCGGGGAATTGGGCGTATTGGAACCGAACTCCCGGGGTGCCGTCAAGCACGATTCTGCTCTTCAGCCGGATTCGCTCAAAGCTCGGACGTCGACACGACCGGTCAGCAGAGATGTCCTACTTTTGTCGCTGTATGAGTGTTAATCCAGTCATCTCAGGATTTTCGACGCAATTTGCCTCGGTCCCAGCCCAGCCGAATTTTCCGCACGATTTTTCCATATCGGCGCTTTTGAACGACTCCCGAAGTGTACCGGGCAACTTGATCCAAATTTCTGGTATTGATCGAATTTTCTGATGTGCTTATGGTCAGCATCAGCGCGGTCGGTCAGGAGGATGTCCACCCGCGTGTCCGGCAAACTCCACATGAAGGGGCCGCCGGGTGTCCAACAATTGGGAGGATAAATCGTGATCCGCAATATCGTTAGAGCCGCGCTGCTTAGCTCCGCGCTGCTCGGTACCGCCGTCGGCGGCGCTCTGGCACAAGAACACGTCGTGTGGTGGGACTTCCTGGGTGGCGGCGACGGCATCCGCATGAAGAAGTTGATCGACGACTTCAACGCCGCCCACGCCGGCAAGATCGACATCCAGGCGACCACGCTCGACTGGGGCGTGCCGTTCTACACCAAGGTCCAGACTTCTGCCGCGGTCGGCGAAGGCCCGGACGTGATGACCTATCACGCCTCGCGCATTCCGCTGGCCGTGAGCCAGAACACGCTGTCCGAAATCACCGCTGACGACATGAAGATCATGGGCCTCAGCGCCGATAGCTTCGCCCCGGCTCCGTGGAGCGCGGTAAACGTCGACGGCAAGCAGTATGCCGTGCCGTTCGATACGCACCCGATCGTGCTCTACTACAACAAGGACAAGCTCGCCGCGGCCGGCCTTATCGGCGCCGATGGGCTCCCGACCGGTCTCGATGGCCGCGACAACTTCCGCGAGGCCCTGAAGAAGCTTCAGGCCGGCGGCACCAAGTACGGCATCTCGACCGTGACCGCCGACGGTAGCTTCTCGTTCCGCACCATCTACTCGTATCTCTGCCAGCAGGGCGGCGATATCGGCGTCGATGGCGCATGGCTCCCGGGCGACAGCCCGGCCAAGCTTGCCAACGCCGTGCAGGTCATTGCGGACTGGGTCGCCGATGGCACCAACCCGGCCTACACCGACTATCCGGCAACCGTTGCGCTCTTCACCTCGGGTGATTCCGCAATGATGATCAACGGCGTGTGGGAAGTGCCCACGATGACCGATCTCAAGGCCCAGGGAAAACTCTTCGACTGGGGTGCGATCGAACTGCCGGTGCTCTTCGACAAGCCCTGCACTTATTCGGACTCGCACAGCTTTGCGATCCCGAACAATGTCGGCAAGCCCGCGACGCCTGAGAAGCACGCCGCCGTGCTCGAGGTCATCAAGTTCATGGAAGAGAACTCCCTGTTCTGGGCGACCGCCGGTCACATCCCCGCCAACAAGGCCGTGACCGACAGTGCCGAGTACAAGGCAATGCAGCCGCAGGCTACCTACGCCAAGCTCGCGGCCAACATGATCTACGATCCGAAGTCCGTGAACGCCGGCGTCGCCTCGCCGCTGTTCGACGCGGCCGGTAACGCCTTCACGGCTGCCATCAACGGCGAAGTGGATGCCACGACCGCTGTGACGGAAATGAAGGCTGCTCTCGACGCCCTCTAAGAACTGCGCGAAACTCTTATGGCCGGCGCCCTCGTGGCGCCGGCCAGCCAGTCCGCGGGGGAATAGGGCCGGATGCTCAAAAGCAAGCGTAACGAAGCGTTGGTTGCGGCAGTTCTGGTCGCGCCTTTCGTGGCCATCTACGGATGGATGTTCGTCTACCCGACGATCCAGATGGTGATCCTGAGCCTGCAGAAGGCTCCGCTGATCGTGTCGGCCGAGGGCCAATCCAGTTTCGTCGGCCTCGACAACTACATGCGGTTGTTCAAGGACCCGATATTCTACACCTCGATCAAGAACACAGCCTATTTCCTGCTTCTGACCGTCATTCCCGGGACCGCGATGGCACTCGCCATTGCCCTGATGGTGACACGCCTCAAAGGCTGGGGCCAGTCGCTGATCCTCTCGATGTTCTTCCTGCCCTACGTCCTCCCGATCACGGTGGTGTACCTGATCTGGGACTGGATGATGAATTTCCAGTTCGGCATCGCGCAGCACCTGATCGCCTTCTTCACCGGCAAGCCCGTGAACGTCTGGCGCGCCATCCCGTGGTTCATGCCGATGGTTGCGCTCATCACCATCTGGTGGACGAATGGCTTCTCGATCCTGCTGTTCCTCGCTGCGCTCCGCAACATTCCCAAAGAGGTCTATGAGGCGGCGCAGCTCGACGGCGCAACGCGCTGGCAGCTCTTCTGGCGCGTGACGTTCCCGCTGATCTGGCCGGTGACAGTGCTCTGTCTCACCATCCAACTGATCCTCCAGATGAAGATCTTCGATCAGGTCTACCTGTTCAGCCAGGGCGGCCGAACGCAGGTGACGATGGTGATGGTGCAGTACATTTTCGAGAGCGCCTTCATCAAGAACGACGGCGGCTATGCCGCGACCGTCGCGGTCGCGATGTTCGTCGTCGTCATCGCCTTCTCGGTTCTCAACTTCCAGGCGCTGCGCGCGGGAGGTTCGCGATGACCGCTGCTGTGGAGACCACGATGGCCGCGGGCGTGCCGCGCCGGGCCGGATTCGTTGATCTCGGCGCTGTTCTGCTGACCATCCTTACGATCATCGTCGCATGTATTTGGTTCTTTCCGGTTTTCTGGGCGCTGAGCACCAGCCTTAAGACCGACCAGGAAGCGATTGCGGATGGGATCAACATCCTGCCGTCCAATCCGACGTTCAACAACTACCTCTACGTGATCCAGCATTCGGATCTGCCGATCTGGTATCTCAACTCGACCATCACCTCGGTTGGAATCACGTTCCTTGTGGTCTTCATGTCCGCCTGCGCCGGCTACGCTATCAGCCAGTTGCGCTTTCCCGGTCGCATGGCTCTGTGGTGGACAATCCTTGCGAGCTTCATGATTCCCGGAACGGCGCTGATTGTGAACCACTTCATCATCATCGCCGGTGTGAAACTCCTCAACACGCACCTCGGCGTCATCCTGCCGCTGCTGGTCGCGCCGGTGACGGTGATTGTTTACAAGCAGTTCTTCGACGGCATTCCGCGCGACTTCCGCGAAGCGGCCGTCATGGACGGCGCCAACGAGTTCCAGCTTCTCTTCCGCGTCTATCTGCCGATGAACTGGGGCATCACCACTGCCCTCGCGATCATCACCTTCATCGGCGCCTGGAACAACTTCCTCTGGCCGTTCCTCGCAATCCAGAACGAGAAGATGATGACTGTGACCGTCGGTATCACGCAGGTTCAGGACACGTTTGGCGTTGCTTATGCGCGCGTCATTGCGGGCGCCGTCATGGCGGGGCTTCCAGTCGCCATCGCGTATCTTCTGTTCCAGCGTCGCGTGACGCAGGCCATCACGCTTTCGGCGGGCATCAAGGGTTAAGGGTCGATCATGGCGAACGTCGAACTCAAGAATGTTTCCAAGAGCTACGGCTCGGTGCAAGTCATCGACAACCTGTCGCTGAAGGTAGAGGACGGTGCATTCACCGCGCTGCTCGGACCTTCGGGCTGCGGTAAATCCACGCTCTTGCGCATGATTGCCGGCCTCGAGGAAATCTCCAAGGGCCAATGCTTCATCAACGGCACCGAGGTGACCCAGACTCCGCCATCGCTGCGCGGCACTGCAATGGTGTTCCAGTCCTACGCGCTCTACCCACATCTGACAGTTCGCCAGAACATCGCCTTCTCGCTCTCGCTTGCCCACGCACCGCGGAAAGTGCAGGACGAACAGGTCGGTCGCGTCTCGAAAATGCTGCAGCTTGACCAACTGCTGGATCGCCGTCCGGCGCAACTGTCAGGCGGTCAGCGCCAGCGCGTCGCGATTGGTCGCGCCCTGGTGCGCGATCCCAAGGTGTTCCTGTTCGATGAGCCGCTGTCGAACCTCGACGCGGCGCTGCGCTCGCAAATGCGCGTCGAGCTCGCCAAGCTCCATCAGGACGTCAAGACCACGATGATCTACGTGACGCACGACCAGATCGAGGCGATGACGCTCGCCGACAAGATCGTCGTGCTCGACAAGGGCATCATTTCGCAGCAGGGCACGCCGCTCGAACTCTACAACCGGCCAGCAAACAAGTTCGTCGCCTCCTTCATCGGCTCGCCGGCGATGAACTTCATCAAAGCGGACGTGGCGAGCAAAAACGGTGATGGCTATACACTGGCACTGCCCGGCGGCCGCACCGCGACAATCAGCTCGCGCGGTGGCACGGCCAGCGGCAACAGTGTCGAAATCGGCGTGCGGCCAGAACATCTGGCGCTTGGCGCACCAGGCGTGGCTGGCTCCTCGTTCGATGGCACGGTCAGCATCGTCGAGCAACTCGGCAACACGACGCTGCTCTATGTCGACACGGCAGGCGGCACGCTGATCGTCGAAGGCGAGGGCAATCTGCGGGTTGCTGTAGGCGACAAGGTCGGGCTGACCATCGATTCCGCGCAGAGCCATCTGTTCGGCGCCGATGGCAAGGTCATCTAGCCAAAAATCGGCGAGCGCGGAGCGTTTTCAGGAAAGTCGCAGACTTTTCCTCCTCGGACTTGATCCGGGGATCGAAAGCGCGACCACATCAAAAACCCTACCCGCCGTTACTGAGCATCCCGGAGATCTTGCGGTCCGGCTCCATGGGTGGTCCGGCATTGCTCGGCCAGTCGGCTGTATGGATGCGTAGAACGATGTCCTGGTCGTAGTTGCCGAAGCCACGGCCGAAGATGTTGATGCCACCGGGATACTTGGCATTCGGCTTGACGCCGATCCTGAGACGGATCGAGTGGTGGTTGGGGATGTCGAGGTCCTTGAGCGAGACCGGCGAGATCTTGACGCCGTCGACATAGGTGCCGTCGCGCGCCACGCGCCAGGTCTTGAGCATGCCGTACTGGCTGCCGCGCAGCGTCCACCAGTCGGGCGTATAGACACCGCGCTGGTCGCCAAAGTCGCCAGGACTGGTCCACGTGCCGACATCCTGGTGGTTGACCCAGATGGTGATCTCGCTGGGCCATTCGGTCGCCGTTCCGGGCACTTCCGAGGAGAGTTCGAGCGAGAATTCGAGCGCTTCGATATTGACCTTGCTCAGCCGCGCATTGTTGGGGAACTGGTACTCGATGAAGCCGCGCGTGAACCACATCAGCCCCGCGCGCATGCGGCCCGGATCAAGGAAGATATCGGGCACATCGAGAAGACCGATGATCCCTTCGGTTGAGCAGAGGCCGCAGGGCGCGCTCACTTCGCAGCTCGTATAGAGGCCGACGGGCATCGCGACTTCGATGATGTTCTGCCGTGTCGCCGCAACGTCTTCCTTGAACATCACCAGCACTTCATCGAACACGGCGCGGCAGATCTTTTGATTCCCCTTCCGCGCCTTCTGCGTCTCGGTCTTGATCAGCCCGGCCTCTTCGAGGATCTGCAGGTTCGAGGACACTGTCGACTGCGGCAGATCGAGCAGGTCCGCGATGTCGTTGACGTTGAGGCCGCCCCGCTGATGCAGCACTTTGAGGATTTTGACGCGCACCGGCGACGCGAGGCCGCGAAGGACGTCGGGCCGCTCTTCGGGGTCGACCAGCAGAAAATTGCGGCTCATGGGGAGAGTTTCACCTCAGAAGACCTGATTCATATCAGGCTTCTGGGGGGCGGCAACGACCAAAAACTGAGCAGAAACGACTATTCGGCGGGTGGTGGTGCCAGGATCGGCCAACCATCGTCTGTCCACCCGAGCGAGGTTATCTGAATCTTGGATATGCCGCGCTCGTCGCCGTCGTAGTAGTGATAGACAAGCATCTCGCTGGGGGCGCCGAACACCGGCTCCTGTCCACCCGGGCCGACGTAGCGTCCTTCGCCCTTCTGCAGTTCGGTTGCACCGGCTTTGAGGAGGTCGGTCCCGTCCTTGCCGACATAGGGGCCGGTGACTGCATCGGCCCGGCCGACCATAATGCGGTAGGTGCTGGCGACGCCGGCGCAGCAGCGATCGTAGGACACGAACAGGTAGAATTTGCCCTCGTGCTCGAGGATTGCCGACGCCTCGATCACCCCGCCGCCGTACCAGGCGAGGTCATAGGTCTTGGTGTCGGGCGCGAGAAGCTTGCCAGTTTGCGGATCGAGTTCGCGCAGCTTGATGCCCGACCAGTACGAGCCGTAGCTCAGCCACGCACGGCCATCGGCGGTGTCGATCCGATAAGGGTCGATCGCGTTGAAGTCGTCCTTGACGCCACTCTTGAGCACCAGCTCCTGATCTTCCCAACCCTGGTCGGGCTTGAGGGGATCGAACTTGGTGTTGGTCATCAGACCAATGGCGCTGGCATTGATGCCGAAGCTCGAAACCGAATAGTAGAGATAGACGGTCTCGCCGAGCTTGCTGACGCTCGGGGCCCAGATGTTCTGGCTGCGATAACCCAGTTCCTTTCCCGGCCAGGCCGGCAGCCCCTTGCCGATGCCGCCGGCATTCTTCCAGGTAATGCCGTCGGGCGAAGTCTTGAGCAGGATCGCGCCGCGCCAGAACCCCTCGGCGCCCGTCTGGAAACTCACCCAATGGCCGTCCTCAACGATCACCGAAGGATCGTGAATTCGGGTGTCGCCCAGCATCACGGGCGCAGGAGGCAACTCCTGCGCGAGCGCGGCATATGGCAGGAGCAGCGTGGCTGCGGTCGCGAGTACTCGAAGCATGAGACGTCCTCCGGTTCTCACTCTAGCTCGAAGAACGGGAGATGCACGCGTCGGTTGCCTCAGGCCTCCGGTATCCACACCACCATCGAGCCGCGCGAGCGGTTGGCCCACAAATAGTAGGGCAGGGCAGTAAGCGTCGCGTCGGACTCCGCCGGCGGCGACGTGCGATAGAGATCGTGCCAGTCGGAGGGATCGATCGCTTTCGCGGAAGCCGACAGCGTCACCGCGCCACCGAACAGGTCGGCCCGGGTGGTCGACTTGAGCACGGCATCGCGCGGCAGTTTGAGCCGCTGCACGGCGCCGCCCGGATTGTCGGCTTCCTCGATGCAGTAGACCAGCGGCCCACGCTTTAACGCGACGCGGCCGACATCCATGATCACGCCCGGATTGGCGTAGAGCCTTTCGGGCTGCATCGGCATGTCCATTGTGATGGTGTCGCCCTTGGTCCAAATGCGATTGATCGTGACATAGCCGTTGATGGCATCGGCGGTGACCGCCTGGCCATTGACCCCGATGCTGTGACCCTTGCTCCAGCCGGGCACCCGCAGCTTGACGTCGAACCGCGTCGGCGTCGCGGGATCCAGGTTGATCTTGATCTCGCCCGACCAGGGGTAGTTCGAGGCCTCGCGGATCTCGACCAGCGTCCCCGCGACCTCGCGCTTGGCGGAGATGCCGCCATAGAGGTGGAAGGCGAGGCCATCCGGCGCGGTCGAGAGGAAGTAGCCGCCGACCGAAGCGACAAGGCGACTCACATTCATCGTGCAGCATGGGCAGGTGTGCCAGGCCCAGCGCTCGGCCGAGCCGTTGCTCTCGAGCGGGTTGGCGTAGAAGTAGTGTTCGCCGTCGCGGCTGAGGCCTGACAGTGCGCCATTGTAGAGGGCAAGCTCGAGCACATCGGCATACTTGCCGTCGAGATCGAGATGCAGCATGCGCTGCGCCCAGAAGATCAGCGCGACCGACGCGCAGGTCTCGGCATAGGCCGTCTGGTTGGGCAGATCGTAATCGAACGTGAAGCCCTCATTGTGTGCCGACGGACCGAGACCCGCCGTCACGTACATTTTGGTGATCATCACGTCGTTCCACAACGTCTCGCAGGCCGCCTTGAGCGCAGCGTCGTTGAGTTCGGCGGCGAGATCCGCCATGGCCGTGTACATGTACATGGCGCGTACCGCATGGCCGACGACCTTGGTCTGTTGCCGGACCGGCATGTGGCTTTGCGAGTACTCGTAGTTGCTCTGCGCGTAGCGTTGAGTCTCCCAACCCTTCTTCTCTCGCTCCTCGCGCTCGATATCGAAATAGTGCGGCGATTGCTTGCCGCGTTCGTTGATGAGGTAGGTCGCAAAGTCGAGATGCTTCTTCTCGCCCGTCAGATGGTAGAGCTTGATCAACGCGATCTCGATTTCCTGGTGACCGTCATAGCCGTGCTTCTTGCCGGACTCGGGTCCAAAGACCGACCTTATATGGTCGAGGTAGCGCTCCATGATGCCGAGCCAGCGTCGCCGGCCGGTGGTCTCGAAGTAGGCAATGGCACCCTCTAGCATGTGGCCGGCATTATAGAATTCGTGGTTGTCCCTCAGGTTCGAAAAGCGCTTTTCGGGCTCGTGCCCGAGATACCAGCAATTGAGATACCCATCGGGCTCCTGCGCCTTTTCGAAATCGTCGACGATGGCTTCGATCTTGGCCTCGATGTCGGCATCGCGGCGATGCGACAGCGCATAGCTCGCCGCCTCAATCCACTTGCCGACGTCGGAGTCCCAGAACACCTGCACGGTGAAGCCGTTGGCGTGGCGCGGGAAACGCAGCGGTGGCGGTGGCTGCGGCAGCTTCAGGGACTCGAGAATGCCGTATTCGCCCAGTTTTTTGTGCTGGCTCGGGATCGTGGTTTTCAGCACCGTGTCGAGGCGTTCCTTCCAGAAGTCGCCCTCGAGGCGAACATCGACGAAACGCACGGGATGATACTGGCTCAATTGTAACTCCATTCCGGACGGCACCCTGCCGCCCGCCTTCTAGGCTCGAGACGATTCTCGGATGACGAGGCTGCACGGCAGCCGGCGGACGCCACGCATCGGCCGACCGCTCATGATGGCGAGCAACGCTTCGCCGGCCTCGCGGCCGAGCGTGCTCAGGTTCATGTCGATGCTTGACAGCTGCGGGCGCGCCGCGAGCGTCATCACTTCCCAATTGTCGAAGCCAACGATCGCTACGTCCTGCGGAATTGCGATGCCGCGTTCGCGCAGCGCTTCGGTCGCGCCGCGCGCGAGTTGGTCGTTATCGCAAAAGAGTGCATCGGGCCTCGGGCCGGGGCCATCGAACAGTTTTGCGACGGCATCGCGGCCCCATGTCTCGGACCAGGGGCCATTGAGGTAGATCGCCGGATCGTAGGCGATGCCGGCCGAGGTCAACGCCCGCACATAGCCCGAGCGGCGCAACCGCACGGCATCGAACCGCTCGGGACCGGCGATATGCGCGATCCGCCGCCGGCCCAGCGACAAGAGGTGCTCGATCGCGAGCACCGCACCACCCTCGTCGTCGGGGATGAGGCAGAGTGCATTCTCGTCGTCGGCCTGCGAGTAGACGTAGACGATCGGCAAGCCAGGAACGTGATCGATGGGCGGGCGCTTGTCGGCGCGGCGGGCGGTGACCACCAGCCCGTCGATGCGCTTGCGCATCAACTGGTCGATGTGCTGCCGTTCGCGCTCGGGATCGTCCGTCGCATTGCACATGAAGACGGCGATCCCCTGATCGGCGAGCTTCTGCTCGAGCGCCTCGACGATGGGGTAGCTGAACCGGCCGAAGGAGTCGTTGGTGAGAAGGCCGACCGTCATCGAACGTGCGCGATGGAGGCTCTGCGCGAGGTCGTTGGGCCGGTAGCCCAGCTCACGTGCCTTGGTGAGCACCTTCTCGCGCGTCTCCTGCCGGAGATGGCCGGTGCCGTTGAGTGCCTTGCTCGCGGTGCCGATCGACACTTCGGCTGCCCGCGCCACGTCGTGGATCGTCAGCCCACGCCGGCCTGTCCGCACTGGGCGCCCGTCGACCATTTATTTCACTGCCCCGCTGAGTAGGCCCGAGACGTAGTACTTCTGCAGCAAAAGGTACACGCCGACGCACGGAATGATCGAGACGGTTACGCCCGCCTGCAGCATGCCCCAATCGGTGCCACCCAGCATGTTGACCGTGCGCGATGCGGCGAGGACCAGGGGCAGGGTGAACATCTCACCTCTATTGAGCATCACCAACGCGCCGAGGAATTCGTTCCACGAGGTGATGAAGGCGAACAGCGCGATCGTGACGATAGAGGGCACAACCGAGGGTATGCAGATTCGGACCAGCAATTGGAAGGTATTGCACCCATCGATCACCGCCGCCTCTTCGAGCTCCTTGGGGATCGCCTCGAAGCTGTTGCGCATGATGTAGAGGCTGAAGGGCAGCTGGATCGCAGTATGGATGACCGCGAGCCCGACCAGTGAATTGGTAAGCTTGAGCTGGGCGAACATCAGGAAGATCGGCGTCAGCAGGGCCTGATAGGGGATGATCAGTGCGGTGAGCAGGAAGACGAAGAGGATTTCCTTGCCCGGCACTGGAAAGCGCGCCAAGGCGTAACCCGCCGGCACCGTCAGTGCGACAGTAAACAGGATCGCGAGGAACGCCGTCGCGAACGAGTTGAACAGGTAGCGGGGCAGCCCATGCTGATAGTCCCAGAGCTTTATGTAGCTCTCGACCGAGAAGGTCTTGGGGAAGTAGGTGGGTGGAATGCCGGCTGCCTCTGACGGCAGCTTCACCGAGGCGGTCATCGTCGCATAGATCGGCAGCAGCATGAACAGCGCGAGCACGATCATGATCGCGCCGAGCAGGTATTTGGTGCGGCCCTGCCAAAGCGTCGCGAAGAATCCGCCCTGGGTCCGCGGCCGGGCCATCGTTCCGTCGGCTGTCGCGGCGCTCATGCGTGGCTCCTGCGCGTCAGCAGCATCTGCACCAGCGTGAACAGCAGCACGAAGACCGCCAGGATCAGCGACAGCGCAGCACCGTAGCCGAGCTTAAGGTAGGGGAATGAGTTGAGATAGATGAAGAACACTGATGTCGCCGTGAGGTTTTGCGGCTGGCCGGCCGTCATGATGTAGAACTGGTCG
>Ga0075367_10001054_pt1 | contig 11366 bp, 6 predicted proteins | sample EndMethybrTD3032_FD_71399 | JGI IMG/M metagenome (GOLD analysis project Ga0075367, IMG submission 71399) | Populus endosphere microbial communities from Tennessee, USA - Endosphere MetaG P. TD hybrid TD303-2 | ecosystem: Host-associated > Plants > Roots > Endosphere | place: USA: Tennessee...
GGCCTCAACTACATGCGCTACTCGGTCAGCGACACCGCCGAGCATGGCGACTACATCGCCGGCGTCCGCGTGGTGAACCAGGACACCCGCAAGGAGATGAAGAAGCTCCTCGCGGAGATCCAGGACGGCAGCTTCGCCAAGAAGTGGATCAAGGAGAACGAGGACGGCCGTCCGACGTTCAACGCCCGCCGGAAGGCGGAACAGAGCCAGCTGCTCGAGGAGGTCGGCGCCAAGCTGCGCGCCATGATGCCGTTCCTCAACCCGGTGACCCACAAGCCGGAAGACCTGGTTACGGCCGCGACCGCCGCCAAGAGCTAGGCGCGCCCGCCCCGTACCTCTGGACGGCCGCTCTCTTCGGGGAGCGGCCGTCGTCATTTGAGCCGCACGAGCTACCGGGGCGCCGCCCTCGGCGTGACGTCGGCGTCCACCAGCTTCAGCGCCCACTTGATCGCGCCGACGATCATGGCCTGCATTTCGGGCTTGTCCCAGTTGGCTTCCACGTGCCCCAGCGTGGAATAGAAGACGCGCCCTCGACCGTACGTCTTCGCCCACGCCACCGCGAAATCGCGGTCCGTCCGGTGCACGCGTGGGTTGCTCAGGTCCACCTTGGATGCATCGAGCCGCATCAGCACGCGCGTCGTCGCCCTCGAGAAGGCCTTGATCTGATAGATCTCGTCGTCGATGGTGAAGGCCGATGGCCACTGCGTCATGCCGGGGAACGCCGGATCTTCGACGATGACAGGAGCGGCAAACGTGCCCCACGGGTGCTCGTCGAAATAGCCGCCGATCATCTCGCCGTAGGCGGGCCAGTTCGTGAACGTGATCGTTGCGCTGTGGATGCCGACGAACCCCTTGCCGTCGTCATGCACGAAGGACAGGAAGTCGGCCTGCTGGCGGGCGTCCATCTCGAGCGTGCCGCCGGTGTAGAAGACGACCGCGTCGAAGTCGTTCAGGTTCTTGGCGTTGTATTCCAGTTTCGCCTTGGTCAGCGCCTCGGTATCGGTGCGAATGACCGTGTCCCACAGCCCGGTCTCCGTGCCTAACCGGGCAATCGTCACCATCGCGTGGGTGACGGCCTCGTGGCGATAGCCCTTTTCTTCACCGATCACGAGCAGGCGCTTCCGCGGTGTCGGTACCTGTGCGAGGACCGGGAGGCCGGCCGCCAGCCACACGGCCGCTGAGAGGGCTGGGAAGAGGCGCGCCAGTGAGGGCATGAGGGGCCGGATTTTACGTCGCAAGCGGGACTCCGCTCCGCCCGATTCATCCCCCACGCCGGCTCTGGCGTTCCTGTCACAAAAGCTGCCGCTCCCATGCAATAGCGGCCTCCGCGCACGCGCTGTCATGTGCGCGAGCGGTTGCGCCGCCGTCGGGCGATAGCGCTAGACAGAACACGTCATATCGTTATAATCACCGAACCTCATGCTTGGTCTGCGCCGAGAGCCGTCGGTTCCGCCGTGGCGCCCACGTGAAGGCCCAGATCGCCAGACAGGGCGAGATGTGGTCTGGCGTCAACGTGGCCGCTGCGTTCGTGGTCTGACCGCTCTTGACGGCCACCCTGCCTCGACTGTAAGGTTTGCGCACTAACTGTCGTATTACGCATTTCCATTTGCGTAGTACGCAAACAATAGTTCCTGCCACACTCCCTGTCGGATGGGGAGAAACTGGCCGGGCCGTCACCCGCATCCGAAACGAGGTCACGTCATGAAGCTCCGTCTCTTTGTCTGGCTCGCCTTCCTGGCGCTGTTCTCAGCCCCGGGCGTGGCCGGCGCCCAGCTCGCCTCGCAGACGGCCCTCGTCGGCACCGTGAGCGACAGCGCCGGCGGCGTCTTGCCCGGCGTCCAGGTCGTCGCCGTCAACGTGGGCACGAAAGACACGTTCGAAACCACGACGAACGCCGAGGGCTACTACAACATCCAGTTCATCCGGCCCGGCAAGTACGAGGTCTCGGTGACCCTGGCCGGCTTCCAGACCTTCAAGGCGACCGACGTCGACATCGCCACCAACCAGGTGGTCCGCGTCAACGCCGTGCTCGCCGCCGGCGCCGTCACGGAGACCGTGGAGGTCGCTGCTGGCTTCACGGTGCTCAACACCGACAGCGCGACCGTCCGGGAAACCATCGGCGAGCGCGCCATCCGCGAGCTGCCGCTGAACGGCCGCAACGTCTGGAATCTCGCCACGACGACCCCGAGCGTCGTCAGCGCCGGCACGACTGACATCGGCCTCAGCTTCCGCGGCGCCGGCCAGCGCGAGATCCAGAACGCCCTCTCCCTCGACGGCATCAGCGCCTCGTCGAACCTGCTGGCGATGACGAGCATGAAGCCAATCTCCGACGCGGTCACCGAAGTGCAGGTACAGACCGGCAGCACCACGGCCGAGTACGGCTCCTACTTGGGGGTCTCCATCGACATCGTGACCAAGAGCGGGACCAACACGTTCCACGGCGCCCTCGCCGACTACTACCAGGGGGACTCGCTCGATGCCCGCGGCTACTTCGAGAACCGCGCCAATCCCAAGAACCCGCGCACGCGCAAGCAGTTCAGCTTCGAGGCGGACGGCCCGGTGGCGCTGCCGTTCTACAACGGTCGCAATCGGACGTTCTTCATGGCCGCCTACGAAGGCGTCCGGTCCGAGGGCCAGTCGACCGCGTTCGCGACGGTGCCTTCCGCCGCCATGCGTGAAGGCAACTTCTCCGAGGTGGCGACGCCCATCAAGAACCCGTTCACGGGCCAGAACTTCCCCGGCAACATCATTCCCCGCTCGATGCTGTCGCCGGTGGCCCTCGCGCTGCTGCAGTACTACCCCGCGCCGAATGTCCCTGGCACCCTCGCCTCGAACGTCCGGGCGACGCGGACCGTCACCGACGACGCCGACCAGCTGCTGCTGCGCGGCGACCAGAACATGGGCGACAAGGCTCGCCTCTACGTCCGCTACAACTGGTTCGACACCTACGTCAGCAACCTCGAAGCGGTGCCGGTCAGCGGCATCACGCAGCCGCGCACCAACAAGAACACGCTCCTCGCCTACACCCACACGCTGTCGCCGCGGCTCTTCAACGACTTCCGGATCGGCTACCACCGCATCGACTTCGACACGTTGAACTACTTCTCGGTCAACGGCATCGGGTCGGCGGGCTCCGACCTCCGCATCCCCGGCTTCGACGGCGACACACGGTTCCTGAACCCCGGCCTCCCGACGGTGAACATCAGCGGGTTCAACGGCACCGGCACGAGCGGCGCGAACTGGTTCCAGTTCGACACCACCTTCCAGATGTCGAATGTGCTGGCCTACTCACGCGGGTCGCACAACGTCCGCACCGGGTTCGACCTCCGCCGCCTGACGACGGGGCGACGCGCCGCCAACGACCCGCGCGGGCTCTTCTCGTTCACGGGCGACATGACCGGCTACGCCGTCGCCGACTTCATGCTCGGTGTGCCGCGCACGGTCATTCCCCCAACCGACCAGATCCAGGGCCACGTCGGGCAGTGGCGCAACGGCTTCTTCATCAACGACGTCTGGCAGGCGTCGCGCAATCTGACCCTGAGCCTCGGGCTCCGCTACGAGATCAACACGCCGGTGCAGACCTACGCCGGGCTGGCGTCGATGCTCGACACCGACTTCGAAACCATCATCCCGTCTACGTTCCCATCGCCCGGGTTCCAGTTCACCGAGCCGAACTACAAGGACATCGCGCCCCGACTCGGCGCGACCTACCGGCTGGGTGAGAAGACAGTCGTGCGGGCTGGTTACGGCATCTACTACAACCCGAACCAGATGAACTCGTTCACGTTCCTGACCAACAACCCGCCGATCGCCGCCGTCACGACCTATACGAACGACCCGGCCAACCCCACGCTGTCGTTCACGAATCCTTCGGGCACGGCCGGCCCGATCACGCGGCCGGACATGATCTCGCCGACGCGCGTCATGCCGAACGCGCGCAAGGACCAGTGGAGCCTCGACTTGCAGCGCGAGGTCGGGTTGGGGATGGCGCTCGACCTGCAGTACCTCGGCTCGCACACCGATCATCTGGATCGCAGCTTTTTCAACAACACGCCGCAGCCCGGTCCAGGCAGCGTCGACGCGCGTCGGCCCAGCCAGCGCTATCGCAGCCGCCGCATCATCTCGAACGATCTGATCGCCGACTACGACGCGGTCAGCATCATCCTGCGCAAGAAGATGTCGCGCGGCCTGCAGGCCGACGCCCACTACACCTGGTCGCGCACGCGGGACGAAGCGACGCACTCGAATGGCGGCGGCGCCGTGATGGACAACTACGACCCGATGCGCGACTACGGCCCGGCCAACTGGGACATCCCGCATCGCTTCGTGGCCAGCTACATCTATGACCTGCCGTTCCTCAAGACGTCGAGCAACGCGATCCTGCGCAACGTCGTGGCCGGCTGGCAGATCGCCGGCGTCACCATCGTCCAGAGTGGGACGCCGGTCAACGTGACCATCTCCCCCGACCGCGCCAACATCGGCACGGGGCTCCAGCGGCCCGACCTCGTCGGCCCGGTGCCGTCGATGAACTGCGACACCAATCCGACGACGCGCGAGCCGATCAACTGCTTCGACTCGACGGCGTTCGCCCTGCCGGCGCAGTTCACGTTCGGCAACGCCAGCCGCAATCTCCTTCGGGGACCGAAGTTCGTGAGCACGGACCTTTCCCTGTCGAAGACGGTGGGGCTGGGCGGGCCGACGAAGCTGCAGCTCCGCGCCGAGATTTTCAACGTGTTCAACAACGTGAACTTCGGCAATCCCAGCGGCGCCTGGGGCACCGCCAACTTTGGCCGCATCACCTCCGCGGGCGCGATGCGGCAGATCCAGCTCGGAGCCAAACTGCTGTTCTGAGTTCGGAGACCGACGGCCAGCCCGTCACGGCGCGCGGTCCGGAGCCATCCGGGCCGCGCGCCCACGCCGTCGACGGAACGTCCTCGGTGCTCGGGGCGTGCTCCGAGCAACCTCGGAGCGTCTTCTGAGGAACCTCGGAGCTCCGCCGCGACTGGCAGAAACTGCCAGCTCTTCTCGCGGTCGCCCCATCTCCTTCCCCGCCCCAGTGGCCCGCACGGGCCCGCCGCTCCCTCCAGGCCAGCCGCACGTCGCCAACTGTCGCGGCCGCGTGTGCGCGTCGCGGCCGCATGCGACGATCTTCACGTCGACTTGCACCGAGTCGCCGGGGTGCTCCTTCTCGAAGAGCTGCAGCTGCTTCGACCGGCAGCGCCGCGTCTTCACCAGGTGCCCCACGCCGATGTCACGAAACACGCGCTGAATCGACTCCGCCGTGACCCGCACCTAGCAGCCCGAGGTGAAAGTCCCGCTGCATTCGACGGGCGATCCATCCCGGCGCTCGGCGTTGCTCGTCGGTCGAGTATTCCCGATATTCTCCCTCCTCGCGCCTTGATCGCCGGGCGTCTCACCCGTCTCGGTGCGACGCGGCACTTCCACCACGGGCTGCTAGCGGACCCGCTGGAGCCAGCTCCGAGTGAGCTCGCAATCACCTCGGAGGATGCTCGGAGGATGCTCGGAGCATGCTCCGAGCAACTTCCGAGCATCCTCCGAGCAACTTGCAGAATTTGCCCGCTGTACACGGGAACGCCCGGCGCGCCATGCGGCACACCGGGCGTCGTGGATCCCAGGAAGAACGCCTACTTCTTGCCTTTGGCGACCGTCACCGGCGTCACCGCCGCCTGATCTTCCTCACCCGTGCGGATGCGGTAGATCTTCTCGACCGGCAGGACGAAGATCTTGCCGTCGCCGACCGTGCCGGTGCTGGCGCCGCGGAGAATCGCCTGCACCGTCGGCTGCACGAAGTGGTCGGACACGCCGATCTCGAGCCGGACCTTCTCGGACAACGCCATCTTCACGGTCGTGCCGCGATAGGTCTCGACCTGCTCGATCTCGCCGCCATGCCCGCGGACTTCGCTGATCGTCAGGCCTTGAATGTCCGCCCGGAACAGTTCGACCAGGACGTCATTCAGCTTCTCGTGACGAACGACTGCGACTACGAGCTTCACGCCTTCCCTCCTTCATTGGCCAGGCGCGCCTGGATGGCGATGGCGGGCGCCTCGACGTCGGGCAGCACCAGGATGGCGCCTTCCCCACTCGTGTAGGCCTCTTCGCCGTGCTGCGTGACGTCCATGCCCAGGCCTTCGTCGCCGACGTCCGCCCGCAGCGCCATGACCGCACCCATCACCTTGAGGATGACGAACGTCATGATCGCCGCGTACGCGATGACCGCGACGACCCCGATCGCCTGAATCTTCAGCTGGCCGGGGTTGCCGAAGAGCAGGCCGTCGACCAGGCCGCTCCAGTCCTTCTGCGCGAACACGCCGGTCAGGAGCGCGCCCACCGTGCCGCCGACGCCGTGCGCCGCGATGACGTCGAGCGAATCATCCAGCTTGGTCTTGGCGCGGTAGAGAATGGCGAAGTAGCTCGGGAAGGCCGCGATACCGCCGAGGAGCAGCGCGCTCGTCGGGCTGATGTGGCCGGCCGCCGGCGTGATGGCCACGAGGCCGACGACGATCGCCGTCGCCGCGCCCACCGCCGTCGCCTTGCCGCCGCGCGCGATGTCGAGGATCGACCACACGGTCAGCGTCGCCGCGGGCGCCAGCATCGTCGTCACGAACGCGAGCGACGCGCTCTTGAACATCCCGTTGGCGCTGCCGGCCGCAATCGCGCTACCCGCGTTGAAACCGAACCACCCGAACCAGAGCAGGCCGGCTCCGAGCAGGACGAACGGCACGTTGTGCGGCAGGATCGCCTGGCGAGCGTAGTCCTTGCGCGGTTTGAGGAGGACCGCCGCGACGAACGCCGAAACCGCGGCGTTCACGTGCACGACGGTGCCGCCGGCGTAGTCCAGCGCGCCCATCTTGAAGAGCCAGCCAGACGGCGCCCACACCCAGTGGCACACCGGGCTGTAAACGAACACCGACCACAGCACCAGGAACAGCACGTAGGGACCGAAGCGCATGCGCTCGACGATCGCGCCCGAGATCAGCGCCGCGGTCACGATGGCGAACGTCGCCTGGAACGCCATGAAGAGGATGTGCGGAATCGTTCCGCTCGAGGGTGCGGGGGCGTTTTCGAGGCCTACGTTCTTCAGCGCGAAGAACGACAGGTCACCGATCCAATCGTTGCCCACCCCGAAGGACAGCGAATAGCCAATCACCGCCCACGTCACTCCGAGGACACCCAGCGACACGAAGCTCATCATCATCGTGTTGAGCGCGTTCTTCGAGCGGACGAGACCGCCGTAAAAGAACGCCAGCGCAGGCGTCATCAGCAACACGAGCGCGGTGGCCACGATCATCCACGCGACGTCGGCCGGAACCATCAGCTTCCTCCTTGACCGCGGGCAGGCGGTCCTCTCAGGCCCCGTCTGCCGGCCGGCAAGTCCGGACCAGCGGCACGGGGCACCTCATGTTGGCGGTAACCGTACTGCCAAGTCGGCAGATCACGCAAGGAATGATTTACAAATGACCGCCATAACTGGAGCAGATGCCAACAGTGTCTACATTCCTGTGCTGTTTCTGCAGAATTCGATGCACACCATCATTGACGCACCAGGCGCATGAGAGGGCAATTCCGGACCAGGCGGCCTGGGTGACCTGGCCCATACGCACAGAATCAGACATTTCAGTGACTGTCCAAGCCGTTCGTGGACGAATTTGTGCGTTCGACGGCCCGCACACTGAATGGTCCGCTTCGCAGCCTCCTCGCCCGGTGGAACCGCCCGTCCGGGCGGATCGCTGGATGCCATAATCGGACAGATGCCCGTGCTCGACGCCTTCGGCCGGCCGCTGCGTACGCTGCGCGTCTCGGTCACCGACCGCTGCAATCTCCGCTGTCTGTATTGCATGCCCGAAACGGAGTACGTGTGGCTGCCCCGCGCCGATCTCCTGAGCTTCGAGGAGATCGATCGTCTCGTTGGCGTGTTCGTCGGCCACGGGGTCGCGCGCGTCCGCCTGACCGGCGGTGAACCGCTGCTCCGCCGGGATCTGGCGGGCCTCGTGTCGCGCCTGGCGGCCCGACCCGATCTCGCGGAACGATCCCTCACCACCAACGGCGTGCACCTCGCAGCGACGGCGGCCGCCCTGCGACAGGCCGGCCTCGATCGCGTGACCGTCAGCCTCGACACGCTGCGCGTCGATCGCTTCGAGCGGTTGTCGCGCTCGCGCGATCTGCCGGCCGTGCTCGACGGCATCGCCGCGGCGGTCAAGGCCTTCGGGACGATCAAGATCGACACCGTCGTCATCCGCGGCGAGAACGACGACGAGCTGATCGATCTCGCCACGTGGGCCGGACGCCTCGGCGCCGAGATCCGCTTCATCGAGTACATGGACGTGGGCGGCGCCACGGGCTGGGCGGCGTCGCGCGTGGTGCCGCGCGCGGAGATCCTGAAGCGCCTGGCGTCGGCCTTCGGCGAGCCGGTCGCCCTCGGACGCCCCGACGCCGCACCGGCGTCGCGCTACGTCCTGCCCAACGGCCAGGTCGTCGGCGTGATCGCCTCGACCACCGAGCCGTTCTGCGCCGACTGCGATCGGGCCCGGCTCACCGCGGACGGACAGCTCTTCACGTGCCTCTACGCGACGCAGGGCGTCGACCTCCGTGGGCCGCTGCGGGCCGGCGCGACCGACGCGGAACTGGCCGCGCTGATCGGCACGGTGTGGCGGGCCCGCCGCGATCGCGGCGCCGAGGCGCGCCTCGCGATCGCCGATCGCACGTCGTTCATCCCGCGCGATGCGCTCAGGGCCGAACCCCATCTCGAGATGCATACGCGCGGCGGCTGAACGCGCCGCTCGCGCCGTCGATCGGCGCACCCCGTCGGATCGGCACGTCGCCGGGTTCATGAGATACCTTCTAAGGCGCGGCCATGACTCACGCTCCGCTCGTCCTGTGCGCCGTGGACTTCTCGCCCTCGTCGAGCGAGCTCGTCCGCCATGCCGTGGCCTTCGCCGGTGGCCCGCGCCCGGACGGCAACGCCGGCGCGGCGCTCACCCTGCTCCACGTCGTCGAGCCGCTGCTGGTCCAGGCCGCGGCGATGACCGCTGAAGCCGACACGATCCAGGACGAGTGCCGCCGCGCGCTCGCCGCCCTCGCCTCGTCGACGATGTCCACCGCGCTGGAGCGTCCGCCCGTACTCGATGTCCGGGTCGGGCTGCCGCATGTGGCCGTGCTGGAAGCTGCCGCCGACACGCACGCCAGCCTGATCGTGCTCGGCACGCAGGGCCAGACCGGCGCGGCCCGCCTGTTCTTCGGATCGACGACGCAGCGGGTCCTGCGCGAGACCGTGACACCGACGCTGGTCCTGCCGCCCGCCGCGAACGCGATCGTTCGAGACGACGCCTCGGGCCCGACGCTGGCCATCGAGCACGTCATCGCCGCCATCGACTTCAGCGATACGACGGCCGCCACGGTGCAGGCCGCCGCCGGCCTCGCCGCCCGCACTGGCGCCAACCTCACGCTGGCCCATGTCGTCGGCGAGGCCCGCGTCCTCGATCGCTGGTCCGCGCTGCTCGAGGCCCACCAGGCGCAGCGCACCGCCCGCGCCGGCGAGGAGCTGGCCCTGCTGGCGCGCGAGGTGCACTCGCAGGTGCCGACGGTGCGGACCTCGGCCACGCAGGGCGATCCCGAGCGCGTGCTCGCCGCGCTGGCCGGTGAGACACCGCGGACGCTGCTCGTCCTGGGCCTCCGCCGCGGCGCCGGCCTGCTCTCGCCACAACCCGGTTCGACCGCCTACCGCGTGCTCTGCCTGGCGCGGACGCCGGTCATGGTCGTCCCGGCCCGCCTGCGATGATCGGCGAACGCGCGGCCCGGATCCTCGGCCTCGCCGTCACCGTCGCGTCCGTCGTCTTCCTGCTCGTCACCGCCTGCGGCGGCCCGCGGCGTCCGTCGGTCGCCGCCCAGCGCCTCGTCGCCGACGGCTTGATCACGGAGGGGTGCTACCGCTGTCTCGACGAGGCTGTGGTCCGCTACTTCGGCATGCCCCGCGGCAGCGCCGCGGTGATGCGCGTCAACGACACGCAGCTGTTTCGCGCACTGATCCTGCTGGCGTTGCGCGAGAAGGACCTGGGGCTCGACCCGTCGCAACATCTCAAACAAGCCGGACTCCTGGCGCCGCATACGACCGCGCCGGCCGCGGCCCGCGAGCAGCTGAAGTGGGCCGGACTGATGCCGTCGAACCCGTCGGCCCTGCCGAGGGACGACGCCGACGCCGAGCGCCTGCGGCTCGCCGAGGCTCGCGCCGATCTCGAGCGGCGCCTGGCCGGCGCGGCCACGATGAGCGATCCGGTCGACGTCTACCTGAACGTCAGCCTCGCCTGTTCGGCGAGCTTCCCGCTGGCGGGCCGCGAGCCCGAGGCGCTCGCCGCCCCGGCCGCGGCCCAGCCCATCGTCCAGTGGCGCCTTGCCATCTGCGGCCGCGCCCACGCGGATGCGCTGCGGGCCTTCGCCGAGGCGCACCCGCGTTACGTCGAGGCCGACTACTGGCGAGGCCGCTACCGCACCACGGCGGCCGCCTCCGCTGTCGCCCAGCGCGCCGCGATCACGTTGGCCAGCGATCCGGCGGCGCGCCGCGAGGCGAGGGACCGGATGCGGGCCGCGCTCGCGGCCATTCCCGGCGCGCTGGCGATCGCCTTCGATCTGGCCGGCGTGATCAGCGTCACCAGCCCCCGCGATGCGCTGCCCCTCTACGAGCGCGTCACCAGGGCCCAGCCGCGGCACAACGAGGCGTGGCTCGGCCAGGGTATCTGCCTCACCTACCTGGAACGCCCGCGTGAGGCGATCGACGCGCTGTCGCACGTCGTGGACCTCGGACTCTGGTCGGTCGGCGACGCGCTCTACTGGCGGGCCTGGAACCGTCATGCGATCGGCGAGCTCGACGCGGCCTGGACCGATATCGAGCAGGCACGCACGACGCTCTACAACACGAACGTCTACGGCCTTGCCGGCCGGATCGCCTTCGACCGCAAGGCGTTCGACACCGCCCGGCCGCTGCTCGAGAAGGCCGTCGAGCTGAGCGACGCCAACTGCGCGGCCGCGTGGTTCCTCGGGCTCCTGCACAGCACCGAAGAGCGCTGGCTCGCCGGCGGCGCCGCCTTCGAGGCCGCGGAAACGTGCTATCGGGCCGACATCGTCCGCGCGCAGGCGGACCTGCGGCTCGCCGCCGACTCCGTCGACGACGCCGCCGCACGCGCCGAACGGCAGGCCCAAACGGAGATGTCGATCCGCACGGCCGAACGACAGGCCGCGCTGTCGGCCTACAACGCCGCCTTCAACCTCGTCCGCGGCGGCGAGCCGGCCCGATCGCGGCCGCTCCTCGACCGCGCCGTCCAGCACCCCGAGGTCAGCGATCGGGCCCGGGAGCT
>Ga0075367_10001057_pt1 | contig 11363 bp, 12 predicted proteins | sample EndMethybrTD3032_FD_71399 | JGI IMG/M metagenome (GOLD analysis project Ga0075367, IMG submission 71399) | Populus endosphere microbial communities from Tennessee, USA - Endosphere MetaG P. TD hybrid TD303-2 | ecosystem: Host-associated > Plants > Roots > Endosphere | place: USA: Tennessee...
CGCCGCGGTTGATGCCGCGGAGAGCAAGGTTGAAACTCCCCAGCCGCTAGCGGTGGTTCCAGGGTTGACGGTGATTTTGTTTTGCTTGCCCGTACCGTTGCCCGCTATCTCTGCTGCCAGCGTTCCCGTGGGTGAGCCGCCAAAGCGGTTACGAATAGTTGCGTTTACGGTGTTGTTAGAGCTGGAGTACACCGATAATTGTGGGTATGTCCCCGCCGACGATTTGCTATTGGAATCCAACATGCAATCGATCGTCCAGCCGTAGGCTCCATCCAGAACGAGGCCATGACGGTCATTATCCTGCGCAGAGCAGGCGTCCATAACACCCGAGTCGCTAGAGATGTAGAAACCATGCATCGTGGAGTACCACGATTTGCAGCTTGCAAAACGACAGTCGTCACCATTGACGTAGTAACCATGGTTACCCGACCAACCGACATCACAGTTTACGAAGTTGTTGTCGTAATCCGTATAGATACCGTTGCCGGTAGCATTACGAACAGTGACATTAGAGAAGTTGTTGCGACCTGAGTCCACGGTATGAACACCATCACCCTTGGTGTAGATGATGTCCACATTTTCGACGTGATGACATTCGTCGAAATCCTCATCGAGCGTATCATTATACGTGCCTGAAACTGTCCCGGAGAAAAGAATACCGTGGTTGGTAGTCGATGATTGATTCGCACTATTGCCGTGGATGCGGAAATCTTTAAGCGTCGTGTACTTGGCGTGAACGCTTCCATCGCGACGGTTCTTGATAACTGGACCAGTAGAGCTGGCTTTTTGAAAGATGCCACTCCCCTTACCGTGGCCTACGATCGCGGCGCGATGAGCTAGGACAATGTTGGAAACGACAGTCGTACCGGGATCGAGTAAAAGCGTGCCTCCGCCATTGGCTTGCGAACCGCCCTGAAACGTCCCCGAACCGTTTTGAAACTTGAACCCAGGTGTCGCGGTGGCTTGTATGGCAGTCATTGCGTCAGAGAACGCCGTCGTGTCGTCTGTGCTGCCATCCGTCTTGGCACTGAACTCCCGAATGTAGAAAAAACCGTTCTTTCCGGCTTCTATCCAGCTTCCTGGCGTTCCTGCTGACGTACACACGTAAACAATGCCGCGAGCATCAATGCAAAAATCGCGAACAGCCCATGTTCCGCTTGAGGGCGGACCCGTGCCTACGCCACCGATAAACCGCCCTAACGTTCCAGTGGCCTTGGCTCCAACGGTTCCACTAGCTAGAAAATCCACATCCGCAACGCGCGTCATCAGCCAACCGCCGTAATTCGAAGTTTATTCGTTGCATAGACCGTCTTTGCCGTCACTACTGCCCTGTTCAAATTGCCGGGAGGATGGTTCACTTCCACATCGATTTCATTTCCGGTATCAACCTCAACGGCTGTGATGGAAACGTTCGCTCCGCGGTTGTGGTCGATGTTGAATACGGTCGCCGATCCATTACCGATGAGGAATGTCTGACGGGTTACTGTCCCACCGCTGACGGCAGAGATCGCGGCGGTCATCTGTGTGAGATTGACTGCTTGCCCACCGCTTACGGCAGTAGCGACAGCTACAGGATTTGAGAACGTGAAACCCGTGCCAGTAACAGTTTGTGAATTGGTGGAGAGTTTGACGTAGCCCGTTACGGCTGGTCCTGTTTCACCATTGATCGACGTAAGCCCGGACCCAGTGTTCAACTGAACCCAGTTACCGAGAGTGGACGCAGGGGTGGCCGCCAATGCATACAAATGTCCGTCGTCGGCGCGTACAGCTATATCACCGGCGCCAGCAGCGAGAGCAAGCATCGCTGCTTGATTCGCTGCTTGGAAGGTGTTGCTAATAGATATGGCTGGAAGTTGGTTACTAGGTATAACGCCGCCAACAAGATCGGCTTTCAGGCCGTTGACGGCCAGTTGATCAACAATTGCTTGGCGAATAAGTGACCAATTGTCGTTGATGTATTGGCCCCAGGTGTCTTCTTCTGTGCCCTCGGTAATGACGTTGAGGGCTAGCGGAGCTGCAAGTTGAGTGACCGTCATTCGCCGAACATCCCCGTGCCAAATCCACCTTCACCAAACGCATCGTCGTCTCCCATTACAGGTGGCGGCTCCACGAATTCAGGAAGTGCGGAAGTCATGTCGTTATCTGGAACGTCCTGAAGATCGACGTGAATGCGATGTACGAACTCTTCGATGTTGTCGATGGTGATATTGAGATTGAATTCAGCACGCTTTTCCCAGAGTTTGAGGGCATCGATCATCTGATCAGAACGAGACGCGCTATCGAGCGTGAATACAGGGTCTTCAATGCCGAACGTCGGCACTTCCATGCGTGATCCCGTTGGCGTTGACAACACAATCTGTACGGACTGCGCAATCTCGTTATAGGAGTCCTGCTCGATAACGGCAAAGTCTTTCCCAGTGAAGCGAAAAGGGTAGGAAAAATGGGGAGTTTGAACAGTTACCATCTACAAAATTCCTATGCCGGAGTCCAAGAGATCAACCACCCTCGACTGACACCCTTACCTACAAATGCTACTAAGCAGAGGTCTCCAACTTCTGGCGGCGTTGTTGTACGTCCAAATCGCAAAGGGCCAAAGCGTTTTTCGATGCCGAATACTGAATTTGTCATCGTTGCAAAAGCTACGTAATTACCTACGTCGACAGAGACAATGTGACCCTCTTGCACGCCATCCACTTGATCTTGCGTAACAACGCGCTTTCCGGTGAGCAGTGATGCAAGACCATCGGATGTTGAATCGGCCATCAGTAATTGCCTTTTCGGAGATTGTTACCACGAAGCAACTTTTGGCCCGATACATATGGAACAGGATCGACGGGCGTACCCTTAAGCCGAAGTTCAAAATGTAAGCATGGACCGGTCGCATTGCCTGTCTGGCCACTTTGCCCAATCAAATCGCCTGCTTTAACGGGGAGACCCCTAGACGCAGCCAACACGCTCATGTGGCCATACAGGGTTTGTGCGTCAAAATCATGATCGATGATGATCATCTTTCCGTAGCCATTGGGATCGTTGTTGCCTACGAAGCTCACCGTTCCTGCTCGCGATGCATAAACAGGTGTACCGATATTGGTCCCGTAATCAACGCCTTTATGGATGTGCGTCGCTCGTTTTTCGCCAAATACACCAGTGATTTTCAAGATGCCCGTTAACGGACTTTTCAAATCCCCCGAACCCCAAACATCTCCCGTCTGTCGTAGTTGCCCTGTGGGATCAGATGCAGCAAGTTGGCCGCCGTCGCCGAACAAGTCAGAGATAATGCCCTGACTTGAATCAGGGGCTTCAGGTTCCGGTAATGCGGGTTCCGGTTTCTTCAGGGTGATGACAGATTGCGTAGAGAAAAACGAACGGTCGATTGATGAGATAAGCCAGGGATTCAAATGCCCCGACATTGCAAGGCTGACCATTGTTCCTGGTGGTAATTGCCAGCGATGCGAGCGACACAACACAGTCGCGGTTGCAGTCGACTTGCCGATGTCGTAGTCGTAGCCGATGCCACTCACGCCAGGAGACTCACGGTTGATGTTGATTTCCGCGGTCTTCGTTATGAAACCATCATCAGGTCCGACATATACAGAGGCTTGATTGTTCTGGTCGTAGTCGACATAACAGGTCCAGTTGATCGCCGCGAAAATCTTCTTGATCGCAGTCCACGTATCCTCTGCACCACCTAGCAACTTCTCTTTGTTCGACTTGTTACGTTGCGCCGATGTGAGCGTGGCGCCTGTAGTCGGGTCTTGCAGACCAGAAATGCTATTTGCTGCAGCAGTCGCTTCGGCCATGTATTGCTTGTAATAAACAGGACTGCGGGAATTCGTAAAGACTTCCCAGGGCGTGAATTTCCTACCGGCACCTACATACAGGTCATAGGCCATCTGCATGTTGGTGAGCGGATCTTTCCAGTTGTTATGAAACTTCTCCAATAACGCTTTGTGAGCAGACTGAATTTGCATAAGGCCGTAGTACTGGTTACCGTCACCAGGGTCATTTGTGGCTAACGGATTGAACTTTGATTCACCCTTGCAAATGGCAACGATTATGGGGAGGTCTCCCCCGTTCCATCCCGCCTTCCGGGCGTACCTTGCAACGTCGACGGCTGTGAGTGCTCCACCAGTTGATGATGTTGAACCGCCCGTCAGACTGATCATGTCTTGAGATTCGTCAGTAGCAACGGTGCCGCGAGCCAAAGCAACCTTTGTGACTTCACTCGTAGCGCCAGGCGATACGTAGACCTTGATCCAAGCAGAGCCGTCTTCATTAAGCAGTTGTCGTGCGAAATCAACACGCGTCATTGAACCCGCTTCACACTTTGCCGGTGTGATGTGCTTACGCATCTCGGCTACGGCAAGATCCTCGAACACAAGCGTAAGCGTCGATCCTTGTTCAGGACGCGAGAACTGGACCAGTTCAAAACCCTTACCGTCAATCTGTGCAGTGATGCGCTGATCGAAAAACCCCTTTTGCACGAACTGGTCGTCAGGGTCAAACAGTTGCAACGTCAACGTAGGAGCACCGTCTATGGTGCGTTTGATGTTTGCGCCGATGAGACGATTCGCTATGTCAGCGTCAACTTTCTGCCCGTCGAGCAAAAGGTTTTTTATCTCGACGTCGGCAGCATCTTCCATTGCCATTACGTTGGCAGCCTCAACACTTGACCTACAGCAATACGGTTTGGATCTCTGATGCCCGATAGACCCGCGATCTCTTTCCAACGGTTCGTATTACCGAGCTGTTGAGCTGCAATCTTTGAGAGTGTGTCACCGCGCTTAACAGTGTAGGTGCGTTGTTGTTGCGCCCCGCTCGCATAGCCCGTGTATTGCACGCCATAGGCAATGGCGAGTTTCGGGTTCTCGGCAATATCTTGCGCGTGTTGTTCTTGAAAACTTTGCTGTGCTGCGGCGGCAGGTGACGCAGTTGCCGCCGGGCTGGGATTGCCTTGAACGATCAGGTCAATGTCGTTCCATTCCGTCAACTCTAACTTCAGCTCGAAATACGACATCGCCCAATCGCTTTGTCGATACTTGGAATCCATCAATTCGATATCGGTCAATATCCAGCGAAGATCACTGAATGGAATTGGTCCGTCAGTTCGTAGAACGGTCGGCATAACGGGCAGATTCCCTCGTGCTGCCCATCCGTAAATGCGACCGAATTCGTCGCCTAGGTTGCCATCATTTTCAAATTCATCACGAATGACAGATAGCGTGACTTGCGCTGGAGACTCACTTGTAAATTCTTTGAGGTCCCGTTTACGTGGCCGCGTGATGGTGCTGTACTGCGCAACTCCACTTCCAGGCGTCGGCGTAGGGACCAGCGTGCCGAGCTTGAAACGGATTTCTGCATTCGGATAGGAGTCCGGCGTGATAGTCAGGAATGGCGCGCTCATTGACGGGCCAATCGGTCGTTGATCTTCTGCACGAGGATGTCTGTTGTGCGGTCAGCATTCAGTACATCTGTGCCACTTACGACAATGGAGCCTTGTTGGAAGACAACCTGACGGCCTTGACCTGATTGCGCCATCATCTTTTGAATGTTCTGATTGCTCGTTACCTTCGAACCACCAGGGAGGCTTACGAGTTCAGGGCCTTCTTCGCCGACCCACGCTGATCGCCGAGTGCCGACATCTCCACCACGTGCGTACTTTTGAATACCATTCGTTGTTTCGGTGTAGTGACTGCCGTCCTGTTTGATTATTCCGTCGCCACCATAGCGATCAGTAAGCCATCCGCCGATCTCCCAACCAGTTACAGCCGCAGTTGCTCCACCTGCAACGCGTCCGGCTGTTGATTTACCAAAACCTAAAATCTTGCTACCTATTCCAGGTTTTTTCTTGGCAGGACCCGCGCCAACTACAGTTCCGGGAACAGTCGTTGCAAGAGATGCGGCAGAAAGCGCAGTCAACAATGCCCGCGTTTCAATAATGAAATTTCGCAGAGCGATCAGTTTTGCAAGGACTGTCGTAATGCCATAAATAATTGCCCCGCCCGCAATAGCGGTACCCATTGCGTAAAGAAGCACCGACGCTGCCGTTGGATGATCGGCCATCCAATGCAAAATGCCCTGAAGATCATGAAGCCCGCCCACCACGAACGGCTGAAGCGTTTGCTCAACGTTTTTGATTGCAGGCCATAGCGAGTTCTGCCAAATAGCGGCGATGTCTTTCGACGTGTCGCGAATTGAGAACCAGATCGGCACGAGTTTGTCGCCCTGACCTGTTAACCCGCCAAGGTTCTGAACGAGGCCTTTCATTCCGCCTGTTTGAAAGCCTCTGTTGAGGTAGCCAATGGCAAAGACGACTTTTTGAACACCAGTGCCCAATTTGTCCATTGCCTTACCGGCGATAACAGCGGCGCGAGGCATGTTGCGCTCAATCATTTTTACCAACGGACCTAGAACGCCTGAATAGGAACCGTCACCATTGATTTTCAGCAACTTCCCTTTAAGCGCATCGATAACATTGCTGAAACTGCCGACAAGAGACTTCGACTGCTGTTGCATAACATCGCCGCCGCCCATCTTGCCCATGCCCGCAAGCAGAACTTGGACAGCTTCTGTGCTGGAAATACGCCCAGCTTCACTGAGCTTCTGCAAGTCCGCCACGGAACGACCAGATGCGTCCGCCAACATCTGCCATGCGCCAATACCAGCTTCCTTGAGCTGATTCATGTCTTGAGCCTTAAGGGTGCCAGACTGTTTCATCTGACCAAGAGCTGTGGTGATTCGGTCGATTCCCTCTTGACCAGTTCCCAACGCGGCTACGGCGTTGCCGACTTTGCCGAGTGTTGGAATAAGTTCGTCAGCTTGGAATCCCAAGGCCAAAAGGCGTTGTCCAGTGCCAACCAAACCAGTGAAGTTGAACGGCGTCGTTTGCGCGAACTTTTGCAGTTCGGCGATTTTGTCAGTAGCAGCCTGTTGTGAGCCGAGCAATGCTTTGTATGAAATACTCGCCTGTTCAATCCCGCTTGCGGTTTTCAATCCGCCTAGAAGCCCTGCGGCACCTGCCGCAGCGCTAACGGCTCCGACACGTGCGACTTGGCCAGTAAGTGAGACGGCCATACGACCAGCGCTTTGCAACGCGGCAAAAGAACCTTGCCCTAAAGACGTAAACGTACGACGACTTTTTTCTGCCTCTTTGTTGAGGTCGGCAATGGCGTTCTTAATGAGCTTCGTTTCGGCAACAGCTTTTGCCGCTTCACGAATACGAACACGTATGGAGAGTTCTTCGGTAGTCATCAGCCATCGCCACCAAACGCAAGACCAATACCGTTAGCTACGTTGATCTTGTTTTCGTGACGCCACCCGTCCATGGCTTTGGAAATCGTTTCCCGATATACGGCACGTTCTATGTCGTCTTCGATTTTCCAGTAAGCCATCGGGTCTAGTCCTAAGCACGCGGCCATCACGCCCCAATTGAAAGCGGGATGGCTCCTTATTCCCCCAGGAATGCCTCGTTGATTTCATCGCTGTTGTAGCCCGACCACTCCAAAACTTTGCGACTCAAAGCCGACAAGTCACCATCCGTCAAGAACAGCGCATCAGCGGTATTGCGTGCGCTTGGAGACTCGACGCCAAGATCGGTTGCAAGATCGGAGTCCGAGAAACCGTCGTATACCTTCTTGTCACCATCACTGAAAACAAACGTGACTGTCTTGCAAGTGTCGACTTGGACCTGAAGATCCCCCGTTTTAATGGCTACCTTTTCCTTGCCCTTCTCTCGCTTTGCAGCGATGTCGATGATCTTTTCGACGGTTGGGTCGTCGGCAGGTATGTAGGTCACAAAGACTTCTACGCCTGCTTTTTCTACCCAACGTGGAACGGGGTAGGTAACTTCTAGGTCGTTGAGCGCCTTTGAGCGAAGAGCCTTGATGTCTTTAATTGGTGCAGTCATGCGCTTGCCTTTTTGAGATCGAGAGGAAAAGCCTTATCCGAAACTGAATACTCTGATAAGATGGGGTCATGCGCACGGCTTACAAATGCCGGGTTTACCCGACGACTGAACAAGAAGCGCTGTTGAGCCGCACTTTTGGTTGCGTCAGGGTTGTATGGAACAAAGCTTTGGCATGGAGACACGAGCGATATGCAAGCGCTGGCACGAGTACCTCTTTTGCAGAAGCGAGCAGATTTCTCACTTCCATCAAACAACAGCCTGAATTTTCTTGGCTGAATGAAGTGTCGTCCGTGGCCTTGCAGCAGACTTTGAGAAATCAACAGTCTGCTTTTACGGCATTTTTTAATGGAGTGAGCAAATATCCCCGGTTTAAATGCCGAACTGGTCGGCAAAGCGCTCAATTCAGTAGATCGGCTTTCCGTAAAAAGGATGGAGAGATTTGGCTCGCTAAGTTCAGCGAACCACTGAAGTTTGTCTGGTCGTGGCCAGACATTGATTTTGTAGAACTTGAAATAACAAGCTTGACCATCTCGCTTGATCCTGATGGACGTTGGTACGTCTCGTTTTCTTGCGATTCTCGGATTGATTGTTCTTTGACACATAATCAATCCGCTATCGGAATTGATCTCGGAATCAAAGATTTTGCAGTTACCAGCGACGGCGAAAAGATCGCCAATCCTCGGTACTTGGAGCGCAAACAGAAGAACCTTGCGCGCTATCAACGACGGATGGCGCGGTGTCAAAAAGGATCGCAAAATAAGGAAAAGGCCCGGAAGAAGGTCGCTCGCGCTCATAGAAAAATACGATCCGCACGCACTGATTTTCTGCATAAGACTTCGACGCAACTTGTCCGTAATCACGGTACCTTGGTCCTGGAGGATTTGCACGTCGCTGGTCTTATGAAAAACCGGTGTCTCTCGAAAGCGATTGGAGATACTGGCTGGACGACATTTCGACAAATGATTCAATACAAAGCTAATCGTGCGAATCGAAGAGTAATCACGATCAGCCGCTGGTATCCCAGTTCGAAGACCTGTAGCAACTGCGGACATCTGCTCGACAAACTTTCGCTCTCTATTAGGACGTGGCAATGCCCGTCCTGTCGCACTCTGCATGACAGAGATATAAACGCGGCCAAGAACATTCTGGCGGCAGGTCTTGCCGTAGGAACTGGCAACAGTTCCCATGCCTGTGGAGGTGATGTCAGTCATGTTGGGCCGACCCAAGTGCAATCGCCAGCGAAACAGGAAGATGTGCGGGTGACCGCACAATCCCTAAATTTTGGGGACTAGTCAACCAATGTTTCCGTTCGTCGCGATCATTACCTCGTAAAGGTCAGGGTCATCGGACGTGGAATCAACATCGGCACCTGACACACGTTGCAGGATGCCGCTGTAAACATTGGGGGGACCAAAGACATTGGCGTCTTCGTCCAGAGGTTGTTCTTTGACGACAGCAGTTGCGCGTCCTCGAACAGAGTGCAGAAACTTGATCAACTCAACATCATTGCGACCAGCACGCTTTTTCTTGCGCGTCACAGTAATGTCGGTAACAGTGGGATTGCCACCGGTGACTTCTTCATCACCCATACCGCCAGGACGGTATTTACTTACGCCGCTATCGGCATCGCCACCGGTTTTCTTGTCCCAAATACCGCAGTCGCGAGTAACGCCGCGGTAGGTAACTGACATAGTGACGAGATATTGAGACTTAGCCATACGGGGTCCTTAGAGGCTTTCCGAGTTTGCGACTTTGACGATTTCGATAACCACCAATTCGGCACAGCCACTGATACGAACCGAAACAACAGCGTGAAGTTCACCGGCAGCGATAGTCGTTGGTGTGTTGACTGCGTCGGAGACGTCTACGAAATACGCCTCAGCAGCAGTAGCGCCATACAAAGCGTTTTGCGAACGGAACTTCTCGCAGACAGCAATCAGTTCCGACCCAAAGTCGGAGATGGTGTGGCCCTTGCCATCAAGAATTTCAAATACAAAGCGGTCAGCAACGTTTTGGAATTCCGCCACCAACGCCATGCGAGTACGTTGCACACCAAGGCCCGTCCATGGGCCGTTGCGCAGTCCTAACGTCCGGTAGCCGTAGAGCTTCAATTGAGTGTTGTGGATGCGAATGATGTCAACACCCGCTTCGTTCAAATCAGAACGATCGGAATCACTAAACCCTGGTTGCGTGAGATCCACGACATAACGAGCAACGCCTTTGTTACCCGCCGCTGGTGACACTGGCCCATTAACAGCGTCATTACGAGCAATAAGACCAGCAGCAAGTGCAGACGGAGCAACGGTGCGAGGAGTCGTCGAGTCGAGAACACCAGGAACCTTGACCCATGGGGCAAAGATGGCTCCGTATTCATTGCCATCAAGCTGAAGTCCTTGTGCTTCCACAATCAGTGTTGCTTTGGTAGGCGTGTCCGTTGCATCCAGCAAAGCAACACGGTTGTTCAAAACAGCGTGGTTCAAAAGAGCGGTGCGCGTGTTAGAGGTCACAATGCCAGGAGCAGAAACCTGACCAGGTCCATAAGCGGCAGAGAAATACGTCAGCGCGGTAGTGCGGAGAGCATCATTCACGCCTGCTTGGTCATCAGCGCCACCCGTTAGGGCTTGTGCAGCAATAACGGCAGGATCGAGACCACTAGGCGAAGTCGGAGCCGAAATAGTCCCCCACTTCGATGACCACGTGTAGGCGGTCGCAGCGGTGTCGAGTTCCTTGGAACGGTCAACTTCTACGCCGTTGTAATACACAACGATCACAAACGTTCCAGCGGTTACACCGGCAACAATGGCAACGGTAACGGCGTTGCCCCATGTACCAACGCTGGATGCCGTGAACTTAATAGAGTTGCCTGCAGATCCGTCCAGAAAGGTTTTGCTTGCAGCAACAGCTGAAGGACCTTCAGTGCGTATTACGTAGGCTTGGGAGCCGCCTTCACGAAAGAACGTGTCAAGTGGGTCATAGAGCGAGTAGGTTGCTGTAGCGGTAGAACGAGCACCGAAATAGGTTGTGTAGTCGTTCATGGAACGCAGCAATGTAGGAACCGTGGTGGAACCCTTTTGCGCAGTTCCGACAACGAACCATGTACCAGTATCAGTGGGAAGACCGCGCGGTGTTGGAGCGGTGCGAGATGAGACAAGGATGCCGGGACGGTAGGCAACGGTCATTACTTGGTGCCCTTCTTTTCGGCGTCTTTGTCAACAACGACAAGAGCGCCGGATTCGGCGTAATTGATAGCTGTGCGATCCCACGTCACTTCTGCTGTCTCTGCAACGCCAAGGATGCAGTCAGACAGGGGAATCGATGTTCCCGTCATGTTCGTAACGGTCTTTTTCTCGCTCACGCTGGCAATTCCTCTACGTCTATGTCGACGGTTTGAACCAAGCCAAACGGGCCAGGATCGATTTGCGGATCCGTAGGCGGAGTGCTAGGACCACTATTAGAG
>Ga0075367_10001058_pt1 | contig 11357 bp, 6 predicted proteins | sample EndMethybrTD3032_FD_71399 | JGI IMG/M metagenome (GOLD analysis project Ga0075367, IMG submission 71399) | Populus endosphere microbial communities from Tennessee, USA - Endosphere MetaG P. TD hybrid TD303-2 | ecosystem: Host-associated > Plants > Roots > Endosphere | place: USA: Tennessee...
CTACCAGCTCGATCCGGCGCGCATCGACGTGCTGCCGCTCGGCCCACCGGCCTGGACGCGGGCGCCGCGCGTCGAGGCGCCGCCGGTGGCGACGCCGTATCTGCTGTATCCGGCGACGACCTGGCGGCACAAGAACCACGCCACGCTGATCGAGGCGATCGCGTGCGTCCGGGACCGCGGGCTCGCCCTCGACCTCGTGCTGACCGGCCTCGAAGGGGAGGCCCATGCCGCGGTGCTCGTAGCCATCGAGCGCGCCGGCCTCCGCGGGCGCGTCCGCTGGCTCGGCCACGTCGACGACTCGAGGCTGCGGGCGCTGTACGATGGGGCGATGCTCGTCGCGGTCCCGTCGCGCTACGAAGGCTTCGGCCTGCCGGTCGTCGAAGCGATGGCCCGGGGTGTCCCGGTCGTCGCCGCGGACGCTGCCAGCCTGCCGGCCGTCGCGGGTGAGGCCGCCGTCCTGGTGCCGGCCCTCGACGCGCGGGCCTGGGCCGATGCGCTCGGGCGGGTGGCACGCGACGCCGGGCTGCGGGATCGGCTGGTCGCCGCCGGGCGGCGGCAGGTCGCTGGGTTCACCACGGACGCTTCGGCCTCTGCCCTGGTCGCGGCGCTGGGCCTGGCGGCCGGCCAAGGGTCCCGCGGCGGGCCCGGCCCCCGCCACGTCGGGCCGGACCGCAGTTTCCGCGGCTGCTGCCGATACCTACTACAGGCACCTACCCCAGCCACCCTCGAGGTCGCCGGTGCGGTGGGCGGCGAGGAGGCGTGGTCGATGGGCTGGGACGCGGCGGGCAGCGGATGGAGAGGCGAGCGCGGTTCGGCGACGGGCCGCGGCAGCTGGTCGCGATCCGTCTCGATTCCGGCGGCCCCGGCGAGCGTGAGCCTGTCGATCGACGCCGGTGCGGGCAGCGGGCGGCTCGATCGCCTGGCGCTGCGCCTCGAGGACGGCGTCGAGCTGGACCTGCTGCCGTCGCTCGACGCCGGCGGGCCGGAAGAATCCGTCGAGGAGGGCCTGGCCCGCGCCGAGATGCGGCTTCGGGCGCTGCCGCCGACCGGCCTGTGGCGGGTCGCGCTCTACGGCGCCGGCGAGCACTCGCGCCGGCTGATCGCGCTCGCCGAGGGTGGGCCGTGCCGGATCGTCGCGGTCATCGACGACGCTCCGACCCACGTCCGCTTCGCCGGTCTGCCGCTGGTCACGCCGGCCGAGTGGCCCGGGCTCGACGCCGACGGCCTGGTCATCTCGTCGCGGGGCAGCGAGGCGGTGCTCGCGCAGCGGGCGCGCACGTGGCTGCCGGCCAACGTCCCGATCGTCTGCTTCTACACGGCGGAGGGCCGGCGATGAACGCGACCGTGCAGGACGTCCAGCGCTACTGGGACGCGCGGCCCTGCAACCTGCGCCACTCGACCGCGGAGGTCGGCAGCCGCCAGTACTTCGACGAGGTCGAGGCGCGGAAGTACTTCGTCGAGCCGCACATCCCCGAGTTCGCCGAGTTCGCCAAGTGGAAGGGCAAGAAGGTCCTCGAGATCGGCTGCGGTCTCGGCACCGACTCCATCAACTTCGCGCGGGCCGGCGCCGACCTGACGATCCTCGAGCTGTCGTCGGAGAGCCTGGCACTGTGCAAGAAGCGGTTCGAGGTGATGGGGCTGAAAGCGACGTTCTACCAGGGCGACGCCGAGCACCTGCCCGAGCTCGTCCCGCCGCAGCATTTCGACCTCGTCTACTCGTTCGGCGTGATCCACCACACGCCGCGGCCCGAGCAGGTGATCGCGCACATCCGCGAGCACTACATGGGACCGGAGAGCGAGCTGCGCCTGATGCTCTACAGCAAGTGGTGCTGGAAGACGCTGTGGATCGTCGCCAGCTACGGCAAGGGCGCGTTCTGGAAAGCGCCGGAGCTGATCGCCACCCACTCGGAGGCGCAGACCGGCTGCCCGGTGACCTACACCTACTCCTTCAACGATCTGCGCCTCGGCCTGCTCAAGGACTTCCTGGTGACGTCGCTCGAGAAGGACCATGTCTTCCCCTACGTGATCGAGAAGTACGTCAAGTACGACTACGAGCGGATGTGGTACTTCCGCTGGATGCCGCCGGGCCTGTTCCGCTGGTTCGAGCACCGGGCGGGCTGGCACACGCTCATCAAGGCCACGCTGCCGGCCTCGCGCTGATCGCGCCGTCTCCGGGGATCCCATGCTCGATGCCTCGCTGATCGCGACGCTCGACTTCGGCGGCGGTCACGCCTGCACGCCGGCGGAGTACGCCTTCCTCGGCGCGCTCGTCCGGTTGACCGCGCCGCGATCGATCGTCGAGATCGGGACCAGCACCGGCATCGGTACGCTGGTGATGGCGGCGGCACTGCTCGAAGGCGGCGGCGATACGCCGCGGCTCATCACGATCGATCTGCCGCTTGGCCGCACCACGTTCGGCGAGGGGCTGGCGCGCAATCGCGCCACGGTCGAGCGCCTCGTGCCCAGGATCGCCGACGTGATCGACTGGCGGCTCGGCGAGTCGCACGCCGTGCTCGACGCGTTGGCCGCCGAAGTGCGGCAGGCCGATCTGGTCTTCATCGACGGCGGCCACAGCGAGGCCATCGTGCGCGGCGACTGGGTCCGCGCGCTGTCGCTGAAGCCCCGCATCGTCGTGCTCCACGACACGGTGCATCTCGCCGACGTCGCTCGCGTCGTCGACGAGCTGTCGGCGCAGTATCCGGGCGTCACGATCAGCTATCCACGGCGGACGCTGCCGGACAGCGGGGCAGGGGAGGTCAGTGGCCACGGGCCTGGCTTCACGATCTTCAGCAACCTCGACGCCGTGCGCGACGCCCGTGCCGCGGCGGCCGGTCCGGTGCGGCCGGCGGCGCACGAAGTGGCGTCCGCGCTGCTCCACGACCGGATCGTCACCGCGGCACAGGCGCGCCGCGTGGCGCCGCAGGCCGCCGCCGCACCGCCGCCGCTGCGCGAGCTCGAGATCGTGCTGAGCGGCCGCAACGACAACTACGGCGGCGAGGACTTCCACGAGCGCATGCTCACGGTCGCGGCGTTCAACCACGCCCGCCTGAGCGACGCGGGCGTCCCGCACCGCTTCACGCTGGTCGAGTGGAACCCACCCGAGGGCCGCGTCCCGCTGATCGATCGGCTGCGCGAGCGGCTGCCGTGGTGGCACCGCTCGTGGGTCGTCAGCCGCGCCTGGCACGCCTGGTACCAGGAGAACCCGCGCCTGCAGTTCATGGAGTTCTTCGCCAAGAACGCCGGCATCCGCCGCGCGACCGGCGACTGGATTCTGACCACCAACAGCGACGTGTTCCTGGGGCGGGAGATCGTGGACCGGCTGGCGAACGGCACGTTGACGCCGGGGACGCTGTATCGCGCTTCGCGCCTCGATCTGAACCGCGAGATGCCGCGCGACGACGTGAGCTGGGAGCGCCTCGAGGATCCGCAGCATCTGCTGCGGCGCTTCGATCCCGAGCCGCCGTACTACAACGAGGCGGCCGGCGACTTCCTGCTGCTCGATCGCGAGAGCTATCACCGCGTCGGCGGCTTCAACGAGCGGATCCGCTACTCGAAGATCCACAAGGACGGGCAGTTCTGTGTCCAGGCCCACCATCACGGCCTGGCCATCGAATCGCTCGGACCTGTCTACCACATCGATCACGACGGCTCGTTCATCAACACAAAGCACATCTACCAGCCGGGGTTCGCCGACGCGCCGTTCGGGCCCGACTGGCCGTGCTGGCAGGCGCACTGGAACCGCGAAGACTGGGGCGTCCACAACGCGATCGAGGATCCGCAGGGCGCGACGACGTGGCTGCGGACGCCGGAGGAAGCCGGGCCGGTCCTCAGTCTGGTGCTGCACGGCGCAGGCGATGCGACCGCGCGAATCGCGTCGATCGACGCGCTGCTGTCGACGCCCGGTGCGTTCGAGGTCCTGGTGCTCGATCCCGGGCCGGCCCTCGCCGGTGGCATCGCCGCGCGGCAGCCGGACCCGCGTCTGCGGGTGATCGCCGAGCCTGAGCTGGCTCCAGGCACCGCGCTCGGCGCCGCGCTGCGCATCGCCGCAGCGTGTGCGCACGGCCGTCATCTCGCATATCTGCCGGGACCCGTCGCGATCGACGGCCTGGAGCGACTCTTCGCGCGCCTCGATGCGCTCGGCTCCGAGGTGGCCGGTCCGCTCGTCCACGCGATCGACGCGGATGCCGCGGCCTCCGGTGCACGCGCGCTGACGGTCGTCAGCCGTCGGGCCTGGGATCGGCTCGACGGAGTCGATGCGCTCGCCGCCGACGTCGTCGACGAGTTCGCGGACCGGGCCCGCCGGACCTTCGGCGCGATCCTCGTCGATGGCGTCACGGTCCGCGCCATCGCGTCGCTGGACGCCACGCCGGTGGACCCGACGATCGATCGTGCCTGGTCGGCGCTCGGCGACGGCGCGATCGTGCCTGCCGCGATTGCCGCCGATCTGACCCGCCGCGGCGAGATGTTGGCCGCGCACATCCGCGCACGCCTCGCACACGAACTGCCCGAGGACGCGCGTGACGTGGCTGTCTTCGGTGTCAGCGCGATCACGCCGTTCGCGATGGCGGCGGTACGCGCGCTGGGACGTCGCGTCGTCGGCGTCTTCGCGCCGGGCGGCGACGGCAGCCTCGAAGTCGCCGGCATGCCCGTGCGACCGCCGACCGATCTCGATGCGTGCGGGCCGCTGTGGGTAGTGGCGGCCTGCGCGTCGCCGGCTGACGTGACGGTGCTCTACGAGCGTGTACCAATTGCGCGCGCCATCCACGTCGTCGAGCCCGCGTCGCTGCGTCCGCCCTCACCACCGTTCGCGGCTGCGCCGTCGTTCGAAGGCCTGGCCTATGCCCGTGAGCGCCGCGAGGCCGGCGCCTGGCGCGAGGCGGAAGCCGCTTACCGCGCGTTGCTCCGCGATCCGAACTTCGGCGACGCTGTGCGCGCGCGTTACGAACTGGCGCTGGTGCAGGAGCAACTCGGTGACGTGCGCGCCGCAGAGGCCGGCTTGCGCTGGGCGTTCCGCCACTGGCCGGAGCAGCGCGGCACGATGGCCTACAACCTGGGCTCGCTCTACGAGCGCCTCGGTCGCTGGGCTCACGCTGAGCGCGCCTTCGGACGGGCGCTGGCGCTGGCCGCGCCGGACGATCAGGCGCGGCGCGGCGGCTGCCATTTCCACCTCGGCGAGATCGCCTTGGCGCAGCGCGACGACGCGGCGGCTCGCGATCACTTCGCTCGCACGCTCGAGGCGTTGCCCCGCCACGGCAAGGCCCGGGTGCGACTCGACGCGCTCGTCACGGGTCGTCTAGTCAAACCATGAACACGTTTCGCTGGGCGACGACGGGCCTGACGAAGGACCTCATCCTGTCGGAAGGACCGGCATATGTGCGTGGCCGAACAGTGCGGAGGATCCTCGACGTGGGTTCGGCGGCCAGTGAAGAGATTGCCGAGCTCTGTCCAGATGCGGACGAGTTCATCTTCCTCGACTCCTTCGTGCTGCCGCCCGCGCGGCCGCGGTACACACTGCTGAAGCAGGGAGCTGGAGACCGATTCCCGGTCGCCGATGCATCGCTTGACGTGGTGTGCACGAACGGCAGCTTCGATCACTTTACGCAGCCCGAGCGTCAGAACGCCTTCCTCGAGATCGAGCGTTGTCTGCGGCCCGGCGGCTTGATGTTGTTTGCGTGCGAGTATTTCGACTACGACGCGCAGGAAGAGGAGACGTTCTTTGCGCGCTTTTCGGCCAACGCTGCCATGCAGGCCATCAACTGCACCGCATCGTCAAACATCGACCTGCGTGCGATCGTGAACGGCTTGAGCGCGCTGAGGATCCGCCAGGATGATTTGTCGGTGATTCCCGACGGACGGCCGCTGCGCAGGTTCGCAGGTCGCGAGGAGGCCAATTACTTCCGGCCGCACAACGACGTGGTCGACGCGACCTACGGATCGTTCTTCGTGGTGTTCGATCGGCACTGACCGGCGGAACCTAGAGGTGGCCTCCGAAACCGTCCTCTTCTTCGCCACCGCCTCGGACGCGCGCAGCCGCGCGCTCCTCTCGGGCGTGCGTGCCGGCGCCGAGCGCCTTGTGGTCGTCGCACCGCCAGGTCGACTCCAGGGCTGTCCTGAGCTCGAAGCTCCGGGCGTGGTGCGCGTCCATCTGGATGGGCCGATCGTCCCCGGGCCGACGTGGGATCGTGTATCTGCCGCCCTGGCTCCTCATCTCGGCAATGGCACTTCGGCGGCCATCGCCGTGAACGAGAGCGGTCTCGGCGCGTATCGGGACGTGGCGGTCGCCGTTGCCGCGCTGGGGCTGTCGCCCGAGCGGATCGCATTTCTTCTGCCCCCGCTGGACGGCTCCGATCTCGCACCGGCAGTGTTGTCGCTTGCCGCGTGGCAGCGCCGCGACGCGAGCGCGGCCCGAGGCGCGCGGATGGTGGCGATGGCGCGACGCTCCGAGATCCGGGAGTTGGGCCTCGTCGCGCTGACCGCCGCCGCGATCGCCGCGACGTGGGTAGTGCTCGGTCAGCACCGCCTGTTCTTGAGCGTCGCACTTGCGGCCGCGGCGCACGTATTGACCTGGCAGTATGCGCGGGCGACGGTCGGGGAGTACAGCGGCGACGCCGCGATCCACTACCAGTTCGCTCGGCGGTTCGCCCGTGGGGAGTGGTTCTGCTACAACTCCGGCGTGTTTTCGGCCGGATCGTCGAGTCCGTTGTGGACGCTGCTGCTCGGCCTCGTCGCGCGGGTCGCGGGCGAACGGCGGCTCGAAGCCATCGCCACGCGACTCGCCTGGATCTCTCTTCATCTGTCGCTGGCGATCATCGCGGTGGCCGCGGCCCGGATGCTTCGTGCCGACAGCCTATGGGGACTGGCGCCCGCGGTGCTGGTGGGGTCGTCGCGGGTGTTCGTTTGGACCGGCCGGGCGATGGACGCACCGTTCGCACTGCTGGCAAACACCGTCGTCGTGGCGGCCCTCGTGGAAGGCCACATTCCAGCGGCGATGGCTGCCGTAGCCGTGGCCTGTCTCGCGCGTTGGGAGCACGTCGCGTTGCTGGCCCCCGTCGTGGCGTGGGCCTGTTGGGCAACGAACTCGCTTTGGCCGTTGCTGGCCTTCGCCCCAGCCGCGCTCCTCGCGCTCGACACTGCCCGCCGCCTGGGGGCCATCATTCCAGCGAGTGGTCGTGCCCGGCGCCGCCATGCGGCGCGTCGGCGCGATGCCTGGCGGGCCGACTGGCAGCTGTGGCTGGCGCGCCCCGATCTGTGGGCGTTGGCGGTCATCGCCACGTTCAGTGGGCTACTCCCTCGCGAGCTCCTGGCGTTGTCGTGGGCCTGGTTGTTGGCGACGATCGTGTTCTTCCTGACCGTCGTTCCCGGCACCTACCACGGTCGCTATCTGATTCCTCAACTGGCACCGCTCGCGCTGCTGAGCGCGGCGGGCGCCGCCCAGCTGATGCAGGTGACGGTCGCCAGTCCATGGGGGATAGCAGCGATTGGGCTACTGGCCTGGTTCGTCGGGCGGTGGGTGAGCACGGCCTGGCGCGACCGAGCGGCGGTCGCGGATGACGCGCAGGACGCACGGCAGCACGAGCGCGGTTTTCGTCAGGAAGTTGCCGGCGAGCTCGCGACGTTGCTCCCTCATGGCGCGACACTCGCCCTGATCGAAGTGGATCTGGCGTGGCCGCTGGACCGCGACGACGTCCGCGTCGTGAGCCTCGACGGTGTGCTCGATGCGACGATACTGCCGGCGCTCGAGACTGGCGCGGTTCTCCCGGAGCTGGCGCGCCGACGAGTCACCCACGTCTTGATCGAGAGCTGTCTGTACGATCGGCCCGGCTGGCGCCATCTTGATCTGGCCCTGCTCGGCGCCGGTCCCCATGGGGGCGAGATGGGATCGGCTGCGCCACGCCTTCTGGCATCCTGGGTCTATCGTCGATGGGGACACGGTCGCGACGGGTGGCCGTGGCGGCTGTGGGAATTGTCGGTCGACTCTGCATAGGGGGACGCATGCTGCCGGTGATGCACCCGGATCGCCGGGACGTCGTGTTCGACGCCGCGCGTGTCTACGCGCGGATCGGCCGCACGCTCTGCGAGACGCCGGCGCACGTGTACCTCGACGGGCTGCGCACGGGCGGAGCCATCCACAAAGACGAAGTCTGGGTGTTGCAGTACCTGCTCGATCCCGCCACGGTTGGCGTCGCCTACGTGATCGGTGCGGCGTTCGGGTTCTCCAGCGTCGTGCTCGCGCTGCAGATGCCCCGTGTCCGCATCGTCACCATCGACAACTGGAGCGAAGGGCGCGATGCCGCTGCGGCGCAGGCGGTCTGCGAGGCGCTCACCGCACTACCGGAGGAGCCGGGACCTCGACTCGTGTTCGCGACAGGGGAGAGTCCCAAGGACACGGCAGCCGTCCTGGCTGCGGCCGGCGGCGGTCGGGTCGCCGTCGCCCTGATCGACGGCCTGCACACGAACGATCAGTTGATCGCCGACATCGACGGCGTCCTTCCTTACGTCGATAACCGTGTGATGGTACTCCTGCACGATGTCCGCTTGTTCGACTTGTGGGACGGCGTCCGCCATCTGGCGGCGCAGGCGCGGTTCGACACGCTCGTGCAGCTCAACACCTCGACCGGGATGGTCGCCGCCTTCAATCGCGATCATCACCCACGAGCGTTCACCTTCCTGCAGGAAACGCAGGTCGTCGCGCATTGGCATCCGGATCGTGTCGCCGGGGCCGGGGCCACGACCTCGTATCCGGCCCTGGCGCGCGATGCCGCTGCGGACGCGCGCGAGCAGCGCTACGACACCACCATGCGCGGTGTCGTCCGATGAGCGACATGCTCTGGACCGATCCTCGGCCGCACCGCTACGCGATCGCGGCGGGCCACGATCGAGCCGGTGACCTCGAGCGCGCGGCGAGCGAGTATCGACGCCTGTCCGCGGTCTGGCCGTCGTACCGCGCCGTGATCCGCTACAACCTGGCGTCGGTGCTCGCCCGGCAAGGGCGTGAACGTCGAGCCACCATCGTGTTCCTGGGTATTGCCGACGATGTCGACGCCGTCCAGTCGGTGCGTGCGGGCGCGCATTTTCATCTCGGGCGACTGGCCGATACTTCAGGCCGCCCGATGGCCGCTCGTGACCATTACCGCTCGGCGCTGGTCCTTGTTCCAGACCACGTCGGGGCGAGAGACCGTCTGTCTGGCCTTGCCGAGTCCCGGCCCCGTGATGCGCCGGCCCCCCTTCCGCGCCAGCGGCGCGCCCGGCTCGCGCGGCGCGGCACCAGCGACGGGCCGGTGCTCGTCTACCAGATGGGCAAAGTCGGCTCGACGAGCCTCCATGCGGGCCTGAAGGCGTGCCTGCCGGACACGCCCATTCACCACAGCCACCTGCTCGAGCCGCGGAGCTTCGCGCGCTACGAGCGCTGGTTTGCGCACGATCCGGCGCTGCCGCCGGCGTTGGTCGCCAGCACCCGCGAGCAGATCTCGGCGGCACATGGCTATCGCCATGACCTGCTCGGCGGCGGACCGCGCTGGCGCGTCATCACGCTGACACGCGAGCCCATGGCCCATCTCGTGTCGGTGCTGTTCCACCACCTGGCGATCTATCGGCGCCTGAGCGGCGCCGATGTGCCGGGAGCGCCAGTTCTCGAGCGCCTCCACGCGTTCGCGGTCGACAGTTTGCGTCGCTGGGTCGATTCGGCCGGGCAGCCTGACGTCGATCCGGCGCGCGCCGCCCTCACGCTCGCGTCGCGATGGTTCGACGAGGAGCTGGGTCCGGTGCTGGGCGTCGATGTCTACGCGCGTCCGTTCGGGACCGATCGCGGCGCGGTGCGATGGCGGACGCCGCGGGCGGACGTGGTCCTGGTGCGGTTCGAGGATTTGCCGTGGGCCGCGCCTGACGCGGTTCGCGTCCTCGTCGGACGAGACGACTTCGTGCTGCCGGCGGAAAATCGAGCGCAGGATCGCCCATCGGGGGCGTCGTACCTGGAATATCTGCGCTGCTACCGGTTCCCGGCCGACCTCGTCGCCGCGGTGTACGCCACGCGGTATGCGACCCATTTCTACTCGGAGGCGGAGCGCGCCGTTCTGGTGCGACTCTGGAGCGAAGGCTAGACCAACGCGGCGCGCAGCTCGGGGACGAGCCCGACGTGTCCGCCCGCAAGCACGAGGACCAACGACCCGCCCGCCCAGGCCACGGTGCGCGGATAGTCGGCGATCACCCACCCGCGCAGGACGCCGCCGGCGGTCACGCGCACGAGGTTGGCATCGGGGAACGCCTCGGCGGTCCACCCGCCGCGCGTCGATCGCGACCAGCACGGACCGAGCGGCGGCACCGATGCGTCCTCGAGGCCGGACGCGGCCGACCACGACAGCACGCGGCGCGTGCCACGACGCTGCGGGAGCGGCGCCAGGTCGAGGCGTCCGTCGCCATGAGCGGTCGCGAAGATGAGCGGCGGCGTTTCGACGACGTGAACCGCACCGCCGGCGGGCGTCCACTGCCAGACACCATCGAGCGCGGTGAAGCGCAGCGCGTTCCCGTCCGGCTCCGCTCCGGTCGGCGTGAACGACAGGGCGACGTCATGCGTGCAGGTGCCGCGCGCATCGCGCACGAGCAGGCGACCCGGTCGTGACGTCCAGGCGAAGGTCCGGCCGTCGCCGCCCCATGGCGCTTCTGCGAGGATCTGCACGGGCCAAGGGTCGGCGGCGGACACTGCACCGGCGGCATCGACGATGTAGCTGCCACCAAGGTCCTGGCGCGTGATGATGGCGCGCGCGTCGTCGAGCGCCGCGCCAAACAGGCACGGCGAACACGGGTCGGGTGTCAGCAGTCGCGCGGCCTCGGCCTTGGCTTCACCTGCAGTCGACCATCCGTGTTCGCTCTGGAGGCTGAGAGACACGACCAGCGCGAGTCCGTCGCCGCGAGCGGATCCGTCGACAGGGAGGCCGGCCGGCACGACGGTGCCGGTCAGCGCCCGCGCCAGCGGGGCCATGGCGACGCCGTCGACCCACGGTTCGCGGTAGTCGCCAGGGCCCTTCAGCGCCAGTGAGATGCGGGCCGAGCGCGGTGTCTCGGCGATCGTGCGCGGCCACGACCGCAGCGCCGACGCGGCCACGTGAGACAAGATCGGTGTCGCCCCGCCGAGGCGGGCGACTGCCGAGGCCAGCGTCGCGCCGATCGCCAGCCGTGCCAGGGCGCTCGACGCGAACGCCGGGTCGACCAGCACGGACGGTTCGTCGAGCGGCTGCGGCGGCGTCGTCCAGAACGCCGAATCGGCGACCGCCGTCGCGCCACGGTGCCCGTCGATCCATTGCGTCAGCGCTGAGGAGAAGCGGGCCGCGTCGGTGCGAGCGCCGGGCGCGAACGGCAGGAGC
>Ga0075367_10001059_pt1 | contig 11353 bp, 10 predicted proteins | sample EndMethybrTD3032_FD_71399 | JGI IMG/M metagenome (GOLD analysis project Ga0075367, IMG submission 71399) | Populus endosphere microbial communities from Tennessee, USA - Endosphere MetaG P. TD hybrid TD303-2 | ecosystem: Host-associated > Plants > Roots > Endosphere | place: USA: Tennessee...
AGCGCAACTCGAATTTCGATGTCGTCGGCGTGCTCCCACTCGTCCATGACAGCTGCCACGAGCAGGTCGGCCAAGCCGCCATAGAAACCCATGGCCGGGATGACGGCTATGCCCGCTTCCCGGGCCGCAACCTCATGCCTCTCGAACGTGGCCTGCACACTCGGTTGCTCGGCCGTCACGTCGAGATAATGAATCCCCGCTCGCAACGCGGCACGCACCACTGCGTCGGCGGTGTCCATGAACGGGCCGGCGCAGTTGATGACCGCCGCCGCGCCGGCTAGCGCCCTGTCCAGTTCCCCGTCATCCTCGACCGCTGCTTCGCGGCATTCGATGCCGCGCTCTGCAAAGCCCGCAGCCGCCAGCCGCTGGGCATTCCGTCCAATCGCGATGGGCTTGAGACCGCGCCGCAACAGTTCGGCGACGACAAAACGACCGGTATGGCCGTTCGCTCCCAAGACCGCGATAGATTGGGACGTCTTCGTGATGTCGGCTTCGTAGATGGTCATTGTTTTCTCCTGCGCTACAGACCTGTCTGTATTCAATAAAACATACAGGTCTGTAGCGTGTCAATCCGTTTGCTGTTATGCTGGCGACCTTGGAGGTACACGAATGTCGAAAAGCGCAACGAACTCCCGTGCCTCTGGCGGCAACGAGGTGCGGGATAGAATTCTCGAGACGGCGTCGGAACTCTTTTACCGGCGCGGCGTGCGTGCTGTCGGTGTCGATCTTGTGGTCGAAAAATCCGGCGTCGCCAAAACCAGCCTCTACCGCCATTTCGGCACGAAGGACGACCTCATCGCGGCCTTCCTCAAGCGCGAAGACCTGGACTTCTGGAGCACCTGGGATCGCGTGACGGAACAGCATCCGAACGATGCCGAGGCCGAGCTCGATGCACATTTTGAGTGGATCGGCGAACGGGTCGGGCGGGGAAACTACCGAGGCTGTCCGCAGATCAACACCGCAGCCGAATTTCCCGAAGCGGATCACCCTGCCCGCAAGGTCGCCGAAGCCCACATGCGCGAGATGCGGCGGCGTCTGAAGACCATCGCCGAGGGGCTTGCGGTTGCCGCGCCCGATCGGCTCGCCGGTCAACTCGCGGTTCTGATCAACGGCGCCTTTGTCAGCATGCAGCTCTTTGAACCCGGCGAGGCCACCGGTTTGCTGCGCGATGCAGCGCACGCCCTGATCGCCGCCAGCCGTAGCTGATCACACTGGACATCCGCTGAAAGTACAAATTGCAGAGCTGTGAAATGGGGGCAAAAGGAAGCCGCAAGACAGGGCGACTGAGCAGCCCCCAAATCCCGGCTTTTCAAACATCATTGCCCGGTCCGGCTCAGGTAGAAATTTTAGGAATGATGAGGATGCGTGGGATCGTCGTGCGGCTTCAGGAAAAACCGGCGCGCAATATCCCCATAGCCATCATAGACAAGCCCGCCATTCAACCGGACAAGCGTTTCGCGGTTTTTGCGATAGACCGCCGGAAGGCGATACCATGAGATGCCCGGCCGGCGGTGATGGAGAACGTGCAGATTGTTGTAGAGAAACAGCAAGCCGAAGAGATGGCTGTTTTCGACGATGGCGGTGCGCTCCTCATGGCTTTCAGCATATCTGTGCTCGGCATAGGATCTCAGCCGCGTCATCGCAGCACCCGTATAGACGAAAGCAAGATAGAGCCACAGCGGCATACCGCAGACGACGGTCGACCAGAATAGGACGCCGACGACGCCGATGCCGTGCGCTGCCCATATCCGCCGCCGTCCCGGTTCGTCCGCCCGTATCAGCCGCCATTCCTGCCCAAGGAAACTCAACAGCATCACCACAGGACCGATGGTCAATCGGCCGAACAGGGTGGTATTCCACCGGGCCAGCAACCGCCCGGTCGCACCGAGCTGCTCCCAGGCGGCCTTGGTGAAATAGGAAGATTCCGGATCCTCGATCGGATCGGTCAGATATTCGTCGCGATGATGCTCCAGATGGCTTTCCCGATAGATCGGATAAGGCAGCCACAGCGACAGCGGTATCGACCCGATCGCATCGTTTATCGCCTGGTTTCCCGTCGGGTGGCCATGAATGACTTCGTGCTGAAGCGATCCGTGCCAGGCAATCAGCCAACCTCCTGCGATCATGACCACGAGCGGCGGCAACGATTGGCACCACCAGGTGAGCGCCAGAAACCCGCCATGAATGACGAGTGCAAGAATGACCGTCGGCCACTCCGTCGAACGCGTGGGAACAATGGTCCCGGCGGCCCGCAAAGTCCTGTCGAGCATGCGTGTGATTTCCCCATCAACCACACCAATTTATCGCAGGGCATCGGCAGAATGGAATAAATTCCATCTATTTTATAGACTTATGTGAAAAAATCCGTCTCTAAGGCTTGTCGCCGTGAAGATGACGTTCGAGGAAGGACAAATTGTCCTGCCCCCAATAGATCTCGCCATCATAGACATAGGTAGGAAAGCCGAAGACGCCGCTGTCGCGGGCATGCACGCGGTCCGCCGACCATTTGTTCTGGACATCGTCGTCGGCTTGTCGCCGAAGAAGTGCTGCGCCATCGAAACCTGCCGAGGTCACGATCGCCTCGCGCACATCGGGCTTGCCGATATCCTCCGCCTCGCTCCAGAAGGCATGTTGCAGAGCGCGGGAAACGCCGATCCAATCCTGTCCGTCGAGATAGGCGGCAATCACGAATAGGGATGCAGGCGTCGGATCGCTCAAATCCGGGCGATGCTCAAGCCGCAGGTCCTTGCCGCGCACGCGCGCCCAGCGCTTGAGATCCCGCGTCCAGTAGGCACGCCGGATCTCCGGGCGATTGCGCGAAAAGATACCGCCGTTTTCCTCGACCACCGTCGTCAGATAGGGTGTGATGACGACATCGTTCTTCGCCGCAAGTTCGGCAAAGGCGTCGAAGCCGATATAGGCCCAGGGCGAGCCGATCGAAAAGAAATATTCTACCGATTTGGTCACTGATGCATATTCCCTAAGAGGTGATGGTCCGGCGTCGTACGGGCGACGCCTTTCAGGAAGCGGCACGGATGCCGGATTGCGCTTTCCATCCGAGCTCCGGTGCAATTGTCGTCACGAAGTCGTGGAGAATTTGGCGATATTCCGCGTGCTCGAACTCGTAAGGGAGTTCCAGCCTCAGCTCGCTGACCTCGGGCAGGATCGGATCGGCAAAAAGCTGCGCCAAAATCTCGTCCGACGTGCCGACGATATCACGGGCGAAAAGCGTGCGCCGCTCGCCCTGTGGCGAAAGGGTCCGCTCGTGGCGGCCATCGGCATAGTCTCGATATCGGCGCCGCGTTGCCGCATCGGCGCTGTCGAAAGGCACGATGACGCGGCCCAGCGCGACGCGGCGCTGCTTGCCCGCGGCGCGAAAGGTTTCGATTAGCCGCGATTGCGCGGTGAAGAAATCATCCGTTCCCTCCCCCGTGATCACATTGCCGGTCAACAGGTTGAAGCCGTTGCGGCCGGCCCATTCGGCCGAGCGCTGCGACCCGCCGCCATACCAGATCCGGTCGATCAGGCCCTTGGCATAAGGCTGCAGCCGCGGCCGCTGCGGGCCGAACGGTGTCTTGATCAAGGTCTGCTCGTCGCCGAGATAGGTGCCGCGCAGATTGTCGGCAAAACGCGCCACGCGATCATGCGAGAAATCGTAACCCGTCCAGTCGCCGTCGAAGACGAGCGGGGCGACCAGGTCTGCGTGCAGCGGCCGGCCGGCGCTGACGCCGATATTCAGCCGCCCGCGCGACAGAATATCGACGGTGGCGAGATCTTCAGCCAGCCGATAGGGGCTTTCATAACCGATCGGAATAACGGCGGTTCCGAGCTCGATCCGGCTGGTGCGCTGCGTCGCCGCCGCCAGGAAGGCGCTCGCAGAAGAGATTCCAGGCTCCAGGTGCCGCTGGCGGACCCAGGCGCTGTCGAAACCCAGATTCTCGCCATATTGCAGCTGCTGCAGCGTCTGCTCCAATCCCGACAGCGGGTCGTCGTCGGGATAGTTGCCGGGGGTGAGGAAGCCGATATGGCCGATGGATATATTGCCCACTCGTGCCATCCCATCAATATTTCGGCAGGCCGGGCGGGTTGGTCTCCGACGCCGGCAGGGCCTCCTCGGACAGGTGCCAGTGGTCGAGGATTTTTGCGTATGTGCCATCCTTGATCAGGCCGTTGGTGGCGACAGTCAGCGCGTCGGCCAGCCCGCTCCCCTTGCGGGTGGTGATCGCAACATCCGAGCGATCAGGCCAGCCGGCGCTCAGCGTGCCGACACGCCTGATGTTCTTGTCGCGCGCGGCAATGAAGACGAGCTGCGCATGCGGCTGGACGATGACATCGGCCCGGCCGGACCGCAGCGCGAGAAGACTTGCTGCCTCGTCGTCGTAATATTGCAGCTCGATCGGCTTCAGGCCGGCGGCGACATCTTCCTGGCTCCACTTCACCAGGATACGCTCCTGGTTGGTGCCGGCGCCGACGATGATCCTGAGGCCGGCGGCGTCCTTCGGCTCCTTGATCGAGGTGACGGCACTGTCGGATTTCACGAAGAAACCATGCAGCCCCTGGCGGTAGGTGGAGAAATCGAATTTCTCCTTGCGCTGCTCGGTGACGCCGACATTGGAGATGACGGCGTCATATTTGCCTGAGGTCAGGCCGAGTGGCCAGTCGATCCAGGCGACGGGCACGATCTCCAGCGTCAGGCCGAGGCTGTCGGCAATGGCATAGGCATAGTCGGGATCTGCCCCGACCACCGACTTGGCGTCCGTGGCATAGGTGGCAAGTGGCGGGCCGCCGGGGCTGACGGCGATGGTGAACTTGCCGGGTGTGACGAACTTGAATTCCCTAGGAATGGCAGCGATGGCCGCATCGTTCCTGGCGGCATGAAGCCGGCCCGGCTGTTCCGGGCTCAGGTCAAAATCCTCGGCCGCGTGGGCGGAACCGAAACCAGTCAATGCTGACACCAGGGCTGCGAAGAGCAAAGTGCGAGATGTCGGATGGATCGTCACGTTCAATATGTCTCCGTTTGCGTCGAGAAGTGGGAACGGACCGGCGCGCTACCCTGTAACGCCGGTCCACCAGACCAAGATTACGAACCGCTCTTCGGCAAGCCGGGCGGGTTGGTCTGAGCCTTGTCGATTGCCTCGGGACCGAGGTTCCACGTATCGAGGATCTTGCGATAGGCGCCACTGGCGATCAGATCGTTGACGACATCGGTCAAGGGCGCTGCCAGGCCACTGCCCTTGCGTGTGGTGACGGCAATTTCTGCCGTGATCGGCCAACCGCCGCTGACGGTGCCGACGAGCTTGGTCTTGCCGTTTATCCCGGCCGAATAGGCCTGCGTCGCGTTTACGCTGAAGACGGCATCGGCTCTGCCGGACTGGACGGCGAGATCCTTGACCGCATCGTCGTCATAATATTGCACCTCGATCGGCTTCAGGCCGGCGGCGACATTCCGGCGGTCCCATTCCAGCAGGATCTTCTCCTGGTTGGTGCCGGCATCGGTGATGACCTTCAGGCCGGCAATATCCTTCGGCTCCTTGATCGCCGCAATCGGGCTGTCGGCCTTGACGTAGAAGCCGAGCTCATCCTTGCGGTAGGTCGAGAAGTCGAATTTCTCCTTGCGCTCTTCCGTGACGGTCACGTTGGAGATCACCGCATCGAACTTCCCCGAGGTCAGCCCCAGCGGCCAATCGGCCCAGGCGACGGAAACGAGCTCGAGCTTCAGCCCCAGGCTGTCGGCGATCGCCTGCGCCAGATCGACGTCGTAACCGATAACGGTCTTGGAATCGGAGGCATAATCGTGCAGCGGCAGATTGCCGCTCGAGCTGATGCCGACGGTGAAGACGCCGTTTTCGACGAACTTGAAGTCCTTGACTTCGGCAATGCGCTTCTCGTTCTTTTCCACCCTCAGCCGGTTCGGCTGCTCGGGGCTGAGATCGAATTTCTGCTGCGCCTGAGCGGAACCGAAACCGATCGCGGCAATGGTGACGGCTCCCGTTATCAGCAGCCTTGCCCTATCTGTAAATGTCATGCCCCTTCTCCATTTCATCTTTGGGTTGTAGTTATTGTCATTCAGCCAGAGCAGCCCGTCGCGGCCCGGCATTTCGCCAGCGCTATCGGGCGCTAGAGAACCTTGGCGAGGAATTCCCGTGTTCGGGGATGTTCCGCTTGCGTGAAGATGCGGGCCGGCGGGCCGGCCTCCAGAATGCGGCCGCCGTCCATGAAGACGACGGTGTCTGCGACTTCGCGGGCAAACCCGATTTCATGGGTGACGATGACGAGCGTCGTACCGGTGCGGGCAAGCTCCTTGATGACATCGAGCACTTCGCCGACGAGTTCCGGATCGAGCGCCGAGGTCGGCTCGTCGAAGAGCAGCACCTTGGGGCGGAGCGCCAGCGCGCGGGCGATCGCCACGCGCTGCTGCTGGCCGCCGGAAAGCTGGCGCGGATAGGCGTTGATCTTGTCGCTGAGCCCGATGCGGGCCAACAGCTCCTGCGCCAATTGCACCGCCTCCTCGCGGCTGACGCCGCGCACCTGGACCGGCGCCTCGATGAGGTTTTCAAGCACGGTCAGATGCGGGAACAGATTGAAGCTCTGGAAGACCATGCCGATATCGGCGCGGCGGGTGAGAATATCCTTTTCCTTGAGCTCGTAGAGCGTGTCGCCCTTCCTGCTGTAGCCGACGAAATCGCCGTCGACCGAGATGAAGCCTTCATCGACACGCTCCAGATGGTTGATGGCACGCAGAAGCGTCGACTTGCCGGAACCGGACGGGCCGAGGATTGCGGTCACGCTGCCGGCGGGAAGGCTGAGCTCGACATCATCGAGCACCTTCAGCGAGCCAAAGCTTTTGGAAATACCATGGATACGCACCGCACCACCCGTCCGCAGGGCCGCCGCATCATCGAAGCCGGGCCTGCGCACTCGCTCGCTCGCCGTATCGAGAGCTAGCAGCGGACGGCGGAAGCGTTCGAAGAATGCCTGGAAGGGCAGCGGTGTCGGATTGCGCACGGCACCCTTTGAGAAATAGCGCTCGATATAGTGCTGGGCGACCGACAGCACCGTCATGATGATCAGATACCAGACGGTCGCGACCATCAGCAGCGGAATGACTTCGAGATTGCGGCGGTAGATCACCTGGACGGTATAGAAGAGCTCCGGCAGCGCCAGCACATAAACCATGGATGTGCTCTTCGCCAATCCGATCAGCTCGTTAAAGCCGGTCGGCAGGATCGAGCGCATGGCCTGCGGCAGAACGATGCGGAAAGCCTGGCGGCGGCGCGGCAGGCCGAGTGCGGCGGCGGCTTCCAGCTGACCATGATCGACTGAAAGGATACCGCCGCGCACGATTTCCGCAAAGAAGGCCGACTGGTTGAGCGTGAGGCCGAGAAAGGCGGCGGCAAAGGGTGTCAGCAATTGCACGGTGGGATAATCGAGGAAGACGGTATCGGTGAAGGGGATGCCGATCTTGATCGTCTCATAGAGATAGCCGAGATTGTTCAGGATCAGCAGCAGCACGATGACCGGGATCGAGCGCAGCAGCCAGATATAGCCCCAGGAAAGACCGGAAAGCAGCGGCGACTTGGAAACGCGGGCAAGCGCCAGCGCCGTTCCGAGAATGGAACCGGATATGGCGGCAAGCGCGGTCAGGAGCAGCGTCCTTCCGAGGCCGACGAGCACGGGCTCGGCAAAGAACCATTCGGCAAAGACGCTCCAACCCCAGCGCGGATTGGTGAAGGTGGAATAGAGCACGGCGATGATGACGAAGGCGGCGAACACCGTGCCTGCCAACCGTTCGGGATGGCGCGCCGCCACGATCCGGTACCGGGAATAGTCCTTCGATTCTGCCGTCCTGCTGCCGGGGTCGATGCCGGCGAAATCCGTCGTCAGTGCCATTGTGCTTCCCTTTTATGATTGTCGGTCTTTGCCGCTTTCAGTAATTTGCGCCGGCCACGCGCAACCGCGGCTCGGCATCGTCGAGAGCAGGCTCGGCGAGATGGGTGATGTCCTTTTCGAAAGGCAGGCTCTTGTAGATCTCGGGATCGGCTGACGTGTCGAAGAGCGCGGTGTAGCCATAGTTCAGATAGAGGCCGACGGCCTCGGGTTGGCGAAAGCCTGTCGTGAGATAGATGCGGGCATAGCCCTGGCGGGCGGCCTGGGCCTCCAGCTCCACCAGCACCTTGCGGGCAAGGCCCTGCCGGCGCAGATCGGAGCGCGTCCAGATACGTTTGAACTCGGCCGTGCGTTCGTCATAATGCTTGAAGGCGCCGCCGCCGATGGTTTCGCCATCGCGGATCAACAGCAGAAAATTGCCATCCGGCGGCGCAAAGGCTTCGGGGGGATAGCGGTTGAGCTCGGCGGCCGCACCTTCGGCATTGAAATAGGTGCCGTAGCGGCTGTCATATTCGTAGATCAATTCATCAATCAGCGGCTTGGCGCGCGGGTCGAGAGGACTGGTATAGAGAAACGTATCGCTCATATCGTTCATCACCCGTTGTCATCAGTGAGGAAGGTTTCGGCGAGCCGCACCCAATAGCGGGCGGCGGGCGCGATGATCGCGTCGTTGAAATTGTAATGGGCGCTGTGGAGAGGAGCGCTGTCGCCATTCCCGACGAAGAGGTAGCTGCCGGGGTTCGCCTGCAGCATGAAGGCGAAATCCTCGCTCGCGGTTCTCGGTCGGAAATCCTTCTCGATCGCCGCTGGACCAAGAGCGTCATATGCGACCCGGCTGGCGAATTCGGTTTCCCCGGCATGATTGACCAGCGCCGGAAAGCCGAGGCGATAATTCACATCGGCCTCGGCGCCGAAGCTTTCGGCCTGGGCATGGGCAAGGGCCGGAATGCGCTCTCGCAACAGTTGACGGACGATTTCGCTGTAGGCCCGCATGGTCAGCTGCATCTCGACGCTTTCCGGGATGACGTTCGAGGCGGAGCCGGCATGGATCGAGCCGACGGTGACGACCGCCATCTCCTGCGGATCGACATTGCGCGAGACGACGCTCTGCAGCGCGGTGATGAAGGCGGCCGAAGCGAGCACCGGATCGACGGTGCGGTGCGGTTCGGCGCCATGGCCGCCCTTGCCGATGATCTTGATGATCGCCTTGTCGACCGAAGCCATGGCCGGGCCGGCGACGAAGCCGAATTTGCCCGTCGGCACACCCGGCCAATTGTGCAGCCCGAACACCGCATCGACAGGAAAACGCTCGAACAGACCTTCCGAAATCATCTTGCGGGCGCCGGCGCCAATCTCCTCGGCAGGCTGGAAGATCAGCCGCAGCGTGCCGTTGAAATTGCCGTTCTCTGAGAGATAACGGGCGGCGGCGAGCAGGATCGCGGTATGTCCGTCATGGCCGCAGGCGTGCATGACGCCGGGATTGCTGCTGGCATAGGCAAGCCCGGTCGCCTCCTCGATCGGCAGCGCATCCATGTCGGCGCGAATGCCGATCCGCTTCTTGCCGTCGCCGCGCCGGAGGGTGGCGACGACGCCGGTGCCGGCAATGCCCGTCGCCACCTCGTAGCCCCAGGCGGAAAGGTGAGATGCCACAAGCTTGCTGGTTCTGAGCTCCTGGAAGGCAAGCTCCGGATATTGGTGCAGATCGTGGCGAAGTGCGATGATCTCGTCGAGGTAGGCAGCGATGCCCTTCTCGACCGGATCGTTGCTGCGCGGGTTTTGAGCGATGATATCCATGACGGTTCGCCGGCGCTTCAGGCGCCGACGGCCTTTCCGCGTTCGAGCTGCTCCGCATCCGCCGCATAGCGGCTTTCGCGGAAGGGTAGGCCGAGATGGTCGCGCAGCGTCTCACCCTTCAGGACCGGATCGAAATAACCGCGCTCCGTGAGGATCGGCAGAACGTATCTGGAGAAATCGTCGAAACCCTCGGCGATGACGGGAAAGCCGAGAATGAAGCCGTCGGCCGCGCCCTGATCCACCCAGCGAATGATTTCGTCGGCGATATGCTCGGCGGTGCCGATGAAGGCGGTGCGCGGCGTTGCCGAATCGAGCGCGACCTGGCGGAGCGTCAAGCCCTTCTCCCGCGCCGTCCGTTTGATGCGGTCGGTGGTGGCGCGGAAATTGTTCCTGCCGATATCGCCGAGTTCGGGGAACGGCTCGTCCAACGGATAAACACTGAAATCATGATGATCGAAGAAGCGGCCGAGATAGAGCAGCGCCTCCTCTATCGTGACGAGGTTGCGGATCGCCTGGTACTTGGCTTCCGCCTCTTCCTGCGTCGCCCCGACGATCGGCCCGATACCCGGATAGATGCCGACTTCCGCCGCCGGACGCCCATGAGCGATGACGCTGTCCTTCAACTGGCGATAAAAGGCCTGCGCCTCCTCGAACGGCCCGCCATTGGTGAAGACGGCATCGGCATGCTTGCCGGCGAGCCTGATGCCGGAATCCGAGGCGCCCGCCTGGAACACGACCGGCTGGCCCTGCTTGGAACGGCCGATATTGAGCGGTCCCTCGATACGGAAGAACCGGCCCTTGTGATTGAGGCGATGCATCTTCGTCTTGTCGGCATAGACGCCGGTCTCGCGATTGCGCACGAAGGCGTCATCGTCCCAGGAATCCCATAGACCCTTGATCGCATCGATATAGTCCTCGGCGATCTCGTAGCGCAGTTCGTGTTCGGGATGTTCGCGGCTGTAATTGCGCCCCGAACCCTCTAGCGGCGAGGTCACCGCATTCCACCCTGCCCGGCCGCCGCTGATGAGATCGATCGAGGCGAACTGGCGGGCAATGGTGAAGGGATCGCTGTAGGAGGTCGAGACCGTGCCAACGAGGCCGATTTTCGAGGTCGAGGCGGCAAGCGCCGAGAGGATGGCGATCGGCTCGAACCGATTGAGGAAATGCGGGATCGACTGCTCGTTGATATAAAGCCCGTCGGCAACGAAGGCGAAGGCGATGCCGGCCGCCTCCGCCTTACGCGCCGTCTTGACGAAGAAGTCGAAATTGACGCTGGCATCGGCCGGTCCGCTTGGATGTTTCCAGGCATTCATGTGGCCGCCGGGACCTTGCAGCATGATGCCGAACGTGACGTGTTTCTGAGCCATGGGATCAATCCTTCTTGGAAACGGTCAGGCGACGAGGGAAAGCCGCTCCGCGGCGAGCAGTTCGATGGAGGCAAGACGCTCGGCGACCGAAAGCGCCGGCGTGTCGAGCACGAACTCCTTGACCCCGTAGCTGCGGTGAAGCTCGTCCAGCTCCTTGCGGATCTGCTTCGCCGTGCCATGCAGCACGCTCGGCACCTTTTCCTCAGTGCGGTAATCGGTGACGCCGGCCTGGCGAGCGAATTCGGCCGCCTGCTCCTCGCTGCCGACATTCACGGTCTGGCCGTTCGGCAGGAACACCTTGACGA
>Ga0075367_10001060_pt1 | contig 11349 bp, 12 predicted proteins | sample EndMethybrTD3032_FD_71399 | JGI IMG/M metagenome (GOLD analysis project Ga0075367, IMG submission 71399) | Populus endosphere microbial communities from Tennessee, USA - Endosphere MetaG P. TD hybrid TD303-2 | ecosystem: Host-associated > Plants > Roots > Endosphere | place: USA: Tennessee...
CGACCACTCGAGGTGTCGCTCAAGCTGTCGGCACTGGGTCAGGCGTTGCCCCGCGACGGTGAGAAGATCGCACTGGAGAACGCCCACACCATCTGCGAGCGGGCACAGCGCGCCGGTGCGTGGGTGACCGTGGACGCCGAGGACCATACGACCACAGACTCGACGCTGTCGATCGTCCGCGATCTGCGCACCGAATTCAGTTGGCTGGGAACGGTTCTGCAGGCGTATCTGCGACGCACCGAGTCCGACTGCAGGGAGTTCGCCGCGTCCGGTGCGCGCATCCGGCTGTGCAAGGGTGCCTATGACGAACCGGCGTCGGTGGCGTACCGCGACCGCGAGGACGTCACCGCGTCGTATTTGGACTGTCTGCGGGTGCTGATGGCCGGCGAGGGCTATCCGATGGTCGCGTCACACGATCCGGAGATCATCGAGGCGGTGCCTGCGCTGGTCCGCGAGTTCGGCAGGGGCGTCGACGATTTCGAGTATCAGATGCTGTACGGAATCCGCGACGCCGAGCAGCGCAGGCTGGCGGGCGACGGCAACCATGTCCGGGTCTACGTCCCGTTCGGTACCCAGTGGTACGGCTATTTCGTACGCCGGCTCGCGGAACGGCCCGCCAACCTGACCTTCTTTCTGCGCGCCCTGGCCGAGCGCCGTCACTGAGCGGCGGGGAACGCCGCGACGTTCATGATGACGCTGCCGTCGCACGGTCCGCCGTGGATATCGGTGCGCCAGACTCCGCGCAGCGTTCCGTCGGCTTGCGGGGTGTAGTACGCGACCGAGTGCGCGGGGTTCCACTGCTTCGGCACGCCCTCGCCCATATAGCAATCCCACTGCCAGTCGTAGACGTGCACCCATCGCGCGCCGTCCCAGGTGTAGCGGGGCGGCAACGGCAGCGTCGGATTCGCCGGCTTGGGGCCGTCGAGGACGGTGGACACACAGGTACCCGTCGAGCAGTCGGTGGAGAACAGGTAGACGTCGCTGAAGTCGGGTTCGAACTGGCGGGCGGCCATGCTGGTGCCGGTCTTCGAGGCCGCGTACCGCAGGAGGGAGAACTTGCCGTTCCAGATCTGGCCCGTCGGGTGCGCGTGCGGGGCGCTGACCACGGAGCCGAGCACGACGGCGACGAGTATCGCGGCAAGAGTGCTGGGTCGCCTGGACACGCGAGTGACGCTATCCGCGCACGCCCCGAGGGCGTCAGCGACGCGCCGCGCTAGTCGGTGTGACAGAACGAGTGGTGCTCGTGGGTGACCACCCAGCGACCATCCCGCTTGCGCAGGCCGATGGTCAATCGCATCCGCTTGTCGGGTTCGGCCTTGAAGTCGTCGGCCGTGCCGACACGAAGCAGTGCCCACACGAACGCCACGTCGTCGCTGGTGGTCACGTCGAGTTCGTCGATCTCGAACGACGAGCCCCGGCGCTGCCAGTCGAAGAACGGCGGCCAGACGCTGCGGTATGCGTCAATGCCCCGTACACCGCGATGCGGCGGCGGCACATCGAACATCACGATGTCCGAATCATGGTCCGCTAACAGCGTTTCAAGATCACCCGTATGTACCGCGTCAGCCCAGCCGGTGATCAGCTCGCGGATGGCGGCCTCGTCAGTCACGGCGTTGATACCCCTTGTGTTCGTCGGTGCCCTGAGACGACACGAGAACGTAGCCGGCACTGGCGAACAGCACGGGCACCATCGCGATCATGCCGAAGACCATCGAGGAAATCATGGTCATCGGGATCACCTCTTTCGTGCCGTGGTCTCAGCAGTTACAACGGGTTAGACCGCGGCGGGGTTCAAAACTCATCGGGTCGCTGGCGTTCGGACAACAACAACAGCGCATACGCCGCGATGGTCTGGGCGTCGGTGATCTCGCCGTCACGCATCATTCGCTCCACCTCGGCCCGGGGAAACCAGGCGCTGTGCATGTCCTGTTCCTCGTGCTCGCGGTCGTGTTCGCCCTCGGTGACGTCGGTGGCATGAAACACCCAGCCACGCTGGCTGGTCATGCCCGGTGCCACGTCGAGCTGACCGAGCCGCGTCAACGTCTGCGCGCTCAGGCCCGTCTCCTCACGTAACTCCCGCACCGCGAGCTCGAACGGCTCGAGGTGCTTCAACTCCGGTGCGGTGCCCTGGGGGAACTCCCAGCGCCGCAGACCCAGCGGATAACGGAACTGCTCGACCAGGTGCAGCCGATCGCCGTCTTGTGCGATCACCAGGGCGTACGTCGGCTTGTCGACGACCGCGTAAATGCCGTCGGTGCCATCGGGTCGCCGGATGTCGTCTTCGCGCAGTGAAAACCAGTTGTTTTGGTAGATCTCCCGCGAAGCAACTGTCTCAATCCGAGTCACGAGCCCAGTATCCTCACGAACGTGCTGCTGTCCTCCTTGAACCCCGCGACAGTGGCGGCAGGCGCCGACATCGGCGATGCCGTGCGCATCGACGGCGCGGTGCTGAGCCGCAGCGACCTCGTCGGTGCCGCAACTTCTGTCGCCGAACGGGTGGCCGGCGCACATCGCGTCGCGGTGCTCGCAACGCCGACCGCCACGACCGTGCTGGCGGTGACGGGCTGCCTGATCGCCGGCGTTCCCATCGTCCCGGTGCCCGCCGACGTCGGCGCCGCCGAACGCGCGCATATTCTCACCGACTCGGGAGCGCAGGCGTGGCTGGGGGAGGAGCCGTCGGAGACGGGCGGGCTGCAACACATTCCCGTCCGGATGCACGCGCGGTCCTGGCACCGTTACGCCGAGCCGCACCCCGATGCGACGGCGCTGATCATCTACACGTCGGGCACCACGGGCCCGCCCAAGGGCGTGATCCTGAGCCGGCGTGCCGTCGCCGCGGACATCGACGCGTTGGCGCAGGCGTGGCAGTGGACGCCCGAGGACACCCTGGTGCATGGACTTCCGCTGTATCACGTGCACGGGCTCGTGCTCGGTCTGCTCGGGTCGCTGCGCATCGGAAATCGGTTCGTGCACACGGGGAAACCAAAACCCGACCTCTACGCTGCCGCGGGTGGATCGTTGTACTTCGCCGTTCCTACCGTGTGGTCGCGAATCGCCGAGGACCCTGCCGCGGCATCGGCACTCGCCTCCGCACGGCTGCTGGTGTCCGGCAGCGCACCGCTGCCGGTGCCCGTGTTCGAGCGGTTGGCCGATCTGACGGGACGCCAACCGATCGAACGCTACGGGTCCACCGAGTCGCTGATCACGATCAGCACGCGCGCCGACGGCGAACGCCGTCCGGGTTGGGTGGGTCTGCCGATCGCGGGAATCGAAACGCGGTTGCTCGACGAGTCCGGTGCGCAAGTTGCACACGACGGCGAAACCATTGGGCGGCTTCATCTCCGGGGTGCGACCCTGTTCGACGGCTACCTCAACCGTCCCGACGCGACCGCCGATGTGCTTGACGGCGACGGCTGGTATCACACCGGCGACGTCGCGGTCATCGACGCCGACGGTATGCACCGCATTGTCGGCCGTGAGTCGGTCGACCTGATCAAGACCGGCGGCTTTCGGGTGGGCGCCGGTGAGATCGAGGCCGCACTGCTCGGGCATGCCGGTGTGACGGAAGCAGCGGTGGTGGGTGTCCCCGACGATGACCTCGGTCAGCGCATCGTCGCATACATCGTCGGTGACGCCGATCCGCAGGAGCTGATCGACTATGTCGCCCAAGAGCTTTCGGTGCACAAGCGGCCGCGGGAGGTACGGGTGGTCGAGAGCCTTCCGCGCAATGCCATGGGGAAGGTGCTGAAGAAGGAATTGGCGCAGCGAGGGGGAGCCGAATAATGGCACTGAGGTTCGACGAGATCTGTATCGACGCTCACGACGCCACCGCCCTCGGACGCTGGTGGGCGCAGGTGCTGGACTGGCCACACGATGTCGACGAGGACGGCGACGTCAGGCTGCACCCACCTCCCGGTGCGGGCGTGAACTGGATCTTCATCGCGGTTCCCGACAAGAAGGTGGTGAAGAACCGCATTCACCTCGATTTCCGTCCCGACGATCAGCAGGCCGAGGTGGACCGGGTGCTGGCCCTCGGTGCACGACGTGTCGACGTCGGGCAGCGTGGCGACGAGAGTTGGGTGGTGCTGGCCGATCCGGAGGGCAACGAATTCTGCATCCTCGCTGCCACAGACGATTGATCGCGCTGACGATCCGCACGTTCGCGGCAGTGGGTGTGCTGCTGCTGGCCACGTGTGCGACGGCGAATGCGCAACCGCCGCCTCCGCCGGCGCCCGGCGATACCAACGGATCATTCGACATAGGCACCGCAGCCATCGACACGTTCGGCGGCTGGCTGCCCGACGGTGTCACCCTGAGCCCGTTCGACATCGATAACCCGATCGTCGGACTGCTGGATCCCGCACTGCTGACCGCGGTTCAGGACGCCACACGCCGGGCCGCCGCGCAGAACGTCGACGTCCGGATCAACTCGGGATGGCGCTCAAGGGGATTCCAGCAGCGCTTGTTCGACGACGGGGTGCGCTCGTACGGCAGCATCGACGTCGCGCGCCAGTTCGTCGCGTCGCCGGACACGTCCAAACACGTCGAGGGTAAGGCCGTCGACATCGCGCCGGTGGAGGCCGACAAATGGCTGATCGCCAACGGTCGCCAGTTCGGGCTGTGCCAGATCTATGCCAACGAGATCTGGCATTTCGAATTGGCGACCGACGACCAGGGCCGCTGCCCGCCACTGAAACCGAACGCGACGGGCTGAGAAGCGTCAAACCCTCTGGGGGAAGGCCTTTCGCGCCACCAGCGCCACGGTGAGTCCGAGACCGACCAAGACGGCGGCCACCCAGGGCAGCGACGTCAGCCCCAAGGTCTGCAGCAGAACCGCACCGACCGCGGCACCGCCGGCGATGCCGACGTTGGCCGTGGCGTTGACCCACGCCCCGGCCTGTTCGGGCGGTAGCGCATGGGTACGCACCGCGGTCGCCTGGTAGATCGACGGGACACCGCCGAACGCGGCACTCCACAGCGCTGTCGCTGCCAGCACCGCGGCGAGTATCGGCCACGAGATACCAAGCGCCACCACCGCGACGATGATGCCGCCGAGCGCGACCGCCGCGGTGCGGCGTGGACTGCGGTCGAGATGGCGCCCTACCCACCACAGGCCGAGGAGCCCACAGGCGCCGCACGCCAAAAGGATTGGGCCGACGAAGGCCGGGCCGACACCGCTGGCGAGCAGCAGCACACTGATGAACGTGTACGCGGTGAAGTGCCCGAGGAACGTCAGCAGATTGGATGCCGACACGGCCACGAGCGCACCGCGGCCGCTGCGGTTGCTCCGGTGCGTATGCGGTGTGTAATCCACGCGGGGCAGCAGCTTGTAGACCGCGATGAACGTCATGCACGACAGCACGGCCAGAACCCCGAACGACGCCCGCCACCCCGCAGCGGTCCCGAGTGAGGTCGAAAGGGGCATTCCGAGAACGAATCCCGCAGATGCGCCCCCGGACACGATCGCGAGGGCGCGTCCGACGTCGGACTGCGCGACCAGACGTGGCACGTAACCGATCGTCAGCGAGAAGAAGAGCGCGTGCGTCAGGCCGCCGACCGCGCGGCCCGCGGCCATGACCGCGAACGTGGGTGCCGCAGCGACGAGGGCATTGCTCACGACATAACCGAGGACGGTCACCAGTAGCAGCGGCCGTCGGCCGAACCGTGTCGTGGCGATGGTCAGTGGGACGGCGAGGGTGGCCACCATCACCGCGTAGAGAGTGACCAGCAGACCGGTGACCGATTCGGATTTGGAGAACGTCGCACCGATATCGGGCAGCAGGCCCACGGGCAGCATCTCGGTCGTCACGGCCAGGCACGAGGCCAGCGCGAGCGATAGCAGGCCGGGTAGCCGGCTGCGGAGCCCAGGGATGGCGGCGCGATCGGCGGTCAGGGTCACGAGAACAACAATATACTCGTGAGACGAGTAAATAAAATGAGATACTTCCGCTGATGGCCCACGATCCGAGGCATTCGGCGCAGACGCGTTGGCTGGGTGCCGCCGCGCTGCTCAGCGTCGTGCGATCCCAGCCCGGGATCACCAGGACCGCCGCCGCCCAGCGATTGGGCATCGGCAGTGGAAACGCGACAGAGCTCGCGACCCGGCTCCGTGACGCCCGGCTGCTCGACGAGGAACCCGCGCCCGCTCAGGGGCGTGGTCGGCCGACGACCGTGCTCGGCCCCCACGCCGAAGGGCCGCTGGTGCTCGCGGTCGATCTGCGGGCCAGCGATTGGCGGCTGGCCATGGCAGGTATCGACGGGCAGGCGAAGATCCTCACCCAGTCCGGCTACGCCGAGGAGCCCGACGCCGCACTCGCGCAGGTCGCCAAGGCCATCGGGACGGTGTATCGGCGGAACGCCAAGCGTCTACGGGCGATTGCGATTGCGGTAGCGGGACCCGTCAGCGGTGTGCGGTTGGGCCAATTCCCGTCCCGGGGGTGGACCGACATCGACCTGTCGGTGCTCACCGCCAAGGTCGCCGACCGCGACGACATCGGTCTGCTGGTCGGCAACGACGCCACGCTCGCCGGATTGGCAGAGGCGCGCACCGGTGCCGCGCGCGAAGCCGCCACGGCACTGCATCTGATCGTCGCGCAGGGCATCGGCGGCACGCTCGTCGTCAACGGCGAACCCGTGACGGGTGCGCACGGTGCGGCAGGCGAGTACGGCCACATCCCTTTCGCCGAACCAGATCTGGTCTGTCCGTGCGGGGCGCGTGGCTGCTGGGATCTCACCGTAGACGGGCGCGCATTGGCCCGTCATCTCGGCGACGCGGAACCCGACGACGCGGTCGGCTACGTGCACGCGATCGTCGACCGTCCGAAGCGAGACGCGTGCACCCGTCGCGCCTTGACCGCCGTCTCGTCGTCGCTCGGACGGGGAATCGGAGCGCTGGTGAACCTGCACGATCCCGACATCGTCACGCTCGGCGGCGCCGCCGTGCTGTTACGGGCGGCCGCTCCGGAGGCCTTCGCCGATGCATACCGCGACGCGTTGATGGCGTTCCGCAAGTCGGCGCCGCCGCCGGTGCGCGACGGCGTCCACGGTGAGGACGGACCGTTGCGCGGTGCGGTCGAACTCGCGCTCGACCACGTCGTCACCCCGGCGGGCGTCGCTGATTGGGTTGCCCTGCAGGATGTTTGACGCGCTCAGTTGGCGTGCAGCGCCTCGTTCAGCGTGATGCCGGTGCCGTCGCGCTTGACGACCTCGACGGCGCCGGTGACCGAATTGCGGCGGAACAGCAGGTTGTTCGCGCCGGAGAGCTCACGCGCCTTGACCGTCTGACCGTCGGCGGTCTGCACTTTGGTGCCGGCCGTCACGTACAGGCCGGCCTCGACCACGCAGTCGTCACCGAGCGAGATACCCAACCCGGCATTCGCCCCGAGCAGGCAGCGCTTGCCGACCGAGATCACCTCGGTGCCGCCACCGGACAGCGTCCCCATGATGGACGCGCCACCGCCGACATCGGAGCCGTCGTCGACGACCACGCCGGCCGAGATACGGCCCTCCACCATCGAATTGCCCAATGTTCCCGCGTTGTAGTTGACGAAGCCCTCGTGCATCACGGTGGTGCCCGAGGCCAGGTGCGCGCCGAGGCGAACCCGGTCGGCGTCGGCCACGCGCACGCCCGTCGGCAGCACGTAGTCCACCATCCGGGGGAATTTGTCGACGCCGTACACCGTCACCGGGCTGCGCCGGCGCAGTCGCGCCCGCACGATCTCGAACCCGTCGACCGCGCACGGCCCGTGGTTGGTCCACACCACGTTGGTCAGCAGACCGAAGAAGCCGTCGGCATTCAGTCCGCGCGGCGCGATCAGCCGATGCGACAGCAGGTGCAGTCGCAGATACGCGTCGTAGGCGTCGGTGGCCTTGTCGTCCAGCGACGAAATGGTCGTGCGGACGGCGACGACCTCGACGCCGCGATCCTCGTCGGGTCCGGTCAGTACGCCCAGTTCCTCGGGAATCTCGGCGACGGACAGCCGGGTCGTGCCCGCGGGGCCGTCGGCGCCCAGTTCCGGCGCCGGAAACCACGTGTCCAGGACGGTTCCGTCGGCCGCGAGTGTCGCCAGGCCTATACCTGCAGCAGAAGTCACGCCGCTCAGACTAACGTCAGGCAGGTGGCTCTTGATCTGCACGGCGACCCGATCGCCTTGACCGCGGCGCTGGTGGACATCCCCAGCGAATCGCGCAACGAGCGACGCATCGCCGACGAGATCGAGGCCGCGCTGCGGGAGCAGACGACCGGATTCGAGATCGTGCGCAACGCCGACGCGGTGCTCGCGCGCACCAACCTGGGCCGGCCGTCGCGCGTCCTGCTCGCCGGTCACACCGACACCGTTCCCGTCGCCGACAACCTGCCCAGTCGCCTGGAAGACGGTCAACTCCACGGCTGTGGCACCTCGGACATGAAATCGGGGGACGCCGTCTTCCTGCATCTGGCGGCGACGGTGGCAGCGCCCCGCCACGACGTCACGCTGGTGATGTACGACTGCGAGGAGATCGAGGCCGCGGCCAACGGTCTCGGCCGCATCGAACGCGAACTGCCCGAGTGGTTGCAGGCCGACGTCGCCATTCTCGGCGAGCCGTCCGGTGGTTATATCGAAGCCGGCTGTCAGGGCACGCTGCGCGTCGTCGTGAGAGCGTCGGGCACCCGCGCGCATTCCGCGCGATCCTGGTTGGGCGACAACGCAATCCACAAACTCGGCGCCGTGCTGGACCGGTTGTCGTCGTATCAGGCACGCAACGTCGACATCGACGGCTGCACATACCGCGAGGGGTTGTCGGCTGTGCGCATCGACGGCGGGATCGCTGGCAACGTCATTCCCGACGCCTCGTCGGTGACGGTGAACTTCCGTTTCGCGCCCGACCGCAGCGTCGCCGACGCCACCGCGCATGTGCACGAGGTATTCGACGGACTCGACGTCGAGATCGAGCTGACGGACTCGGCCAACGGTGCGCTGCCGGGCCTCACGGCACCCGCCGCCGCCGCGCTGGTGGATGCCGCCGGAGGACAGGTGCGGGCGAAGTACGGCTGGACCGACGTCGCGCGGTTTGCGGCGCTCGGCATCCCGGCGGTGAACTACGGGCCCGGCGATCCGAACCTGGCCCACCGGGTCGACGAGCGCGTCGACACCGCGGCGATCACCGCCGCCACCGACATGCTGCGGAGATATTTAACCGGTTGACCCCATCCGTACGCTGGAAGCATGCGGTGAGACAACGACTCCGGTGTCCGACGCCGGCTGAGCCGGCAATCCCACTTCAGTCGTTTTCTGTTACGAGAGATCTCTCGCATGTCTTCTATTACCTGTTCTGCCTTGTCGTTTGCGTTTCCCGACGGCACGGCACTGTTCACCGACCTGTCCTTCACCGTCGGCGAGGGCCGCACCGGTCTGGTCGCACCCAACGGCGCGGGTAAGAGCACGCTGCTGCAATTGATCGTCGGCGACCGCCGGCCGACCGCCGGTTCGATCACCGTCGACGGCGTCGTCGCCTACCTGCCCCAGACGCTGCCGTTCACGGCGGACAAGACCGTCGCCGAAGTGCTCGGCGTCGCGCCCGCCGTCGACGCACTCAACGCGCTGGCCGATGGTGACGCCGGTGACGAGGTCTTCGCCGCCATCGGTGACGACTGGGATGTCGAGGAACGCTGCCGCGCGCAGCTGGATCGGCTCGGCTTGGGGCACGTCGGACTCGACCGGCGCCTCGGCTCGCTGTCCGGTGGCGAGGTCGTCTCACTCGGCCTGGCCGCGCAGCTGCTCGCGCAACCCGATGTTCTGCTGCTCGACGAACCGACCAACAACCTCGATGTCGATGCGCGGCACAAGCTGTATGACGCGCTCGACCACTTCACCGGATGCCTGCTGGTGGTCAGTCACGACCGCGTGCTGCTCGATCGGATGGACCGCATCGCCGAGTTACACCACCGGAGCCGCCCCGGCGGCGACATCGAACGCGGCGAAATGCTGTTCTACGGCGGCAATTTCACGATGTACGAAGAAGCCGTCAGCGAGGCGCAGCGAGTGGCGGAGGGCAACATCCGCAATGCCGAACAACACCTCAAACGCGAGAAGCGCGAAATGCAGCAGGCGCGCGAACGCGCGGCCAAACGGTCGTCGACGGCGGCTCGCAACGTCAAGGACGCCGGGCTGCCGAAGATTCTCATCGGCGCGAGAAAACGCAGCGCGCAGGAATCCGCGGGGCGGATCGACGGCGTGAACGCCGCCCGCGTCGCCGATGCCAAGACGCGCCTCGACGAGGCCGAACGCGCACTACGCGACGACGACGTGCTGGTGCTGGAACTACCCGAGACGAATGTGCCCGCCGGGCGCACGGTGGTCCGAGCCGAAGGACTGACCGCCCGCCGCGGGGACCGCACGCTGTTCACCGGTGCCGATCTGACGGTCCGCGGCCCCGAACGCATCGCGCTCACCGGACCCAACGGTGCGGGCAAGTCGACGCTGCTGCGGATCATCGTCGGCGAGCTGGCACCCGACGCCGGAACCGTCGCGCGCGCCGACGGCAGGGTGGCGTATCTGTCCCAGCGACTCGACCTGCTCAGCCCCGAGTCCACCGTCGCGCAAAGCCTCGCCGCGTCCGCGCCCAGCCTGTCCGAAACCCGGCGCATGCACCTGCTCGCCCGGTTCCTGTTTCGCGGTAACCGCATCCACCTGCCGGTTTCAGCACTCTCGGGCGGTGAGCGGCTGCGCGCGACGCTGGCATGTGTGCTTTACGCCGAGCCCGCGCCACAGCTGTTGCTGCTCGACGAGCCGACCAACAATCTCGACCTGGTCAGCGTCGGCCAGCTGGAATCGGCGCTGAACGCCTATGAGGGCGCGTTCGTGGTCGTCAGCCACGACGAGCGCTTCCTGGCCGAGATCGGCGTACGGCGCACGCTGCGGCTATCGGCCGGACGGCTGGATTCGGACTAGTCCGCGCTGTTCGCCGATCTTGACCCGAGGAATTCGCGGACCGACAGCTACCGCCAGCACGGTAAATTTGATCCCTATGGCGATCGAGCCCGACACCAGCCCGTATGGCGGTCAGACGGTGACCGGCCCGGGCTGGCCGAACGTCGATGAGGAGATGCTGGCCGCGACGGCCGCCAAATTCGAGGCGCTGGCGGCCAAGATCAGCGGCAGCGTGGTCCCGCAGCAGCAGGGACAGCTGATGCAGCTCACCGATGCGTGGGAGGGGACGGGGTCGATTGCCGCCGCGAGCGAGGCGACCACGATCATCGGCGGTCACGAGGCCAACGCCGCACACGCCACCGCGATCGCGGTCAAGCTGCGCGCCATGGAGGCCACCGTCGTGAAGACGAAGCTGCTGGCCAACACCATCGCCCAGGAG
>Ga0075367_10001061_pt1 | contig 11348 bp, 10 predicted proteins | sample EndMethybrTD3032_FD_71399 | JGI IMG/M metagenome (GOLD analysis project Ga0075367, IMG submission 71399) | Populus endosphere microbial communities from Tennessee, USA - Endosphere MetaG P. TD hybrid TD303-2 | ecosystem: Host-associated > Plants > Roots > Endosphere | place: USA: Tennessee...
CAGCGATGAAGGAGGACGTGAAGAAGGTCAGGTACCCGAAACAGGTGCGGGATCTGGCGCAGATGGAGGCGAAGGCCGTCGAGCTGCAGATGTACGACCCGCTGAACATCCACGCGTTGCTGCAGACACCGGAGTACGCGCGCGGGCTGCTGCTCATGCGGCGCCCGGCGTACACCTCGAGGTGGAGCGGTTCATGGCCGCCCGCGTGGCCCGTAAGGCCGTATTCGAGAGGGATCCGGCGCCTGAACTCAGCTTCGTGCTGGAGGAGTGGTCGCTGCGTCGTCCGCTCGGGGGGAGGGAGCTCCTGCGTCGCCAGCTCGAACATCTGCTGGAGGCAGGGCAGTTGCGGAGTGTGGAGCTTCAGGTGATGCCGATGGACCGTGAGGAGCACGCAGGGCTGGCCGGCGGCATCGAGGTGCTGAAGTTCGGTGACGGTACGGCTGTGGGGCGTTCGCCGGTGGTGGCTTACGGGCGGCCGGTTTCCGAGCCCAAACAGCTTCGTGTCCTTGAACTGCGGTATGGCATCACCCGAGCTCAGGCACTCACGCCACGTGAGTCGACGGCCTTCATCGAGCAACTGCTGGGGGAAACATGACCGACCTGGCGTGGTTCAAGAGCAGCTACAGCAGCAGCAGCGAGGGCGACTCCTGTGTGGAGGTCGCCCACACCCCCGTCGCCACCCACGTCCGCGACTCCAGGAACCCCCCGGCCACCGGCCCCACCTTCCAGGTCACCCCGTCCGCCTGGGTCGTCTTCACGGCTCCGGTGAGGTAACCGCCCGTTCGATCCGCTGAGCGGAACAGGACACGACACCCGGCTCCCGGCGCACCAAGCTGCACAGCGCAGTGAACGTCCAGCGAGAGAGCCGGAGAAGACATATGTCCAGACGACGTGCCCTGTTGGCGTTACTCGCCGCGGTTTTCGCGATGCTCGGCGTCGCCGCGGTCAGCACACCGGCCCAGGCGGCCGGGTTCACCCCGATCAACATCTGGAAGTCGAGCCACTGTCTCGACAACGCCACCGAGAACTGGTCGAAGCTCCAGATGTGGAACTGCACCGGCGGTTCCGAGCAGAAGTGGCTGGAGGGGTTCAACACCACTACGAGCTACTTCACCTTCACCAACCAGAACACCGGACGGTGCATCACCGCGCCGTCCTCGGGGACAGGCACGGTCACGATGGCGTTCTGCAACGCCGCCGCGACCAACCAGCAGTGGCGGGTCTACTACGCGGACAACCCGGAGGGCCCGCCCTCGGGCTGGTACGACGTCTGGCAGAACGTGTCGAGCGGGTACTGCATGACGACACCCAGCGTGGGCAACGGCACGCTCATCCAGACGACGGTCTGTGATCCGTCGGACCTGTACGACAGGTGGCACCAGCAGTAAGACCGTTGGGGGCGGTCGTCAGCGGTGGCCCAGCGCCGCGCTGACCGCCGCCCCCGCGCGCCGTGCCGCGTCGGCGAGCCGTTCCAGACGGTGTGCGGGATCGGTCAGGACGCTCAGCGCGGCCACCGGCGCGTGGCTCGCCCCGCCCGCGCCGTACAGCGGTACGGCCACACAGCACACCCCCGCCAGCACCTCCTCCCGGTCGAAGGCGGCGCCCAGGTCCCGGATCGCCGCCGCCTCGCGCTGCCAGGGGCCGGGCAGCGGGTCGAGCGGGAGGCCGGGGTCCGCGCCGGCGACCAGGACCTTGCCGGCCGCGGTGTACCAGGGCCAGGTCGCTTCGCCGTCGGGCGGGCCACCGGACGCGGCCGAGCCGGGCGTCCAGTCCAGGACCAGGGTGTGGCCCTGCCACAGGACGTTGAGGCCCACCGCCATGCCGGTGGCGGCGGCCAGCCGTCGTGCGGGTTCCCGTGCCGCCGCCCGTAGCCCCGGGAACGGTTGCCAGCGCCGCCCGAGCTGGAACACGCCCGGCCCGATCCCGTAGCCGACGCCGCTGCGCTGCACCGCGCCCAGGTCGGCCAGCTGCTCCAGCAGCCGGTACGCGGTCGTCTTGGGCAGTCCGCACTCCGCCGCCAGCCTGCTCAGTCGTGCTCCTTCGGCCCGCTCCACCGCTCTCAGCAGCGCGAACGCACCCTCCAGCACCCCGCGCCCGCTCGCCCCGGTCGTGGGCGCGGGCGCGGACGCCGATGTCGCCTGGTTCATCGGTCGGTCCCCTGTTTTCCCCGGTTTCCCCTGTTTCCCCGTGGTGGTCGCGCGCCTCCCGCACCCCCGTGACGGGAGGCGCCCGACAAGGGTGGGGGTCGGGTGTGGGCCGGGATGTTGCCGAAAGGTTGTCGCCCTCCGTTCTCATGCGGGCATTCTGTGAAGAAAATGTGTGCTGGGGGTGGAACTCTTGGTTCAGTTACGGCTGTTGGGACCGGTCGAGCTCGAAGTGCGGGGGCAGTTGATGGAGCTGGGTCCACCGCAGCGCCGTACCGTGGTGGCCGCTCTCGCGGTGGACGCGGGGCGGCCGGTCCCGGTCGACGTGCTGACCGAGAGGGTGTGGGGCGTGGCTGCGCCGCCCGGTGCGCGGCGCGCGCTGCACGCCCACATCGCCCGGATCAGGCGGGTGTGCGAGCAGACGGGCGACGCCGGGGAGGAGGCTTTACGGCTCCTGCGGCGCTCCGGTGGATATCAGCTCCAGGCGGATCCGGACCAGGTGGACGTGCACCTCTTCCGTCGGCTGGACGGTCTGGCCCGGCAGCCCGGACAGCCCGCCGGCACCCGGGTGTCGCTGCTGCGTGAGGCGCTCGCCCTCTGGCGCGGCGAGCCGCTGTCCGGGCTGGTCGGGCCGTGGGCCGAGCGGGTGCGTCAGACCTGGCGCCGTCGGCGGATCGACGCCGCCGTCCTGCTGGCCGAGCTGGAGTTGCGCGAAGGCGATCCCGCAGCCGTCGTGGAGCCGCTGACCGAACTGCTGGGGGAGCACCCCCTGACGGAGCCGCTGGCGGAGACCCTGATGAGAGCGCTGCACGCCGTGGGGGACAGCGCCGGAGCGCTGCGCTGTTTCGCCGAGATCCGGCAGCGGCTGGCGGAGGAACTGGGCGCGGATCCGGGGGAGCGGCTCAGCGGGACCCACGAGGCGATTCTGCGAGGGCGTCCGGCCGGAGCGGTCCGCCCGGCCCGAAGAGCCGGCTCGTCAGCACCGCGTACGACCGCTGCCGTGTCGCGTACGACACCTTCCGCGGCTGCTGCCGATGTCACCGACTCCGCTCCTGGCCCGCGCGACATCCCCGCCCAACTCCCCATGGGCATAGGAAACTTCACCGGCCGCGCCGAAGAGCTCGCCCGGCTGGACGACCTGCTCGCCGAGGTCGAGCGGCAGCCGACGGCGGTCGTGGTCTCGGCGTTGTCCGGCACTGCGGGCGTCGGCAAGACCGCGTTGGCCGTGCACTGGGCGCGGCAGGCGCGGGCGGCCTTCCCGGACGGGCAGGTCTATGTGAACCTGCGTGGATTCGACCCGGGTGGCGCGGCCGTGGGCGTGGCCGAGGTGGTCCGCGGCTTTCTCGACGCCTTCGGGGTGCCCGCGAACCGTGTCCCGCGGGGCCTGGACGCCCAGGCGGCGCTGTACCGCAGCCTGCTGGCCGGCCGACGGGTGCTGATCGTGCTCGACAACGCGCGGGACGCGGAGCAGGTCCGCCCGCTGCTGCCCGGCGCGCCCGGCTGTCTGGCGCTGATCACCAGCCGCAACCGGCTGACCGGGCTGGCGGCGGCCGAGGGCGCGCATCTGCTGCCGGTCGACCTGCTCACCCCGGCCGAGGCCCGCGAGCTGCTGGCCGGCCGGCTCGGTGCCGTCCGGGTGGCCGCCGAGCCCGCGGCGGTGGACGAGATCGTCGTGCAGTGCGCGGGGCTGCCGCTGGCTCTCGCAGTCGTGGCCGCCCGTGCGGCCGGCCGGCCGGGCCTGCCGCTGACCGGCCTCGCCGACGAACTGCGGACGGCCGCCCGTCGCCTGGACCCGCTGGACGGCGACGACGAGCTGACCGCCGTACGGTCGGTGTTCCAGTGGTCGTACCGGATGCTGAGCCCCGAGGGCGCACGGCTGTTCCGGCTGCTCGGCCTGCACCCCGGGCCCGACACCACCGCCCCGGCCGCCGCGGCCCTGGCCGGGATCACCGTCGCCGGGGCCGGGGTCCTGCTCGCCGAACTCACCGAGGCGCAGCTGCTCACCGAGCACAGGCCCGGCCGGTTCACCGCGCACGATCTGCTGCGCGCGTACGCCGCCGAGCTGGCCGTCGTACACGACAGTGACGCCACTCGGCACTCCGCCACGCACCGTCTGCTGGACCACTACCTGCACACCGCCTACGCCGCCGACGCCCTGCTGACCCGGCGGCGGGACCCGATGACCCTCGCCCCGGCCGTGCCCGGGGCGCTGCCCGGACGCCCCGCCGACCAGGAGGAAGCGCTGGCCTGGTTCAGCGCCGAGTACCCCGTGCTGCTGTCCGCGGTGCAGCGCCGGCAGCCCGGTTTCGACACCCACACCTGGCAGCTCGCCGTGACGCTCGGCACCTTCCTGGAGCGGCAGGGGCACTGGCAGGCCCTGGCCGCCGCCCATACCGCGGCCCTGGAGAGCGCCCGGCACAGCCACGACCAGCCGGGGCAGGCCAACGCGCACCGCGGGCTCGGGCTGGCGTGGCACCGGCTGGAGCGTCCCGACCTCAGCCGCGAGCACTATCTGCTCGGCCTCGGCCTGTTCCGGGAGCTGGGCAACCCCGCCGGGCAGGCCCGGATCCACCAGAACCTGGCCATCGCGGCATCGGCCCGGGGCGTCCACAAGGAGGCGCTGGAGCACGCCCGGCTGAGCCTCGACCACTTCCGCGCCGCGCACGACCGGGGCGGCCAGGCCATCGCGCTGAACGAGATCGGCTGGTACCTCGCCAAGCTCGGCGAGCACCGCGAGGCGCTCGCGTACTGCCGGCAGGCGCTCGCCGCCGTACAGGAGATCGGGGACCTCAACGGAGAGGCGCACACCTGGGACAGCCTGGGGTACGTCCACCGCCTCCTCGGGCGGTTCACTGAGGCGGTGGAGTGCTACGAGCAGGCGCTGCGGCTGTTCCGCAAGACGGGTGACCGGCGCAGTGAGGCGCTCGGGCTGGCCTACCTCGGCGACACCCACGAGGCCGCCGCCGATCCCGGCGCGGCCGAGCTGGCCTGGAGCAGGGCGCTGGCGGTCTTCGACGAGCTGGGGCTTGCGGAGGCCGGCCCGCTGCGCGACAAGCTCCGCCGCAGGCCGGCCCCTTGACGCTCGTAGCGCTCGTAGCGCTCGGGTTCGTCAGGGCAGTTCCAGGATCGTCTCGATGATCCCCTGGGCGTAGTTCTGCAGTTCCCTGGAGCGTTTCTGGCTGAACCGCTTGGTGAAGCCGGGCGACTTCACGAACTTCCGCCCCTTGTTGCCGGCGGCCCGTTCCTCCGGTGTCGGCGGCACGATCAGGGGGTCCCCCTTCTCGTCCACCACCTGGACCCCGTCGAGGAAGGCCCAGCTCTCGTTGTCGTCCTTCACCTCGATGGTGAACACCGGTGCGCCGGACCGTGCGCCCAGGCCCTGGACGGCCACGTCGACCGGGCCCCAGTCGCCCAGCGAGAAGGCCTGGGGCGTGCCGCCTTCCTTGGCGTAGTGGACGACGGGGAGCGACTCGGCCACATGGTTGCCGCGGACGAGCGTCGCGTCCAGGGCGGCGACGGCCTTCGCGGCCTTCAGACAGAGGGCGTCGTCCTTGCGGCCGAGGTCGGTGCGGGCCGAGTCGAATCGCTGGTCCTTCTCCTCGCTCAGGGTGGGGAAGGCCGGGTCGTGGAGCGAGTCGAACTTGCAGGGCTCCAGGTCGAACTGCGGGCAGTCCTTGCCGAGTTGGTATCTGGGGTCCACGAAGATGCCCGGGAAGTTCGTCCCCTTGATCGCGGTGACCTCGTCCCAGTCCTTGATCTGCTTGTCGGTCAGACCGTTCTGGGCCCGGGTGCTCCTCAGGTCGTCGCGCGTCCGCGGCCGTTTGCCGTGCACGCTGACGATCCTGACCGGCTTGAACTGCTCGACGAACTGGATGACGTACCGGATCTCGGCGAGCTGGGGGACCGTCTGCTTGGCGATGCGCAGCTCGACCCCGTTCCGGTCGATCAGCAGCCCGTTCTTGAGCGCGCTCAACGGCTGTCCCGGCGGCGGGAAATGACGTGCGGGAAACAGGGTCCGGCCCTGGATCCTCACCTCCCGCGAGCCGCTCGCGTCTCCGGACCGCCACTCCTCCGTCCGCGCGGCCACTCCCCGCTGGGGAAACACGTCCGGAACCACCACCGCCCCGAACCGCGTCGGCCTGCTCCGTGCCGCCAGCTTGGTGCGGATCCAGTGCGCCACCTCGATACCGCTCTGCTCGCTCTCGTGGACGCCGGCCACGATCAGGACGAACTGCGGTTCGGAGCCGTAGAAGACGTACGAGTTCGCGGTCACTGCGGGGTCCAGTTGCCGTGGGCGTCGAGCTTTCCGAAGTCCGGGACCCATTTGCCGCCCACCACCCGGCCGGGCACCCAGACGTCGTGGCCGTCGACCACGAACTTGTGCCAGTCCGGCAGGGTCTCGTCCGCCCGGAGCTGGATGAGGCTGGTCGGAAGGGTGACCTCCCAGGGGTCGCCCTGCGGCACCTCGTCGCCCGGCGCGTCGTCGCGGGCGCGGATCTCCTCGGTGATCGGGAGGTAGTCGGTGTCGGTGATGCCGGGCACGGCACCGCCGTTCCAGATCCGGCCGGTCATGAGGAAGTACCGTACGTCGCCTTCGAGTTGGGGGCGTACCGGTACGACGACCCGGGCGGCGCCCGCCTTGAGGAACTCGGCGAACAGCGGGTCCGGGTCGTCCGCGAGGGCGTTCGCGTACCAGGTCTCCCGGCGGGCCCAGTAGTACGGGTAGAACAGGTACATCATGTGTTCCCACTCGAAGGCCTGCTCGAAGAAGCGGATGAACGCCTCCTGGTCGGCGCCGACGACCGCCGGGTTCGGGCGTGGCGGGACGTTCGGGCGAGGGAAGACGGGACCGGTGGGGTTCACCCTCACGTCGTCCAGATCGGCGTCGTAGAGATCGGTGCCGGAGAGCAGGGAGATGCAGGACTTCTTCAGCTCCGCGCGCTCGATCAGCCTGTTCTGCGCCGGGTTCTGGCCGAGCGAGGCGGCCGCCGCCCGCACCGCCTTGGCCTTCAGCTTGTCCTCGTAGCTGCTGACCAGGTTCTCGTGGGCGTTGACCAGCGCGTTGTAGGTGTCCAGGCGCCACTGCTCCAGCGCCGCGTCGGTCCGTACGCAGGTCACGTCGACGGTGACCGCGAAGTCCCGGGCCTGCTGGGTCTCGACGGCGATGGGGAGGGTCCCCTGTTCGTTGATCGACGTGTCGAGCGGGTCGGGCAGCAGAGCGGCGTTGGGCGGCAGCGGGCCGACGCCCTTGCATTCGAAGCGGTGCTTGCCGACGAACACCCACATCCGCTCGTCGCCGTCCTCCTCCTCGAAGAGGGTGAAGGCGCCCTGCGCGGTGATGGCGGAGGCCTGGTAGCCCTGCGGGATGGTCAGCTCGTCGACGGCCGCGAGGTGGTCGTGGTCGTCCTTGTTGCCGGTGAGGCTCTTGGAGACGGTGGTGACGGGCTCCGGGGGAGCGTTGACGCCGAGGGCGCCGTACTTGCCCATGAGGGTGCCGTAGTACGTGACCGAGGCGGGCTCCGGCGCCACGTCGCCCGGCGTGAGGGGGCGGGAGACGACGCCCGGCTTGAGGAGGCCGTTGTCGCCGAGGTCGCCGGGCTGGACCGGGCGCCAGTGGGTCGGGGAGGCGTTGTCGGCGACCAGGGCGAAGGGCTCCGGCGGGAGGAGTGTCTCCTTGACGTCCTTCGCAGTGACGGCGTCGACGACGAAGGCCGCGGGCTCGGGGACCATGAGGTCGAACATGAGGCGGCTGCCGTAGTTGAAGGTCTGGGCCTCGTAGATCTTGTTCAGCCACTGGTAGACGCCGATGACGTTGGTGGCGCCCTGCTGGATGTTCTCGAACGAGTGCAGTTCCCGGTCCTTGAGCACCTCGATGGTGCGGGCCGTCTCCTGCCGGCGCACGGTTTCGGTGACCTTGGTCGCGGCCCGGCTCGTCACGTCCCGCGCGTGGTCCGTGGCCGCCTTCGACGACTCCTCCTTCGACAGCTTGTAGGCCACGCTGGCGTTCGCGTTGATCTCCACGGCGCCGTACTTCGCGGAGACGTTCACGCCGCCGTTGACCGACAGGTCCTCGCTGACGGTGTTCTGCACCTCGTTCTTGAAGTCGAACCGCTCGGTCACGTCGAGCGAGTTGGTCGTCTCCGTCGTCTTGGAGGTCTCCGTCACCACGGTGGTGTCGACGGTCAGGTTGTGGTGGGTGAGCTTCTCCCGCTTCTCGCCGCGCAGGATGTTCTCGATGGTGGCGACATCCCCGCCCTCGTACCGCTTGAGGTGCTGCTTGACGACGAGCAGGTCCCCGACGCCGACCGGCTGCGGCAGGCCCGTCCGTAACGGGAACACCGCGGTCGGCAGGACGAGGGTCTCGCTCAGCGAGCGCTGGATCTCGCCTCCACCCTCCAGGGAGGCGTCCGCGGCCGCGACCCGCGCGATCAGACCCGTCAGACGGGCGAGCCGGGCGAGGTCCGAGATCGGGTGCGAGCGCGAGGCCGGCAGCAGGAAGACGGCGATGATCGTGTCGCGCACGTTCTGCAGGAAGGTCTTGTACGCCGCGTCGGTGACCAGTACCTGCGCGGTCTTGCCGAAGCCCGCCTTGATCACGGCGCCCAGATCCGCGGTGTGCTGTGCCGTGCCGGCGGTCGCGGCGAGCTTGTCGAAGGCGTCCTGGTTCGGGACGGCGTCGCTGTCCTTGATGAACCCCGGGCCGTAGTCGCCGTTGACGAAACCGGCGGCGATCGACTGTGCGGTGTCGACCGGGCTCTCGCTCTGGCGGGCCGAGGCCAGCGCCTTCTGGAACGCGCTGGCGGTCTGCAGGTCGACGGAGTGGGCGGGCTGGGTGCGAGCGGGCGCGCGCAGCGCGACGAAGCGGAACAGATCAGTCACTATTTCCCCCGGTTTTCCCCGTTTCACGCACGTCGTGCGTGTACGCAGAGTGTTCACCCGGGGCGGTGTTGATCGGTACCCCTGCGGACCTGTGTTTGACGTGCGTCACGCCCGGGGTATTCTCTCCGGCTCGATTGGCCAGGCCCCTGCCCCATATGGCAGACTGTCCGAGTTGCTCGGTCGAGTGTTGATGCTGCGCGCCTCCCGCCGGGAGGACCGGAAGCGAGTCCCACAGTACTCGTCGCCCTAACTGCCCTCGGGCAGCGCTGGGGCGGACGTACGGGAATCTTTCGGGAAGTGTCAGTGCGGCACTGGCCAGGCACCCGGTGAACCTCTTTCCCAAGACAAGGGATGTTCGAACAAGGGACATCTGTGTCAGCGGGAGCACGACACGCCCGACCGCGTGGGTCGGAGGGTGAGTGTGCGGAGGGCCGGGTTCCAGAGCGTGAAACAGACGAAGGACTACTGAGTAGCCATGGCGGGACAGAAGATCCGCATCCGGCTCAAGGCCTACGACCACGAGGTCATCGACTCCTCGGCGAAGAAGATCGTCGAGACGGTGACCCGCACTGGTGCGTCGGTCGCGGGCCCGGTGCCGCTGCCCACTGAGAAGAACGTGTACTGCGTCATCAAGTCGCCGCACAAGTACAAGGACTCGCGCGAGCACTTCGAGATGCGCACGCACAAGCGCCTGATCGACATCCTCGACCCGACGCCCAAGACCGTTGACTCTCTGATGCGACTCGACCTTCCGGCCGGTGTCGACATCGAGATCAAGCTCTGAGGGCCGGTGATCTGAGAGATGACCAAGCAGATCAAGGGCATCCTGGGCGAGAAGCTCGGCATGACGCAGGTGTGGGACGAGAACAACCGTGTTGTTCCGGTCACCGTCGTCAAGGCCGGCCCGAACGTCGTCACCCAGGTGCGTACGAACGACAGCGACGGCTACGAGTCGGTCCAGATCGCCTTCGGCGAGATCGACCCGCGCAAGGTGAACAAGCCCCTCAAGGGCCACTTCGCCAAGGCCGACGTCACTCCCCGCCGCCACCTCGTCGAGATCCGTACCGCTGACGCCAGCGAGTACACCCTCGGCCAGGAGATCACCGCCGAGGTGTTCGAGGCCGGCATCAAGGTCGACGTGACCGGCAAGAGCAAGGGCAAGGGCTTCGCCGGTGTCATGAAGCGTCACAACTTCAAGGGCCTCGGCGCCGGACACGGCACCCAGCGCAAGCACCGCTCGCCCGGTTCCATCGGTGGCTGCGCCACCCCGGGCCGCGTGTTCAAGGGCCTCCGCATGGCGGGTCGCATGGGCAACGAGCGTGTCACCACCCAGAACCTGACCGTCCACGCCGTTGACGCGGAGAAGGGTCTGCTGCTCATCAAGGGCGCGGTTCCCGGTCCGAACGGCGGCCTCGTCCTGGTCCGCACCGCGGCCAAGGGGGCCTGAGGTACCGATGAGCACTGTTGACATCCTTTCGCCTGCGGGCGAGAAGACCGGTAGCGTCGAGCTCCCCGCGGAGATCTTCGGCGTGGAGAAGATCAGCATCCCGCTGCTTCACCAGGTCGTCGTCGCGCAGAACGCCGCTGCCCGCCAGGGCACGCACAAGACCAAGCGTCGCGGTGAAGTCCGTGGTGGCGGCAAGAAGCCGTACCGCCAGAAGGGCACCGGCCGCGCCCGTCAGGGCTCGACCCGTGCGCCGCAGTTCGCCGGCGGTGGCGTCGTCCACGGCCCGCAGCCGCGTGACTACTCGCAGCGGACCCCGAAGAAGATGAAGGCCGCGGCCCTGCGCCACGCCCTCACCGACCGGGCCCGCCACAACCGCATCCACGTCGTCTCCGGCGTCGTCGAGGGTGAGAACCCGTCGACGAAGGCCGCCCGGACGCTGTTCGGCAAGATCTCGGAGCGCAAGAACCTGCTCCTGGTCGTCGACCGCGCCGATGAGGCCGCGTGGCTGTCCGCCCGCAACCTGCCCCAGGTCCACATCCTGGAGCCGGGCCAGCTGAACACGTACGACGTTCTCGTCTCGGACGACGTGGTCTTCACCCAGGCCGCTTTCGAGTCCTTCGTGTCTGGCCCCAAGGCCGCTGACACCGAAGGGAGCGAAGCCTGATGGCTACGCGTCACCCGAGCATTGCCTCCAAGGCGGCCAAGGCCGCCAAGGCCGCGCGCGTCGCCAAGGCGCGTCGCCACGCCGCCGAGGGCAAGAACACCGTCGAGACGCCGCTGAGCAAGTCGTACACGGACCCCCGTGACGTGCTGCTCAAGCCGGTCGTGTCGGAGAAGAGCTACGCGCTCCTGGACGAGAACAAGTACACGTTCATCGT
>Ga0075367_10001062_pt1 | contig 11348 bp, 9 predicted proteins | sample EndMethybrTD3032_FD_71399 | JGI IMG/M metagenome (GOLD analysis project Ga0075367, IMG submission 71399) | Populus endosphere microbial communities from Tennessee, USA - Endosphere MetaG P. TD hybrid TD303-2 | ecosystem: Host-associated > Plants > Roots > Endosphere | place: USA: Tennessee...
CTGCGCAACATCATACGGCGAACGAGCCAAAGTCATGGAAGCGGTTCTTGCTTCCGCTGGTTATCGTGGTTGTCTTGGGTGTTGGTGGTTGGTTCGCATGGTCCAATATGTCTGCCGGAACTACGGGTATCGACGGCGGCAAGTACCAAGCAGTGTTCTTTGCGAACGGCCAAGTATATTTTGGCAAGCTGCAGGCGTTTAACGGCGGCTACCTAAAACTGACCGATATCTATTACCTTCAGTCCCAGTCGAGCGGTGACTCCAGTAATCCCCAAGCAACTTCAAAGGACCAGGCTGCCGGCAGTAACGTCCAGCTTATCAAGCTTGGTGATGAGATTCATGGCCCCGAAGACGAAATGATTATCAGCAAGGACCAAGTACTCTTTTACGAAAACCTAAAGGCCGACGGCAAAGTTGCCCAGTCGATCAAAAAATTCAAAGACTCTCACTAGTTAAGTGTTTGGGCGTAGGCTGCCCATGACGTATCTTTTATCTTTTTCTCGGACTTGATGAGTACGAGCAGGTTGCCCTTGGTAAAGATAACCGACTGAGGGCCTTTGGCTGACGTGCCTACGTACACGTCTATGTCGCCGGCCTCTACTTTGTCGGTCGCGTTGAACTTTTTGGCAACTTCGGCCGTTTGGGCTGCGGCGTTATTCTTGAACGATTGTGGTAGTGGTTGTTCGGTAACGCTGATGGCAACCCCATCGATGGCGTCGGCAAAGGCAAATACCGGTTCGCTATTCGGTGGGCTTACGCGCTTCCAGCCGCCAAGCGCACTGATGGATTTTCCCTTTGGCAGTACGGTTTGGTAGGTTGGCTTTTTCGCGTTCGCGTTAGTGTTGCTGTCTACTAGGTTCCGAACGAGCAGTCCAACGATCAGGCACCCGATGACGCCGAGGGCGATGACACCCTTTTTACTAAAGACCGCGCGCCGAATACGAGAAGCGGGAGGGGATTGCGGCGTCGGCTCTTCTGGCGCTTTTGGCTGGCTGAGGGCTACCGGTTGCAGGACGATTCGTGGCCCCACGGAGGTGGTGCCGCCCCGAGAAGGGGCTGTGAGTGGCTGCCGTACCCTTTGTCTATTGGATTTTTTGAATTCCATTGCCTTTAGTATAGCAGTCGCTTGCTAGTTGTTGCTAAAGGTGAAGCCGAGGTTGCTGACATATGCGTTGGCATCGTCTTTAGCAGTCAGGTTGATACGGAAGAGGATGCTGTCGCCAGCGGTAAATCCGCAGGTCGATGGGTCGGCGCCGCCCACGGCGGTTGCTTTTTGCCAACTCGACTGTGCCCCGCTCGATACCGACACGGTACCGCAAGACGAGAGGCCAGAGCCGTCGTCGCGGTATATTTGGTAGCTGACATCTGAGTTGGCGCTGTCGGTGCGGCCCATCAACGAGGTTGATCCGGCGATGAAGTTCTTGAAGTTAGCTGGTAGCTGATAGGTAACGAATATGCTGCGGGTTTGGTCGGTCGTCTCGTTAGAGGTCCATTTGTAGAAGTTATAGGTTTCGTTGGTGCCACAAATGGTTGGTTGTGATGCGCTGCCGTCGTTGATATTGAGCGTATCAGAACAGAGGTCGGAGGTAATAGTGCCAATATCGGTGCCGTTCATGACAGCATTGGTGTACTCGGGGCTGATGGTAACGAAGGTGTCTGGGGCCGCGCCACAAGCTCCCCAGCCTTCGGATTCGTAGCACTGTACTTTGCCAAGTGTCGTGTCGTAGTACATGCTACCGAGGAGCGCATCGTTGTCGGCAGCGGTTGGTGCCGATGCTGCTTTATCTAGCGTGAAGAGAGTCGGGGTGCTGCTGCCGGCGCCGCTGCCGACCTTGACGTTCGGCGTAGCGTTCGAGGCAAGGGTGAACGAGAGAGTATCAATCAAGAACGTGCGGGCGCTTGAGGCGGCGGTAGGTTGCACGAGGTACACGTAGGGGTTCGTGACGGTGGTCGCGCCGGTCGTGATGTCGCAGGTAATTTGCGTCCAGCCAGTCGTAGTGACGGTACGGGTGTTGTAGTTGGTGCAGTCAACGAAAGTGGTGCCACCGTCGGGTGAGTAGCGTACCTTGAAGTCGGTGAACGCATCACCGCTTACCAGCTTTGCGTATACCGAGGCGCGGAAGTGAGAGTTGACGGCAGGGGCTGAGGCGAGCTTGTTGCTAATACCGTTACCGGCGCTCGTGCCAGCGATGACTTGTGCGCTGTCGCTGTTTTCTTGTCCGTCCGACGTGCTGCGTGAAACGGTAGCGCCGCCAACGGCCGGCCAGTTAGTGCTAAATCCGCTGCCGTCGTGAACGATACCGTCCGTCGTCAGTTCGCTTCCGCTCGTCACCTTGTTGTTGACCGAGAAAAGGCTGGTGTCGGTAGAGTTCTTTACCTCGAGCACGCTGCCGTTTACAGGACTGGTGGTGCTGTCGTGTACCGTCAGGCCGCCGGTCGTGCCGTTGACGACGATTTCGTTGCCCGCGGCGCTTTGCGGCGTGTTGTCGTAGGCGTTTTGTAGCGTGTTGGCGCTTGAGCCGCCGGCGAGCGTCCAGTCGCTTCCGTTCCAGATCATAGTTGCCGTAGCGTTCTTTTTCATTGGCAAGTTCTGCTCGGCACCGCCGCCTACATTGGCGCGAAGGGTGAAGTCCTGCGAGCTGCCGGAGGCCATGACGTAAATGATGCGGCCAGCCGTCGTGATGGTCGGGTCGGGGAGGGTGGCGGCTTTGTCGGTCGCGCTAAAGCCAACCATGACGGCAGATGAATTGTCGACGCTTGACTGGGCGACGGTACAGTTGGCTGCTACGGTAGCCCCACCCGTGTAACAGTTGGTGTCGTTCTCGGTTGTCGAGAAGGTTGGCGTGGTCATGACGACGAGGCCGCGTGCTCCAGTGCCTTTTCCGTCGCCGCCGCTTAGTACTACCGAGCCGCCGTTGCCATTACTGACAGTCGCGTTGCCACCCTGGATGGTGACGTCGCCGCCTTTTGCAGCGGTAATATCAATTTTGCTGCCCTGGAGCGAAAGCGCTTGTTCGGTCGGGCCGATGCGCATAGGCCCGCCTGAGGTGATGTCGAGGCCGTTCTCGGTGCTGATACCGTCGGTCTTGGTGTCAGGGCGGAAGATGGGGTCGACCCAGTAGTTAGTGTTCGAGCCGTTCGAGTTACTTGGGAAGGCGCCGCTGTTTACGATGAAACTACCGTTGGAAGTGACAGATTGGCCTGGCGCGTGAAGCGGCGCATTATCGTAGGCGTTGTCGAAGTAGTGCGAGCTTGCGTGGTAAATACCTGTCTGCGAGAGGTACGAAATGATGTAGTACGTATCTGCCGAAATGTATACTGGCGTACTGAAGTTGGCGGTCTTCCAGCCTGCGGTGCTGTCGGCAGGGAAGGTAACGCTTGCGAGCTGAGTACCGCCACTTGCTAGCGAGCAGCTAGCGTTGTTACATGCCCAGAGCTTACCGACGTTCGTGCCGCTTGGGTTGGCGTTTGCTGGCGCGTAAAATTTAACGCCGGTCACGTAGCCGCTGTCATCACTCTTGAAGGTAGTACCAAGGTTGACGGGAACGAGGTCGTTATAGTCTGAACCATCGGCTGGGGTCGCATCCCATAGGTTGACCGTTGGTGTTGCCTGGCTAATGGTGCTCGATGTGAGATCGAGGCTGCCCACTGAAACGCTGGTGTTCTTGGTGTCGACGTTCAACACTGTCTCGCCGGCGGTGTTTTGCACTTGGAGCGTGCCCGTGGTATCGCTGCCGTTGGCTTTCACGACGACATCGCCGCTCGTACCCGTTCCATCGCCAGCTCCTCCTTGGAGGATAAGGTCGCCGCCGCCAAGATTGCTGCCGCTAGCTGCCGCGCCACTAGTAACGGTGAGGTCTTTGCCGGCGCCGCTGGTTGATTGCGCTACGGAAATGGATTGGTCACTCGCCGAACCCATGGTGATGCTGCCGGCGTTGTTGACAGTGAAGGCGTCGTTGCCGCCAGCTTGAAGCTGCACCAAGTTGCCGGTGCCGGTCTTGTTGATGAAGATACTGCTGTTGTTGCTTGCGTCGTTCTGTACTCCCTGGCCTAACTGGGTAAAGTCGCCGGCGGTCTTGCCGCCAAGCTGGCCAGAGTTAATGGAGTAGGGAGTCGCGGTAATGCGGCGCATCGGCAACATTTCGCCGTCATCCGCACAAGGGGCGGAACCGAACGTCGTACAGCTAGCGGACGATCCGGCGACGTTCATGGAGAGCCAAAGGGTGTCTTGGTCCCAGTCGACGCTACTGCCGAATGGGTTGAGCGAGCCAAGGCTTACCGAGAAGAAGCCGTTCTTTACTTCTACGCCGCCAGTGCCGCCATCGGTAATGTAGCTCTCGGTCCATTTGAGCGTACCGCCAGGGTTGCCCGCCGCGGTGCCGGCTCCACCCTGGTAGAGCTTGAACTGAAGGTTGTAGGTTCCGTCGGGAACGACGCCGCCTGTCGATGTAAGGAGGCGCCCCTGGAAATTAACGGTTTTGGTCGTACTTGGTAAGGCATGTGAAACAGTAACAAATAATAGCGTTGTAATAAACGCAGCACATAGCGCAATCAGCCCTGCATATCGCAGTGCATAACGCCGGTTAAATATAGTGGGGAGGTGACACCACGCAGTCATTTGTATTGATTTTTACCCCTATCAGGGTATAAAAAATGTTTGTTTCACTGTGACGCGTGGTGGTTCATCAAAGCTTGGATTTATTCTAGCATAAGCGTAGTAACGCGTACAATACTAATGCTTATAAAAAACAGCGCTTCCGGCCACGGTTAATGCGCATTAATTGGCATGACACTTATGGTATAATGAGCCCAAAGTGAAAAAATCAACAGGTATCGTCAGTTTAATGCTTATCGTGGGGGCAATTGTCACCACTGGTTTGACGGCGCACGCGACAAGCTATGGCGGCGGAAGCGTGCAAGGCTATGGAGCCGACACGGCACTCGACAGCGGGACGATCGTGCTGCTGACAGGCAAAAACTCAGACCGTGTCAAGATCGCCAGCCAGGCCGACCTCCAAAACATGTTCGGCGTGACCGTCGATCGCAATCAGTTGCCGCTTACCGTTACCAACGACAGTATCAAGAATGAGACGTTCGTGGCGGTCTCGGGCACCTACAACGTGCTGGTCAGCATGCAGGGCGGTGCTATTGCCTCGGGAGATTATGTCACTCTCTCGTCTATCAATGGCGTGGCCATGAAGGCAAGTACCAAAGAAAAAACAGTCTTTGGCCGGGCGGCCTCGGCGTTCGACGGCAAAGGCATCACGCTTGGTTCGGCAACCCTCAAGGATACGTCGGGCAAGACGACCAAGACGGTTGCCTTCGGTTCCATTCCAGTGACCATCGACATCCGCAGCAATCCGAACGTCAAAAGCACCAAGGTAAAGGTCCCGTCATTCCTGGAGCGGATCGGACTGGCGGTCGCCGAAAAGCAAGTGAGCCCCATCCGAATCTACCTGAGCCTTGCTATCACGGCTGTCAGTATCATCGCGGCCATCGCCATCATTTACTCGGGAGTGCGGAGCGGCGTCATCTCCATCGGCCGCAACCCAATGTCAAAGAAGTCGATTTTTCGGGCGCTCGTAGAAGTGATCCTAACCAGCATATTGATTTTAATTATTGGCTTATTTGCGGTATATTTACTACTGAAACTATAGGTGGGTGAACAAAAATGGGATTATTTCAGGGGAAACAAAAAACAGATCAAAAGCCGCCGCTCGACGAAAAGAACGACGGCGTCCAAAAGTTTTTCGACGGCTATTTTCATGAGCTGCGCGTTCGCGGGCGCGTGTATTTCGAGGAGTCGATCGACGAGAGCGTTGCCGAGTTCAAGAAGGAGCTCGATGACACTATCGCCGATGCGAATGCCGAGCTGAAAAAGCACATAGTCGAAAAGCTGGACGAGCAGTTCGCCGAGAACCATGAAATCATCAAGGAAGCACAAAGGGCGGCCCTCGTATCCCTGACGACGAGTTCCAAAACGGTTGCCGACCAGCAGCGTGAGCTTGGCGAAAAAGTCCAAAAAGACATTACTGACCAAGAGGCTGCCCTGAACGAGATGTTGCAGCAAAGCCAGGCGCGCATTGCCGAGATAAACCACGCCCAAGAGTCGGCCCTGCAGTCACTGACCGGCAGCGTCCAAGCCGTCGAAGACCTCCACCGGGAAATAAACGATCGGCTGCAAAAGAGCATATCCGACCAAGAGGCGATGATAATGAACGCGTTCGAGGAAAACATGGCCCGGATCGTGGAACACTATTTGCTCGAGGCGCTTGGCGAACAGTACGATCTTAAGGCGCAACTGCCGGCTATACTCCAGCAAATGGAAGCCAACAAGCAGGCAATGATGGATGACATGAAGTTATGAACGGGCAGCTTACCTTGCCGCCCAGCGTCGTTACCAAGCTTGACGTGTCGCATCTTGTCAGCGAGCTTGAGCAAATCGACAACCAACAAACAGCCGACACCGTTCGTGAAAAGGTGGGCGGCCAGGCGCAGGCTGGCGCTCTGCTATCCGAGCAGCTGACCGACTTCCTGCAACAAAACCAGCTGACGATCGGGAATGGGTTGGAGCGAAGCGAGCTTATCAAACGAGTGCGTTCGCTCAAGGAAAACGTTCCGATCATTCATCTTACCTTTGCCGTGGCAGCCGACCGCGAAAGCTTGCGGCAGTTGGTGGAATGGGTGCGTTCGTCGCTCCATCCCCAAGCGGTGATTGACGTTGGCATGCAGCCGGCCCTGATTGCTGGCGTTAGCGTCCGCACGCCTAACCGCGTCCACGACCTCAGCATGCGTTCGGTACTCAAGAAGAACCACGGGCTACTGGTAAAAGAACTGGGGGCACTGCGTGGAAACGACTAAGAAATTCGAGACGCTGGTGAATGCCGGCAATCCGGTCGGAGAGGTCATTGGTATTGATTCGTTCATGGTCAAGATCAAGGGCTTGCAGCCGACCAACGTGCATGCCGTCGTGCGTTTTGACGATGACACACGCGGGTACGTACACGAAGTATTCGAAGACCACGTCGTAGTAATGAAGCTCGACCCTTCGCCGCTACATATCGGAACGGTGTGCGTCATAGAGTCACGTGACATCATGACGCCGGTGGGGAAGAATTTTATTGGCCGTGTCGTCAATGTTTTTGGCGAGCCGCTTGATGGCAAGGGGGTGATAGAACCAGACCAAGAATGGGACGTGTTTCACTCGGCGCCGATGCTTTATGAACGCGAGCTGCTCGATACCCCAGTCGAAACGGGTGTGACTATTCTTGATCTCGAGTACTCGTTGGCGCGCGGCCAGCGCATGGCAATGCTCGGAGACAGCAAGGTGGGCAAGACAGCGCTTGCCGCCCAGGTAGCCATCAACCAAAAGAACACCGACATCACCGTCGTATACGTGCTGATTGCCAAACGACAGCACGACGTGGCAGAACTTGTGAACAACCTGGAAAAAAACGACGCTCTCAAAAAAGCGATCGTCGTGGTAAGCAACTCGTTCGAGTCGTTGATCCTCACCTATCTCGTCCCCTACGTGGGCGCCGCGCATGGCGAGTATTTTTGGCATAAGTGCAACATGGACACCTTGATGATTTACGATGACCTAACGGCGCACGCACAGGCATACCGCGAAATCTCGCTGATTGCCGGCGTGAGTCCAGGTCGCGACTCGTATCCGGGCGACATGTTCTACACGCACTCAAGCCTGCTTGAACGTGGTGGCAAGACGGAGTCGAACCACGCCAGCCAAACCCTTATCCCGATCGTCTATGCGCCAGGCGGAGACATTACCGCGTACCTGCCAACCAACATCATGTCGATCACGGACGGCCAATGGATCTTGGACGGCCAGATTTTCAAGGATACGATGCGCCCGGCAGTCAGCACGGCGCTGTCGGTAACGCGCGTGGGTGGCGTTGGCCAGAACAAACGCCAAAAGGGACTTGCCGACAAGCTCAACCTTACCCTGGCTGGCTACCGTACCGCCGAAGAGTACGCGCACTTTGGTACCGAGCTGAGCCCGCAGGCACAGTCCGACTACGACAAAGGCAAGGTACTGTTCAAGCTGATGAACCAGGCTATCGGTGAGATATATAACTTTGCCGAGCAGCAATTTATCATGAGCATCGTGCTTGAGAGCAAACCCGAAGAGATCATTGACGTCGATGCGCTAAAGGCAAAAGTACGCGGCTACGCGGCCAAGCTTCAGGAAGACAAAGATATGAAGGGGAACTTCGACGAGCTATGCGCGCAACTAAAAGCCGAGGTGATGACCATCGACGAGGTGAAGCGGGCAGCTATCGAAAAAGCCGCCAAGGCCGAGGCTGAAAAACAGCGCCAAACCGAAGAAGCCGAAAAGGCTGCTGATGCCGAGGATGCCGCTCAAAAACCTGCCGAGGAGAAAAAATAAGATGCGTCGCCCGCTTGAAATCAAAGCGCAGGAGGCATCGGTCCGATCGGTCGTGAGCCTTACCTCGGCGCTGGAAAGCCTGAGCAGTATGCAGATTGCCAAGACCAAGAACAAGGTGCTTATTAGTAACCAGTTCTTTGACGAAGTCTGGAACATATACAAGCAGATTCGCGTCGACGTGCTGTTTAATTTCGGCCGTGCGCCCGAAGAAAAGCCGATCGACAAAGAGCTGCTCATTCTCATTACTGCCAAAGGCGGGCTAAGCGGCGATATTGATCAACGGCTGATCCGAAAAGTCATCGAAAGCTACGATGAGTCGAAAAACGACGTGTTGGTGATTGGCCATCACGGCGCGCTCAAGCTCAAGCAGGCGCACATCGATTCTACTTATTATTTCGATCTTCCCGAAAAAGACTACATCAACGTTGACCCGCTGATGGATATCATCAAGAAGTACACCAATAGCCGCATCTTTTACCAAAACTACATTTCGCTGAGCCAGCAAGAAATCAAGGACGTTGATCTAAGCGAAGTTGTTTCGAGCAAAGGCCGGGTCGCCGATTTGTCAACGGTGTCAAAAGAGCTTGTCACTGAAAAAACCTATATCTTCGAACCAAGCTCGTACCAGGTGGCAGCATACCTAGAGAATTCGATTTTGCGCCTGACGATCTCGCAGTTTATTTACGACAGCCGCCTGGCACAAGTGGCAAGCCGCTTCAAGGCAATGTCTGCAGCGAAGGAGCGCTCGGTAGATACCGCGAGCGAACTACATACCGAATACAACCGCGCGAAGCGCAACCAAGTCGATACCAGGCTGAAGGAAAGTTTGGCCGGACTCAAGAAGATACGTGCTGGAGGGGCGGAATAATGAATGAACAAACAGTCTACAAAAAAGGGTCGGTCAGGAGCCTGAAGGGCCTTGTGATCAAGGTTCAGTTCGACGAGGGCATGCCGGATCTTAACGAGATGCTGTACGTCGACAACGAAAAAAAGTCACCGCTTCTTGTTAGCAGCTTGGATCATGGCGACATAGCGGTCTGCCTTAATATTGGTGGCGATTACAGCATCCAAAAAGGTGACGGAGTAGCTCGTAGTGGCCATAGCCTCGAGATACCTGTAGGTGACGCCATGATCGGCCGCGTGTGGGATGCCATGGCCAGGCCTATCGACGGCAAGCCGCAGCTTGACGAGGCAACGCTTGCCGATATGCCAAAGCGCCCGATATTCTCGCCTGCTTTCCAGGAGACAAGCCTCGACAACCGTTCCGACGACGTGCTAGAGACCGGCCTTAAAGTTCTCGACTTCTTCACGCCGTTCGTCAAAGGTCGCAAGATCGGAATCGTTGGTGGTGCCGGCGTAGGCAAGACGGTGCTGACGATGGAAATCATTAATAACGTGGCCGAAGGCTCGGGGGCGATTAGTATGTTCGCCGGTATTGGTGAGCGTATTCGCGAAGGACACGAGCTGTACAAGACATTGGGCGACAACGACTTGCTTAAGACAACGGCCATGTTTTTTGGGCAGATGAACGAAAACCCGGTGCAGCGTAGTTTGATCGGCCTTTCGGCTATTACGCTGGCCGAATATTTTCGCGATGACCAAAAGAAAGACGTGCTGCTTTTTGCCGACAACATGTACCGCTACATTCAGGCGCGCAACGAGGTGTCGACGATCATCGACCAAACGCCGGCCGAAGGTGGTTACCAACCAACGGTATTTTCTGACGTGAAGACCTTCCAAGACCGTCTTGCGAGCAACCAAAACGGTTCGATCACGGCGCTTCAGACTATCTATGTACCTGCCGACGACCTCTCCGACCCGGCGGTGCAGATGATCCAACACGAACTGGACTCGACGATCGTCCTTTCGAGGGCTGTAGCGGCGCAGGGTATTCGCCCGGCGGTCGATATCCTGGCGTCAAAATCGAGCCTGCTTACGCCGGAAGTAGTAGGTGAGCGGCATTACGATCTTGCCACCCGAGCAACGGCGATCTTGCAAAAGTACGAATCCCTTAAAGGAATCATCGCCATTATTGGTGAGTCCGAGCTGTCGGCCGAAGACCGCGACGATTACAACAAAGCGAAGCAGCTCATTGAATTCTTCAAGCAGCGGTTCAATGTTATGGAAAAGGTAACTGGCGTACCAGGCGAACACATGACGCGTGAAAAAACACTCGACGGTGTCGAGGCTATCATTGGCAAGACCGAGCAAAAAGGCCAGCCAGCCAGCGCGGAGCCAAGCGAGACTCCTGCTACCACACCACCCGCTGATCCGGCCGAGCAGCCAGCATCGCCAGCCGAGCCTTCCAAAGAGGAAAAATAATGGCGGAGGACGCAGTACCACCAGAAGCGAGCAAGACCGAACAGACCGTTCAGGCACCAAAAGGCAAGCCGACCATGGCTGTAAAAGTGTACGCGCCGTTCAAGATTTACTTTGAGGGCGAAGCCTATAGCGTTAGTGCCGTGAACGACGTCGGCCCATTCGATATCTTGCCGCGCCATCATAATTTTTTGTGCATGCTAGTTCCCTGTACGCTTAGCATCGAGACGCCTGACGGGCAAAAAAAGGTCAAGATATCACGAGCGCTCATGCATGTGAAGGCTGACCGCGTGGTCGTGTTCGTGGATGTCTAGTTGCTGACGAAGTAGTCGAACGCGAAGGTTTGGTTGGTTGGTGCCGGAGCTGCGGCACAAATACTGAAGCTGCTTGTTGTTCGGGTGACGTAATATTGGGTTTGGCCAGCGCCTGCGCCAACAGGGCTGACGATAACATGAGGCTGTTTGGCGAAGGCTTGGCTGAAGTTGATCTGCGCGAAACAACCAGCAACGGTGCCGCTTCCCGTGCTGATGTTCACCGTGCCTGAGGTATCGGATCCATTGACCGATGCCGAACCGCCACGTCCAAGGACGGCGGTATTGACGGTCCGGCTTGGTGCTGGGCC
>Ga0075367_10001063_pt1 | contig 11339 bp, 8 predicted proteins | sample EndMethybrTD3032_FD_71399 | JGI IMG/M metagenome (GOLD analysis project Ga0075367, IMG submission 71399) | Populus endosphere microbial communities from Tennessee, USA - Endosphere MetaG P. TD hybrid TD303-2 | ecosystem: Host-associated > Plants > Roots > Endosphere | place: USA: Tennessee...
CGCGGCAAGTGCAAAGCCCGGCCGCACATAGCCGCCGACGTAGCGCATGATCGTAGAACTCGCCAGCACATCGGCGGCCTTCCAGCGGTCGATAGCCAGTGAAAGCGCGCGCCGCACACGGGCATCGTCGAAAGGCTTCCTCTTGGTGTTGAAGGTCACCAGCAGCGAATTCAGCCAGGGTCCTTCCTGCACGGAGAGTTTGTTTCCAAGTGCGCTCACCAGGCGATCGCGATCGGGAACGGTCACGCTGCGGAAATCCGCCATGATTTGCCCGCCGTGCAACGCGTTAATGAGGGCGGCACCCTGCATGAAGATCGCGTGGAAGCCGTCGAGGTAGGGGAGATCTGGTTTGAAGTAGCCTTTGAACCGCTCGCCCTTCCAGTGCGACCCGGCAACGTGCTCGACAAACTTGAACGGCCCTGTACCAAGCACATTGCGCGCCGGAAAGGTCGGATTGTCCTTGAGCTTCGCCGCGCTGAAAATGCAGTTGAAGGGATTTGCGAAGGCGTAAAGCAACGTTGTGTTGGGCCGCTTCAACTTGAACACAACTGTCAGTGGATCGGGCGTGTCTATCGTGTCGATGTCGGCGACCAGGCCCTGGCGCACCGACGTCACGCCTTGCGGCGGGTTGCGGATCCGATCGTAGCTTGCCTTCACATCCTCGGCCGAGAATGCTGAGCCATCGTGGAACTTCACGTCACCGCGAAGCCTGAACGCATAGGTTTTGGCGTCATCCGAAACGGTCCAACTCTCGGCAAGGTCGCCGGCCAGCTTGGGATAGTTCTTGAGGTCGATCTTCAACAAATTCGAGTAGTGGGGAGAGAGCAGGTGAATAATTGGAAAGAGCGTCGACTGATGACAGTCGTACGTCGGCAGATCGCCGGAGTTGATGCCGAAGACTAGCACACCCCCGTGCTTGGGCTGCTGGCCCATCGCCGTGCCGTTCATCAGGAGGAGCGCACATATGACAAGGCTGGCCAGCCTGACAACCGGGCGCATTGCATCTGCCTTCACGACGAACCTCCCTTCGGCACGCAGCTTTTGACGACGGGTCACCGCCGCCATCTACCGGGCCGCCAACGGCTTCAGTCCGGCCTTCGCAATAACGCTCGCCGCCTCCGCGGAGGACAGAAAGCGCAGCAGCGCAACCGCTGAATCGAGCCGCTGCGAACTGTTCGGCAGCGCGCCGACGAAAAAAGTCGGGGGCTGAACGTCGGGCGGCACGGTGCCTACGAAGTCGACGCCAGGGACATGAATCAGCTCGGCGACCTGTTGGAAACCGACCTCCGCCTCGCCGCGGGCGACGACTGCAGCCACCGGCTCACCCGAAGGCGGTCCGCGTACCTTGCGCGTCTTGCCGGCAATCTCGTCGGCGACGCCCAGCTTCTTGAAGCCGATGGTCGACAGATACGTGCCGCTCGAACTGTCCGAATAGGCGATGGATTTCGCGGCGAGCAGTGTCTTTCGCATCGCATCGACCGTGCTGATGTCGGGCTTGGGTTGACCGGCTCGGACCACCATGCCGATGAACGACTCGGCGAGCGGTATTCGGCTGCCGGGGCGAGTCATGCCGCGCCGGTCGAGGAGATCGACGCCCGCCCCATCCATGATCACGACGTCGGCTGCCTCGCCGCGCGCGAGACGCGTTGGGATCGCCTCGGGTGAATCGCCAAGCGAGGGTCCGCGAGTCGTGACGAGCTTGTGTCCGGTCGACTTTTCGAACGCGGGACCAAGCTCCGCATACACGTTGAAGAACCCCGCCGAGATCATCACCCTAATGTCTTCGGCCGTCGCTGCGCCCGCCGCAAGAGTGGCAGTCAAAAGGACGAACACACAAAGGAAGGATCGCCGCATGGTCAGGCCTCGTGCAGGCAAAGGACCGCCAGTGTGCGACGGACTCTAGCACGCGGCCCACCGCAGCGGAACGCAGCTCTCAACTTGCGTCCGCTTTGTGCCGACCCCGGACATGTGCCTCCTAGAGCCACAGCACTTTGCGCCGTAGATCGCTGTCGTCGCGGAGGGCCTTGGAGGTGCCGGTCCATGTCACTTGGCCACGCTCCAGGGCGACCGTGCGGTCGGAGAGCGCGAGCGCCAAATCCAGGTGATGGTCGACGATGACGATAGCGACCTCCCGGCGCAACCTGTCGAAGCTTTCGAACAGCTGTTCGATCACGGCGGGCGCCAGACCTTCGAACGGCTCGTCCAGCAGGAGCACCCGCACATTTCCCGACAGCGCGCGTGCCACCGCTACCATCTGCTGTTCGCCGCCCGACAGGTAGTCGGCCGAAGTTCCAAGACGCTGCTCGAGGCGGGGGAAGTACTCGAGGATGCGATCGAGCTCCCAGCGCACGCCGGCGCCGGTTTGGCGCTTCAGTCGGCCGAGCTCCAGATTGTGTGCGACGCTCATGCCGGCAAACAGCGCGCGTCCCTGGGGCACATAGCCGATGCCGAGCCGCGCGATGCGCGCCGACGAGAGGCCCTGGATGTCGGTGCCATCGAGCTTGATGACTCCGTCCCTCGGTGGAGCGATGCCGATCATCGACTTGAGCAGGGTCGATTTGCCGGCGCCATTGCGGCCGAGCAGCGCCACGATCTCGTTCTCGTGCACATCAAGGCTGACATCGTGCAGGATGTGGCTCTTGCCGTAGTAGGTGTTGATCCTGTCGAGGGACAACAGCGTCCTGGTACTGGCTGCGGTATCGCGCGGCTTGGCGGCTACGTGCGCCGCACCGGAGCCAATGTAGACCTCCTGCACTTCCTTGGATGAGCGTGCGGCCTCCACCGTGCCGTCCACCAAGACCTTGCCGTCGTTCATCACGGTCACATGGTCGGCCAGCCTGAACACGCGGTCGATGTCGTGCTCGACCAGCAGCACCGGCAGGTCGGCCGACAGCTTCTTGACAAGGCTGGCGATGCGCTCGCGCTCGGCGGCGGCAAGGCCGGCGAGCGGTTCGTCGAGCAGCAGCAGTTTCGGCTTGATGGCGAGGGCGAGCCCCATGTCGAGCAGGCGCTGGCCGCCATAGGACAAGGCGCCGGCTTCCGCCTGCTCGATGCCCGCCACGCCCAGATAGTTCATGATCCCCACGGTTTCGCGCTCGATCTCGGCAATGGCGCGGGCCGACGCCCAGCCGTTGAAGCGGGCGGGGTGGCTTGCCTGCACCGCCAGGCGGATGTTCTCCTCCACCGACAACGCGGGAAACAGGTTCGTGATTTGGAACGAGCGGCCGATGCCCGCGCGGGTGATGGTCTCAGGCGAGAGGCCCCCGATCTTGCGGCCGGCCAGCACGATATCGCCGGCGTCGGGTGAAAACATGCCGGACACGACGTTGAAAGCGGTCGTCTTACCGGCGCCGTTCGGGCCAATCAGGGCGTGCAAGGTCCGGTCGCGCACGCTGAAGGTCACGCCCTGCACGGCGCGGATGCCGCCGAAATTCTTGACCAGTCCGCTGACTTGCAGGATCGGGCCAGCGACGTGCGCCGCGGGTCGCAGGAATGCCGGCAGCGGTTCGTCGCCGACGCGGCGACCGGCCATCGCAGCCTCTTCGAACACGACCTTGCGGAAGGGGCGCAGCACTCGCTCCGCCACGCCGACCAGGCCGGTTGGCGAGAACACAATGAAGCCGACGAACAGCAGGCCGAAGTAGAGCAGCCAATAGGCGGTGTAGATGGACAGGAACTCGCGGAACAGGATGTAGAACAGGGCACCAAGCGCGGGCCCGAGGAAGCTCCGCATGCCGCCGATTACGACCATTGCCAGCAGCTCACCCGAGAAGGCGACGTCGAGCGGGTCTGCCGAGGCAAAGCGATGGTTCATCACCGAAAGAATGCCCGCGATACCGACCACGCACGCGGAGATCACGAAGCCCAGCAGCTTGTATCGATTTGTCGGGTAACCGATGAAGCGTGCGCGTTGCTCGTTCTCGCGGATCGCCACCAGGACCGTTCCGACGGGCGAGCGCAGGAAGCGCCAGAGCGCGCCCGTGACAAGGAAGCCGACTATGGCGACCACCCAGTAGTACGTCCAGTTGTCATCCAGGTTGATGGCCAGAACGTGCGGCCGCGCCACGTTGCCGAGGCCGTTTTCGCCGCCGGTGAACTCGGTCCAGCGATAGCAAACGGCCCACAGCATGGCAGTCAACGCCAACGTCAGGAGCGAGAAATACACGCCGCGCCGCCGCAAGATCAGCGCGCCCATCAGCACAGCCGTGACAGTGATGAACACAAGAGCGAACAACACGGGCAAGAAAAACGCGCCCGGCCACCAGTGCCGCTGCGACAGCGCAAAGGCATAGGCTGCGAGGCCGAACCATGCACCGTGGCCGAAAGAGACAAGACCCGTCGACCCCACCAGGATGTTGAGCCCGAGGCATGCAAGCGACAGGATCACCACGTCGGTTGCCGTCTTGAGAGTAAGGCCGACGCCGTAGATGGCGAACGGCAGCACGGCCAGCGCGGAAAGGGCGACGGCGAGCGGGAGAAATTCCTTGCGCATCGTTGTTCTCATTCGAACCGCTGGATGCGCTCGCCCAGCAGACCGCGCGGGCGGAACAGGAGGATCAGCGCCATCAGTGCGTAGATGGCCGGCTCCGCGGCCGGCGGGAACACATGCACAACCAGGCCGCGCACCACGCCGACGATGAGGGCGGCGATCACCACGCCCCAAAAAGAGCCAAGTCCGCCGATCACCACGACAACGAAGGCCCCGGTGAGGATCTCCGCGCCCATGGCCGGATGCACGCCGGTGATCGGTGCGAGCAGCACGCCGGCGATACCCGCAAGGCCGACGCCCAGCGTGGCGATTGCCGCCATATAGGGCTCGAGCGAGATGCCGAGCGCGCCAACCATGTCGGGGTTCTGCACGCCGGCCCGCACCACGCGGCCGAATGCAGTGCGATGCAGCAGCAGCCAGGTGGCGGCTACCAGGAGCGTAACGAGAACCAGAATAGCGATGCGGTAGCGGGACAGGATGAAGTCACCGATGAAGAACTGTCCCTTGAGTCCCTCGGGGATGGCGTACGGCAGTGGAGCCGCGCCGAAAATGATGCGTAGCGTCTGTTCGCCCACCATGGCCAGGCCGAACGTCAGCAGTAGCGACAGGATGGGATCGGAGCGGTAGAAGCGGCGGAAGAGCAAGCGCTCGATAACGAGCCCGAGCAGCCCCACCAGCACCGGCGAGGCGACCAGCGAGCCACCGAAGCCAATCCTGGGCGTCAGCACTACGGCCAGGTACGCACCGATGGCGTAGAAGGCGCCGTGCGCGAGATTGACGATGCCGCCAAGCGAGAAGATGAGGGAGAGGCCAAGCGCGATCAGCAAGTAGATCGCACCGACCAGTAGGCCGTTGATGATCTGGCCAACTATGAGCGTAGTCTGCACGGGTCTATGAGGTCCGGATAGGCATTGAGAAGCTGCGGGCGGCATGACGCCGCCCGCTCCCGTAGTCATCCGCGCGAGGTCGCGACGGTTAACTCAATTTGCAGGTGTTTTCCTCGGGCGTGGCAGCGATCACTTCGAGGTTTTCGCTTGGGCCGGGCACGGCGGCTCCGGCCTTGAAGATATCGTAGTCATTCTTGATCTCGGCCACCGGCAGTGCCGTGATCGTATACATCTCCTGCATCATCTGATGATCGGCCTTGCGGAAGTAGCCCTCGCGCGCCTTGCCGATGTCGAACTTGGCACCCGACTCGAAGAATTCGACGATCTTCACGGGATCGATCGACTTCGCCTCGTTCATCGCCCGAGCCATGATCTTGAGCGTCTGGTAGTCGCCCCAGGCCTGGTTCTCGGGCGGCTTGTTGTATTTCTTGCGGAACGTATCGACGAAGGCCTTCGAGCCTGGCGTGTCGAGCAAATGATGCCAGAGCAGGGGCCAAGTGCCGAGAAAATTGCCCTTGCCCGCGCCCCAGGCCACCGCCGTGTCGTAGGCAAAGCCGATCACGGGGAACTTCAGCCCGAGCTCGGTGTATTGCTTCACGAAGTTGGTGATCTGATTGCCAGCAAGATTGGAGACGACCAGATCGGGATTGGTGTCGCGGATCTTCAGCAGGTAGGCCGAGAAGTCCGTGGCATTGGTAGCGACCAGTTCGTCAGCCGCGAACTGGCCGCCGTTGGCTTCCATGAAGCGCTTGGCCACCTTCAGCAAATCGTGGCCGAAGGCATAGTCGGCCGTCAGCGAATACCAGCGCTTGCCCTTGACCATGTTGTCGGCCAGCAATCCACGACCGATGGCCTTCACATACATCGAGTTCTGCGCTTCGACATGGAACATGAACTTCTTGCAGTCGGAGCCGCGCAGCGCATCCGAGTTGCAACCGGTGTTGATGTAAAGGACCTTGGCGCGGTCCACGACCTGGGCGATCGCAAGACCCGAGGCCGAGGAGATTTCGCCGATTATGCAGGCGACCTTGTCGCGCTCGACGAAGCGCTCGGCCTTTTGAGAGGCGGTCTGTGGATTGACCGAGTCCTCCATGACCAGCTCAATCTTGCGGCCCATCACCCCGCCCGCGCCGTTCACTTCCTCGAGCGCGAGCTTGACGCCCATCTGGGCAAATTCGCCGAGAGGCCCGAGAAAGCCGGTCAATGGTGTCAGGTGGCCGAACTTGAGAACATCCTGCGCCTTCAAGATTGCCGGGAAACCCATCAAGCCAGCCGCGGCCAGTCCGGCACCTCCCTGAATGACACGGCGACGCGTCATTTTCTCTGAACGAATCATGCGCTTCCTCCAGTTTCTGAGCTTTGGGCCGCCTAAGCGAGCCATGGATGACCAAGCGTGATTGAGCGCACCTCCTTTGTCCAGCGGGAAGGCAGGCTGGCGCGGAGTGGCTATCCCAGATCGTTGTCAGAATTCGATGAGAAATGGGCCGCTGGCATTCGGGCAAAGCGGTTCAACCGGGGGGCGCGGGATCCGTCACGAAAGACGTGACGCGAGGGCGGAAACATTGCCGGAGCGGATTGCCATGCGCGAGGAGTCGAATCCCCCCAAACGGTTGCAGGCTTCGAGCCGCCGGTGGAGAGGGTCGTTGGTTCGAACCCATCCGGGCTCGCCTATGGTTTCATGAATGGCCGTCCGGAGGCGGGCTGCGGTTGCGCCTCCAGACGGCGTGTCGTGGGGTCGTCCCGCAGGCTCAGTCATCGTCCTCGTCGCCGGCGAGCATGCCGACGATGCCCGTCACGTCGCCATCATCGTCGTCGCCGTGGTCGAGGACGCGGCAATAGCTTTCGCTGCCGTCCGTCTGGCAGAGCTCGGTCGTTTCGGCGATGCCCAGGGATGAAGCCTGTACGCTGATGGATGCCAGTCCAAGCGTGATCATTACGGCCGACATGGCCACCATCGATTTCAGAGTCATGACGCGCTCCTGCTGCTGGTTGCGGATGCCCCGGCAACGGATGTCGCTCAGGGCGCAACATCCATAGCCGGCGCGACCAGCAGCGCGCTGTGCCCGCGGGAACAGAGGGAGCGCGTGTCCGTCTTCTAATGGCCGGCGAGGCGGCGCCGGAGGCGGAGCGCGAACCCCGCCATCAACACGCCGGCAGCAATGGCATAGGCGCCGATCGCCCAGACCAGAGCCAGCGCGCCGGCTCCAGGCGCGAGCAGGATTGCCAGGCCGAACAGCACTGAGATGGCGCCGGACAGGATCAGCAGCCACTCGTCCTCGATCTCCTTGCGCAGGCGGATGGCGCCGACGATCTCGAAGATGCCGATCATCAACGCCCAAGCGCCGATCAGCGTCACGAGCGTGAACGCGCTGAGGCCGGGCCATGCGAACGTCAGCACGCCGACGGCGACGCCGAGGATGCCGACGAACAGGAGCCATCCCGTCGAAGTGGACTTGTCGTTGCTGCCCGTCACCGCCGCGGTGAGGCAAAGCGCGCCGTCCAGGAACGCGTAGGCGCCGTAGAGGAGGGTGAGGGCTAGCACCGTAATGCCCGGCCAGATGAAGGCGAGCACGCCGAAGATGACGCTGACGATGCCTCGCACCAACAGCAGCCACCAGTTGCGGGTCAGCACGCTGAGATCGTGTCCCAGGAAGGCGGGGAACGGCATGCTCTGCTCTGGATGTGTTCTGTCTGGCTGCATGGCTTGCCTCCGATGCGGGTGGCCAGGGCGTATCCCGGCCACGAACGGTCCGTCGCACCGAGGAGACAGCATCCGAGTTAGGCGGCCTATCGGTAATACCCCTGATAGGGGAGGGAGAAGTACCTGAGGCTGCGACGTGCCGGGCACCTGTCAGGCGCAGAGGCCGGACATTGGTCGGATATCGCCCGATTGGGGGAAGACCGCGTCGCCCAGCACGGCAGGGGTGAGCTGGAACTGGTCGGCAAGCAGGCCTTTCAGGACCGCGCGCAGATCGGTGGTGGGCTTGAGATCGCGCCGCTCGAACAGCTGCTCGTCCTTCAGGCCAGGCCAGTCGGCAATGACCCGCCCGCCCTTGATGGCGCCGCCGGCGAGAAACGCCACGGTCGCCGTGCCGTGGTCCGTGCCGACCGTGCCGTTGATGCGCGCGGTGCGGCCGAATTCGGTGATGGCCACCACGGACGTATCCTGCCAGCGGTCGCCGAGGCCTTTTTCGAGGGCCTCGAATGCGCCGTCGAGTCCGCCGAGCAACTGGGCGAGGCGCCCGGTCGCGCCGCCTTCGTTGGCGTGCGTGTCCCAGCCATCGAACGAGAGGGCGGCGATGCGGGGACCATCATCGGCCGCCATCAGCTTGGCCGCGCCTTCCGCCGTGAGGCGCATGCCGGCCAGAGCATCGCGCGCCGCGGCCGGCTTGGCGCCACCCATGCCTTCGCGGGTTGCGATGCGCTCGGTCTCCAGGCCCTGGGCGAGCGCCGTCTTCAGGATGGGATCGCGATGCGCGTAGAGGTCCATGACGCGGCTCGCCAGATCATCGGAGGCAGCGTTGGCGATCTGCGGCGCCCAGCCGAGCACGGGCACCTGGCCGCGCATGATCAGCGCAGTGGATGGTCCGACGGCGAGACCGCCGCGAGCAGTGACGTGGCCTGCGACAGGCAGAGCGGCGATGGCGCGGTTGAGCCAGCCGGATTGAACGTGACCGGGTGCCGGATAGCCGCTTTCCAGGACGTCCTGGCCGTCGAAGTGGGAGCGCTCGCGATAGCCGGTCGCGGTGGCGTGCGCGATGGCGGCGCGGCCCTCCTTGAAGAGACGGCCGAACACCGGCATCGCCGGGTGCAAGGCAAAGAAGCTGTCGAGCGGGATGGCTGGATGATCGCCGGTGAGAGAGAGGGCGATCTGGCCATGCAACTTCTCATAGTTCGGATCGCCTACGGGAGCGACGGCCGCGAGGCCATCGAGCGCACCGCGCAGGACGATCACCACCAGACGCGGGTCGCGCGTGCCGGCGGCGCTCGGCAGTCGCGGCAGCTGCGCCCAGGCGAACATGGCGCCTCCCGCCACCAGGAACCGGCGGCGGGAGGGAGAGGGCGACTGGCAGCAATCCCACACGGCTACCTCCATTGAAACTCGGGCGACATGAGCAGCAGCGCCAATCCCTGTTGGCGCGACTCGGCGCGGGTCACGGCCTGGCGCGTCTCGCGCGAAGCGACCTCGCCGAGCGTGGCATCCAGCAACTCGCCGGGGTGGATGGACTCCTTTAGCCGTGCGGCGATGGCGGCGGAGATGTCGAGACGCGATTTCATGCCCTTCGGCGTCGCCCAGGCGGCGACCGTGTCCGGCCAGCCGTTCGGTCCCGGCGGTTGCCACAGCGGCATGCCCAGGACGTTGAGCGGGCCGAGGATGAGGCCGGGGTCCTCGGGCACGCGACTCACGGCGCGCACGGCGGCCATCAGGAACTCCTGCGGCGAGCGGATTTTCGAGCGTTCGCTGCTCCAGGCCTCGTCCGAGTCGAGCAGGGTCAGAGCGACAGCCTTCAGATCACCGACGGATTTCCCGAACGTGCGTGCAAGCCGATCGACGAGCTCTTGGGGCGGTTCGTCGGCGACGAAATGCTGGGCGAGCTTGCGCGCGACGTGCCGGGCCGTGGCCGGATGCCGGGCCAGATCGGCCAGCGCGGCCTCGCCCTGCTCGACGCCGCCAGCCTGGTAGAGCTTGCCGAGCAGGCGATGGTCGCCGGGCTCGTGACCGTTGGGAAAGAAGGCGAACTGGCCGGGCTCGCCGATGCGACCTTCGCGGCCGGCGAAGGTCCAGCCGGTGAGGATGCGGGCCAGCGACGTCACGTCGGCCTGCGTGTAGCCACTGCCGACGCCCAGCGTGTGCAACTCGAGGATCTCGCGCGCCAGGTTTTCGTTGAGGCCGCTCTTGCGCCGTTGTCCGGCAACGGAGCCAGGACCGAATGACTGGGCGTTGTCGAGATAGACCAGCATGGCCGGATGGCTGGTGACGGCACGCAGCATGTCGGCGAAGCGGCCGAGCACGTGCGGCCGGATGGCTTCGCGCTCGAAGCATCCGGCGGTGGCGCGAACGGGGCCGCCCTTGGCAGCGGAAATGCAGAAGTGGTTCGACCAGAACTGCACGAGGCGCTCGACGAAGCCGGCCTCGGCGGCGGCGATGGTTTGAAACCGCGCGAGCGCGTCGGCGCGGAAGAGCTGTTGCGGGACCGGCGGTTCCGCCTTCATCGCCTTGGCGTCCGGCGTTTTCTGCGCATCCGTCGCGGACATCGCCTCGCCGGAGGGTGCCGGCCTGGCGGGTTCGGTTGCCTCGTTGGCTTTCTTTTCCTGGCGCGCGAGCTGAATGCGTTCCTGCTCGGCATACAAGGTCTGCAACGCAGTCTTCGTCGTCGGCAGGGTGGGCCGCTGCAGGAGCGCGATATCTGGTGTCGCGAGTTCGGCCTTGAAGAAGGCTCGCGGATCGGAGGCGGCACGCGCGAGGTCATCGGAGGAGCCGCGGGCGCCGTAGCCGAACCGGCTCAACGCCAGAAAGCCCGAGGCACGCTTGGAGTCGACGGCCATGTGCAAGGTTTCCGGATCGCCGCCCGCGCTGCGCGGGTCGGGGCGTCAGACAGAATGCTCATCCGGTAACGTGGCGGAATTGGGTGACCCGTCTGTCCGGCGCCGGGCGAAGGCGTGACCGTTCAGCGAACGTGGTCGTATTTGTGCAACTCGACGCAGATGGCATCGGCGAGCTGCTTCTCGTTCTCGGTTTCCTGCAGCGTGCCGGCGCCGTGATCGATATGGCGCTGGCCGCAGCGCGCGGCCTGCTCAGCCTTAGCTCGGTCGATGACCGACAGATCGGCCCTGAACGTTTGGGGCTTGATAGGCTCAGGCTTGATCGTCTCGGTTCGCAACGGAGGCTCGGGCCGCGTCGGTGCCGACAGGGAGACCGCCGGCTTGGCCATATCGTCTTTCAGCGAGGCCACGGATTGGCG
>Ga0075367_10001064_pt1 | contig 11337 bp, 9 predicted proteins | sample EndMethybrTD3032_FD_71399 | JGI IMG/M metagenome (GOLD analysis project Ga0075367, IMG submission 71399) | Populus endosphere microbial communities from Tennessee, USA - Endosphere MetaG P. TD hybrid TD303-2 | ecosystem: Host-associated > Plants > Roots > Endosphere | place: USA: Tennessee...
GTGGTGATGCCGGGTAGCAACAGTGCCACGAGGTAGGGGAGTTGGAAGACCGCCGGTGCCGTCATGACGGTGGCCCAGGTGAGGGCTGTCGCGCCGGCCAGGGCCCTGGGGCGCCACGTCGTGTCACGTACCAGGAGGGCCAGTACGGCGGCTACGACCACGGGGGCCAGGAAGAGCTGGGTCGGGTACGGCGGCCATGGCGTGTGCACGGTCACCGCGGCACGCGCGTCCGCGGGGACGCCGGACCAGGCGTGCTGCGCCCAGCCCAGTGGGCCCAGCAGGGCTACGGAGAGCAGCGGCAGCGCGCAGACGACGGCGACCGCCTGCACGGTGCCGGAGGCCAGGACGAATCCGTGCCGGAGATCGTCGGGCAGCCGCTGATCCCGCACAACGGCCAACAGCACGACACCGCAGGCCAGATACGCGGGCACCGTCCAACCGTCGGGCAGCGTGGCGCGGAGGACGCCGCCGGCTGCCACGGCCAGGACAAGGGCGCCGGCGAAGGCGTGAGCCACTGCCGGTCCCTGCCCATCGGGGACGGGGCTGCCGGAAGCGCCGGTTTCACTCCCGTGCTCGGCGTCGCCGCGCGCCTTGGTCGACCGCCGAGCCGCGACCAGAGCCAGTCCCGCCGCGAGGATGAGGAGCGCCGCCGCACGGGCGGCGGCGCTCGGGCCGGCTGCGTTCCAGGAGAGCCAGCCGGCCGTCAGTGCGCCCAAGCCGCCCATGCCGTACGCGCCGAGGGCGGCGATGACACGTACGGACCTGGCGGGCACCCGGATCGCCGGGATGAGTTGGAGCGCCACAACTGTGTCGAACCCGGCCGTCGTCAGAAGCGCGGCCGTGATGCCGTAGGGACCGGACGAGGCCGCCAACGCCCAGAGGAACAACGGGAGTTGTGCGGCGAACAAGGCGGCCGGGAGAGGCAGGCGGAGCGTGGATGTGTGCGGCAGCAGGCCGTATCCGGCCCAGAGGCCCGCCAGGGCCGCCGTCACCGTCGCCGCGTACGCCGTGCCGTCCGCCCCCGCGAACGCGGCCTCGTGCAGCGCGTATGCGTCGAGTGCCGTCAGCGCGAGTCCCAGCCCGGCCATCGACTCGGCCGTCGAGCGCAGCCCACGCCGCAGCAGTGCCACCGGCGTCGCGAGGACGGCCAGCGTGACCGCGCCCAGCACCGCGCTGCGTCCGACGATGCCCAGGTGCCCCCAGCTGACCAGCGTGAACACCATCGCCGCGATGGTCAGCAGCACACCGCCGAGGAGCAGCAGTGCGTTCTGCACGCGGGGTGCGTCCGTCTCGCGGCGGGGTGGCGTGATGGTGGCCGCCATCGGCCGGGCGGGTGCCTGCGGCACGGCCTGCAGGGCCGCGACCAGCCAGGCGCGACGGTTGAGCAACTGGAGCCGGCGGGCCTCCAGTCGAACCAGCTCGGCGTCGAGGAGCCGCAACTCCTCGGCTGGGGACGGAACATGCGTCATGGATCGGAGTGTGGCCCGCGTCACGTCGTGCGGCATGAGTGCGGATACTCAGAACCTACTCAGATCCGCGAAGAACGCCCTGCGTACGGGCAGACTTCCCCCATGGACTGGACGCACTACCGCTTCCGCAGTCGCTGGACCCTGCCCGCTCCGCCCGCCACCGTGTACGAGGCGCTGGAGCGGGCCGAGGACTACCCCCGTTGGTGGCCCCAGGTGCGCGAGGTGATCCGGCTCGACGACACCAGCGGCGTCGTCCGGGTCCGGTCCGTGCTGCCGTACGACCTGCGGTTCACCGCCCGTGAGACGCGCCGCGCCCCCGCGGCCGGGGTTCTGGAGATCGCCATGACCGGTGACCTCGAGGGCTGGGCGCGCTGGACGATCACGGCGGACGGCGGCGGCACCCTCGCCCGCTACGACCAGGTCGTCGAGGTGCACAAGCAGCTGCTCAGGCGGTTCGCGGCGCTGGGGCGGCCGGTGTTCCGGGCCAACCACCGGCTGATGATGCGCGCGGGGCGGCGCGGGCTGGTCGGGTACCTGGAAGCGGTTTGAAGGAAACCCGTGAAGGCCTGTATGGTTCAGTGCGTTCCCGGGCGATTAGCTCAGTGGGAGAGCGCTTCGTTCACACCGAAGAGGTCACTGGTTCGAACCCAGTATCGCCCACCGGGAAAGAGCCGGTCCGCACCACGCGGACCGGCTTTTTTTGTCAAGGGGGCGACTTCTTGGGGATGGCGGATGGACCGCTCCGACGTGGAGATCCATGTCGTGGCGCCCTACGGCCTCACCGGCACCCGCTGTGTGCAGGGCACCGCCGGCTCCGAGGACGGGTGCACGGTCCTGCGGTCAGGCGCGACCATGCAGAGCCCGGGGCGGGTCGCCCTCTTCGCGATCGCCCTCACTCTGGTCGCCGCCGTCGTGGCGCTGCGGCCGCTGCGTCTCGTCGTCCGTGACCGGTTCGTCGAGGAGGGGGCGACGGAACGCACGGCAGGACCCGGCGCGTGGACCTGGACCGGGTGGTCCGATCGCTCGCCCCGTCGTCCGTGCCCCCGGAGGACCTGACGCCGGCCCAGGGCGGCATCCTGGACTTACGCCGCCGCGGGCAGATCCGGTCGCAGCGGCCACTCCGGGTTCACGATCTCGGGCGTGCCGCTCTTCGTGAACCACGCCTGCAGACCGCGCGCCTGAGCCGCGTGCCAACTGGTCTGCAGGGCGTGCAGCTCGGCCGGGGAGAGGCGCTCCAGCCGCGTGGCGAAACGGCGCCCGAGCGCCCGTACGACATCCAGCGCGGCCAGTGCGTCCGCGCCCGCGTCGTGGGCGCCGTCCAGCGTGACGCCGTAGTGCGCGCACAGGTCGGTCAGGGTGCGCCGGCCCTTGCGGTAGCGGTCCAGGTGTTTGTCCAGGACCCGGGGGTCGAGGACGCGCAGTGCCGAGCCCTCGAACCAGCGGTCCAGGGAGGAGGCGCGATGGCGGCGCAACTCCCGGTCCAGCAGCGTCAGATCGAACGGCGCGTTCATCACCACCAACGGGCGGTTCATCCTGGCCTGTTCGGCCAGTTCCTCGGCTATCTCGAACATCACCGGGGCCGGCCAGCGGCCGTTGCGCTGCAGGTGTTCGTCCGTCAGCCCGTGCACCGCCGTCGCCGCCTCCGGCACCGGCACACCCGGGTTGACCAGCCAACGGCTCATCCGGGGCCGGGTGCCCGGCGCGTCCTGGACGACGACGGCGGCCGACACGATCCGGTCGGTCTCGACGTCGACACCCGTGGTCTCCGTGTCGAAGGCGGCCAGGGGCCCCTCGTACCAGGTCGTCATGCCTATACAACTCCTCGTTCACCCACGGCAGCTGACGTCCCGTCTTCTGCCTGTTTGGTGATACCCGGGCTGTTTGCGCCGTACGCCGGAAGGACACAACAGGAGTACGGGTCTTTGCAGTTCAGCGGCCCGCAGCGGGGAAACACTTGGCTTGGAAGGCTGTTTGGTCATGGCGATAGCGCAGCCCGAGCGGGGCGGGCTGCTGCCCGAACGTACGGGCCCCCTTCGCGGCACACTCGCCACCACCGCCTGCATGGAGACACTGCAGGTGGGCTATCTGCACGCCGTCGCCGCGGCGGCCGGCTGCTCGCTGTCGCAGCCGTTTCCGGACAACGGCATCGACTGGCACGTCAGTCACGGTTCGCCCGGGCACACCGTCGACGACGAGGTCACCATCAAGGTGCAGCTGAAGTGCACGTACCAGGTCGCGCCGAACCCACCGGGCCGGTTCTTCTCCTTCACGCTCGACAACGACCATCTGCGCAAGCTCGCGCGCACCCCGGTCTCGGTGCACAAGATCCTGGTCGTGATGCTCGTCCCCAGATCCCAGGACGACTGGCTGCGCGCCAGCCACGACCGCCTCGACCTGCGCCACTGCTGCTACTGGGTCAACCTCGCCGGACAGCCGATCACCGGCCGGACCCGGACCACCGTGCGGATACCGACCTCACGCATCTTCGACGACCGAGCGCTCTGCGAGATCATGACGCGGGTCGGGACGGGAGGCAGACCATGACGCACCGCCCGCTGGAGGAGCCACTGCGGCCGGTGAGGCCGCACCCCGACGACATCGCGGCTGCGGCCTGGCACCGGCCCCCCGAGCCCGACCAGGTCGACCCCGCCGTCCTCAGCGCCCTGCTGCACCGGCACGGCTGGCAGCGCCGCGGAGGAGCGGCGGGACGCTACGGCCGCTGGACCCCGCCCGGCCCCGGAGGCGCCGGCACGAGCCTGCTCGTCCCCGAGAGCCGGGCCTTTCCCGACAGCGACGACCTGCTCGGTGAGGCGATCGTCGCGCTGACCCGCAGCGGCACGCCCTCCGCCCGCGAGGTGCTGGTCGGCCTCGCCGTGCCCAGCGACGAGATCCGCTGGTGGCGGGACGCACCGATCGGGCCCGCCGACTCCGCGCCCTGGACGGTCGAGGAGCAACTGCGCTCCGCCGCCCGGCAGATGCTGCTCGCCGGCGCGCTGGCCACACGCGCGCGTGCCGGCTATTACGGTGCCCGGCACCGCCGTGCCGCCGCCGCGCTGCTGGAGAGCGTCCTCGTCGGCCCCACGGCCGGCGACGGCCGACTCACCGCCTTCGTGCCCGTCGGCACCGTCCGTCCGCTCGCCGTACGCCTCCACCAGGCCCTGTACGCCGCCCGCGAGGCCATCGACTACCAGCGGGCCACCGGCGGCATGGACGCCTTCGACGGGGCCGTCGAGGCAGGCGTCAGCCGCGAGCTCACCGAATCGCTGATCGCGCTCGTGCGGGGTACGGAGGGGGCGCGGATCGGCGTGGAGTGGGCGCCCGCCGCCGGCGTCCCCGAGGACTGCGTGGCGGGTGTCGAACCGGTCGAGTTCTCGCCGGGCGACCTGCCCGTGCTGCGCGAGGCGGGCGCCCGGTTCCTGCGCGACGAGCCGTCGGTGGCCGTGCGGATCACCGGCACGGTGGTGCGGATGCGCAGGTCGGGGCCGCGCGGCGAGGGCAGCGTACGGCTGCGGGTGATCGCCGGGGCCGAGATACCGCACGTCCGGATCACCCTCGACGAGGAGGACTATCGGATCGCCGGCCATGCCCACCTCGTGGGAGTGCCGGTGCGGGTGCACGGGCGGCTGGAGAGCCGGGGCGGCTTCAGGCGGCTGACCGGCGCGGGCGGGGTCGTACCGATGCAGGTGGACGAGGCGGAGCGGGACCGGCTGATGAAGTCCCTCCACGAGAACCTCGATTTCTTCGAGGAGGCGTGCAGCGGGGAGGACTGCGACTGACCGGAGACCACGGGGGACTGTCCGTGACCGTTTCGCGGTCGGTGGGTCGGGGTCGGTACGATCCCCTATTGCGCGCGCTCCTGGTATGGCGCCGCACCCACCTTCAGTCAGGAGAGACCGGTGTCAGACGTCCGTGTGATCATCCAACGCGATTCCGAGCGGGAAGAACGTGTGGTGACGACGGGCACTACGGCCGCCGAGCTCTTCGCCGGCGAGCGCTCGATCATCGCCGCCCGGGTGGCCGGTGAACTCAAGGACCTCGCGTACGTCCTCTCCGAGGGCGACGCGGTCGAAGGTGTCGAGATCTCCTCCGAGGACGGCCTGAACATCCTGCGCCACTCCACCGCCCACGTCATGGCGCAGGCCGTGCAGGAGATCTTTCCCGAGGCCAAGCTGGGCATCGGCCCGCCGGTCAAGGACGGCTTCTACTACGACTTCGACGTCGAGAAGCCGTTCACTCCCGAGGATCTCAAGGCCATCGAGAAGAAGATGCAGGAGATCCAGAGGCGCGGGCAGCGCTTCAGCCGCCGTGTGGTGACCGACGAGGCGGCCCGTGAGGAGCTGTCCGACGAGCCGTACAAGCTGGAACTGATCGGTCTCAAGGGCTCGGCCTCCTCCGACGACGGCGCGGACGTCGAGGTCGGCGCGGGTGAGCTGACGATCTACGACAACCTGGACGCGAAGACCGGCGAGCTGTGCTGGAAGGACCTCTGCCGCGGCCCCCACCTGCCCTCCACCCGTCTGATCCCGGCGTTCAAGCTGATGCGCAACGCGGCCGCCTACTGGCGCGGCAGCGAGAAGAACCCCATGCTCCAGCGCATCTACGGCACCGCCTGGCCGTCCAAGGACGAGCTGAAGGGGTACCTGGACTTCCTGGCGGAGGCCGAGAAGCGCGACCACCGCAAGCTCGGCAGCGAGCTCGACCTGTTCTCCATCCCGGAGCAGATCGGCTCCGGCCTGGCCGTCTTCCACCCCAAGGGCGGCGTCGTCCGCCGCGTGATGGAGGACTACTCGCGCCGCCGGCACGAGGAGGAGGGCTACGAGTTCGTCTACACCCCGCACGCGACGAAGGGGAAGCTCTTCGAGACGTCCGGGCACCTGGACTGGTACGCCGACGGCATGTACCCGCCCATGCAGCTCGACGAGGGCGTGGACTACTACCTCAAGCCCATGAACTGCCCGATGCACAACCTGATCTTCGACGCGCGCGGCCGCTCCTACCGCGAACTGCCGCTCCGCCTCTTCGAGTTCGGGACCGTGTACCGGTACGAGAAGTCGGGCGTCGTGCACGGCCTCACCCGTGCCCGTGGCTTCACGCAGGACGACGCGCACATCTACTGCACCCGTGAGCAGATGTCGGAGGAGCTCGACAAGACGCTCACCTTCGTCCTCGGCCTGCTGCGCGACTACGGCCTGACCGACTTCTACCTGGAGCTCTCCACCAAGGACCCGGAGAAGTTCGTCGGCTCCGACGAGGTCTGGGAGGAGGCGACCGAAACCCTCCGCCAGGTCGCCGAGAAGCAGGGCCTGCCCCTGGTTCCCGACCCGGGCGGCGCCGCCTTCTACGGCCCGAAGATCTCCGTCCAGACCAAGGACGCCATCGGCCGCACCTGGCAGATGTCGACGATCCAGCTCGACTTCAACCTGCCGGAGCGCTTCGACCTGGAGTACACCGGGCCCGACGGCTCCAAGCAGCGCCCGGTCATGATCCACCGCGCCCTGTTCGGCTCGATCGAGCGCTTCTTCGCCGTCCTCCTGGAGCACTACGCGGGCGCCTTCCCGGCGTGGCTGGCTCCGGTGCAGGCGGTCGGCATCCCGATCGGGGACGCGCACATCGAGTACCTGGAGAAGTTCGCGGCCGCCGCGAAGAAGAAGGGGCTGCGGGTCGAGGTGGACTCCTCCTCCGACCGTATGCAGAAGAAGATCCGCAACGCCCAGAAGCAGAAGGTGCCCTTCATGGTCATCGCGGGCGACGAGGACATGTCCAACAACTCGGTGTCCTTCCGCTACCGCGACGGCTCGCAGGAGAACGGCATCCCGTTCGACGAGGCCATCGCGAAGATCGTGAAGGTCGTGGAGGAGCGGGCGCAGGTCTGATCCGCCGTCCGTCCGAGGCCCCCGGGAAGTCAGCTTCCCGAGGGCCTCGCGTCGTCCTCCCGTGCGAACACCTGCAGCAGCCACGACGCGAACGTGCCGGTCACCGCGCCGAGCAGCGCGAGCCCGATGACCATCATCCCTACGGCGATCAGCCGTCCCGTCGGCGTCACCGGGGTGACATCGCCGTAGCCGACGGTCGTGAGGGTCGCACAGGCCCACCAGACGGCGTCCCCGAACGTCCGCATCGTCGTGCCCGGTGCCCCGCGTTCCTGCTGGTAGACGGCGAGCGACCCGGCGAAACCGAGCAGTACCGTCGCCAGCCCGGAGTACGCCATCACGCGCGCGTGCAGGGCGAGACGCGGTCTGCCGTGCCGCCGCTGCACGGCCTCGTACACCTTGACGATCCGCAGGGGGCGCAGCAGCGGCAGGATCAGCACCACGGTGTCCAGGAAGTGCGTCCGCACGAAGCGCGGCCACCGCTGCCCGCTCAACCTCCGAAGCACCACGTAGTCGACGGCGAACAGCGCCCAGGCGGCCAGCAGCACCGCGAGGCACAGGTCCTGCCAGAAGTCGGGCAGGTGGGGGGCCAGGACGCGGATCGCGTATGCGGCGAGGTAGACCAGCGACGCCATGGCGAGCGGAATCTCCGTGCGGTCCTCCCAGTGGGCCTTGCGGCTGTCATCGTCCACCGCCCCAGCTTGGCCCGGCGGGCTCTCCCGCGAACCCCGGCGACACGCCGCGAACGGGCGACGCCATATGCTGCATTGCATGACGAGTGAGCCGGAGCAGCAGTGGGGAGTGGGGACCCAGGACGCGTTCCAGCGCCTGTGGACGCCTCACCGGATGGCCTACATCCAGGGCGAGAACAAGCCGACCGGCCCCGGTGCCGACGACGGCTGCCCCTTCTGCTCGATCCCGGCCAAGTCCGACGAGGACGGCCTGATCGTCCGCCGCGGCGAACAGGTCTACGCCGTCCTCAACCTCTACCCCTACAACGGCGGCCATCTCATGGTCGTCCCCTACCGCCACGTCGCCGACTACACGGACCTCACGGACGCCGAGACGGTGGAGCTCGCCGCCCTGACCAAGCAGGCCATGACGGCCCTGCGCACCGCCTCGGGCGCCCACGGCTTCAACATCGGCATGAACCAGGGCACGGTGGCCGGCGCCGGCATCGCGGCCCACCTCCACCAGCACATCGTCCCCCGCTGGGGAGGCGACACGAACTTCATGCCGGTGGTCGGCCACACGCGGGTACTGCCGCAGCTGCTGGCGGACACGAGAAAGATGCTGGCGGAGGCGTGGCCGACGGCGTGACGGTTGCCGACTTCAGCCCGTCCGGCGTCTGAGGACCGGGACGCTCACGCGTCGTAGACGTCATCCTTCTTCGGCATCGGATCCTGAACATTCCCACTGAGGAACGTCGACCGGTTGTCGAACTTCTCGGTGTTGACGTTGTGCCCCTTCAGGAACTCGATGGTCGCCTCGTGCACCACCCGCAGCACGGGCGTCGCGCTGCGCAGCACGTCGTCGGTCATGAACCGGTGCCGCCACGGCTGGTCGGCCCACGCGTGCCGCAGCCCGAACGGCTCGGGAAGCGCCAGCGAGCCGCCCAGCCAGTTCAGCAGTGGCGGGTACCAGGTGAGCGGCGCGCGGGCCGTGAGGCGGACCACCTCGTCGCTGTCGACGAGCGGGAGCTTCACCTTGCGGGTCTCCCAGAACTTGACCTGCTTGGCGACCTCCTTCTCCTTGGCCGCCGGCTTGCTGGAGAACAGGGAGTGCACCGGTCCCAGGGCGTGGCCGGTGAGCTCGATGCGCAGCGTCTTGTGCAGCACGGTCACCGTGACCATCATCGTGATGACCAACTGGCCGTCCCAGAGCGTCCACTGGACGCCGAGGTAGTGCCGATCTCCCGAGTCGTACTGCTTGGTGTTGCAGATCTTCTTGATCTCCTCCAGGTTGATCTGGTGCGCGGTGGTGCCGCCGGGGCGGGATATCTCCTTGGCGCCCGCACCGATGTGGGAGACGATCCAGTGCGAGACCTTCGGCTTGGGGAAGCCCCCGGTGGTCAGTGGGCCCGTGTGCAGCTTCGTCAGGTTCCGCTCGATCGCGCTGACGACGTCGAAGCTCTGGAACCTGTCGACTTCCGGGTCCGGCACCACGTGCTTGGTCATGGCCACACTGAGCGGGTTGCTCGACTCCTGCTGCACGGCGTTCGGGACCAGGTCCTCGGCGAGATACCAGTGGCCCCAGCGGGTGCCCATGCCGAGGACGCCCTTGGGGCCGGCGTAGAAGACCGAGTTGGACCGCTGCTCGTTGCTCAGTTCGGCGAAGGCCTGGCGCAGCCGGTCGGCACGGGTGTCACCGGGGCTGGTGGGCACCGACTCGGGGACCTGGGCGCCCACGCTGTTCCCGCCGAGCAGGCCGTCCCAGCGGGCGCGCAGATCCGTGGCCGCGCGCTCGCAGATCTGCTTGGCCAGCACCCAGCCGACGACGGGGGCGACGATCGTCAGCCGTGCGTACCAGGCCCAGAACCCCGTGAACGGCATCCGGATCAGGAAGATCACGGCCAGCGCGCCCACAGCGACGAGCAGCACGGTAGCCATGCCGGAGGCCCGCTTGTCGTCGCGCCGGGCGATGGTGGTCCGTATCTGGAAGACCAGCAGCCAGATCAGCGTCCCGGGCAGGAACAGCACACCGCACAGCAGCATCACGGCGGTGAGCTTCTTGTCCCGCTGCCGGCGCAGGTTGTTCGCGGCCATGCAGTGCTCGACGACCGTCTGCGGTTCGATGCCGAAGGACTGGACGACCGGCTTCCGGCCGACGCCCAGCATGCGGGTCACCACGGCCTGGGAGAAGGCCTCGCCGAGGTTCGGCCGGAAGATCGTCGCCCACCTGCGGGGTGGCTTGACGGTCGACTCGTGCCACTCGTTGTTCGCCTCGAGTATCTTGCCGACCTCGTCGTCCCGGTAGGCCGCAGAGGCCAGGGCGAAGGTCGCCTGCTCGACCGAGCCCGTGATCGGTACCTGTGGCTCCACGATGCCAATGGTCATTCCAGCCCCCGATCGCCGCCCGACGTCACCACTGCGGCTCTTCCCGACTTCCGCGCTCCGCACACCTGTTGATCAGGTCATCGCGATGATCGTGCGACAACTTGATCAGGCCTTCAGCGTATCCCCAGGCAGTGACATTCGTCGGCGGACGGCCGAAGCCGCCCGCCGACGCGGAGGGGAGCGTTCCGAGAAAGCCATCCCTTGTGCGACGGGGCGCCACTTGTGCGGCGCCCGGTGCCAACTACGGGGCGTCGCGCGCCTCTTCACGAATCCTTTCCGCGATCTGCGGTGGCATCGGCTCATGCCGTGCGTAGGAACGGTTGAAGCGGGCGGTGCCGTGCGAGAGCGAGCGCAGGTCCACGGCGTACCGCCCGATCTCGATCTCGGGCACCTCGGCCCGGATCAAGGTCCGGTTCCCACTGGTCTGTTCCGTGCCCAGCACCCGCCCCCGCCGCCCGGACAGGTCGCTCATCACGGCGCCCACGTAGTCGTCGCCGACCAGCACGGTCACTTCGGCCACCGGCTCCAGCAGATGGATCCGCACATCGCCCGCGGCCTCCCGCAGCGCCAGCGCGCCCGCCGTCTGGAACGCGGCGTCCGAGGAGTCCACGGAGTGCGCCTTGCCGTCGAGCAGCGTCACCCGGACGTCGATGAGCGGGTAACCGGCCGCAACTCCCTTGGCCGCCTGGGCCCTTACGCCCTTCTCGACCGACGGGATGAACTGCCGCGGCACCGCGCCCCCGACGACCTTGTCCACGAACTCGATGCCCGAGCCACCGGGCAGCGGCTCCACCTCGATCTCGCAGATCGCGAACTGGCCGTGCCCACCGGACTGCTTCACATGCCGGCCACGCCCCGCCGCCTTGCCCGCGAACGTCTCCCGCAGGGAGACCTTGTGCGGTACGACGTCGACCTGGACGCCGTAGCGGCTGCGCAGCCGCT
>Ga0075367_10001065_pt1 | contig 11323 bp, 6 predicted proteins | sample EndMethybrTD3032_FD_71399 | JGI IMG/M metagenome (GOLD analysis project Ga0075367, IMG submission 71399) | Populus endosphere microbial communities from Tennessee, USA - Endosphere MetaG P. TD hybrid TD303-2 | ecosystem: Host-associated > Plants > Roots > Endosphere | place: USA: Tennessee...
GCTGCACTCACGCCGCCGCCGCGCCGCTTCGGCTGCTCTTCAACAGCGTTGAGCTTCTCGGTGGCGGTGTCCGAATCCTCTTGGCGTTGAGCGGGAATCGCCGTCGTCGCCGCATCATCGGGCTGCGCCTGCGGTTGTCCCCTGCCTTGCGGCGGGGGTCCCGCCGGCATCTTGCGGGTGGATGCGGTCGACGGCCGTCCGCCACCTTCGGTGGTAGGCCTTCTGGCCGGCGACGGCTGACCCGGGGGCGTGCCGGTGCCGCGCAATTCGCCCAGCCACGACTCGATCTCACGCTCTTCGCGCGCAGGTGGGGGAGGCGGGCTGGCGGCGGCGCGGGTGGCGGCCGCGGCATTGGTGACGGCGTTGCGCACCGCGTTCCGTGCGGTCGACAGCTTCGTGGTCTGCGGTTCGTCGGCGGGCGGGCGCGCTCCTCCGGCCGGCATCCGCGTCGTTCCCGTGCTTGACGGTGCGTTGGTCCGCGGCGGCGCGGCGGCGCGTGCGGCCGCACCCGGGCGCGAAGCACCCTCGACCGCGGGATGCGTCGGGTCGTGTGGCGGACGAGGGCGAGCAGCGGGGACCGGCGCACCCGCGCCGACCAGGGCTTCGGGATTCTCGGCGGCCTCGCGCACCGCGGGCCGCTTACGTTCGTCGGGCAGCTCGGTCTCGCCGAGGCCGAGCCGTTCCTGGATCCGCTTCATCCAGCGCGGCGCCCACCAGCAGTCGTCGCCGAGCAGCTTCATGATCGCGGGCACCAGGAACATACGGACCACAGTGGCGTCGAGCAGCAGCGCGATCAGCAGACCGAACGCGAGGTACTTCATCATCACCAGGTCGGAGAACACGAACGCGCCCGCGACGACGGCGAGAACCAGTGCGGCACCGGTGATCAACCGTCCCGTGGTGGCAGTACCGATGCGGATCGCCTCGGCGGTGGACATGCCACGCTCGCGGGCCTCGACCATGCGGGAGACCAGGAACACCTCGTAGTCGGTGGACAGACCCCAGATCACCGCGATGATCAAGCCGATCATCGGAGCCATCAGAGGCTGCGGCGTGTAATTCATCAGCCCGGAGCCGTGGCCGTCGACGAACATCCACGTCAGAACGCCCATGGTCGAGCCGAGCGTGAGCGCGCTCATCAACGCCGCCTTGATGGGCAACACCACCGAACCGAACGCCAGGAACATCAGGACGGTCGTCGTGGTGATCAGGATGAGACCCATCAACGGCAACTTGTCGAACAGGGCGTGGATGCTGTCCTGCTCGAGCGCCGGGGTGCCGCCGACGGAGATCGTGACTCCGCGCGGCGGCGAGATCGAGCGCAGCTCGTCCACCTTCTTCGCGGCGTCGTTGCGGTCGATCAGGCCGTTCTGGATGACGCGGACCGACGGGTCGGTCGACTCGCCACCGCGGGCCTGCCACATCTTCGAGGAGTCACCGTCGGGCTCGATGAAGCCGGGGACCGTCATGGCCTTGCTGCGGATCTCGGCGACCTGCTGGTCGGTGACCGGCTGACCGTCGGTGTTCTGGATGACCAGCGTCAGCGGTTCGGTGCGGAATCCGGGGAAGGTCTTGTCGAAGTTCTCCTGCGCGGTTCGGACCGAGTTGTCCGGCGGGAGGTACTTCTCGCTGATGCCACCGAGCGCCAGCTGCCCCAGCGGAATGATGAGCACGATCATCCCGATCGCGATGGGTGCGGCGAAGGCGACCGGCCGCTTCATCACGACGTTGACGAGCTTGCCCCAGAAGCCCTTCTCGACCTCGGCGCGGGTCTTGGTCTTCTGCGTCTTCTCGGCGAGCCAGTTCAGCCACCACACGATCGGGGTGCGGGCCAGCGGGACGTAGCGCGCGAGTACGACGCCGACGACGACCACGGCCACGAAGATGACGATGCCCATCATCACCCAGTAGAGGGCGGTGCCAAGGGTCTCCTTCGACGCGGAGATGGCATACGCAAGCCCACCCAACAGGGTGATGTAACCGAGCGTCAGGCCGATCAGCGCGAATTGCGCGCCCTGTTCACCGGTCTCCCTGATGCGTTTCCGCGACAGGTGTCCCAGCGCGATACCTACCGGCGGGAGCAGTAGACCTGCCGGGATCGACGCGAGCGCGAGCGAGTTGGTGCGCGGATTGCCCGGGTCGGACCTGATCGTGTCAGGCTCGGCGAACTTCATAAGCCAGCGCACACCGAGGGCGTCGACCCGCGAACCGAGAATGGCGAGGGCGGCTGGCAGCACGGTGATCGACAAGATCGCCGCGAGCATGACCGAGGCGATGATCGCGTAGGTGATCGACTTCAGGAAGCCCTGTGGGAACAGCAGCAGCGGCACCGAGGACGCCACGAGGATGACCGCGGAGAACATGATGGTGCGACCCGACGTCATCACGGAACGGCGCACTGCGGCCTCAGTGTCGTAGCCCTCGGCGATCTCCTCGCGGAACCGGCTCACCATGAAGAGGCCGTAGTCGACCGCGATACCGAGTCCCATGAGCGTGACCACGGGTTGGGCGAAGAAGTGGACCGGCATGACTTCGGCGAGCAGCCGCATGATGCCCAAGGCGCCCGCGATGGTCAGGCCGCCGATGACGCCAGGGAGCGCTGCCGCGACCACGCCGCCGAATACGAAGAAGAGCACGACGCAGACCAGCGGGATGGCGGCCACCTCGGCGCGCTTCTGATCCTCGCCGATGGTGCCGGTGAGCTCGCTGGCCAGCGGTTGAAGGCCGGCGAGCTGGATGTTGCCGTCGTTGACCTTCCGCAGGTCAGGCTCGATGGACTGGTAGTTCTTCAGGATCGTGTCGTCGTCATCGCCCTTGAGCGGGACGCTGATGAACGTTGTCGACATGTCCGACGTCTTCATCTGCTGGACCGTCGGGTCCTCGCTGTTGGGCGCGCGCAGCCAGCCGACCCAGCCGACCATCTTGTCCTCGTGGTCGGCCACGAGCTGGTTGAGCTCGTCGGTGACCTTCTTCATCCACTCGGGGTCGTCGACCTTCTTGCCGTCGGGCGGTGTGAGGATCGCCACCACGTGGCTCGTTCGGTCACGGCCGTACGCCTCGTCGGCGGTGACCGACGCATGGACGGACTGACTACCTTCGTCATAGAAGCCGCTCTGGGTGACATTCTCGCCCAGACTGATACCGAAGACGCCGCCACCGAGACACAGTGCAACCATGACGCCGATGACGGAGTACCGGAATCGGTACACCATTCGACCCCACCAGGCGAACACCTAAGCTCCTAACGCTCACAAATCTTCAAAGGCGCGACCCGCGCAGTTCAGTTGTTCACGCGCGAGGTCAGTAGCGATGACAGCGGCCGGAACGGCTGCAGCCAAGCCCCCTGTTCGGGCAGCGAATCAAGTCCGATTCGCGGCAATGGCTCCCGGAAAACACCAGGAATGTCTTCCAGGTCGACGAACACCAAGGTATCCGACGCTAGCGCCCAGCTCGCATGTTCGCGAAATCCAAGCACCTGGACCGGTATGCCTTCGCGGGCGATTTCCTCCAACGGCTGTTTGAACGCCTGACCGTCGGCCGAAGCCACCAGCACGCCGGCCAGTCCCTCACTCCTGCGGAGCGCGATGTGATTGAGCATGTCGATGTCAACGTCACTGTCTTCATCGACCTTCGGTTTGGCGAAGACCGCAAAACCGACGTTACGCAACGCCTCCACCCAAGGTCGAACGACATCGGCGCTACCTGGGGCGATGTTGGTGAATACGGTCGCTTCGGGCTCCAGCGGGAGGTCCGGACGCGAGGCCGACAGTTCGGCGGTGCGGGCCAGCAGCCAGCGGCCCAGCGCGTCGAATCGCGGCCGGTGGGCGGCGGTCGGGCGGCCGCCCAGGATCGAGCCGAGGCCCATGTCGAGGTTGGGCGCGTCCCAGACCAGCAGCACCCGGCCGATCGCAGCGGGTGTGTCAGACACCTCAGATATCCGCGCCATGTCTTCGGTGAGGCTCATTCGGCCTTCTCCCAGAGCAGTTCGGTCACCACGGGGCCTGCGAGAGCCTTGCGCTCGTACTTCGTCACCGGTCGGTCGGCCGAGATGGGAAGGGTGTCCTCGATCCCCACGCGACGCAATTTCGGCTCGGCGTCACCCACGGTGGCGATGTGCTCGGCGTAACCCATGTGGTCCGTTGCGGCGTGCAGCACACCGCCTGGCCGCAGCCGGTCGGCGATCAGCGCCATGGTCGCGGGTTGCAGCAGCCTGCGCTTGTGGTGGCGGGCCTTGGGCCACGGGTCGGGAAAGAACACCCGCACCCCGGTCAGCGAGTCCGAGCCGAACATGTACTGCAAGACGTCGATGCCGTCGCCGCGGACCAGGCGGATGTTGCGGACGTTCTCACGGTCGATGCCGGACAGCAGCTGAGCCAGCCCGCGACGGTAGACCTCGACAGCAACCACATCGATATCCGGCTCCGCCTGGGCCATTGCCAGCGTCGAGGTGCCCGCTCCGCAGCCGATCTCGACGACGATCGGTGCCGTGCGCCCGAACCACGTCGCGGTGTCCAGCAGCGGGGCGGGGCCATCGCCGTCGCGGGCGTGCATGCCCACCTCGGGCCACAGCCGGTCCCACGTGGCCTGCTGCGCACCGCTCAGCGTGGTGCGGCGGGTCCTGAAGCTGGTCACCCGGGGATGCAGATGTGACGGGGGTGGTGCCCCGACATCCGCGCTTCCCGAAAGCATCCGTCCATGGTCGCTCATCAAGGGTGGAGTACCCGCATCGTGGTGCAGATTGATACCCAACAGTTGCCTTCGGCTGCTACGCGCCGCCCGTTTACTCCCAACAGCCACAACAAGCGCTCGCGACATACCCGCGGAGGTGCCAACATCGTGGTGGGGAACGGACCACCGACCCGGTATTTCCGTGGGGAGCATGGAGGCCGACAGATTTTCGTCGACGTCTTGACGCAATTCGCTCAGCAGAGCCGCAATCCGCGGTTGACGCCGATCATTCGACGGGCCAGCGCGCCGGTGCGCGTTGCGGTGACGGGCCGCCGCGGCGTGGGGCGTGCCACGGTGTCTGCCGCGCTGGCCGACGCGGGTGTTGCGGTGACCACCGACGCCGCGGATGTCACCGTGCTCGTCGTCGCCGAGACCCTCAAACCGGAGGACTTGCTCGCGGCGAACCGATCTGACCGGCGAATGGTCATCCTCAACAAGGCGGATTTGACCGCGTTCGGTGACGGCGGGCCTCTGGCCGCCGCGCAGCGTCACGCCTCGGCCATCGGTGCGCTTGCAGATGCACCCACCGTGGCGATGGTTGGCCTGCTCGCCGACACCGAGCTGGACGCCGAACTGATGGCCGCGCTGCGGACGCTGGTGCACGCACCTGCGGACCTCACCTCGACCGATGCCTTCGTGGAATCCGAGCATCCGCTCCCGGGTGCGGTACGACAGCGCCTGCTCGACACGCTGGACCGGTTCGGTATCGCCCACGCCGTGCTTGCCGTCGAGAACGGCGCCGATGTGGCAGCGGTGCGAGCGCACCTGCACCGGACGAGCCGCATCGACGAGGCAGTCGCGCAGGTGACGGCCCTCGGCGCCCCGATCCGGTACCGGCGGGTGCGCGCGGCGATCGACGAATTACGCTCGCTTGCAATGCGATCCGGCGACCATCAGCTAGCTGATTTCCTCGTCACCGACGATACGGTGCTTGCCGTGATGGGCGCCGCCGTCGAGGCGGTCGAGGCCGACGGCGTACAGGTCGACCGGGGCGACTGTCCGGCGGCACACCGCAGGCGGGCGCTCTACTGGCGGCGTTACGGCCGCGGGCCGGTCAACGCCCTGCACCGGAGCTGTTCCGCCGACATCAGCCGAGGCTCCCTGCGGCTGCTCGGGCGGTCCCGGTGACCAGCGGGAGTACCGACGAGCGGCAGCAGACCGACCCGATCGCCGCGGCGGACGCGGTGGTGGCGGCGATCGAACCGGGTCTGACGTCACCTGGTGTGCAGAGTCGCGACGTCGTCCTCGTGGTGGGTCCGTGGCTGGCCGGTACCTCCAGCCTGATCGAGGCGCTGCGTGCGCAATTGCCCGACCACAGGTTCGTCGAGGCCGATGAACTCAACCCGGCCCATGCGCCCGCCGCGGTGGTGTTCACGGTGTCCGCCATCGCACCGATGACGGAATCCGACTGTGCGCTAATCGATTTGGCCTGCAGGCACACCGACCTGGTGATCGGTGTCGTTTCGAAGATCGACGCGCACCGCAACTGGCGCGAGGTGCTGGCTGCGAACCGGACGCTGCTGACACAGCGCGCACCGCACTACGCGCAGGTGCAATGGGTGGGCGCTGCCGCCGCGCCTGATCTCGGTGAACCCCGCGTCGACGAGCTCGTCGGACTACTGCGGCAGCGGTTGTCGGATCCCGATCTCGATCGGCGAAATCGGTTGCGCGCGTGGGAAACCCGTCTACTCGGTACCATCGCGCAGTACCGCGCCGACGGTGAAGGAACCGACCGCCGGGCCCGGGTGAGTGCACTGCACGCCAAGCGCGACGACATCCTGAGCCGCCGGCGACTGTCTAAGTCCGAGCGCACGATCGCGCTGCGCAGCCACCTGCAGCAGGCCCGGGTTCAGCTGGGGCACTTCGCGCGTAACCGGTGCACATCCGTGCGCAGTGAACTGGCCGAGGACGCCGCACAGTTGACGAGACTCAAGATCGGCAGTTTCGAATCCCGGGTGCGGACCCGCGTGCGTGACGTCGTCGACGAGGTCGAGGAGGGCATCACCACTGAGCTGGCCGATGTGGCGACCGAATCGGACCTGCCCGCGCCGCCGGCAGCCGCGCCACCGTCGATTCCGGAGATTTCCGCGCCGCCGCTGAAGTCACGTCGGCAGGAGACGCAGCTGACGATGGTCGTCGGCGCCGGTTTCGGACTCGGGGTAGCGCTGGTCGTGACCAGGCTGTTCGCCGGGCTCGCTCCCGGTCTGACCGTCGCGGGACTGGTGGTGGGCGGCGTCGTCGGACTGGTGCTGACCGTGTGGGTGGTCGGTATCCGCGGACTTCTCCACGACCGAGGTGTGCTCGACCGCTGGATCTCCGACGTCGTGAACGTGTTGCGGTCCGCGGTGGAGGAACGGGTTGCCACCCGGGTTCTGGTCGCCGAGACCGCGCTCACGTCGGAACTCGCGCACCGCGACGAGGTGGAGGGTGCCACGGCCGCGGACCGGGTCGCCGAGATCGACGCCGAACTGCGCGAGCACGCGGTGCAGACGGCCAAGGCAGCGAAGGTCAGAGACCGCCGGCTGCCGACGCTGCTGGCCGCGATCGACGCCGTCCGGACCGAGTTGTACGGAAAAGCGACGACCAGCTGAATCGATACACCGCCGATATACCCTCTGAGCCGGGCTTCTGAATCGTTCCTGTGAGTGATCGGACATGGATCCGATTTACCGTGGGTATGTCACCCGCGTTAACCTCTGTATTACAGGGACGACCGGGATGCGCTGCCCTTATTTGGTCTACGCTCCCGTGACCCCGGGTCCTGACAGAAACGCATACGCAGGAAGATCTCAGGAGACACAGATGACCGCAGCGACCATTCCAGGTCTGGACACCGCACCGACGAAGCACGAGGGGCTGCTCGCCTGGGTCCAGGAGGTCGCCGAACTCACGCAGGCCGACCGGGTCGTGTTTGCCGACGGCTCCGAGGAAGAGGCCGCGAAGCTCACGGCGCAACTCGTCGAGGCCGGCACCTTCCAGAAGCTGGACGACAAGAAGAAGCCGAACTCCTACCTCGCCCTGTCGGATCCCTCCGACGTGGCGCGCGTGGAGTCGCGCACCTACATCTGCAGCGAGCGTGAGGTCGACGCAGGCCCGACCAACAACTGGATGGACCCGACCGAGATGCGCGGCATCATGACGGGCCTCTACAAGGGATGCATGCGCGGCCGCACCATGTATGTGGTGCCGTTCTGCATGGGCCCACTCGGCGCCGAGGACCCCAAACTCGGCGTGGAGCTCACCGACTCGGAGTACGTCGTGCTCTCGATGCGCACCATGACCCGGATGGGCAAGGCGGCGCTGGACAAGATGGGCACCGACGGCTTCTTCGTCAAGTGTCTGCACTCCGTCGGCGCGCCGCTCGAGGCGGGCCAGGCGGACGTGCCGTGGCCGTGCAACGACACGAAGTACATCACCCACTTCCCCGAGACCCGCGAGATCTGGAGCTACGGCTCGGGCTACGGCGGCAACGCGCTGCTCGGCAAGAAGTGCTACTCGCTGCGGATCGCTTCGGCGATGGCCCACGACGAGGGCTGGCTCGCCGAGCACATGCTGATCCTCAAGCTGATCTCGCCGGAGAACAAGGCGTACTACATCGCCGCGGCGTTCCCGTCGGCATGCGGTAAGACCAACCTCGCGATGCTGCAGCCGACGATTCCCGGCTGGCGCGCAGAGACCGTCGGTGACGACATTGCCTGGATGCGGTTCGGCAAGGACGGCCGGCTGTACGCCGTCAACCCCGAGTTCGGCTTCTTCGGCGTCGCGCCGGGCACCAACTGGGACTCGAACCCGAACGCGATGAAGACGATCGAAGAGGGCAACACGGTCTTCACCAACGTTGCGCTGACCGACGACAACGACGTGTGGTGGGAAGGCCTCGAGGGCGATCCTCAGCACCTGATCGACTGGAAGGGCAACGAGTGGACGCCCGACTCGGACGTCAAGGCCGCCCATCCGAACTCGCGCTACTGCACCCCGATCTCGCAGTGCCCGACGCTGGCTCCCGAATGGGACGACCCGCAGGGTGTGCCGATCTCGGCGATCCTGTTCGGTGGCCGCCGCAAGACGACGGTGCCGCTGATCACCGAGGCCCGCGACTGGCAGCACGGTGTGTTCATCGGCGCCACGCTCGGCTCGGAGCAGACCGCCGCCGCCGAGGGCAAGGTCGGCACCGTCCGCCGCGACCCGATGGCGATGCTGCCGTTCCTCGGCTACAACGTCGGTGACTACTTCCAGCACTGGATCAACATCGGCAAGAACGCCGACGAGTCCAAGATGCCGAAGGTGTTCTTCGTCAACTGGTTCCGCCGTGGCGACGACGGCCGCTTCCTGTGGCCGGGCTTCGGCGAGAACAGCCGTGTCCTCAAGTGGGCCATCGAGCGCATCGAGCACAAGGCCGACGGCAAGAGCACGCCGATCGGCATCGTGCCGAATGCCTCGGACATGGACCTCGAGGGTCTCGATGTCGACGCCTCTGACGTCGACCTGGCGCTGGCCGTGAACGCCGACGAGTGGCGCGACGAGGTGCCGCTGATCGAGGAGTGGTTCGAGTTCGTCGGCGAGAAGCTGCCCACCGGCATCAAGGACGAGTTCGACGCCCTGAAGCACCGCCTCGCCGAAGCCGACTAGCACTCACTTTCTGCGCCAAAGCCCCCGCTCTCGCTGGCGGGGGCTTTCGCGTGTCCGGACCCACTTGACACCTGTCAAGATCACCCGTCGTAGAGTCGGCGCATGCAGATTCGCGAGCATGCCGAGGCCACTCCGGACAGGCCGGCCGTCATCATTCATCCGGCCGGAACGGTCGTCACGTTCTCCGAGCTCGAGGAGCGGGCCAACCGGCTGGCTCACCACTTCCGCGATGCCGGTCTCGTCGAAGGTGACACCGTCGCGTTGCTCATGGAGAACAACGAGCACCTGCCGACGGTCATGTGGGCGGCTCGGCGCAGCGGTCTGTACTACACGGTGGTCAGCACCCACCTAACGCCGCCCGAGGTGGCTTACATCATCGACAACAGCGGCGCCAAGGCCATGATCGGGTCGCAGGCCACCCGCAAGGTCTGCGAAGGACTGGCGGAACTGGACGCACTACCGGATCTGCTGTTGATCGCCGACGACGACCTCGACGGCTGGCAGCGCTACCCCGAGTGCGTCGCGCACCGGCCGAGCACTCCCATCGACGATGAGATCGAGGGTGACCTGCTGCAGTACTCGTCGGGAACCACTGGGCGTCCCAAGGGAATTCGCCGTGAACTCACCCACGCCAAGCCCGCCGACACACCCAACCTGGTATCCGCGCTTCTGATGGCCATCCAGATGAGCCCGGAGTCGGTCTATCTGAGTCCGGCGCCGCTGTACCACACCGCGCCGTGCCTCTGGTCGATGAGCGCCCAGGCGATGGGCGTGACGACGGTGATCATGTCGAAGTTCGACCCGGAGTCGGCGCTGGACGCCATCCAGCGGTACCGGATCACCAGCGGACAATTCGTCCCGGCGATGTTCGTCAGGATGCTGAAACTGCCTGTGGACGTGCGTAATTCGTACGACACATCCAGCCTCCACCGTGTGGTGCACGCCGCCGCGCCCTGTCCGGTCGACATCAAGAAGCAGATGATCGACTGGTGGGGTCCGGTCGTCGACGAGTACTACTCGTCGTCCGAAGGCGCGGGGATCACCTTCATCTCCGCCGAAGAATGGCTGAAACGTCCTGGCTCCGTGGGCAAGCCACTGCTTGGTGTGGCGCACGTCCTCGACGACGACGGCAACGACCAACCGCCCGGGCAGGCGGGACAGATCTACTTCGACCTCGGGGTCGTACCGTTCGTCTATCACAAGGATCCCGAGAAGACGGCCGAGTCACGCGACAAGCACGGCTGGGTGACAGTCGGCGACGTCGGATACGTGGACGACGAGGGCTACATGTTCCTCACCGACCGCAAGCACCACATGATCATCTCCGGCGGGGTCAACATCTATCCGCAGGAGGCGGAGAACATGTTGATCACGCATCCGAAGGTGCTCGACGCCGCGGTGTTCGGCATCCCGGACGACGAAATGGGCCAGAGCGTGAAGGGCGTCGTCCAGACCGTCGACCCCACCGATGCCACTGACGCATTCGCCGAAGAGCTCCTGACGTGGCTTCGTGAGCGGCTGGCGCACTACAAGTGCCCGCGGTCGATCTCCTTCGAGGCGCAGCTGCCACGTACCGAAACCGGCAAGATGTTCAAGAAGGAGCTGGTAGAGAAGTACTCGTGACGCGCGTAGAGCTCGACTCGAGTGTGGTCGTCGAGACCGGATCCCCGTCAGATGACGCGACTTTCACGCTGACCGATCAGGACTACGACGACCGTCGCGCCGTGACGGTCGCCTCGGTGTCCGACGCTCTGGACGAACTGCGTCAACGTTGCGAGCACTGGCCGCAGGCCGCAGCGGTGTGTAGCGACGTTCTTCGCGCGTTCGACCCCGTTGCGCCCGCGTTCACCGGCGTCATCACCGAATCGCTCGCCTACTCGACGCTGCAGGCCGGACCCGAATTCGCCCGCTGGCTGACCGAGCGGGGACCGGCTCGGCCGGTCGACATCCCGGATCCGGTGCAGGC
>Ga0075367_10001066_pt1 | contig 11315 bp, 12 predicted proteins | sample EndMethybrTD3032_FD_71399 | JGI IMG/M metagenome (GOLD analysis project Ga0075367, IMG submission 71399) | Populus endosphere microbial communities from Tennessee, USA - Endosphere MetaG P. TD hybrid TD303-2 | ecosystem: Host-associated > Plants > Roots > Endosphere | place: USA: Tennessee...
CTCGACAACGGCCGCACCGACACCCTCGCCGACGAGGTCGGCCGCCAGGCCCTGCGCTGCATCCGCTGCTCGGCGTGTCTCAACGTCTGCCCGGTGTACGAGCGGGCGGGCGGTCACGCCTACGGCTCCGTCTATCCCGGCCCGATCGGCGCCATCCTCAGCCCCCAACTGAGGGGCATCGCAAGCGAGATCGACGCCTCACTGCCGTACGCCTCCTCGCTGTGCGGTGCCTGCTACGACGTGTGCCCGGTCGCGATCGACATCCCCGAGGTGCTGGTGCATCTGCGGGAACGGGTCGTGGAGGGAGGGCAGGTCACGCGGGAGGGCAACAAGGTGGTGCTGAAGCCCGCCAAGGGGCATGCCGCCGAGCGGGCGGCGATGCGCGCGGCACGCTGGGCGTTCACACATCCGGGTGCCCTGCGCGGCGGCCAGCGGCTGGCCTCGCGCACCCGGCGTCTCCACCCGCGCACACTGCCCGGACCGGGCAAGGCATGGAGCGACAGCCGCGACCTGCCGACGGTGCCTGCCGAACCCTTCCGGGACTGGTGGCAGCGCACGCACGGCGGTAAGGAGGGCGCCAAGTGAGCAGCAGGGAACGGATTCTGGGCCGGGTGCAGCGCGCGCTGACGGACGTACGGCAGGACGACACACCGTACGAGCAGGCGGTTCCGCGCGACTATCTGCGCGAGCACGGCGAACGGAGTGCCGAGCGGACAGTGGAGCTGCTGGCGGAGAACCTGGCGGACTATCGGGCGATCGTGCATCGGTGCACGGCGGACGAACTGGCAGGTGTGATCGGCCGGTTGCTTGCCGACCGGGGCTCGAAGACGGTGGTCGTGCCGCCGGGGCTGGATGCGCAGTGGTCGGCGACGGCCGATGCCGAGCACGTCGCGGACCGGGCCGAGACCACCCCGCACGAGCTGGACCGCGTCGACAGTGTGGTCACCGCCTGCGCCGTCGCCATCGCCGAGACCGGCACCATCGTCCTGGACGGCGGCCCCGACCAGGGCCGTCGCCGGATCACCCTCGTCCCCGACCACCACATCTGCGTCGTACGGGTCCCGGAGCAGGTCGTCTCCTCCGTGCCCCAGGCCCTGGAACGCCTCGACCCGGCCCGCCCGCTGACGTGGATCTCCGGTCCGTCGGCGACCAGCGACATCGAGCTGGACCGGGTCGAGGGGGTGCACGGTCCGCGCACCCTGGAGGTGGTGCTGGTGGGAGGGGCGGTCGAGTGACCATCCCTCGGGAGTGCCCGGCCGCTGGACGGCTCGTGGTTCCTGGGTGGTGCTGACTCCGGCGAGCGGTATGTGGCGCTGGGGCGGTCGGTGGACGCGGACGCGCTCGGCCCGGCGCGGGGTCAGTTCGGTTTCGTGTCGGGCTTCAGCGAGCGCTCGGTTCGAAGACCGGGACCAGTCCTCCGCCGAGCAGGAAGTAGACCGCCGGGGCGAGCATCCAGCCGACGAAGACCCGTGGACGCCCTCGTGGCGCGGACTGCGGGCGAGTCGCCGCCCCGGCACGACGATCTTCTCGTTGCCCACGGTCTGGCTGTCCAGGGCCACCTGCAGATGCAGGTGGTGGTCCGGGTGCGTCTCGCGGAACCTCAGCAGTACGTCATGGGACAGCCGTGGCGCAGTGAGTACTGGGCGGCGCGCAGGTACAGCGCCACATAGAAGGCCGTGTCCAGGTCCTCGGCCCATGCTCCGGGCCGAGTGGTGGCCAATTCCTCCGCCTCCCCTTCGAGGAACCAGAACGTCAGGCCGAGGTTCTCAGCAGCGTCCGGCACCTCGGCCGGCAGCCCGATGACCGCCGCCAGCCGCTCGGCGAGGGCGAGCACCTGCGGTGCCCCGGCTATCACCGTCGTGTCCGTGTACGCGGAGCCGATGGGCACCTCCACCTCCTCGTCGAGCGAGACCGGCACCAGCACCGACCAGTTGCCGAGCATCTCCCACTCCCGCGGAGTCAGGTGCGCCCGGCACAGCGCGTCGAACCCGACCATGGGAGGGCTGATCTTCTCCTCGAACCACGGGGGGCCGCCCCTCCCGGGAGCGGACTCGTACGGTGCCAGACCTCGCCGTGCCAACTCCTCGTTGAGCGCCGAGGCGACCGCCCTCCGCCCGCCCTCATCGTCACCGAACCACTCCTGCGCACCTACGCTCACCAGATAGATCCCCATGCCCGCAACGTACAAGCCACCACTGACAATTCACTTCAGCAGGCCCTTGTCCTGCAGATACGTCCGTGCCACGTCAACCTGTCGGTTCATGGAAGCCGGGCCGGCCGTCGTGAGGACCATCTGGTCCTGCCCGTCGGGTGGCCCGGCCGTGGGACAGCCGACCGGAGGGGGCGACGGCTACTTCACGCCCGCCGCGTCCAGCAGCGCCGTCACGGTCGTCGTGGTCAGCCCGTCCAGCGTCTCGATACGGGCCCCGGCGCGGGCGCTCGCGCCGTCGAAGATCAGCATCGGCTGGCGGGCGAGAAACTGCGGGTCACGGGCGCCACCGAGCTCCGCCTGCGCGCGGAAGCCGTCCTGCAGGTGCTGCTTGGCCGCGCCCGCCACCCGGCTCGCGGGGTGCTCGGGGTTCTTCAGCTCGACCAGCGCGGCCAGATAGGGGCAGCCCCGGTAATCGGGCTGGGCCGAGACCTTCTCGACCTGCCGGAAGACGTACAGGATGCGTTCGCGCGGGGTGCCGGCATCCTCGGGGCCGGGCATCAGCTGCGCCGCGTATCCGGGGGCGCGCCGCTCCAGGCTCGCCGCGAGGACCTCGTCCTTGCTCTCGAAGAGCTGGTACATCGACCGCTTCAAGACACCGGCCGTCCTGCAGAGCGCCTCGACGCCGATGGAGACGCCGTCGCGGTAGAAGAGCTCGGCCGCCGCGTCGAGCAGCCGATCCCTGGGAGACGCCTTGTCCGTCGTGGCCATACGGCGAGATTACCTCTGCGGACCGACGCGAGGAAACCGATCGGTTTACCGGCGGGAGCAGCGGATTCCGCGTGACAGAAGCGCTGAACAAGCGCTTAGATAGTAGGCCAGGCATCGCCGCCCACCTGGAGGCCCCGTTGTTCACGTCCGTCGACGACGTCTCCGCGCGTCTCGCCACCACCGGCTACCTCGCCTCGCCCGCGGTCGCCACGACCGTCTTCCTCGCCGACCGCCTCGGCAAGCCGCTGCTGGTGGAGGGCCCCGCCGGGGTCGGCAAGACGGAGCTCGCCAAGGCCGTCGCCGAGGTGGCCGGGGCGCGACTCGTCCGACTTCAGTGCTACGAGGGCGTCGACGAGTCACGGGCGCTGTACGAGTGGAACCACGCCAAGCAGCTGCTGCGCATCAGCGCAGGCCGCGACGAGACCTGGGACGAGACGCGTACGGACATCTTCAGCGAGGAGTTCCTGCTGACGCGCCCGCTGCTGACCGCGATCCGCGGCGACGACCCCAAAGTGCTGCTGATCGACGAGACCGACAAGGCGGACGTCGAGGTGGAGGGCCTCCTGCTGGAGGTGCTCAGCGACTTCCAGGTGACGGTCCCCGAGCTCGGCACGATCGCCGCGACCCGGCGCCCCTTCGTCGTCCTCACCTCCAACGCGAGCCGCGAGCTGTCCGAGGCACTGCGCCGCCGCTGCCTCTTCCTCCACATCGGCTTCCCGGACGAGGAGTTGGAGCGTCGGATCGTACGGCTGAAGGTGCCGGGGCTGGACGAGGCGCTGACCGCCTCCGTGGTCCGGGTGGTCGGTGCGCTGCGCGCGATGGACCTGCGCAAGGTCCCCTCGGTCGCCGAGACCATCGACTGGGCGCGCACCCTGCTGGCACTCGGCGCGGACACCCTGGACGAGACCGTCGTTCGAGACACCCTGGGCGTCCTCCTCAAGCACCAGGACGATGTCCTCAAGGCGGCGGCCAAGCTCGACCTGGACGCGGTGTGACCGCGCCCGGCATCGCGGAACGGCTCACCTCGCTGGTCGGAGCGCTGCGGGCGCACGGCATGCGGATCGGCACCGGTGAGACCGTGGACGCGGCGGAGGCCGTGGCGGCGCTGGGACTCGCGGACCGTGAGCTGCTGCGGGAGGGGCTGGCGGCGACGCTGCTGCACGGCCCGGCCCAACGGCAGGTGTTCGACCCGGTCTTCGACCTGTACTTCCCGCGGGGCATCGGCGCGCCGGAGGGCGAGCGCACGGGCCGGGAGGAGCTGCGGGAGCGGCTCGCTGCGGCGCTGGCGGCGGGCGATTCCGCTCTGATGGGGCAGTTGGCGGCGGAGGCGGTCGACGGGTTCGGCGGATACGGCAACTCGCCGGAATCCCAGGGCTGGTCGTCGTACCAGACCTTGGAGTGGCTGCGTCCGCAGACGCTGCTGGCCCGGGTCCGTGACAGCGTGCGGGCGCGGGACGGGGCGTCGGGGTTCACGGACCGGCTGCTCGACGACGAGATCCGGCGGCGGATCGAGGCCTTCCGCGGGCTGGTTGCCGTGGAGGCGCGGCGGCGGATCGCCGAGCGGCGGGACCGGGACGAACTCGCCCGGCGTGCGGTGGCCACGACGCCCGACCGGGTGGACTTCCTGTATGCAGGGAAGCTCCAACTGGCCGAGCTGCGCAGGACGGTTCAGCCGCTCGCCCGCAAGCTCGCCACCCGGCTCGCGGCGCGCCGGCGCCGTGCCTCGCGGGGCAGCATCGATCTGCGGCGGACCCTGCGCGGGTCCCTGTCGACGGGCGGGGTGCCGATGAAGCCGGTGCTGCGCAGGCGGCGCCCGGCCCGGCCCGAACTGGTCCTGCTGTGCGATGTGTCGGGGTCGGTGTCCGGATTCTCGGACTTCACGATGCTGCTGGTCCAGGCGCTGCACGACCAGTTCAGCAAGGTGCGGGTGTTCGCCTTCGTCAACCGGATCGACGAGGTGACCGGTCTGCTGGAGCACGGCGCGGCCGACCCGGAGGGGCTCGGCGCTCGTATCCGCGCGGAGGCGACGCTCACGGGCTGGCACGGCAGCAGCGACTACGGCGTCGCGCTGGGCGAGTTCGCGGAACGGTACGACGACGCGGTGGGCCCGCGGACGACGCTGTTCGTGCTCGGCGACGCCCGTACGAACATGAGCGACCCGAACCTCGCGGCGGTCCGGCAGATCGCCGAACGGGCCCGCCGTGTCTACTGGTTGAACCCCGAGCCCCGGGCGCAGTGGGGCACGGGCGACTCCGCCGCGCCCGCGTACGCGGGGCTGGTGGACATGTACGAGTGCCGCACCGCCCGGCAGCTGGGCGCGCTGGTCACGCGCCTGCTGCCGGTGTGACGCGGTACCTTCCGGCTACTCGCCCTTCGCCTTCGCGTAGTCCGTCGCCATCTGGCCGGCGAAGTCGTACACGATGCACGGCTCGTCACTGACCACCCAGGCGTCGTGGCCCGGCGACACCACGAACACATCGCCCGGTCCCACCTCTTGCTCCGCGCCGTCGTCCATGCGCAGGCGCATGCGCCCCTGGACGCAGTACCCGTTGTGATGGACCTGGCAGCTCTTGGTCCCGGCGATGGGCGCCACGGACTCCGACCACTTCCACCCCGGTTCGAAGGTCCCCACGGCGAAGTCGAGCCCGGTCATATGGACGGCTTCGAGGTGTCCGCTCGGGAAATCGCGCCGTTCGTCGGGCTTCTCAACAGCCTTGATCTCAAGCATGACAGCTCCCTTCCATGCGAGCCCCTGCCCACCACACCATCGTCCGCCTGTGCGGTCGGGGCCGCCATTCGGGGCATGGCAAAACATCGACAACCGGACAACTCGGCCGAACAGGCGGAGAATGGGTGCGCAAGGCCGCCATCGCCGAACCATCAGAAAGGTGGCGATCATCGTGGCTGAACACCCGCACGCACAACTCGTCCGCAAGGGCTACGAAGCCTTCCAACGCGGCGACATGGACACACTGCGCTCGATGATGACCAGCGACGCCACGCACCACGTCCCCGGCAGCCACCAGCTGTCCGGCGACTTCAAGGGCATCGACGCGGTCCTCGGCTACTACGGGAAGCTCTACGAGGCGACGGGCGGGACCTTCAAGGTCGAGTTGCGCACCCTCCTCGTCGACGGCCGCGGCCATGTCGTCTCCCTGCACCGGTTCACCGCCCGGCGCGGCGACAAGCAGATCGACGCGACCGGAGGCATCGTCTTCCGGATCGTCGGGGACAAGATCAGCGACCTCGACGAGTGCGTCGAGGACATGGACGTGGGCAACGCGTTCTGGTCATGACTCCTGCGCCCGGCCGCACAGCCGGGCGAACCGGTCCGCGTCCACGTTGCCGCCGGAGACGATGACCCCGATCCGGCGCGGCAGGGGACCGGCACGCCCGGCGAGCAGGGCGGCCGGCGGGGTGGCCCCGCTCGGCTCGACGACGATCTTCAGGCGCTCGAACGCGAAGCGCATCGCGTCGCGGATCTCCTCGTCGGAGACGAGGGCGATCCCGTCGACGAGCCTCCGGTTCACGGAGAACGTCAGCTCGCCGGGCGTCTGCACCGCCTGCCCGTCGGCGATGGTCCTCGGCACCGGGACACTGACACGCCGACCCGCCTCCAGGGACCGCCTGGTGTCGTCCCCGGCCTCCGGCTCGACGCCGATCACCTGGATGCCGGGGTACAGGCCCTTGGCCGCGGTGGCGGACCCGGCGATCAGTCCACCGCCGCCGACGGGGACGATCAGTGCGTCCAACTCGCCCGTCTGCTCCAGGAGTTCGAGGGCGACGGTGCCCTGTCCCGCCATCACGTGCGGATGCTCGTAGGGCGGGATGAGAGCGAGGCCGCGCTCCGCGGCGAGGGCTTCTCCGACGGCCACCCGGTCCTCGGTGTAGCGGTCGTACGTGACGACCTCGGCACCGTAGCCCTCCGTGGCCGCGCGCTTGGAGCCCGGGGCGTCCTCGGGCATGACGATCACGGCCGAGCTGCCCAGCTCGCGCGCGGCCAGGGCGACGGCCTGGGCGTGGTTGCCGGAGGAGTAGGCGGCGACGCCCCGGGCCAGCTGCTCGGGGGTGAGCCGGGAGACGGCGTTGTAGGCGCCGCGGAACTTGAACGCGCCCATGCGCTGGAAGTTCTCGCACTTGAGGAAGACCTCGGCACCGACGAGGGCGTCGAGGGTACGGGAGCGCAGCACGGGCGTGCGGTGGACGACGCCCTTGAGCCGGGCGGCGGCGTCGCGGACGGCGTCCAGGGTGACCGGTGGGGTGGTGGTCGTCACGCGGGTCCTCCAGCGGGAGTCGGGGCGGCGGCCGTGCGGGCCTGGGAGAGATAGCTGTAGGCGGAGGCGCGGGAGATGCCGAGCCGGCCGGCGACCTGCTCGACGGCGCGACGCACGGCGAAGACGCCGTGCTCGTCGAGGCTGCGGAACAGGTCGAGGCGCTGGGCGCGGTCGAGTCCGCCCCAGGGCCGGTCCGGGCCGATCCGGTGGGCGTCGAGCAGGGCGTCCACGACGGAGTCGATGTCGTTGCCGAAGGTGGTGACGGGCGCCTCGGCCGGGCCGTCACCGAGACCGGCCAGCGCGCCGAGCAGGGCGTGGGCCTGGTTCACGGCGGTGACGTCGACGTTGACGCACAGGGCACCGAAGACCGCGCCCGTGGAGTCCCGGAGCACCATCGTGGAGGACTTGAGCAGCTTGCCGGTCCGGGTGCGGGTGACGTAGTTCAGCTCATCGGCCGCCTGATCCCCGCGGGCGAGGACCCGCATGCCGATCTCGCTCATCGCCCCGCCCACGGCCCGCCCGGTCACCGAACCGGCGACGGCGACGACCGACTGCTCCGGCTGCCGGTAGTCGTGCAGGACCACCTCACAGACCGGCCCGAAGGTGGCCGCGATTCCGTCGACGACGGGGCGGAGGGCGGCGAGGATCGCGTCCCGTTCGGCGTCGTGCGTTCGTCCGGCAGACATGCCGCTTAGACTACCCGTCCAATGCCTGGACCAAAAGTCTAGGACGCGCTGCCGTGAGTGGCCGCGTACATCAGCGCCTCCCGGGCGGCGTGCCGGTCCGCGGCCGTCTCCCACCAGGGGTGGGTGTGCATTTCCTCGGCGAGCCGACGGCAACGCGCCCGCGCGTCGGCCAGCCGCTCGCGCTGTTCGGCGGTGATCTCCGCGCCCCCGGCCGCGATGTCCGCGCCGCTGGGCAGGTGCGAGGCGATGTCCGCGGCGTGCTCGAGGGCCCGGGTGAAGGTCCGGCGGGCGGCCACCAGGTCGCCGGGTATGACGAACTGGCCCACGGTGAAGGGGCGGGAGAACTCGGACGAGCCGGGCTCGGTGTGCCACAGCGAGGCGTCGATGGGCCGTTCGTCGTCGCGTGCCCTGGTGAGCTCGGTCCGGACTTCCCCCTCCACAACTCCTCGGCCCGCATCCACGCGGGCAACGGCGAGCGGCTCCGGCCCGCCGGCCCGGTACTCCCCCGGCATGCCCGGCACGGGTTCGGGCCGGCCTTCGAGGAACTCCTCCTTGTCGGCGGGAGTGACCCACATGTGCCAGCCGCGACGCCCGGCCGGATGGGGCATGTACAGCGAGACGAGCTCGCCGGTGGCGGTGCGCCGTACGACCTCGTCGTAATAGAGACCCCGCACGGGCTCCCACGATCCGTGCCTGCCGCCGCAGCGGCCGGCGCCCCGGCGCGGACAGGGCACCGGAGTGCTCCAGTCGCAGCGGGACATGTGCAGCTCCTTGATCCCACCGCGCACCGGGAGGGCCGCACGGTCGGTGACATCCCGCCAGCTCTGTACGTTCAGACGGGCCCAGGGGGCGCGGTCGATGGGGATCGCGTTCTCGTTGTTCACCAGCCACAGCGGGGTCAGTCCCGCCCGGCGGGCGACACGGGTGCGCTCGTCGACGGAACCGCCCGCTATCGCGGCGAGTTGGATTTCGTATCCCAACCGGTGGTGATCGCTGCCTTCGACCGTCAGGTCGATTCGATCCTTGCCCTGCTCGCCCCGCTCCTGTCGTACGACGCGGAATCCCTCTCCCGAGGCGACCTTGGCGGTGTATTCCCCGAGTGCCTTGTGGAGATCGCTTTCCGCTTTCGTCTCGGGGCGTTCCCCTTTTGCCACGTGCATCGCGTGCGGGCGGCCGTGGACCTTGCGGATGGTCATGAACCCGGGGCAGATGAACCCTTCGTCCTCATGGGCTTCCAGGCAGTACAGAAGATCGGGCTGGTAATTCCCGTAGATGTCGTCGAGCAGCCGCGGGTGTTCGGGGTGGCCGAGATCGGCCTCGGCGAGGTCGAGTGTGATGCCGAGGCCCCTGTGCCAGACGCTGTAGGTCATAGGGGGAGAGTAGAACCCGGCACTGACAATCGGTCCTGCGTCGTGATCGTCGGCAATGGGCCGTTGTATTTCAGGACCGGTCGATCGGGCCGTCACGGTCGATGAAGCGTCCCGATCCGGAGCCGGGTTTCTCCGTCGCGAGACGGACGATCGCATCGGTGCCTTCCGTGACGGTCTGGGGGCCGCTGTGACCATTGAGGTCGGTGGCCGTGTAGCCGGGGTCGGCGGCATTCACGCGAATGTCCTTGAATGCCTTGGCGTATTGAGTGGTCAGCATGGTGAGGGCCGCCTTGGAGGCGGTGTAGAGCGGCGCGATCACCGAGGATTCGACCCGCGAAGGGTCATGGGTGATCGAGAGCGAGCCCATTCCGCTGCTGACGTTGATGACGACGGGATCGGACGACCGGCGCAGCAGCGGCAGGAAGGCGGTGGTCGTGCGGACCACGCCGAAGACGTTGACGTCGAAGACGCTCAGGGCGTCCGCGCCGGTCAGTTCACCCGGATCGCCGTGTGGGCCGTGCACACCGGCGTTGTTGATCAGCACGTCGATCGCGCCTTCGTGTGCGGCGACGTCGCCCGCCGCGGCGGCGACGGAGGCGTCGTCTGTGACGTCGATGGGGACGAACCGGGCGCCCAGTGCGGCGGCGGCCTCGGCGCCCCGCCACGGATCGCGGGCCCCCACGATCACGGTGTGACCGAGCGCGATCAGGCGGCGGGCCGTCTCGTGGCCGAGTCCCTTGTTGGCTCCGGTGATGAAGGTGGTGGTCATGCGTCGATCGTCGGCCGTCGACTGTCTCGGCTCCAGGGAGACTTCGACCGTAGGAACGCCAGTACCACCCTCGACTCACGCAGATGGGGCAGGATGGAGGGCATGGCGGCGAAGGAGGGCGTCGGACTCGGCGCGACGATCCGTGCCTGGCGGGAGCGGCTGTCCCCGACGTCCCTGGGACTGCCGATGACCCCGGGACGCCGTGCGACCGGGCTGCGGCGCGAGGAGCTCGCCGACCGCGCGGGTGTCTCGGTCGACTACGTGGTGCGCCTGGAACAGGGGCGGGCGACCACTCCTTCCGTCCAGGTGGTCGCCTCTCTCGCCCAGGCCCTGCAACTGACCTCCGCCGAGCGAGAACACCTCTACCGCATGGCCGGTCACGTCCCGCCGGACCTCGGGCCGGTCCCGGACAGCGTCCCGCCGGGCGTTCACCGGGTGCTGAACCGACTGGCGGACGTCGCGGTCGCCGTGTTCGCCGCGCACTGGCAGCTGCTCTGGTGGAACCCCGAGTGGGCGGCGCTCGTCGGTGACCCGTCGCTCTCGCCGCCCAAGTCGCGCAACTTCGCCCGCGAGAGGTTCCCGGTCGGCTGCGCTCCCGTGCGCATCGCCCTGTGGCCGGTGCGGGTCCGGGACAGCGCCGGCTCGGACCTCGCCATCGTGTCCGACCTGCGCCGGGCCGCCGGCCGCTTCCCCCGTGACGTACGTCTGGCACAGCTGATCCAGGAACTCCTCGCCGGCAACGAGACGTTCGCCCGGCTGTGGGCGAGCGGCACGGTGGCCGCGCACCGCGAGGACCGCAAGACGATCGAGCATCCCACGGCGGGGCCCGTGCAGGTGGACTGCGACGTCCTCACCGACGGCGACTCCGAACTCAAGATCGTGATCCTGAGCGCGGCGCCCGGCACCGCCGACACGGACAGGTTCCGTCTGGCCACGGCCCCTGCCGACATCGCCGTCGGCTCCCCTGCGACAGGAACATGACGGGGCGTCAGCGATCGAGTTCCGGCGTCAACCATCGGGTTCCGGGCCTCAACCATCGGGTTCCGGCGTCAGCCGTCGGGAGCCGGGCGTCAACCGTCGAGTTCCCGCGCCAACCATCGGGTTCCGGGCGTCAACCGTCGAGTTCCCGCGCCAACCATCGGGTTCCGGGCCTCAACCGTCGAGTTCCCGCGCCAACCATCGGGTTCCGGGCCTCAACCGTCGAGTTCCCGCGCCAACCATCGGGAGCCGGGCCTCAACCGTCGAGTTCCCGCGCCAACCATCGGGAGCCGGGCCTCAACCGTCGAGTTCCCGCGC
>Ga0075367_10001067_pt1 | contig 11314 bp, 9 predicted proteins | sample EndMethybrTD3032_FD_71399 | JGI IMG/M metagenome (GOLD analysis project Ga0075367, IMG submission 71399) | Populus endosphere microbial communities from Tennessee, USA - Endosphere MetaG P. TD hybrid TD303-2 | ecosystem: Host-associated > Plants > Roots > Endosphere | place: USA: Tennessee...
GAGACGGCGCTTCTGATCGAAGCCCAGGACCTCGAAGCTATCGACGCGCCGGCGCCAGAAGTTGGTGAGCGCCAGCAGCATGGCGAGCGCCCGAGACGGACGCGTCCGCGCCGCGATCTGGCATTCGGGATGAAAGTCGGTGATGCGATAGACGAGACGACCGCGCCACAGGAACTTCAGCGGCGCCAGAAAATGGATCATGAAGGGCGGCGACCCCGTGAACACGATGCCATCGGCGGCGCGCAGATAGCGAAAGCTCGCCGCGACCAGACGCAGGTCGGTCCACAGCGTCCACAGCAGCCGCCTGACCAGCGATCCGCGCGGCACCGGCCGCGCCGACAGCCTGAGCTCGGTCAGGCTCCCCTGCCCTCTCTTCTCGTGCGTCAACGAGCCCGCCGCCGAGGCAAGGCCGACCAGGGTCACCTCATGTCCGCGATCGGCAAGCGACCGGGCGCGAAGTTGCATGTACTGCCCGACCGCTCCGAAGTCCGGCGGCAGCCAGTCGGCGATGATGACGATCCGGCGCTCGGTCGCCGCATCGAACGGGCTTTCGGCCAGCAGGTCCATCATGGCCCGGTCCGTTCGCGCCGTTGCCCGACCAGCGAGCCGTAGAGATCGGCCATGCGGCGCGCGATGGTCGGCCAGCCGTAGTGCGCGACGACATGAGCACGCCCTGCCTCGCCCATGGCTCGGCTGCGACCGGGATCCGACAGCATGGCGTTGAGTCCCGCGGCAATCGATTGGGGTGCCGCGTCGACGACGCAGCCGGCGCCGGCCTGCTGCACGATCTCGGACATGCCGACATCCGGCGTGGCCAGTACCGGCACGCCGCGGCGCATGGCCTCGAACGCGGCGAGACCGAAATTCTCCGACAGCGAGGTCATGGCGAAGACCTGCGCGGCCCGAAACAGCGCCTCCTTGTCGGCACCCTCGACATGGCGCGGCACGATCGTCACCCGTTGCTCCACGCCGAGCGAACGCGCCTGCCCGGCGAGCGACGAGGCGTGGCCGTCGAGGTCGTCGCCGGCGACGACGACGCGCGCCGAGGGGGCAAACGGCAATGCGGCGATCAGCCGATCGAGGCCCTTCTCCCAGCTGATGCGCCCGAAGGCGAGCACCAGCGGTCCGGCAGCGGTCGCCGCAAGAATGTCGGCGGACGGCGATGTTGCCGAGGGCGGCGGCGGATCGTCGACACCGTGCGCAATGGTGACAATCGGCGGCAGCTTCCAGCCGAAGCTGGCCAGGTGACCGGCTTCGACGGACGACGTCGCGTGGAGGGCGGCGGCAGCCTCGAGGTTGCCGCGTTCGACCAGGGCGATCCACGCCGCCTTCACCCAGCGACTCTTGCGGCGGATCAGCTCCGGCACCAGCATCCCGCGCGGCGAAATCACGTAGGGAATCCCGTGCGCCCGCGCAGCCCGCGCCCCGGCCAGGATGGGCCAGAGATAGACTGCGTGCAGATGAACGAGATCGAAGCTCGCGATCGATGCCGCGAATGCCCGGCCCATCGGCGGCGACCAGTAGAGGCGCCGCAGCCAGCGGCTCGGGAAATAGGTGACCTTGACGCCTTCCAGATCGACCGGCTGGAGCAGCGGCACGTCACTGTCATCAGGGCCATCGACGCTGGTGGTGAACACGTGGGTATCGTGCCCATCGGCTGCCAGCGCCCGGCAAAGTGCATGAACCGAACGGATAGGCCCCCCGTACCGGAGTGCAGGTAGATAGGTGGGAACGACGTGAAGGAGGCGCAAAGGCTCGTGCCGGGGCTTGCAAGATCGCCGTGTTCAATAGCATAGGTGACGGGGAAATGACCTCTCAGCATGAAGCATGATCAGCCGGGCGACGTGACACCTTGAACGACAAGGTCTCCATCATCGTCCCGACCCGCAACCGCAAGGAGTGGTTGCGCCAGGCGCTGCGCAGCGCGAACGCCCAGACGTGGCCGAACAAGGAGATCGTCGTCGTCGACGAGGCGTCGACCGACGATTCGCTGGCAATGGTGGCGGCCGAGTTCCCGGAAGCGCGCGTCGTCAGGCACGAGACGGCGCGCGGACCGAGTGCTGCCCGCAACTCGGGTGTCGCGGCGGCAACCGGGGACTGGGTCCTTTTCCTCGACGACGACGACGTGCTCCACACCGAGCATGTCGAATCGCTGGTCAAGGCGACGAAGGAAGCGCCCGCCGGATGCGTCGTCTCGGGCCGCTGGCGACGCTTCACCATGATGGGCGACAAGGCGCGGCTCGGGCCGGTCGTCTGTGCACCGCCGGATCGCCGCGGGCTGGAGACGCTGGCCGAAATCCTCGAGCCGATGGGCGAAGGCTCGATTTGTGGCCATTCCCTGCTCTGGCCGCGTGCCCTGATCGTCAAGGTGCCGTGGGACGAGAGGCTTTCGGCGAACGGCGACAGCGATTTCTTCGGCCGCACGATCCTGGCCGGCGCTCAGATCGTCGGCCGGCCTGTCGGCATGGCCTACTATCGCGCCCATCAGGGCGAACGCGTGTCGTCCGGCACGGCGCTGCGGCGGCCCTTGTCGTCGGCGCAATATCGCCTGAAATGGTCGCAACTCCTGCTGTCCCATCCGGAGCACGAGATCTTTGCGCCGGCGATGCGCAACGGCTTCATGGCGCTGCTCATCGCGCTGTCCGGGCTTCCGGAGGCGCGGGCGCTGGTGCCGATCCTCAAGGACGCCTACTGGCTGTGGGGTGGCGAGGGTTACTTCGTCTCCAACCCGCCGAGCAATCCGCTGAAGCGAATCCTGGCGGCTGGCGTGCTGTGGGTCGGCGGTCCGTCCGGTCTGCATTGGCTGTTGAAGCAGGCCTCGCAGCCGGCCCGCGTGACCAGGTCGCATCTGTCGATGTACTACGACCCGCAGAACGATGACGACCGGGCGGACGTGACCTCGATCCGCTCGTTCAGATGAAGCTGAAGGTCCATTTCAGGCCGGTCCTCGCGGTCGGCCTTCTGGGTGTCGCAGCTCTTGTCTTCTGGATGGTGGTCGTTGTTCTTGGCGATGGCGCGGTCGCCGCGGTGGTGCTGGCGCTCGCCGCCTTCTACACCGTTCTGTTCATGCTGGGCGGGATCGCTCTGCTGCGACTCGGCGCGCTCGAGCGATGGCATGACTGGGAAGGACCTGGCCGGCTGCTGATCCTGGCGCCGCACGAGGATGACTGCGTGATCTCGGCCGGCGGCATCGGCGCGCGCAATCGTCGGCTGGGCGGCGTCACGCGTGTCGTCTACCTGGCGCCGGACGAGACGCCGGAGATTGCCGAGCGCCGCGCCGCCGAGGCCCGCGCGGCCTGGCGCATGGCCGGCGTTGCCGACGAGGACATCCACCACCTCGACCTGCTGCCGCCGCTCAGGCAACGCAACCCGCGGAAGCTGCGGCAGGCGGCAACCGCACTGCGCGCGGTCATCGACGAATTCAGGCCGACGGTCATCGTGGTGCCGATGTTCGAAGGCGGCCACGTCCACCACGACATGACGGCAGCCCTGGTCGGCACGATCGTGACGCCGAGCGACCGCTTCAAGGTCTTCGAGGCGCCGGAATACAGTCCCTACGCCTCGCTGTGGTACACGCCGCACCGCGTCATCGCCCTCTGCCTGCGCTGGCTGTTCGGCCTCGCCTCCTATTACGGGCCGCCGGACGGTATCGACGGCCGCCAGGTCCGCAAGTATCGCCTCGATCCGGCCGATCTCGACTGCAAGCGACGCATGCTCGCGGCCTTCGAAAGCCAGAACGCACCGTCGCTGGTCGAGACGCGGTCCTATCCCGACCGCCTCGTAGCGCTGTCGAGCGGCGTCGAGCATGGCGCCCCGTTCGACTTCCGCTGGTCCTACCTTCGGTTCGTGCTGTGGGCGCGACAGCTGCTGCCGCCACGCCTCGTCGATCGGCTGTTTCCGGTGCAACTTGGCACGATCGGCCGCGAACATGGATTGACGAGCTGGCCCGACGAATGGAACACGGTCGGCAGTTCATGAGCGCGTTTCAGCGCGGCGCAGGCGCCGTCATGGGCGCGCCATTCGGGGGGAGCCAGTACGTCACGATGTCCACGCCAGACTCGCCCCGCGACCTGGAAATGTACGAGGACCCGCAGATCGTGTCGTCGTACAGCGGCACGCCAGCCCTGCAGCCTCCCGAACAGACGGTGCTCGACAGTCTCGGTCCCGGCTTGCGCGAAATGGACGTGCTCGACCTCGGCGTCGGCGCCGGACGCACGGCGTGGTTCCTGGCGCCGCATGCCAGGAGCTATCTCGGCCTCGACTATTCGCAGGCCATGATCGAGCAGTGCCGGCGTCTGATGCCCGACCAACGGTTCGTGGTCGGCGATGCAAGCCGGCTCGAGTTCGCCGCCGACGAGTCCTACGACTTCGTCCTGTTCAGCTACAACGGCATCGACCATCTCGACCTGCCGGGTCGCGAGCGAACTCTGGTCGAGATGAATCGCGTGCTGCGTCCGGGCGGCACGATGGCCTTCTCGAGCCACAACGCCAACTTCCTGCCGTCCGTCATCGACAGCTACCGCTTCAGGATTCATTCCTCGGCGCGCGAGACCGCCCGTTCGCTGAAGTGGGCCGCGATCTTCAACATGCGCAATCCGACGCTGCGCTTCCGCTTGCCGCTGCCGATCGGCCTGATCAAGGACGGCCAGCACGCCTTCAGATCGACGGGCGTGTGCTACGTCCGGCCCGACGTCCAGGTGGCGACGCTGTCGCGCCTCGGCCTGGTGGACATCGGCTGCGCCATGAACGACTTCCCCGATTTCCGGCCCGGCAACGACCCGGAGGTCGCGACGTTCGGGAGTCCCTGGGTCTACTACCGGTGCCGCAAGCCCGGCGGAGGCACCTAGCCATGTCCGGCTATTCCACCGAACTCATCACCACGCTCGAGGCCTTCGAGGCGCTCAAGGACCCGTGGAACGATCTCGTTTCGCGGATGGAGCATCCGGAGATCTTCTATGTGTGGGAATGGAACTTCCACTTCTTCCGGAACTATCGCAAGAACGACCAGCCCTTCATCGTCGTCGTCCGGCATCCGTCGGGCAAGATCGCCGGCATCGCACCGTTCTGCGTGCGCAAGGTACGACGGTTTGGCTGCCTGGCGCGGGTGGTCGACACCATCGTGGCCGAGATCGGCGACTTCCGGAACATCCTGGTTCATGCCGATGACCATCGCGGCCAGGTCGTCGCGGCGGTGCTGGGTCGGCTGCGCGAGGAAAACAACAAGTGGGACGTCATCGACATCTCGCAGCTTTGCTCGCGCGATCCGACGACCTTCCACATCGTCAACGTCTCGCAGGGCTTCAGCGACTGGTCGGTACGCCTGCAACTCCTGACACCGGTCGCGGTGCGCAAGCTCAAGGGCCGCGTCGTCGAAAATACGCGCCAGCTCCGCCAGGTCCGAAACCGCCTCAAGACGCTGCAGAAGCGCGGGTTCACCGTTCACGTCGCCGTGCGCGACTTCATGCAGTTCTGGGGCGCCTTCAGCTCGCTGCATCGCCATGCGTGGCGCACCAGTCCGCTCAACACGCCGCACGGCCGCAAGTTCTTCGAGGACCTGACGCACAGCGAGGGCATGCGCGGCAAGATCGAGTTCTCGTTCATCGAATTCCAGGGCCAGCCGGTGGCCATGCACTTCGGCTTCGTCGACGACCGCAAGGTCTACTACTACTTGCCGGCCATGGACCGCTCCTACCGCCAGGATCGCGTCGGCGCCGCCCTGCTGAGCGCCATCGTCGACCACTACAGCAAGACCCACGAGGCTTTCGACTTTCTGCGCGGCATGGAGGACTACAAGGTCTGGTACACCGACGACCTCGTCACGAACATGCGCATCGTCGCTTACCGGACGGCGAGCGTTGTCGCCTTCGTCTACAATCTGCGCGAATCGATCCGCCGCTTCGCCGTCGATCTCGGCCTGCCGAAGGCCGTCGCGCAGGCGGCGCGGCGCATCATGGCGAAGCTGCAGTCGTAGGGCGTCCGCTCAGACGTACTTGCGGACGATGTCGAGATAGGCCCTCGCCCGCTGGGCCAGGGTGAAGTTTTCCAGGATCATCTGGCGCGGTGCATAGGCGCCGGTCTCGACGCCGCGCCAGAACCGGTCCAGCCCCTCGTGCATGTCCTCGGCGCCCACGAACTTCACGCCGCAGCGATCGTCCCAGTACGGCATCGAGGATACCGGTGCGAACTGGACCTGGTGCGGGACGTATTTCGGGTCCTGCCACATGCCGCCTTCGTCCCAGACGAACAGCGGCACGTCCGAGGCCATCATCTGCTGGGCGGCGATGCCCTGGGTCTCGTGCCGGCTGAGATAGACCATCGAACGGACGCGCCGGCTGTAGTCGAGGAGCTGTTCCTCTCGATAGCTGCCGTAGCGCAGCACCTCGACCCTGAGCTGCCGCCGGCGCAGCTCGGCAAGGAGCGGCTGCAGCAGCGATTCCACCCGGGCTTCGCGCTGCCAGTAGATCTTGTCGTAGATCAGCACATCGATGTCTCGCGCCGAGTCGGCTGCCGGCTGCCAGCGCTCGGTGTCGATGCCGACCGGCCAGACCGTGACGCGACCCGGCCAGACCTCGACGAACATGTCGCGCACCCACGGGCTCGGCACCAGCACCTGGCGGACCGGGCGCCGCTTCGGCAGGTCGGGATCGTCGTAGGGATGGCTGTAGATCGACGTGCCGAACAGGAGGGGCGTCTCCGCCGGGATCTTGGCGAGAACGTGCGGCTTTCCGACAAGACAGGCGAGCTCGGCGGCGTTGGCCCTGATATGGCGATAATCGTTCACGCGATACGATGCCCCGAGAAGGTCGAGGCCCGCCCGCAGGTTAAGGAACACCCGCATCGCGCCGCCCGGCTGGTCGGCGCCGCGCAGGAGTCGCCGGATGAGCCGCCGCGGATGGCGATCGAACGGAAGCCAGCGATCGGGATCGGGCTCCTCGTAGAACAGGTTCAGCGGCGGGTCGCGGGTCACGGGCCGGATGACCCCGCTCCGCCTGCCCGGTCCATCACGAGAGCTGCGGCCGGCGGACTACGGAGCGGGTCTTGATCCAGTTCAGCACCGCGGGGAAGGCAAATCTCGTCATCAGGGCATAGACGAGGAAAAACATCAGCGTCGCACCGAGAACCTTGGGCAGCGACATCTCCACGCCGTTCTGCCCCACCATGAAGACGAAGCCCAGCACGACGCCTTCGCGCAAGATCCAGGGCAACTTCAGGCTCATGAAATAGCGGATCACGAAGCCGTACATCAGGCCGATGACGAACATCCCGCCGAGCATGCCCGGGAATCCGAGATCGACGAAGTTCTCGGCCATGTAGCCGACGCTGATCGAGGTGCCGAGCCGCACCTGCTCGGAAGCGTCGCCGCGCGCCAGGCGGACATAGACCTCGGTGTCGGAGAGCGGCGCCTTGCCCGGGAACAGGAAGCGCGGCTTGGTCACATGCTCGAGTGAGTCCTGCCATTGCCGCATGACCTGCGGTTCGGGAGCGCTCTCCTGCACGCCGATCACCGAGCCAAAGATGTCGGTGTAGGCCAGGCGCGCCAACAGCGTGTAGGCGGCGAAGTTCCAGTCGATCGCATCGGTGGCCGCGAGGCGGTTGCCGAGATAGCCGAAGCGGTCGTCGAGGGCCACTTTCACGTTCTGGGAATCCGACGAGGCGGTGGCGAATTCACGGTACTCCGCCTTCACCGAGGTCCAGAACAACGCCAGGAAAATCAGGAATCCGGCGCAGGCCAGCCCGATCGCGATGTTCAGCCCCTTGAGCGGGAGGCGCGCCGCCAATGCCGCCATCGCAAGATAGATGAACACGCCTCGGAAATCGGAGAGCAGGCCGGTGAAGCCCATCACGGTCTCGAATGCAACGGCACCGAACAGCAGGTTGTTGCCGCGTCCCGTCATCATGACGGTAACGAACAGGATGAACAGGATGACGACCTTCAGCCTCTGCACCGCCTCGAGCGGCTGGTCGAGCGCCGCCACGTAGAGAGCCCCGAACTTGCAGCCGACAGCCACCACCAGCATGCCGACGTAGAGGATGAACAGGTCGTTGGGCCGCCATTCGATGTGGGCCAGGCGGTCCTGGGGCGTCGGCGGCTTGAGGTTGCCCAGCACCAGGCGCAGGGCAATGGCCATGACCATGAGGCTGGCCAGCATGTACCAATAGGCGCGCGCCACGTTCGGACCGTAAAGACCGTTGGCCAGCGTTTCGCCGTCGACGATCGACTGCAGCACGCGAGCGAAGATCTGCATCCACTGCCAGAGGAACAGGTAGACGACCGCCACCGGCAGGCCCGGCCGCACGATGATCTGCATGATCAGCCAGGGAACGACCGCGCCCACGGCAAGCGCGATGGGATCCGGTGCGAACGGCGCGAAGAACATCAGCGCCACGCCCAGGTAGAAAAGGCCGCGTTTGACTGCGTTGAGGTCCAGCGGAGGCGCCGACGGGGCGGCCCGGGCCGTAAGGGGCATGGAGCGCGAATTCATGATTGGCGGAATTGGCAGATTGCTGGTCGAATCACGCTTCCGTCGGGAACCATTTTCATTGTAGCCGACCGTTGCGAGCAAGAGTAGCCGCTGCGTCGACGATCGCCTCGGCTGCCCGTGCTGGCGAGTACAACGTCATCTTGGCCGCAAGGTGGCGTCGGGTGGTGTCGCGATCGAAAGACAGCACGCCATCGATGGCAGCCGCCAGTGCCTCGACGTCGCCGACCGGGAAAATTGCACCTGTTTTGCCAGGCTCGATCAGGTCGGGCGCGCAGCCGACGGCTTCGGACACAATCGCCGGAAGCCCGCACGCCATGGCCTCGTTGACCACCAAACCCCAGGTTTCCTGGTCCGACGGCAGCACCAGAAGGTCGGCGGAGGCATATACCGCAGGCAGCTCGCTTTGATTTACGAAGCCGAGGAAATCTGCACGTACCGAGGCTTCCGCTGCAATCCGCCTCAGGTCCGCCTCAAGTTCGCCCGCACCGGCGAAGACCACCTCGACCGCCGGCCCGCGGAGGCGGGCGACGGCGCGCAACAGGTCGGCGGGCCGCTTGAGCGGCATCAGCTTGCCGACAAAGAGCACGCGTCGCGCGGCGGCGGACCGCAGGTTCGTCTTGAGCAGCGCATCGGCGCTGGCGGTGGCAAAGGCATCGTTGTCGACGCAATGGGGCGAGAAGAACAGGCGATCGGCCGGCGCCCCGTAGTGTTGCAGATAGTCGCGGTTCTTCTGTCCGACATACAGGAATCCGTCGAAGTGGCGGAGAAGCCGGGAGAAGACCAGCGCCTTGGCGATGCGAACCGGCAGGCTGCGCGGCCCGCCGAGATGCGAATCGCCGCGCGCCAGCACGGGGACGCCCTGCCGGCGGCACGCCCGCACCGCCTGCCAGTACGAGCGCAGCGCCCAGCCCGGCACGACGAACGCGTCGAAACCGCCGCGTGCGATCTCGTCGGCGATGCCCGGCGTATCGCAGCCGGCAAATCGATCCGTCGACGGCGTGCCGGCAACGTTGTCCAGGAAGCGACTCTCGTAGCCCGACAGCAGGTCGATATCCCAGTCGAAGCCAACGCCGAAGCCTGCGCTCGCCTGCTGCGCGGAACTCTGGCGATGGGCGAAGAAAACGGTGAGGTCGCAGCGCCGCGCGAGCGCGCGAAAGATCGGCGTGTAGTACTGGATCGGATGGCTGACCAGGAAACCGATGCGCCTGGTCATTTCAGGCCTGCCCCGCTGCCGCGCGCTGGCACGCGAGATCGAGTGCCGCCGCCAGCGCGCGCGTCGACCCTCGCGCCGAGTAGGCATCGAAGGCAACGCGCTGCACAGCGTCGGGGTCATAGCTCGTATCGTCCAGGAAGGAGTTCACAGCCTGGGCCACTTTCGCCGCTGCCGGTAGCGTCGTGGCGCTCAAGGTGAGCACCGTGCCGGCGTGCATCGAGCGGACCATGTCGACCGCCGTGCTGTCCTCGTGCAGCATGGCGAATACCGGCCGGCGCGACAGCATGGCCTGGAACACCTTGGACGGCGTGTAGTGCGCCTCGGTCGAGCCGAGCACCAGCACCCCGTCGCTCCGCCACAGATGGTTCAAGGCATCGACATAGCCGATGCGATGCGGATGCTCGTCGACGATGTCGTCGATGCCCAGCCGCTTGGCGCGCGGCAGCACCCGATGGCCGTTGGGATCGTCGGGCGAACTGCCGGTGCCGACGAAGTGGACCCTGAGACGGGAGGCGACGTCCGGTCGATGCGCCTTCAATTCGGCGAGGCCAGCCAGGAAAGCATCGAGCACCACGATGCCGGCCGGCAGCAGCGCGCCGGCATAGATCAGGTGGAAATGGCCGTCGCCCGGCTCGAACAGGAACGGCGGACGGTCGAGGCGGCGCACCAGATCGTAGTCCTCGGCGGCAATGCCCATCGGCATCGTGGCGACCACCGCCTTCTCGGCGACCTCCGGGTTGCGCTCGAGCATGCCCGCGACATAGCCGGGCGCCATGCCGGTGATCAGGCTGGCGTCGCGCACGGACCAGGGCTCGAGCGCCCTTGCCAGCCGGTACGACACCCAGGCACGACTGAGCGGCACCTCGACGCCCGGCCAACGATTCACCCAGGGGTCCTGGTAGTCGATGCCGAACGGCACGCCGTAGCGCCGATGGATCAGCCGCCCGACCGGCGCGAGGAAATTCGAGGGGATGGTGACGAGCACGAAATCGACCGCGCCGCTGCGGGCCATGTCCGCCAGCACGCGATAGCAGCCGCGGAAGGCGCGCACGCCGATGTCGCCGACCAGCCGCACCGGCCGGTTCGACAGGGTCGGCGCATGGATGACCCGCAGCCCCGGCGCCACCAGATGCTGCAGGTCGGGATCGGGACGTTCCTCGTACTGCGCCGGATCTCCGGTGATCACGGTCGGCTCCCAGCCGAACTCGGGCAGGTACTGCGACCACAGCCGCGCCCGCTGGGCACCGACCAGGTTGCTCGGCACGAAATGGCCGCTCACCAGGGCCAGCCGCTTCATTGCCGCGACTTCAGCGCCACCTCGGCGCGCTGGTAGAGATCGACGTAGCGCGAGACCACGACATCGGGGGCGTATTGCTGTTCGGCGCGCCGGCGGCAGCTCGCACGGTCGATCGTGCCGAGTTGGCCCACCGCCGCGCAGCCCTCGTCGATCGACCTGACCAGGAAGCCATCGACGCCCTGGCGCACGATCTCCGGCAGCGAGCCGCGCGGACAGGAGATCACCGGCGTGCCGCAGGCCAGCGCCTCGGCAAAGACGATGCCGAACGGCTCGTCCCACTGGACGGGCACGACCATGGCGCGTGCCTCGCCCAACACCTTG
>Ga0075367_10001071_pt1 | contig 11303 bp, 6 predicted proteins | sample EndMethybrTD3032_FD_71399 | JGI IMG/M metagenome (GOLD analysis project Ga0075367, IMG submission 71399) | Populus endosphere microbial communities from Tennessee, USA - Endosphere MetaG P. TD hybrid TD303-2 | ecosystem: Host-associated > Plants > Roots > Endosphere | place: USA: Tennessee...
GCGACGACCATCGAAGACACCGCCGTCCCCATCCCGATCGCGGCGGCCGAGGTCCACGCCACCGGGCGCCGCTACAAGACGGGCGGCTGGCGCGACATCCGCGAGCTGACCGCGTTCACCCAGCTCGTCGACGGGATCTTCGACGCCGACGCCGATTCGATCGAGAGCTTCTGCGCCTGGGCGCTCGATGCCAGCCGGGTGTCCAAGGACGACCTGCTCTGGCAGAAGTGTCCGGCCGCGCGGGCCATCGTCGGGATCATCAGCCAGTACGACGTGGGCCAGGTCGACTGGGAGTTCCCGGCGGCAACCGAGCTCCTCAGGCGGTTCCTCAAGGATCACGCGGCGCCGAAGGAGGCGAAGGACTCGTGGCGCCGCCTCCTCGACATGGTGGACAGCATCTCGCGCGGCATGGACCGCGTCGAGCGCGGCCAGCTCGAATGCCTGGGCGACGTGGCGGCCGAGCAGCCGGCCTCGGACCGCGCCCGGTGTCAGCTGGCCGTGTGGATGGCGTTGCTCTGGGCCATGCACACCCGATTGCTGCAGCCGGAGCGGGACCAGGGGCAGGACGACGTGCCGGGGCTCGTGGCGCGCATCCGCGGCTTGCTGGCCCGGCGATTCCACGACGTCATCGAGCGTCTGGCCGCTGCCTAGAGGGCGGCGACCAGACGCCCCTTTCGCAACCGCAGGAGGACTCATGGGCGGATCCAAGAGACGGATGGTGCCAGGGGCCGGCGAGGATCCCGACATCCTCCAGGCGCTGGTGGAAGCCGAGGCGATTGCCGGGGAGGACGACGAGGCGTTTCTGCGCCACCTCAACGCGCGCTACTCCCGCAAGCGGAACGCCGCGATGCGAACGCGAGGCATCCTGCCGGTCCGGGCCGTTCCCGCGGCTGACGATGAGAGCCCGCGGGCGCACGTCCTGCGCAACGATCCGCGGTTCCTGGCCAACGCGCGGGCGCTGGCCCGCCGGAGCCAAGGCGGACTCCGCGTCATCGGCGGGGCGAAGGTCCCGCCCAATCAGTTCCTCGACTGCGTGGCGGTTGGCCGCGACGACGTCTGGGGCTGCACCGGCACGCTGATCGCGCCCGACGTCGTCGTCAGCGCGGGGCATTGCGCGAGCGTCGCGACCCGCGTGTTCTTCGGCGGCGACGTGAAGAAGGCCGGCAAGATCGTCAAGGTCAAGCAAGCCGTGCGGCATCCGAGCTACCACAAGGCCGGCAAGCACAACGACCTGCTGGTGCTGCTGCTGGAGCAGCCGGTCGTGAACATCGCCCCGCGCGCCATCGCCACGGCCGCCCAGGTCAACAAGGCGACCGACGGCCGGGTGGTCGGCTTCGGGAACACGGATCCCTTCGGCACGAAGGGGTACGGCGTCAAGCGTCAGGTGGACATTCCGATCGCCTCACCGTCGTGCAAGGGGACGGTCGACGGCGATCCGGATGCCGTGGCCTTTGGCTGTGACGTCAACCTCGAGATGGTGGCGGGCAAGCCGCTCCTGGGCAAGGACAGCTGCACCGGCGACAGCGGAGGGCCGCTGTACATCGAGGGGCCCGGCGGCGGGTGGCTCCTCGCCGGAGCGACGTCGCGCGCGGTGGACAGCGCGCCCAACGACTGCGGCGACGGCGGCATCTACGTGCGCATCGACAAGTATCGCGCCTGGATCGAGGGCCTGCCGGGCGTGTCGCTACCCTGAGGGGGCCGGCCATGGCGAAGCGAGTGTCCCGCGGACGTAGCCCGCATCGTGCGCCGCGCCGACGACTGCGCGTCGAGGTGGCGTGGAGCAACATCATCCGGGCGAGGGCCGACGCGTTCGTGGTCGGCCACTACACCGGCGTCCTGCCGCAACAGGCGGAGCTGCACCTCGATCGCGCGCTGTCGGGCACCGAGGACGAGTCCCGTCTCGTGCTGACGGACCTCGTCCGCCGCGGCGCCATCCGGGGCGCGCTCGGGGACGTCGTCTTCTTCCCGTGGCCTGGACATGGCCAGGTGGTGCTCGCCGGCATGGGGCGGATGGGCACCTTCCGCGAACCGCAGCTCCGCGTGCTGGCCCGCAACCTGGTCGAAAGCCTGGGGCGCCTGATGCGGCGGCCGACCATCGCGACGGTGCTGATCGGCTCCGGCGACGGGAACCTCGACGTGCCGACGGCCGTGAAGGGCATGCTGGACGGTGCCGCGGAAGCGCTGGCAGGCGATGCGACCCTCGACATCCGGCGACTCGTGATCGCGGAGTTCCGCCTGGATCGTGCCTACGAGATTCTTCAGGCGGCTCGGGAAGCGGCGCGCGCGATCGAGGAGAGCGCGCCGATCACGATCGAAGTGCCTTCCGACGTGACCGAGCGGGGCAACGCCGGTGGCGGCGTTCCCACGCGCTACGGCTATTCGCTGATCCTGGCGGCGTTGGCGCAGGCGTGCCACAAGGGCCGGCGCTCCCGTCTCGGCACCGGCCTGACGCAGCTGTTGCGAGAGCTGCCCGAGCCGCCCCGAAGCGCCGTGCTCGAGGAGCTCCGGAAGCGGGGCGGCGATCCGAATCGCAAGCGGCTCGGGCTCGCGTTCAAGCTCGAGAGCCGGCATGTGGTGGACGCCAGCGAGATCCCGGATCGCGTCAGCTTCTCGCACGACGGCCGGGCGATCCGCAGTGCCGCGATCACCAACCTGACGACGGTCGCGGCCCGCGACCTCGACGTGCGTCTGGCCTGGGTGGATCGCATCGTCGACGGACTCCAGGCTCCGTTGCCGGCCGACCTGGCCAAGAACGCTCCCGTGGCCTACCGGCACCTCGTGCACCCGGACCTGGCGGAGCGCCTGGCGTCGCCCTTGCCGCTCGTCCTCGAGCTGGACCGCGCCATGGCGCGCGTGTCGTGGGAGCTCCTCGACGACGGGCTCGCTGCCAAGGCGCGCCCGCTCGGGCAGCAGCGGCCGATCGCCCGGCAGCTCCGCACGACCTACAGTGCGCCCCAGGCGCGTCGCATCCTTCAGAAGGTGCCGCGTGCGCTGGTCATCGGCGATCCGGACGGGTCACTGGCGCACACCCGCGAAGAGGCCCTCGCCGTGCGCGACCTGCTGGCGTCGGCCAAGATCCAGGTGGAGCTGCGCCTGGGGCCGCCCGACGAGCTGGGGCTCGGGGTGCAGGCGGGCATCCTTCCGGCCGATCTCTTCGAGATTCTGCCGCTGCTGCGCAACGGGGACTTCGACTTCATCCACTTCGCCGGCCACGCGGTGTTCCTGCCGGAGTTCCCGGATCGCAGCGGCTGGCAGTTCAAGAACGAGATTCTGACCGCCTCGAAGCTGGAAGGCGTGCAGATGCCGCCGCGGTTGATCGTCGCCAACGCGTGTCTCTCGGCCCGCGTGTCGGACGACATCCGCAAGCGCACCGGACCGCAGACCGGCAACGGCGGGCTTGGGACGCCACCGCCCGGCTGGGAAACTGCCGCCGCGGGCAAGCGGAAGGCCGCGGCACCGCCCGGCGATTCGCGCCTGGTCGTCAGCCTGGCCGACGAGTTCTTCAAGCGGGGCGTCGAGGACTACATCGGCACGGCGTGGGAGGTCCCGGACCAGCAGGCGCTGCTGTTCGCGCAAGCGTTCTACGGAACGCTGGTCAAGGGTGGCCGATCGGCCGGCAGCCGGCAGCGGCCGGCCGGGGCGACCCTCGGCGACGCCATGTTGGCGGCCCGCAAGCAGCTCTACGCCAGGTTCGGGGCGACCGGTGAGCTCGCCGCGGCCTGGGGCGCCTATCAGCACTACGGCGATCCGACCCGACGGCCACTCGCGTGAGCGGCCCGACCGCTGCCCGTCCAGCTACACGGGCATCGGCCGGCCGTCCGCGACCGCCATCCAGCCGCGGGCGACGCGGTAGATGACCCAGCCGGCCAGGGCCAGCACCGGGATCCAGACGACGATCAGGCCGATCCCGAGCGTGAAGACGACGAACAGCAGGCAGAGCAGCGCCCACAGCAGGCCGAACCAGAAGGTCCGGATCTGCCAGCGGAAGTGCGACTCGAGCCAGGTGCCGCGCGCCGCGCCTCGCTTCACATAGTTGAGGATGACCGCGATGATCGACGGCCACCCGAACAGGAAGGCGCCGACGATCGTCGCCGTGCCGACGATCCCCGAGACGATGCTGACGGCGTGGAGGAGGTAGATCGCCTGCGTCCACGTGACGAGGGAGCCGGTCGCGGGACGGGACGAGCTCAGCGTCGAAGTCGTCGCGTAGGTCATGCCGAATCTGACGCGGGTGTGGCCGGGAAGTTCCGGCGTTCCGAGCCCAGGCCGGTGGGATCGGCGAGCCGGAAACGCGCTAGGATCCCGAGTCGCACGCCATGAGTCCAGCCAAAGCCAAGCCCGCACCGGGGGGCGACGACGAGGCGTCGGCGGTCGACCCGCGCTTCGCGCCCGTCGTGGCCGCCTTCTCGAAGGATCCTCGGGTCACCGCCGGTCGGATGTTCTCGGCGTTCGGCCTGAAGGTGGACGGCAAGATCTTCGCGATGCTGCCCCGGGGCGTCTTCGTGGCGAAGCTGCCGAAGGCGCGGGTCGACGAGCTGGTGGCGTCGGGGCGCGGCGTCCATTTCGACCCGGGGCACGGGCGGCTGATGAAGGAGTGGCTCGCGATCGGCGGCCACGCCGACACGTGGGTCGGGTTGGCGAAGGAAGCCCGAGCTTTCGTGGGCGGCGCCGACGCCCCGCCGAAGCGACCCGCGCGTCGGTCCAGCGGACGACCGCGGTCCTAGCGCCAGTCGCCGGCGGCGACGAAGCCGGCCCAGTACAGCGGGTGCGTGCTCAGCCCTTTGGCGCGGCGCTCGTTGAGCATGGTGAGGCTGGCGTAGCGCATGGCGTCCGCCGTCGTCAGCTTGTCGCGCAGCCGCGCTTCGTACAGCGCGCGCATCCAGGAGCGCGTGGCCTGGTCCTCGACCGGCCAGAGGCTCATGATCACGGTCCGGGCGCCCGCGATCCGGAACGCGCGGCGGAGCCCGAACACCCCTTCGCCAGCGCGGACGGCTCCGAGCCCGGTGTCGCACGCCGACAGGACCGCCCATTCGACCCCGTCGAGATCGAGAGCCGCGACTTCCTCGGCGGTGAGGATGCCATCGTCATTCCCAGTTGCCGCTGCCGTGCGGCGATTCGCGCCAGCCATCGCAAGGCCCGAGAGCAGCAGCGGATTCTGCACGCCGCGCGAGCGCACGGGCGTCGAGGAGCGACCGGCGAGAGACCTGGGAACGACGCTCACGCCACGCGTGCCCGCGATGACATCCTCGCAACGGCCGTCGAGGAAGAAGCCGTGCATGGCGAGATGCAGGACGCGGTGGCCAGGGCTCTGCTGCTTGAAGGCGCCCTCCTGCGCTCTGGCGCCCGTCAGCACCAGCGGCAATGGCCCGTCATCGCGCTCCAGCGTTCGCCACAAGGCGCTGACGTCCTCGACCTCGCGACGTGCGCCGGGCAACTCGGGAAAGGACAGCGATGCGAACGTCGCGCAGGACGGGTGGTCGGTGCCAGGCGGCAGCGGTCCGTACGTAGGACCGCCGATCGCGAGCAGCCCCTTCGCGACCCTCGTGAACGCCGCGTCGAAGGTCACGAGGTCACGCTCTGATGACAGGTAGTGCAGCGGAGGGGACGAGTCGACGAGATACTGGCCGCGGTCTGCCGGCAGGGCGCCGAAAGGCACCAGATTGATCGCGCCATCGGGCACGATGAAGATGCGTGTGGCCCCGGTGAGGCGTGGTGCGATCGGATCCCACAATCGTGCCCGCAGCGACAGGCCGATCCGGCGAAGCGAGCTCTCGGCGCCTGGCCGAACCGCGCCCGCCGCGGTGAGACCCTCGAGGGCCGTACGGCGCCACGTCGCGATCAGATTGTCGACCGCCGCCGCTGAGCCGAGCGGCACGGCCTCGGTCGCGACCGGTCCCGGTCGCGCGAGGAAAGCCACGTACGCTGGTTGCGCGCGCTTCGACACCGACCCTGTCGCAGTCGTGACGAACACGGTGCGCTCGTACCGCACGAACGACACGAGCACGGTGCCTTCGGGCAGGGCTGCGCGTACGGCATCGAGCCCGGCGTCCAGCCTGGCGAAGTCGCGACGCAACGTCGCACTCCGCTCGGCCAAAGCGGTCTCGGCCAGCTCGCGCTCGCGGCTGGCGCCGCGGAGGACGGCGCCGTACTTCTCTCCGTCGAGGTCGCCTGGGCCGGCGACGGCCAGGTTGGCCAACCGCTGTCCCGCCTTGGTGAACTCGGCCCACAGCGGTGCGATGGCCGCGCTTCCCGCGCTGGCGCGCAGCCGCTGCCGCTCGGCCATCTCGTCGAGAACGATGGACCGTCCCTTGATCACCGAGTCCAGAACGACGTTGGCGTCACCGGGCGACATGACCGACACGGCGAGGTCCAGGCCACGCGCCCTGGCGGCGGCATACCCGAGCGCTTGCCGTTCGGACAGATACCGGCTGGTCAGGCGAAGGTGATCGCGGCTGACGCGCTCCGCCTCCAGCGCGGTCGGGACTGCCTCACGCTGGCCCATGGCCGCAAGCGCCAGCGCCAGACCGGCTCGTCCCTCGGCGATGCTCGCGTGCGCCGGACCGTAGGCCGGCAGACGCACCGTCATGGCGCGTTCGTAGTCCTGACGAGCCCTGTCGAACGCGCCCCGAGCGGCCTCGACCCTGGCACGCACGAAGAGCGCGGCCGAAAGGCCGTCGGCGCCTTTCGCTCGCTCCCACGTCTCCACTGACCGATTCGCCAGCGTTGCCGCCCGCGCCAGACGCCCGACGGCGACCAGGCTGCTCGCCAGAGCGGTCTGCGTCGTTGCAACATGGACGTGCGTACGGCCCAGGGTCCGCGTCCGCGCCGCCAATGCGCGTTCGAAGACCGGTACGGCCTCCTGATGCCGCCCCTCTCTCGCCAACGCGGCTCCAAGCGCGACGAGGGCCCATGGAACCATCGGATGATCGGCACCGATCGTTCGCGTCCAAATCGAGAGCGCCTGCCGCTGGAAGCGTGCGGCCTCGGCGAAATCCCCGATGGCGCTGCTGACGTCGCCAAGATTGTGGAGGGTTTCCGCCACTTCGGGATGGTTCGGGCCGAGCCGCTTCAGGTGGCTTGCCAGAACCTGCTGCAGCAGTTGCTTCGCGTCATTGAGTTCGCCGCGTTCGATCGCGGAGATCGCGAGGTCGTTGCGCTGGAACGCGACCTGTTGATGGTCGTTGTCAAAGGCCGCTTCGGCGATGCGCAGCCCGCGTTCACGCAATGCCTTGGCCTCGTCGATGTTTCCCAACTGATCGGTGAGGATCGCAAGAAAGCGGAGCGTCACCGCCAAATCCGGGTGCCCCCGTCGAAGCGTCCGTTCTCCCACGTCGAGTGCCCGAGCAAGGTAGTCGCGTCCTCCAGCCAGATCGCCTTCGAACCACAACTGATCGCCGTAGTACGTCAGCACCCGTGCGGTCTCCGGGTGCAGTGGGCCCAGGTTCTCCCGTAGAGCCAAGGCTCTGCGCACGTCCTCGCCCGACAGACGGTATTTGCCCCCGTGCTGCCAGATCAGCGCGCGTGTGGTGAGCGCCCGTGCCAGCCGCGCGCCCGTCGGATCCAGCTGCGCTTCGATGCTGACTGCCCGGTCGATGGCCGCCGCCGCCTCGTTCTGCCGCTCGAGGCGCATCAGAGCCAGGGCGAGGCCCTCGAGATCCGTAGCGACCTCCGGGCTCTTCGCACCGACGCTCTGTCCATGAAGATCGACGGCGGCTCGCAGGGCTGCCGCGCTTTCCGCGTACCTGGCCGCCTGGAAGAGCGTCAGCCCGAGCAGCCGTCGGCTCGTGCCTGACGCGGCCCTGGAGCCAGCACCGGATCCGTCGCCGGACTTCGCGACGGCAGTCGCCAGCAGGAGTGTCCGCGACTCGCCGCCGCGGCCGTTGCGAAGAAGGGCTTCGACGTACAACTGCTGCGCGGCGTATCGATCCGACGGAGTGCCGTCTGCCGCCTGAATCTCCGCGGCGGCAGCTTGTGCCTCCGCCTCCTCGTATCGGCCGGCATCGAGCAGCCGGCGCACGTCACCCGTCGGCTCATGGCCGGGCACGGTGTCACCTGAGCCTGCGATGAGCAAGACGAGCAACAGTGCGTGCATGGAGTGCTACAAGAGCCTCAAGACGTGGCTGCCAAGGCCGCCGATGCGTGCCAATTCTCGCCGATCTTCAGTCCCGAGATCATCCAAGCCGGGGCCGAAGCCGTACAACGGGTCCGCCAGGACCCGCCGCACTGTGCGGCGAGCGTGGGTTGAGGCATCACGCACCACGCGGAACGCGCGCTCGACCTGCATGGGGGCCGGCGGTCCGATCAGACCGGCGCCGCCGGCCATTGCGCCCAGAGCCGCGATCGTCTCCGCGTCTCCGATGGCCATCTCGAGGCGCTCGAGCGCGTCGCCGACCTGTCCGAACAGATCCGTCACGGCGGTTCGAGCCGCCAGCGTCGTTGCCCTGGTCAACGAGGGGATGGCAGCGGGCGGCCCGGACGTGAACAGCGCGCCCTGTCGATCCGCAGGTTTGGACGGCGCACCCTGTGTGTCTGCCGGCTTGCTGAGGAAACCGTGGGTGTCGGCAGGTTTGATCGGGTCCCCCTGGCGGTCAGCCGGCTTCGAGACCGCACCCTGGCTCCGCAACTGTGGCGTCGGGACGAAGCTGGCCGGACCCGGGCCGAGCCCGAACGTCCCGTTGGTCAGTGTTCGATGAACCGCCCGCTCGACAGCCGCCAACAGCCCCTCCAGGGGTTCGAACCCACCCTGGACCGCTGACGACGCTGCCATCACGAGGTTGCGCGCCTGTGCCCGCGCGGCGGCGTGCGCGTTGTTGGTCGCCTGGACAGCGGCGTTTGCCGCCGCGCTGGCACCGAGCGACGTCACGATCCCCAATGGGCCCTGGGCGGCGGCCTGCGCCGTGCCGCTGGCAGCGACCGAGCCCGCCGCGCCGACTGCCGCGACTGCCGCCGGGCTCCCCATGCCCGTACCGGCCGGACTCACCAGGTCTACGGCCGTACTGTGGACGATGTCGTGGCGCATCAGCTGCAGCCCCATGCTCGCCGGCGCATTGGCGAAGGCGTGCTTGGGCGGTCCGCCGCGAGCAACGCTCGACGTGGCTTCGATCCGCCGATCGAGGACGTCAAACACGCTGTCGATGGCCGCGAGCATTTGCGCGATGTCGTGACGATCGCCTACCGAGATGGCGCCGCTGGCTTCGATGTTGTCCAGAATGTCCGACGGCAGCCCCGCTTGCAGGGTCTCGTAGACGAGCGGCTCCCATGCGGTGCGGACGACGAGCTTCAGCTTGGCGTAGTGGCGTCGCCCCGTCTGCTTGTCATCGTCATCGATGCCAAGACGACGCCGATCCGCCAGGTCCGTGACGAAGGGCGCGAAGACGCCGACTCCCGCGAGGCCCTTCAAATCCGGGTGCTGCTTGTGGAGCACGATGAGCGACGGACCGTAGCGCTGAGGGTTCGATGAGCTGAGGAACGCCAACAGATCGGTTGCAGCGACATGAACCTTCTTCAATGTCGCCAGCGCAGCCGGCTGCAGCACGGCGAAATCCGCGCAGAACGCCTGGAGCTGCAGGCACAGGTCCTGAACGTCGATCAGCGGTCGCACGTCACCCACCGCCGTCATGCGGAACGCGGCGCGAATGTGCTGTATCCGTTCGCTCGTGCCGGCGTCGGGTGTGACGACCGCCCCTGTAACGGCCTTGGCCAACGCCGTGAACAGGTCTCGAAAGACGTCAGCGACGTCGAGTCTCAGCAGGGTCAGCGACACTTGTCCACGGTCGGCCGTGCCGGCGAACGACGAGACGTATCGCTCGATGACGAGCCGCCCTACGTCTGCGGGCGACGCGGTCGCAAGGAGGGAGCTCAGAATGGATTCGTACGGCCAGCCGGCCATTGGAACCGCGATCTGCGAGGCAAGAAGATAATCGGCCACCTGACGCAACTCGAACGCGGCCTCCGCGTAGCTCATCGCGCACGCGTTTGCCCCGAGGAGCTCGAGTGCGTGCCCGCGTTTGTCACGGAACGCGGCGAGGGCATCATGCAGCTCGGGAAGGGTGAGGGCGTCGTTGTGGTCACGACCGAATCCCAGGCCGTAGGAATGGCCCCACAGAACCAGAAAGTACTGGTCGGCGGTGCGCTTGGCGAGCGCCCAGAGCAGGAAGTCCTCCAGCGGCTTCGCCCGTCCCGTGCCAGACGGCGTGATGTCGCCTTGAATCAGCGTCGCTTTGCCGTGCGTGACGTCGTATCGCTGGGCGCGTGCCGGCCAGTTGCGCTGGATCTGGACCACAACTCGCACGCCACGTTTGATCGAGGCGCGCTGCATTTCGAGCAGGTCACGGACGGCGTGCATGTCGAGATCCGCGTTGGCCTGTGCGGCCATGTAGACCAAGACCGTCCAAGTCCGAGGCGTGCCTGCCGTCGTCCTGCCTGTCGCTCGCGACTTCGTGCGTCTCTTTGCCATCGCCGCTGTCCTTTTCCGGTGAGCCTCGAAATGACTACACGTCGACCAGGGTCTCCTTCGAGACCATTTCCATGACCGACAGCTGTCAGTGACCCCGGAGGCGCGGTGGCTGCGGCGGAACGGCCGCGTTCTACCTACGCCCGCGCAATCGCCATAAACGATGAGGCGGGCGATTTCGAACACCGATCTGGCAGGAAAGCGTGCGCAGAGACTCTTTCGTCCCCGCGAGCGTCCAATCCGTCACGCTCGAGACAAGGGGCGTATGATGTCCACGTTCGTATCGACCCCGATGGAAGGTCCAAAGTCCGCCAAGGCAAAGACGCCGTCGACGGAGCGACCGGCGGAGCCTCGCCCGTCTGAATCCTCCTTCGAGCTGGTCAAGCGGGCGTGTGCCGGGGACGAGGACGCCAAGAACGAGGTGTGCCGGATCTACAGGCCCCGTCTGCAGGCCTGGGCGCGTGGGCGCCTGCCGGCTCTCGTCCGTCCGTCGATGGAGACCGGCGACGTCGTCCAGGAGGTGCTCCTCCTGGCCATGCGGTCGTTCCCCGGGTTCGACCCCAGGCACCAGCATTCGTTCCCCGCGTTCCTGCGCACCATCCTGACCAACCGGCTGGCCGACCTCGCACGGAGCGGCCAGCGCAGGCCGGTCGCGAGCCCCCTGGATCCGGTCCACGAACCGCCGTCCGGCGAGCCGTCGCCGTTCCGACGGGCCGAGATTGCGGAGCAGCAGGCGCAGGTCGATGCGGCGCTCGGCACGCTCTCGCAGACCGATCAGACGTACTACTTCCTGCGGATGGAGCTGGACTACGACTACGAGACGATGGTCGACATGATCGGCGAGGGCAAT
>Ga0075367_10001072_pt1 | contig 11300 bp, 8 predicted proteins | sample EndMethybrTD3032_FD_71399 | JGI IMG/M metagenome (GOLD analysis project Ga0075367, IMG submission 71399) | Populus endosphere microbial communities from Tennessee, USA - Endosphere MetaG P. TD hybrid TD303-2 | ecosystem: Host-associated > Plants > Roots > Endosphere | place: USA: Tennessee...
CCGGAAGTGCTCGCGGGCTCCACGCGCATGAAGGCGGGCACGGCGCAGAAGCTCGTGCTGAACATGCTGTCGACGATGACGATGATCCGGCTGGGCTACGTCACCGGCAACCGCATGACCAACATGCGCGCGCGCAACAGCAAGCTGCACGCGCGGTCGATTCGCATCATTCGCGCGGAGACGGGCGTCGACGACGCGGCGGCGCAGGCCGCACTGGAGCGCACCGGCGACGAGTTGCCGACGGCCATCGTCGTCATCAAGACCGGGCGCACGCCGGAAGAGGCGAGGGCCGCGCTCGATTCCGCCCGCGGCATCATCCCCAAGGCCATCACCCTCCTGCAAGGCCGGTAACGATCCAGCCCCCGTGAACCGAACAGGCGATTAATCGTTTAAACAATTTCATCGTTTCTTCAAGAGATCCGAAGGACCGCGGCGGGCGGTCCATCGGACGATGGAGTTCATGTTTGAACGAACGATCGCATGTATTCGAGCGGTACGGCTGATTGGACTCATCGCATTGGTCATGGCGCCGACGTGCAGTGTCGCGGCGGCGGAGAAGAACGAGCAGACGGACAAACAGACAGTCACGCAGACAGTCGAGCAGGCGGCGCTGCCGGACGTGCACACGCACGGCAACACGCAGCGCGCCGGTTTGTTGAAGAACGGCACGCTCTGGTTGAACTTGCGCGCGGCGCGCGGCGTGTGGCGTCCCGAGAAGGCGACCGGACCCGCGCTGGAGATTGAAGCGTTCGGCGAGACCGGCGGTTCGCTGATGGCGCCGTCGCCGCTGATTCGCGTGCCGGAAGGGACGGAGATCGTCGCGAAGGTGAAGAACGAGCTGGAATTCGCGATGCGTGTGCACGGGCTGTGTGAACACAACGGCGAAGAGTGCGCGCCGACGGAAGTGCCGGCCGGGGCCACGCGCGAGCTGCACTTCAAGAGCGGGCGCGCGGGCACGTATGCGTACTGGGCGGAGACGACCGGCATGCCCATGGGGATGCGGTTCGGCGTCGACTCGCAGTTGTCGGGCGCGTTCGTCGTCGATCCGGCAGAAAAGCCGGTCGAGAACGATCGGATCTTCGTCATCAGCATCTGGACCGACCTGACGCGCGAGCACCTGTCGAAGGCGATGGCAGCCGACGATCCATTCACCGCCGCGTTGATGCAGATGAAGATGGGCACGACGCTGATGAACGGCGTGTCGTGGCCCGACACCGAGCGTTTCACCTTCCATGTGGGCGACACGGTGCGCTGGCGATTCGTGAACACCAGCGGCGAGCCGCATCCTTTGCACCTGCACGGCTTCTACTTCGATGTGGACAGCGCCGGCGACGGCATCCGCGACACGCGCTACGAAGAAGGCCAGAAGCCGCGCGTGGTGACGCAGTACGTGCCGATCGGCGGCACGATGTCGCTGACGTGGACGCCGGAGCGGCCGGGCAACTGGCTGTTCCACTGTCACATCATCGAACATGTCGAACCGGCCCGCCGTTTGAGCCGGTTCACCGCCGCCAAGGCCGCTAATGAGGGAGCGGCCGCGGCGGCGTCTTCAACTTCGCATGCTGCGCATCATGCGCCGGGGCATGACACGTTGGCCGGCATGGCGGGCATGGTGCTCGGCGTGACGGTGCTCGATCGCAGTGGGACCGCTTCCGATCCGCTCGAAGGGGCCGCGTCACCCGCGCGCAAGCTGACGCTCGCGATGCGCAGCGAGCCGAATCGCTACGGTCAGCGCGCCGCGTATGGATTCGCGCTCGTCGACGGCGGGGCTGATACAGCTGCCGCCGCCAACGTGGCGGGAACCGCCGCCGCGCCGGTCAAGGTGACCGCGCCGGGGCCGACGCTCGTGCTGAAGCGCGACGAGCCCGTCGAAATCACGTTGAAGAACGAGCTGTCGGAAGCGACCGCCGTGCACTGGCATGGCATGGAGCTCGAGAGCTACTACGACGGCGTGCACGAGTGGGGCGGCGCGGGTCAGCAGCGCACGCCGCTGATCAACCCGGGCGAATCGTTCGTGGTGAAGTTCACGCCGCCGCGCAGTGGGACGTTCATGTATCACACGCACATGCACGACGATCATCAGTTGAGCACGGGCATGTATGGCGCGCTGCTGGTGATGGATCCTGCGGAGACCTACGACGCCGAGACCGATCACGCGCTGGTGATTGGCGCCGAGGGGATCGGCTCGCGCACGACGGTCGTGTTGAACGGATCGAAGCAGCCGATGGTGTCGTGGCGGGCGGGCCGGAAGCACCGGATCCGGCTGGCGAACATCACGCGTCACGACAACGTGTCGGTCGTGCTGCGCAGCCGCAACGACATCGTCACATGGCGCCCGCTGACGAAGGACGGCGTCGCGGTGCCATCGAGTCAGGCCGCGCCGCGCAAAGCCGATCAATTGATTGGCGTCGGGGAAACCTACGACTTCGAATACGACGCACCAGCCACGCGCGAGGATTTGTGGATCGAGCTGCGAGGCACCGACGGACGTTTCTACCTGCAAGGCAAGGCCATCGTGAAATGATGGCGCGACGTCCCGCGCCTACTTCGTGCATCGCGAATCGTCGCGGTGCACGAAATACTTCCGGTAGGCGGGCGACGACTGATTCATGCAGCCCGAAAGATTCAGCAGTTTGATGTTGCGGAACTCCACCGGCTGGCTCTCCGCCTGAAGGGCGATGTAGCCCTCGGTGAGGAGCGTGCCGTCCTTCTTGATCGCCGGATCCCACCCGTTCGCGACGCCTCCACCGATCGACGGCTTCTGATATTCGAGCACCACCACATCGTCAATCAGGTGCCGGATCGACTCGCCGCCGAGCACTTCCACTTCCACCGCGATCCAGCCCTCGTCGCCGTATTTCCGGGATGACGAGTTCGTGCAGTGGGCCTTCACCATCTGGCCGTTCATGTAGATTTCCGTGCCCGGCGTGCAGACGTTCATCGTCGTGCGATCGCCGGCGAGGAACTGGGCTTCGACGGAGATGGGCCAGTCCTGCTCCTTGAGGATGGTCTCGGGCGCCTGGGAGTGCATCATCACGCCGCTATTCAGCTTGGCGTATGAGGGGCCGCCCTTGGCCTGCTCGCCGAAGAAGCGGTATTCGAGCGAGAGCACGTAGTACGACAGCTTCTGCTTGTAGAACAGGTGGCCGAAGCGCGTGCCGAACTCGTCGTACTTGTCGTACATCACGCGGATGACGCCGTTTTCGACGCGGAAGGTATCCGCGTAGTTGTCGCCCACCTCGTGATGCGCGAACTTCACGACCCAGCCATCGAGGTTCTTGCCGTTGAACAGCTCCTGCCAGTCGGCGCGCGGCGCGCTGCGCCATTCGGCGGCGAGCTTCGCGGGCGCCGGCGTCGCCGGTTGGGCCGCGGCTTGAACGAACAGCAGTGTGAGCAGCATGGCGAGGGTCTGCATGCCGCACATCTTTAGCCGGAATGGGATATCTTCGTCAAACGACGATCATGGCCAACACACCAGAGACCCAGGATTCCGCGTTCGTTCTGAAGCCGATCGGCCGCGTCCATTCGACGCTGACGGTGCGTCACGGCGCGCCAAGGCAGGGTGACGAAGGCGCGCCGGATGCGCGCGTGGAAGTGCTGCCGGAGTTCCTCGAGGCGGTGCAGGACCTGGAGGTGGGGGAGGACATCATCCTCCTGACCTGGCTGCATCAGGCCAATCGCGCGATCTTGAAGGTGGTGCCGCGGTCGGACCCGAAGAATCCGATGACCGGCGTGTTCTCGACGCGCGCGCCCGATCGGCCGAACCCGATCGGGCTGCATCGCGTGACCGTGCTCGCGATCGAGGACGGGCGCTGGCTGCACGTGCGCCCGCTCGAAGCCATCGACGGGACGCCCATCGTGGACATCAAGCCTGTCCTCAATCCAGATCCCGAGGAACGCTAGCTGACGTCAGCGCCAGTGGCCCGCCACGAAATACCACCCGTGACGGTCGTGTACCCACCGCGGCTCGACCCACACCGTGTGACGCCGCGGCGGCACGACCCAGACGCCCGGCGTCCAGACATACGCGCGCCGATCGTAGCGGTAATAGCCCGGTACCCACACGTGGCGCGGCCCCGGCGCGACTGGCCTGACGTGGACCACGGCCGCCGGCGGGCCGACGCGAACGTAGACACGCGTGCCTGCCTCGGCCAGGGACGTTCCAGCGACCAGCAACACTGCCACGACCGCTGCGCGGACTGTATGAGTTAGAACCTGCGCGACCCTCATGATGACGCTCCCAGAGGCGCTGGCAGCCTCTAATAGCTTGGACCGTCAGGATAGCCGCGAGGTTTACATCCCGCGCGTAAAGAATTGTAGGACGAGGCTTCCGAATATCAGGGCGTGGGGCCTGGCCCCGGTGGCTTTTAGCGCACGAGCGCGACGATGAGGGCGATGATCGCGACGATGGCTGAGGCGCCGCCGGCGATGGCGGCGATGAGCGCGATGCGCTGCAGGGCCGTGATGCGCGCGACCATCAGCGTCAACGGATCCGCCGGCGCCGCCGTGCCGGTCCCGTCTGTCAGGCTCGCAGCTGCCGCGGCTGCTGCCGTCAGGCTGCCGTCGGCGTTGAACAACGACTGACGCATCACCTGTCTGCCGGCGACCACGTCCTTGATGCCGGCTTCGAGGTGACGGTGGTGGATCACCTTGAACGCGTCGCTCGCCGGTTCGCTCGCCGCCGCGAGCGCCGCCTTCAGCACCGCGTTGCGGATGTCGCCGCCGCTCACCGCGTAGCCCTCCGCCAGCGCCCGGAAATCCACGTCGTCGGCCAGCGGCGTCAGCGTCGGATGGACCTGCACCTTCCAGATCTGTTCGCGCTCGTCCACGCCCGGCATCTCGAACATCACGTGCGTCCGGATGCGGCGCTCGAACGCCGGGTCGAAGTTGGCCGCGAGGTTCGTCGTGAAGATGACGACGCCGTTGAACGACTCCAGCTCCTGGAGCATCACGTTGACGACCGTGTTCGACTCGCGCTGCATGCCGAACTCGACCGACGACGACCGGCGGGAGGCGATCGCGTCGGCTTCGTCGAAGAGGAGCACGGCGTTCTCTTCGCGCGCCAGCCGGAACAACGCCGAGACGTTCTTGGGCGTCTCACCCATCCACATCGATTCCACGTCGGCGTACCGCACCAGCAGCAGGCGGCGCCGCAGCGAGTGCGCGATGGCCTCGGCGCAGATCGTCTTGCCGGTGCCCGACGGCCCGGCGAAGTTGAACGCCAGCGCCAGGCCGGTCGGGTGGCGCTCGCCCAGGCCCCAACGGTTGAAAATCAGATCGTGGCTCGTGACCTGCGCGAGCGCCTGATCGAGCGCTCGCCTCGTCGACGGCGGCAGCACCACGTCGTCGAACGTGCGGCGGGGTACTATGGACTCTACCGAGCGGCGGCCGGCCAGATTACCGAAGACACGGGACAGTGGGTTCGCCATGCGCTCTTCGCATGGTCAGCGATCGGTCGGTCCGTGTCAAATCATGGGTGCTAGACAGGCAATATCGCTGTTCTATAGGATGCACGCACCATGGCCGACGCGGCGATGCAGCGGAAATTCAGCGAGGCGCTCGACGGGCTGGTCGGGCAGATCCAGCAGGACCGCTCCGTCCTCGCCGCGATCCTGTGCGGGAGCCTGTCGCACGACCAGGTCTGGGCCAAATCCGACATCGATCTCCTCCTGGTCACCATCGACGACAAGAAGGTCGAAGCCGGCCATCGCGCGCTGTACGCCGACGGGGTGAACGTCCACGCGATGCTGATGCCGCGAGCCTCGTTCCGGAAGCTGGTGGAAGGCGCCGTCCAGCAGTCGTTCATCCACTCCTTCATGACCAAGGGCCGTCTGCTCTACACGCACGACGACTCGATCGCCGACCTCTTCGCGACGCTGGAAGCCGCAAGAACAGGCAGCATCGGCGAGCGTGACACGGAGCTGCAGCTGCTGAACGCGGCGGCGTCGGCGCTCGGACCGCTCGACAAGGCGCACAAGTGGTTCCTGACGCGCGGCGACCTCGAATACAGCTCGCTCTACATCCTCTACGCCGCGACGAACCTCGCGCAGATCGAGGTGCTGGAGGCGCGGAAGCTGGTCGATCGCGAGGTGATCCCGCAGGCGCTGGCGCTCAATCCGCCGCTGTTCAAGACGATCTACGTCGATCTCCTCAACAACAAGAAGACCGCGAAGACGGTGCAGGCAGCGCTCGATACCATCGATGGCTACCTCGAAGCGCGCGCGCCGCGGCTGTTCGCGCCGGTGCTGGAACATCTGCGCGAGGCCGGCGATACGCGGTCGGCGACCGACATCGATCATCACTTCCTCCGCACGCACGGCATCGAGTGCATCAGCGGCGCGTGCGAGTATCTGGCCGATCTCGGCCTGATCGGCAAGGCGGCTACGACCATCCAGCTCACGAAGAAGAGCAACGCCTCCGTGCAGGAGCTCGCGTTCTTCCATCTCGTCAAGAAGCCGACGGCGAAGCAAAAGACCGGACGCCATGGCCGCTAAGAACTCGAAGCCCGCGCAGAAGAGCGAGCCGCGCACCACCATCGAAGTCCGCGGCGCGCGCGTCCACAACCTGAAGAACATCTCGGTCGAAATCCCACGCGATCAAATGATCGTTGTCACCGGGCTCTCCGGTTCGGGCAAGTCGAGCCTCGCGTTCGACACGATCTACGCGGAGGGACAGCGGCGTTACATGGAATCGCTGTCGTCGTACGCGAAGCGGTTCGTCGCGCAGGTCGCCAAGCCGGACGTCGACTTCGTGTTCGGCCTCTCGCCGGTCATCTCGATCGAACAGAAGACCATCGCCAACAATCCGCGCTCCACCGTCGGCACGATGACCGACATCTCGAGCTACCTGACGTTGCTGTACGCGACGATGGGCGAGGGGCATTGCCCGCGCACGGGCGAGCCGGTGCCGACGAGGACGGCGATTCAGATTCTGGAGGCGATCCTGGCGCTGCCCGAAGGCACCGAGGTCGAGCTGCGCGCGCCCGTGTTCAAGATCTATGGTGAAGAGCTCGATGTCGTCTTCACCGAAGTGCGGAAGAAGGGCATCCGCCGGCTGATCGTCGACGGCAAGCCGATCGACATCGCCGAGAACGTCGAGCTCGACGAAACTGACGTGCGCGACATGGATGCCGTCGTCGATCGCGTGATCGTCAGCCATAAGAACGAGAAGGCGATCAAGGCTGCGCTCGCGGCCACGCTGCTCGTCGGCGATGGGTTGATGCAGATCCAGGTCCTCAAGAACGGAAGTGGAAGCGGGAAAGGCCGTGGCGCGGCGGCCGGCAAGGACCTCGACAAGTTCTATCGCGGCCTGTGCAGCGCGACGCACCATTTCATCTACGGTGAAATCGCGCCCGAGTATTTCGGCTTCAACAATCCCGAGAGCGCGTGCCGCACGTGCGGCGGCCTCGGCGTCCACAAGCTGACGCATCCCGAGCTGCTCGTGCCCGACACGACGCGCAGCATTCTCGGCGGCTGCTTCGTCCGCGGCGCGTTCAACTACAACCCGGACACGTGGGACGGCCGGGTGATGTACAGCCTGAGCAAGGCGCTGCGTTTTTCAATCGAGACGCCCTGGCAGGACCTGTCCGAGAAAGTGCGCGACGCGATCCTCAACGGCCTCGATCGCAAGATCAACATCGTCTTTCCACCCGACGCGAAGGTCCGCCGCGCCGACTGGGAGAACAAGAGCGTCGGCTTCAGCGGCATCGCGCGGCGCATCGAACGTCACTATCGCCGCTATCGTCAGCGCGGCGAAGCGAACTCCGGAATGGAAGCGTGGCTCGACAACGTGATGGTCGAGCACATCTGTCCCGACTGCAACGGCGCGCGCGTCCGCGCTACGCGGCTCACGTTCAGGATCGCCGGTAAGACCATCCACGAAGTCGGACTCCTGAACTTCGACGAGCTCTTCGCGTTCCTCGGCGGCATCAAGCCGTCGGGACGTGGCGCCGATGCGGGACGGCAGGTGCTGCGCGAGATTCGCGGCCGCCTCGAGCTGCTGCTCGGGATCGGGCTCGACTACCTCAATCTGAATCGCCGCTCTGGCACGCTCTCGGGCGGTGAATCGCAGCGCATCCGCCTCTCCACGCAGATCGGCTCGGGGCTGATGGGCATGCTCTACGTGCTCGACGAGCCCAGCATCGGCCTCCACCCGAAAGACAACGTCAAGATGATCGCCACGCTCGAAAGCCTGCGCGACATCGGCAACACCGTGATCGTCGTCGAGCACGACGAAGATACGATCCGCGCCGCCGATCACATCGTCGAGATGGGGCCCGGGCCGGGCGTGCATGGCGGCGAGGTGGTGGTGCAGGGCGTGATCAAAGACGTGCTCGCGTGCAAGGCGTCGCCGACGGGGCAGTTCCTGTCCGGGAAGAGACAGATCGAGACGCCGGTGCGGCGGCGGAAGGGGAACGGGCAGAAGCTCGTGGTGCGTGGTGCGCGCGAGAACAATTTGAAGCGCGTCGACGTGGAAATTCCGCTCGGCGTGCTCGTCGCGATCACCGGCGCGTCGGGATCAGGGAAGAGCACGCTGATCAACGAGATCCTCTACAAGGCGTTGTGGAAGCGGCTGGTGGACACGCGCACGCTGCCGGGCGATCACGACAAGATCGACGGCCTCGAGCACGTGCACAAGGTCGTCAACATCGATCAGTCGCCGATTGGCCGCAACAGCCGCTCGAATCCGGCCACCTACATCGGCTTCTACGACAACATCCGCGACCTCTTCACCGCGGCGCCGCTCTCGGTGGAGCGCGGCTACAAGGCGGGGCGATTCAGCTTCAACGTGAAGGGCGGGCGCTGCGAGGAGTGTCAGGGCGAAGGCGTCATCACGACGCAGCTGTATTTCATGCCGGACGTCGAAGTCGTCTGCGGCGCGTGCAAGGGCGCGCGGTTCAACGCCGAGACGCGCGAGGTGACGCTGCGCGGCAAGACGATTGACGATGTGCTGAACATGTCGGTGGAGGAGGGTGTCGGCTTCTTCCAGAAGGAGCCGGTGGTCGGCAAGCGCATCGAGGTGCTGAACGATCTCGGCCTCGGCTACCTGACGCTCGGCCAGTCATCGACCACGCTGTCGGGCGGCGAGGCGCAGCGCGTGAAGATTGCGACGGAGCTGAGCAAGCTCCAGCGCCAGAAGCACACCGTCTACATTCTGGACGAGCCGACGACCGGCCTACATCTGGCCGACGTGCAGAGGCTGCTCGAGTCGTTGAACCGGCTCGTGGATGCGGGACACACGGTGCTGCTGATCGAGCATCATCTCGACGTGATCAAGACGGCCGATCACATCATCGATCTCGGGCCGGAGGGTGGTCATGCCGGCGGGGAAGTGGTGATCACAGGCACGCCGGAAGCGGTCGCCAAATGCGCGAAGTCGCATACCGGCCGCTTCCTCAAAGCGCGCCTGCGCGACTGAGAGCCAAGCCCCTCACCCTGGCCCTCTCCCCGCAAGCGGGGCGAGGGGATGCGCGCGGAACCCCTCGCCCCGGGACGGGGAGAGGGCTGGGGTGATGGGGCTCAGGCGCGGCTCGCGCTGCCGGCAGGCTTCAGCATGTCGGCGTGCACCTTCTTCAGCTTCTGGACCTTCGGATCCGACACGGCGCGGATGTAGCCCTGATTGGGGTTCCGCCGCGCGAAGTCGTGATGATAGGCCTCCGCCTCGTAGAACGCCTCGAGCGGCGTCACCTCCGTGACGATCGGGGCGTCGTAGGCGCCGATGCGCGTGAGCTGAGCGATGTAGGCCTCGGCGACGCGCTTCTGCTCGGCGTCGGAGTAGAAGATCACCGAGCGATACTGGCGGCCGATGTCCGCGCCCTGCCGATCCTTCTGCGTCGGATCGTGCGCGATCGAGAAGAAGATCTTCAAGATCTGGCCGAGCTTGATCTGGCTCGTGTCGTAGACGACCTCGATGACTTCGGCGTGATTGGTCTCGCCGCTGCACACCGTCTTGTAGTCGGCCGTGCTCTGCGAATCGCCGGCGTAGCCCGGCTTCACCGACACGACGCCGGTCAATTGCGTGTAGACCGCCTCCGTGCACCAGAAACAGCCGCCGCCCAGCACGATCGAGCGCTGGCCGGGCATTTCGGTAGTGTCGACTTCGGGGTCGGGAAAGTTGAAGGGATCGATATTGAGGCCCATGCGGTTCATCCTATACCGGTTGTTCCGGTGGCAATCCTGCTCTTTGGTATTGCCTTCCGCCGGTTTTGCTCCTCTTTTGAGACGCTGCGGCAACCATTGGCGACTCACGCCCGTCTGACGGGCCATGCCGTCGTCTCTGTTTGATGCGTTTCGGACCGATTCGGTGTTTGCCTGGCGTCAACTCCGTAAGAATCCAGTTACTTCCGCTGCCGCCCTCCTCTCGCTCGCCCTCGCCATCGGCGCCTGCACGGCGGCGTTCCGGCTGATCGACGCGATGCTGCTGAGGCCGCTTCCGGTGCGCGATCCCGGCGATCTCTATTCGCTGGCGCGGAACACGATTGGCGGAGACGGTCAGCCGCGATCGTATGAGGACTTCGAGTATCCGCTGTTCCGGCAGATGCGGGCGGCGATCGGAAGCGATGCCGAGCTGCTGGCAATCGCGGGGCCTCGACGGCAGGACCTGACCTACGCGTCGTATCACGACACGGAGCCTGCGCAGGTGCAGTACGTCTCCGGCTGGATGTTCCGCTCGTTCGGCCTGACGCCCGCGGCCGGCCGGCTGCTGACGGAGCAGGACGATCTCACGGTGGGCGCGCATCCGTACGCCGTGTTGTCGCACGACTACTGGACGCGCCGCTTCAACCGCGATCCGCGTGTCATCGGGCGCACGTTCCGCATGGAGGGCTTCGTGTTCGAAGTCGTCGGCGTCGCCGGCGAGCCTTTCACGGGGACTGAGACCGGCACCGTCACCGACATCTTCGTGCCGACGATGATGAGAGGGGAGGCGGTGACGCGCGACGACAATAGCTGGTTCCGGACCTGGGTGCGCCTGAAGCCCGGCGGCGCAGGCGCGGGGCCGGAGGCGCTACGCGATCGTCTCCAGGTCGTTCTTACTGCTTTCCAGGAGAAGCGGGCGGCAGGCTTCGTCGGCTTCTCGAAACAGCGCCTCGAGCGGTTCATCGGTGAAAGGGTGACGCTGGAGCCCGCGAGCGCCGGCGTCTCGGCGTTGCAGCGCAACAACCGCCCCGCGCTGATCGCGCTCGCCGTGCTCGTCGGCTTCGTGCTGCTGATCGCGTGCGCGAACGTCGCCAATCTGATGACCGCGCAGGCCGCGTCGCGCGCTCGCGAGATGGCGCTGCGCGTCTCGATTGGCGCGAGCCG
>Ga0075367_10001074_pt1 | contig 11281 bp, 9 predicted proteins | sample EndMethybrTD3032_FD_71399 | JGI IMG/M metagenome (GOLD analysis project Ga0075367, IMG submission 71399) | Populus endosphere microbial communities from Tennessee, USA - Endosphere MetaG P. TD hybrid TD303-2 | ecosystem: Host-associated > Plants > Roots > Endosphere | place: USA: Tennessee...
GCGGCGGTGCGGAATTGCATATTCTGCTCCCCTGTATAGAAAATTAATAAGAAAAAATGGCTTGTTGAACCGGTTTGCCGGATTTCTTCCAGTACGCATACCAAGCCCATTGTAAATAGCCGTATAGCCGTCGTTAAAGGCGTTGCCGTATACATAACGGAGAGCTTTATCTGTGTTTTGTTTCACTCTATCGGTAGCTTGCGGAACGCGTGCACGTCTCGCGTATATATCGCTTGTGGTAATTAAAGCGCCGATCGCAGCTTGTACGCCCAAGGGGGCATTGGCCCCTATACTCCGCCATTCTTTCGATAATGTCGAACTGGTACTATCTGGTGGAGGCTTATTAGCGTCGGTGATTGTTAGCTGGATAACTCTATTGGCGGCGGCTTCAAGTCGGAGAAAGGCATCAGGAGCCTCCACATGCGGCGCAATGCGCTCACTCAAGTCCTCCTGAAGATCTATTATTGCAGCCTTGCTACCGACAAGCGGAGCAAAAAATGCATCCATCTCTTTACTATAGTCGTTCATAAAAGATGTATTATACAATTAGTGATTAAAGTATGCAATGTTCGACAGTCCGTTAAACTGCTGCCGGGCCTCTGCCGCATACAGGCATACGGTCATTCCTAAAGATAAAAATCCGAGAAGTACAGTCTCGGATTTTTATCTTTGCAATGATTTGGTGGGCCCCACCAAGGAAAACTCGAACTATGTTTTGGAGGCTTTAGTGGTTTTATGCGAGAGATTGGATGAGCTGGATATTGAAGGTATGATGATAACTTAATGTTATGGGCGTACGTTTATTTCTACCGTTCGAGAGTCAATTCCGTGATCATACAAGCTCGTACCCTGCGGTTTATGTGATCTTAGGCTAGGTTTTGTGTCGCCTTTCTTTGTGATGATGAGCTCATCTCCCTTAATTTCAATCCGTTTAATTTCGCCTTTAAGATTGTAGTCTACAACTTTGCTGAAGGATATGTCCTTCAAATCTGAAGCGGCATCTTTATTTGTACGCGCAAAAGAGGCGACGAGTGCTACCGCTATGATAACAATGCTGCCTATAATCGCAACGCTCCTGAGTAACTGGCGGTCCTTGGCTTTAGCTACCTTGCGGTAAACCAAAAAATAATAAAAAGGTGCGCTGATAACGTTGGCTACGATAAGCAAGATAACCCATAACATTTTGTTTTGAACGTTATGGGTTATCTCATGAATAAGCATTGCGATCCAAAGAAAAAAGAAACCTCCTACCACAACAACAGGCAGCAGCGTAAATAGTATATCCATACCTTTATGGTAGCATGCGGGTGGCTTGAGTCGTGAGTCATAGTTTTCAAGGTCTGTATGGTACCTAATAGCTCCACCAGACTCGAACTAAATAACAGAGGTCATGAAAACAAAAGTTCTAGAAAAATAAATTCTAGAACTTTTCTTATCTGTAATGATCTCTTGGTGGACCCTGTCAGGGAAAAGTCAAACTATATTTTTGAGACCCTAATCGTTTTATGCGAACGGCTGGACGAGCTTGATACTGAAAATGACAATAGCTGCGGCAAGATTGGAGACGCAAATATTTATTAGTAGGGCTTAATAATGTTCGCCAACGCAGGTAATGGTCGATGCCTGTTTGGATCAAGCTGTTCAGCAATTCTTTCGATGGTATCTACAAAGCCAAAATCCGCCGAGGAGTGACTGCCAGAGATCAAGGGACGCTCTCGGCTTCCTTGATCAATCTTGTAATAAGCATATGTAGGAGTAGTTTCTCCCGTAAGGTTCTGTTGAGCTAGCTGAGCTTCGGTGGCCGCCACTAAATGTACTTCAGTATGAGACCGAGAAAAACCGCGATGCTCAGTTATGCGGCTAAAGCCACTTCTCAGCTGTGTGCCGCTCAGTGAGTAATCATCAAGCACGACGACTTTCGTGAATGCGCCACGACTCAAACGCCGGACGCCGTCCATGTCATTACTTATACGTGATTGATAGTCATCATTGTAATGCTTATCAAGATGGTTTACGATCTTTCCATATAAGTAGTCACCACTCTTACGATTGGCAGTATCTAAAACTCGAGTCGGAGCAACAATCCGGTGGCGTCTATCCTCATCAAGAAATGTTTTCCATAGTCCGGCCAAGCCAGTGACTGCACGGTCAAACGCTTTAGTTGGGATAAATGTCAGATTTTCTTGGGTCCAGCGTGCCAGCTCGTGATTATCTTGATCATCGGTCAGTGTCGCTACCCCTTCCGAAAAAAAGTTATTAACTTCGTTTAGGGCATCCGCCTCTGACATGCTACTCCGAGGGGTATCCTCAGGTAATGTACCTCGTAAAAGCGCCATCCGCGTTGAATATGGCGAGATCCAGTAGTCAACAGGGCTGCCCAAAGGCATATCATGGCTACCCGCCACAAGCTCAGTCAAACGTGGGGCTCGTTCTGCCCAGCGCTGTTGGTTAAAAGAATCGCCCGGGGACAAACGCATATAATTATTATAACATAATTATTACTTATCTACAAATATACTGAGTCGGTGGTAAAATCTTAAACCCTGATTTGACGCTCCTCCAAGACTCGAGCTAAATAACAGGGGTAGTTTTGGAAATAAAAATCCCTGGATAAATTCCAAGGATTTTTACCTCTGTAATCGATTCTTGGTGGCTCCTCCCAGACTCGAACTGGGGACACAAGGCTCTTCAGGCCTCTGCTCTACCAACTGAGCTAAAGAGCCGCTAGGCGTTCTTAATTGTACAAGAAATGACCGATATTATCAATCTGTTATCGCCAGGAATATGGGTTGGCACCATAGCCTATGCCTGTGTTGGCGCCCGGCGCGTCTATTTAATGAGCTTTTTGAAGGCATCGCCTAAATCGGCTGGCAGTACAAACAAAGTTTTTTGTGAAGGCTCGACCGAAATTTTCTCTAACGTTTGTAGTGTGCGGATAGCGATGCCGCCAGGAATCTGCGACAGCACACCCGCTGCTTCAGCTACTTCTTTGGCCGCCGCCTTCTCTGCCGATGCAGTGATAATTGCGGCTCGGCGCTCGCGTTCTGCTTCGGCCTGCTTGGCCATCGCCCGTTTCATATCTTGCGGCAGCTCAATGTTCTGAATCTTAACATTCTCGACATCGATGCCCCACTTGTCGGTTTCCGAGTCGACAATCCGCTTGATTTCCTGGCTGATCTCCTCGCGCTGGCTCAGCAAACTGTCCATCTCGACATTGCCAACTACATCGCGGAGTGCCGCCTGGGCAAACTGGGAAGTGGCGTACAGATAGTTGTTCGTCTCCAGCACCGCCTTGGAGGCGTCGACTACGCGGAAATACACTACCGCATCGACTTTAATCGTCACGTTGTCCTTGGTGATCACCTCCTGGCTCGGCACATCAACCGGGATTGAGCGGACATCCACTTTTATAAGCTGCTGGAAGATCGGAACTACAATCCTAAGCCCGGGGTTACGGATACCGGTAAACCGGCCAAGCGTCAGCACCACGCCGCGCTCGTATTGGTTGATAATTTTGATCCCTGCCAGAATAAAAATAACAACGACGATCAGCAGAAACACGCCGAATCCCCCAAAAGCTTCCATAGTCTTCCCTCTTAATGCCTCTAGTATACCACTGCCGCCCCAGTTCGTTGCTATGGATATTACAGGTGCGTCCGGTAACGCTGGCGCTGATAAAGCATAATTGAAACGAGCGTAATAACTCCGATAAGCAGCACGCCCAGCACAATAATAAGCGCTATCTTCAACGCAGATAACCCCTTGCCGCCGGTCTCCGTTTTTTCTTTAGGCGTGGTTTCGTGGCCTCCAAGCGGGGTAATTTCTGGTGTGGTTTCCTCGCTTTGGGTGGTGAGGTTTATGACTTGTCCTGTGGCATCGGTGTTGATTTTGCCAGCGGGCGTAGACGCGTCGCACCCGATCGGCGGGCGAAGCGGTACGGCAATATCCCAGCGGTTTCCGGCATAGTTGGTAAGGCGCATCATTGCTTCGCCTCCGCCAAAGTCACATCCCGCTTTGAATTCCGTAGCCAGCTTGGTCGAGCTGCTTGCCGGAATAGTCAGGTTATAGCTGCAGACGGGTTTGTCGTTTTTTGTACATGTCCAGTTGTCGCCGCTAACCGAGGCGAGCGCTGCGCCAGCAGGGGCGCTTAACAGCTGCATCTGCGTTACTGGCTCTGAGTCATATGTCTGGCTTGTATTGTTTACGGTGATCGAACTTTTACTGTTCGATTGTTTTGAAACTGTCGTATCAACAACCGTCTCAGCCGATGCGCTCAGCGAGATACAGCCGCGTGGCAGCGTCGTCTTACCCCGGTTCGGAATGCTGCTCGCCGGAAGATTGGCAACGTCGTTCACCTCGTTCTGCCAGAAGGCGGACGTAGCATTGAACGGCGTCGGGGTTGTTTTGTCTGTGATATACGTCCAGCCGGCATTATTATTCCTGACCATGGCGAACGCATCATTATACTGGTCCGAGCTAACTCCGGTTACCATATGCCAAAATCGGTTCTGATAGAGCGGCTTATCCTCGAACCCCCTGTACTGCACTTTCCATGTCTGGTATGTACCGTAGTCCATCATGGCATTCACGAAGATGTCGGCATACGGTTCGTATGTAGACGAAATGTGACTGCCAGGGCTCAGCACAACCGTATCATTCGGCCGGATATTCTTGATGTGCGTGTAGAGCGCCGCGGTATAGCAAGCCTCGGCAGGGCCGCCTTCTTTAATCAGGTCGATGTACATCCCTTTTGTGTTCGGGTACATCCGGTACCAGGCATCAATATCGCTAAACGACTCTTTGAACGGACGGGCCTGGTAATTGGTTTGGACGTAACCGAGTGGACGGATTCCTGATGCAGCCGCACGATTTATGGAAGTAACGTATGCAGGCTCAGCTGCGCCGCCAGGGCCATTGTGCGGATTGGCCACGATAAATGGCACTGTAGAGCTTCCCGCGCCGGTAACGTCGTTCCAATATGAACCTTGGTCGGGCGAAGCATAAAGCGGCACTGCCAGGGACTGGTTCGTCACTGCTAACGCTGTTTGAGGAACCGCTAAGACCAGCAAAAGCAGGGCGGTAAACATCAGTGCTAAACGGGCTGTAACAGTGGCGATTTTTGTTTTCATGCTGCTTTAGTACTGTTTATGCTTTTTATTATACGCCCCTCGCCAGCAAAGCGCCAGACTACTGGCGTTCTGTGTACAAACTAGTGCGAAGTACTACTTTGACTCATTTGAAGGGTCGACGCCGTCGATAAACTCCTGACAGAACCGCTCGAACACGCCGTTTGTCCAGCCAAATCCCGTTTGCGATGGGTATACGCCTTTAAGTGGCGGCTTTTCGGGGTTAGCGACATTGTACTTCTCCAGAAAGATTCCATTTTGATCGAACCATTCCAAATTTGTCCGGAGCCACTTCATGGCAATGCGGCGCGCATCATCGTGGTAGCCATAGCGCTGGAGGCCCTTAACTACTATGTAGTGGAGCGGCGCCCATCCGTTAGGATACGCCCACTGAGTCGGGATAGCCCCCGGCACATACTGGCCTAGCGGCAAGTTGTCCGTAGTCGACAAACCGCCCTTTTGTTCGAATCTTTTCAAAGCTTTGACCATCGCCTGCGCCTGGCGGCCGTCCGCCATGCCGGCCCACATCGTAAAGTACGGAGCGAGGGAACTGATGTTACCGCGCTTTTCTTTTACATAATTGTAGTCATAGAATAGTCCTCGGCCGGAATCCCACATCAGTTTGATCATAGTCTTTTTACGTTTGGCTGCGGCTTTCTCCCATTTTACTACTTCGTCTTTTTCATTGAAGATGCGGGCTGCGCGCGCAAAATCCATCTCGTATTTGTACAGTAGTGCGTTCAGGTCAACGGGCAAATAATTCAGCGCATGGCGGCCAAACCGTGGCGTGTAATCCCAGCCACTTTCTGCCTCTGCCAAATCGTGCGTCATATTTATGTCGTAGTAGCGGCTAAGCCCCTCGTGCACCTGACGCCAGTTCGGCTTGACCGTGCCCATCCACACTTCTTCGTATTCCTGCTTGGCCAGCTTGATCGCCTCTTTCAGCCAATCGCGGCCAGGGTTGTACACATTATAAATGTCAAAAATGAAGCTAGTGAGCAGCGGCGGCTGCGAGCGGCCGGTCAGGTATGTCCGCGAAGCGTTCGGAATCACCTTGAAACGCTTTAACAGGTGCAATAAGTCCTCAAGCATACCCTCGACAAGAACTTTGTGGTCTTCATCCAGCAAGCCTTGCACGATGAAATAGCTATCCCAATAGTACATTTCGTTGTAATCGAAATTCGTCCCCTCTTCGGAGCTGGGGATAAGGTAGGGCTTTGGCAAGCCCAAAACACTGCCATCATCTTTGGGGTGGTAGCGTTCCAGCTTAGGCCAGTAGGCTTTAATGTAATCGCGGGCGACCTTGACATCTTCTGCGGTGAGATCTTTGGACTTACCGAATGAGAAGAAGCGGCCTTTGCCCTGGTTGGCAATTTTCTTGGCTTTATCTAACATCTTACCTCTAGCCTAAGCGAGCGGCAGCGTGGCGTCAAGCCGCAATACTAGCGGTATTCAGGATTTTCAAAGTCGAACCGCGTGCCCGCATCCCATTTGCTGCGCTGGTTGCCGTGAGCGGGCACGCCGCCGGCCTGTTTCAACATTTTGGCAAGATGCATCAAATTCCAGGTCATGAACGTGGTGTTCCGATTAGTAAAGTCATTCTCGAGGCCACCCGACCCCTTGTCCAGATAGCTTGGGCCAGGACCGGCCTCACCCACCCAATAGGAATCGCCCTGCGGAGGGATTGTAAACCCGATGTGCTGCAAGCTATAGAGGATATTCATACTACAATGCTTGCCGCCATCCTCATTACCCGTGATTAGACTGCCTCCAACTTTGCCGTAGTACACATACTGGCTTTTATCGTTTTGGTCGCCAGAGTTGCTGTAGAGCCGCTCGATGATCCGCTTGGTAACAGAGCTATTATCACCAAGCCAAATCGGGCCGGCAATCACAACGATATCAGCCGGCTGGATATACTTTTTGAAAATCTCGGGCCACTCATCGTAATCCCAGCCCTCTTTACGCATGTCCGGCGATACGCCTGTAGCAATTTTGTGGTTAATCGCCCGAATAACGTCCACATGCACGCCATGCTTTTCCATAATGCCGCGGCTGATGTCGACCAGCCCTTGCGTATTACTTATTTTCTGCCCTTTTTTGAGCGTGCAATTAAAGAAAACTGCCTTTAGTTCCGAAAAATCCCATGCTTTATCTGTCACCTTCGCCCTCCTTCTGTATCCATATAGTAGCAGGGCTTGGGGGCAGAGGCCACTTAGGCAAGTGAACTTGTGCGTATTTTCTCCATGCCATCCAGTAGCAACTCCAGTCCTTCTTCAAAACTGGTCCATTCTTCTGGGTGGTAGGAGTCGGTCTGCTCGTCAAGCACGCAGCCCATCGTATAGCGCGTAATGCAAAATATGGCGACAGGGGCCAGTTCCTTGGAAAATCCTTCGGTCTGCAGGCGACCTACGATGTAATGCTGACTTTCCATAGCCATACTTTGGCGAAGGTCAGAGCTGGCGATTGTCAGGGCGCCGTCGCGGTATCGTTGGAGCGCTTCGCGCAGTCCAGTGGCAGTGAGCTTTAGGACTCCGCGCCAATCTGCGGCGTCCATCGCTTTTTTCACTTTTTTAAACTCATCAACGATGATTTTAGTAGCAAGCTGGTTGATCAAATCCTGCTTATTTTCAAAATGCCAATAGAGTGCAGCTGCTTTGACGCCAAGTCTGTCGGCAAGCCGGCGCAGCGTGAGTCCTGTAAAACCTTTTTCGTCCAAAAGGTCAAAGGCAGCGGCGAGTACTTTCTCTGGCTCCAGGTTAGGTGAACGGCGAGGTGTGTCAGGTGTCGGGTTTGTGGAAATGTTCATAGCCTTATCACTTATAACAGTCGTCGTTGGTTAACGCAACCTTAACTCCCACGCTGTTATTCAGTCACGAAGGTAAGGGCGTAGCCGATACGTCCAGCCCGCCCGGCGCGGCCGATGCGGTGGATGTAATCCTCGTAGCTTTGTGGCGTCGAGTAGTTAATGACGTGGGTAATATCAGCGACATCAATACCACGAGCTGCTACGTCAGTAGCGACCAGAATGTTGATTTCACTCTTCTTGAAGCGGCCCAGGGCGCGTTGTCGCTGGCCTTGGGTCTTGCCGCCGTGGATGGCGTCAGTATGGAAGCCGCGGGCGGTCAACTCTTCGTGAAGGCGCTCTACACTCCGCTGCGTTTCATCAAAAATGATTGCTTTGGCAACTTCATCTTTTGTAAGAAGCTCGTGGAGCTGCTCGATTTTGTCACGGCCTGTTTCGTAGCACACAATATCCTGATGGACATTATCGCTTGTGTTGCCGGTCTTGACTGATACGGTGACAGGATCGTTCGAGAATGTCGAAATGAGTTCGCCCACCTTCTGGTCAAGGGTTGCCGAGAAAAAGAACGACTGGCGGGTCTCGTGTAGCTCACCAAGGATAGTGCGTACGTCGTTCACGAAACCCATGTCCAGCATGCGGTCTACTTCATCGAGCACTACAAGGTTAAATTCGCTCAGGTCGAGTGATCCGCGCTGCATGTGGTCCATGATACGGCCAGGTGTACCAATAACGATTTGAGGGCTCGCACGTAAGTCGCGCAACTGTGGACCCATCGGGGCGCCGCCAATAAGCACAGCACCGTACAGGCCGCTCTTTTTGCCGATTGCCTTGAATTCCGCCTCGATCTGTTGTGCAAGTTCCCGGGTAGGTGCGATAATCAACGCCCGCGCAGAAACATCCTGGATTAGACGATGGAGCACCGGCACGGCAAAAGCAACCGTTTTACCCGTACCAGTATTTGCGATGCCGATTACGTCGCGGCCGACTAGGCCGAGCGGAATTGCTTGATCCTGAATAGGCGAAGGCGTCACAAATCCTTTGGTAATAATGTTAGTCTTAATCAGTTCGTTAATTTGGAAATCGTCGAACTTATGTGTCGCTTCGTACGTTACTTCTTCGACAGGCTTAGCCGCCTTCACGAACCGTGATGGGTGGATGTAATCTTTCTTGGGGCCGCGCTTACCGGAAGAACGTGGGCGGGCATTGTAAGCCCGGCGGTAACTTCCTACGGTGTTTGAGGTTTTAGAATGAGTACGTCCACGGTGTGAACGAGTACTAGAATAAGGCATTATGATCCTTTTTGTTTAGGTTTATTACTCTTGATTGTCATATGAAACCAAAAGTAATAACTCCCTAGGGCTCGGATTCATGAAACAATTGTCTTTATAGTAACATTTGCAACGCCTATTGTCAATTGGGTCAACGTTAACTTCTTAGCCTAAGGTCCTGTCGTTCCACCCGGCCCATTCCTGCCCTGGCGACCCGGCGGACGCAAACCCGCCTGCCCGGCAGCGCCACGCCTAAACGGAATGTTAGGCGCTGGAGCCGGAACCTGCACAATAACCTGACGCACTCCTGGATGCTGCTGCGCATCGTAGGTACGGGCTTGGGAGCGCAGCGCGTTACCAGCGCCATTTGGAGCCTGCCCATGGGGCATGAGGCCTGCGGTATACGCCAAGAAGTCTTCCGCACTTATGTAAGGGCGAACGCGCTCATCCCATCCGAGATTAGACATATGCTGGTTAATAACCGCACCGCTATCGGCGTTAATACCGTGGCTAAGCAATGTGTGTGCCTCAAGCAGCTGCACGGCAGCGCGTTGACTTCGCTGCGCAATGTTGGCATTAACTGCATCGTTCAGCTCCTGGTTAGTCATAGCAGGTCCACCGGCGGCGGCACGCTGCTGTATCAACTGGTTTGCAAGGTTATGGCGGTCAGTGTCAGCAAGCTGCTGGGCACGGGCAGCCAACTGGGCCGGGTTCAGCCAATCCGGGTGTCCTGGTGGCAGCTGACGGTTTTGCTGCTCTAGTGTTTGTGCGATAGCCCCCATATTACCAAATTGGATTTCACCGCTCAGGTGCTGCAAATGGGCGCGCATAGCAGCCGGTGCTGAGCCTCGAAGCTCCCCCATATCTGTCCTTCCCCAGGAGCCTGCCATATGATCAGCAGCGAGGTCGCTACGGCCGCTAACACGGGAGTGGTACTTCACACCATCGCGTATATTTGCCTCCAACTGCCTATCCCCCCCAGCAATATAAGCGGAGGTGGCATCAATGGCATCTATGCCGGCCTGACCGGCGCCTAAGGAGCGGAACTTGTTCCGTGCTCCTAAGGTGCCGGCGGCAATGGCATTGGCCTTGTTAATGCCGACCGCTTCGGCATTGGCTACTGCCCGGTTAATGCGTTCCTCGGTCCAGCCTTCTTCCAGGTCGCCATTGGCATCGGTGTGCAGCCGGCGCAGCTCGTTGCGGGCCCGGCGGGCAGACTTGCCTCCGGACAGGAACATGGCAGCGATACCATCGTCATCGTACTGCAGGGCCTGCATGTCATCACTCTTCATGGCGTGTTCACCGGCTGCCCGGGACCGCAGGTCATTGAGGGCACGGTGCTTCCGGCGGGAACCGGGCAGAATACCCAGTCCGGCATCCCCTATCTGGGAACCGAATTGGGTGGCCCGGTTAATGCCGCTGGCCAGGGGGTTGTTGCCCTTGTACAGGGAGCCGGACTTCATGAGCTCACGGCGCTGACGCCGGCTATTGCTGCGGTACTTCTTCAGACCCTCAAAGCCGCCCCGGGCCCGGTCACTGACGAAGCCGGTAATGGTGGCGGCAAAGCCTCCCACCGCACTCAGTCCTTTGAGGATGGCAAAGTAGGCTCCGAAGTACAGCAAGATGGCAATAATCTGGTTAATAGCGGCATTGCCGTCATCACGGTTGTAGGCAATGACCGCCCCTACCCGGAAGAGTGCAATGAGGGCTCCGACGACTACGGGAGCTAAGAGGAGGGAGATGAGGGCTCCTTTGCCGAACTCATACATCTTCTGGGTTCCAGGTAGAATAGAAGCGGCAATAAAGACCGGGGAGGCAATGAGGATACCGGCCAGGGCTACCTTGATGAGGACCAGGATGAAGAAGGCCAGGGCTACGGCTAAGAGGGCACTCAGTCCAAAGGACAGCAGGGCCATCCAGCCCATGGCTATCACGGCTCCCATACTCAGGAGGGTGGCGCTGAACGCACTCCCTCCCCCCAGCTGAATAGGATCTAAGGAATTGAACGGGGCATAGATCAGGCTCCTTAGGCCTATGGTAGCGGCATCACTAAGCCTAAAGAAGATCTCCAGTACATCCCA
>Ga0075367_10001075_pt1 | contig 11254 bp, 9 predicted proteins | sample EndMethybrTD3032_FD_71399 | JGI IMG/M metagenome (GOLD analysis project Ga0075367, IMG submission 71399) | Populus endosphere microbial communities from Tennessee, USA - Endosphere MetaG P. TD hybrid TD303-2 | ecosystem: Host-associated > Plants > Roots > Endosphere | place: USA: Tennessee...
GAGCTACATGGGGATCAGGCTCAGGCGCGCAATGTGGATGCTGAGGAAGACGGATCTGTCGACGGCATCGGTCGCGGCCGAACTCGGTTTCGTGGACGCCGCTCATTTGAGTCGATGCTTTGCCGCGCGGGTCGGAGTGCCCCCGAGCGTATTCCGGGCGAGGGCCACCGCGATCGAGCAACACGAGAGCGACGCCGTTTTGCGCTCAACGCAGGCCAATGAGGGTCTGCGGGCTTTCGAATAGGTCGTGTCCGACGTAAGTGTTGCGCGAGCGGTGCCACAAGCTCCCCTCTCGGCGTCGCCTCCCTGTCCTCGTGATGCTCTCGCGCGCTCGGCTCATAGAAAGTCACGAACGAAGCACTCCTCCTCGTCCGTGTAGTAGAACGGCACCGGCAGGTTTCGACCAAACCCTGCGCGAACCCGCTTCTCGAATTCGTCCAGCACGATCTCGGTGATAATAGGCATACCGAGTTGCCGCGCCTCGTGCAGGGGCAGCCACGCCAGTTCCACCAGTTCCGCATCGGCGTGCACCACGCCATCCTTGCGATCGGCGACCGCATCGGCATCGATGGCGAAAAAGCGCGCATCGAACCTGCGCGGGAACCCCGGCGGCGTTATGGCCCGCGCGATGAGATGCATGCGCGATAGGTCCGGCTGTATGTCCGTCGCGGCAAACTCAGCCCATGCGCCCGTGAGCGCCAGCCAATCAAATTTGCGCCTCACTCCAAGCATCAAACCCGTCTCCTCGACGGTCTCGCGCACGGCCGCCAGGGCAAGGCCGCGCGCCAAATCCGGGCCCGGCCGCTCGACGCGTCGCATCAGCCTCGTCTCGACCTCGGGGTGGAGGGGAGCCGCGACCGGCATTGCGGCATCCGACGCATCGATACCGCCGCCGGGAAACACGAATTTGCTGGGCATGAACACATGCCGCCGGTGCCGCTTCCCGAGCAGGATTTTCGCCACGGATCCCGAACGATCGACCACGATCATGGTCGCCGCGTCCTTCGGTGTAACCGCTCTCGACACAGCGCTGTCTGGACGTGGCACGGCGGGTGCGCCGATTATTTCTTGCGCCGGCGGGCAGGCGTTTTTGCGTCAACGACCAACAGGCCTGCGAAGATGGAGTCCAGCTGGAACTTGATGTAGCCGTCGATACCCGTAAACGACATTACTTCCCTGGTGTGGAGCGCCAGCATGTGCGCCACCATCATCATGTCGAGCGCGGCCAGCCGGACTGACACGTCTCGGAACACCCCGGTGGCCACGCCCCGCTCGACAATCCTCTCGAAGAATGTCACGACGCCAGAGACGGTTGCCAGCACGTTCGAGCGCATATCCGCCGGCAGGAAGCCGACCTCGCGATACAGCAGTCGCACCTGCCGGCGATGACGGTTGACGATCCGGCAGTAGCTCGCAAAGGCGATCTCCAGCGACCGCACCGGCGACTCCGAATCGAGGATCGTCTCGGACAGCTTGAGCGAGATGTCGTTCATCAGGTCTTGCGCAACCAGGAAGAGGATATCCTCCTTGGAGGACACGTACATGTAGAGGCTGGCAACGTTGAACGAACACGCCCTCACGATGTCGCGAATGGACGTGCCGTGGAAACCGCGCTCCAGAAAGAGCTTGGTTGCCACCTCGACAAGCTCGGTCCGACGGTAGGCGACCCGCTCCGGGTTCTTGATAGTGGTCGGTATGCTCATTACTTCCGGAGTGCGGAAACTTTTCGGTTTCCGCGCGGCCGTCGCTGCCTTGCCTGCCATGGATTGCCTTCGTAGTTCGCTACCTGGACGCCTCGACGCCCAGGCTGTGCCGACGCTCGGACTTTGTGCGGAATATGGTTGGTGGAGAGCCTGATTTCCCTAATTCATCAGATAGAACACTATTCCAGAAATATCAACCAAGGCGCAACCTGCGCTGCTGAAAATTGCAAATACACGATAACCAACACGGCGGCAGATGCCGCGGAAATACGCGTCGGCGGATGCTGACAGTATTCGACACTGCGCCCCAAAATGGAATAATGTTATACCAATAATGTCCAGCCGTTTGGGAGGACGCACCTTGGCAAACAACGCGACCAGGCCGACCGCGCCCGCAACAAAGCTTCTGCAAGCGCGACAGCTGAAATTCTCGTAGCAGTCCTTCGCGTCATGCCGGGCCTGAACGTTTGCTTTTCTGCGCGCTGGCACCCGCATCAGTTGCATGAGCCTAGATCGCCACGCCGGCGGCCGCGTGCCCCAGATAGGCTTCGATGACTGCCGGCGAGCGGCGCACGTCGTCCGGCAATCCTTCGATGATCTTGGTTCCGTGGTTCAGCACCACGACCCTGTCGGCCAGGTCGGATACCATCTGCATGTCGTGTTCGACCCAGATGACGGTCGGGGCGAACTCGTGGCGGATGCGCAGGAGGAAGCGTGCCAGGTTCTCGCGTTCCTCGCGGATCAGGCCGGTGCACGGCTCGTCCAGCAGCAGCAGCTTCGGGCCCATTGCCAGCGCGCGCGCAACGCTGACAATCTTCTGCACCCCATAGGGTAGTGATCCGACCGGCGTGTCGCGGTGCCGATAGATCTCAAAGAAATCGATGATGCCCTCGACGTGGCGGCGCTCGTTCATCTCGTCACGCCGCGTCGAGCCTATGTAGAGGCCGCTTGCCCACAGGCCGCGCCGGAACTTGACGTGCCGGCCGATCAGCAGGTTCTCGGTGACTGTCAGGTGCGGGAACAGCTCCGCATGCTGGAAAGCCCGGCCGATGCCCAGCTTCACCATGCGGTGCAGGGGCTGACCGATGATACTCGCACCATCCAGAAGTATGTCTCCGCTGGTCGGTCGGTAGATGCCGCTGATGCAGTTCAGCATCGCCGTCTTGCCGGCACCGTTCGGACCGACCAAGGCGAGCAACTCCGAAGGCTGGGCCTCGAAGGAGACAGACTTGATGGCGGCGATGCCGCCGAACTGGAGGGTGACGTTGTCGATCCGCAGGACCGATCCGCGGGCACTCATCCCCACCATCTCCTCTTGCGAGCGTATTGCCTCAAGTCGCGATAGCTGCGCGTCTTGCCCTCGCCTCCTCCCAGATAGAACTCCTTGATGTCCTGGTGCTCCATCAGTTGCGCACAGGGACCCTTGAACACCACCCGGCCGCCCTCCAGGACATAGCCGAACGACGCGACGCGTAACGCGGCGGCCGCGTTCTGCTCGACAATCAACATGGCGAGCCCGAGCTGGCTGTTGATGTTCTGCAGGATGCCCATGATCTCCTCGGTGACGATCGGGGCCAGTCCAAGGGACAACTCGTCAACCAGGAGCAGCTTCGGCTCGCAAACCAGCGACATGCCGATTGCCAGCATCTGCTTTTCACCACCACTCAGCAGGCCGGCAATCTGCGACTTGCGCTCGCCGAGACGGGGGAAATAGTCGAACACCTTGTCGCGGATCTCCCTCCGCCGACGCGTCAGATTGAAATGCAGGTTCTCCTGAACGGTCAGCGTGTCGAACAGCTTGTTGCGCTCCGGCACGAGGACCACGCCGCGACGGGAGATGTCGTGCGGCAGGCGGCCCGCCAGCGGCCGATTATCGAACGCGATGGTGCCATCGGTGATGGCGACATCTTCCGCGGGCAGGAATCCGGAGATCGCGCGCAGCGTGGTCGTCTTGCCGGCACCGTTGGTCCCGATCATGGCCACGATCTGCCGGTCGGCGACTTCCAAACTGACGCCCTGGACGGCCGTCGCGACGTGGTTGTACACGACCTCGAGCTGCCGGACCTCGAGCAGCGGATTGCTGCGCGCTAGCGGCGGAGACATAGCCTAGCGACGCTCCGCTGGTTGCAGCTCACGATAGCGAAACGGCCAGCGCTCGAAATACTCGGCGATGCGCCGATAGATCTCGATCAAGCCCTTCGGCTCGAACAGCAGGAAGAAGATGATGGCGACTCCGGTTGCCGCCTCCTGCAGACCGTAAGAGGTGGTGCCGAGACGCCAGGCGTGCGGCACCGCTTCGAACGCGCGCTCGATGCCGAACGGCAGCAGCGTCATGAAGATGGCGCCCAGCACGGCGCCCGCAACCGATCCCATGCCGCCGACGATGATCATGGCCAGATAGATGATGGCCAATTCGAGCGTGTAAGCTTCGACCGTGACCACGCCCGTGAAGTATGCGCCGAGGCTGCCCGCCAATGCCGCCAGTGCGGCGCTGCACACGAATGCCAGCAGCTTGAAGCGTGCGACGGGGATGCCGACGGACGCTGCGGCGATGTCGCGATCCCGGATCGCCACCCAGGCGCGGCCGATGTAGCCTCTGGACAGATTGAGGCTGAAGAGCACGACACCGAAGCTGACGAGCAGCAACGTGTAGTACCAGGCCCGCCCGCTGTTGATCTCGTAGGGACCCAAAGCCGGCGCCGGCACGGAGATGCCCGCCGTCGCGCTCGATCCGAAGTTGGCCTGGTATGTTGTCAGGATGAAAATAATGGCGTAGTGCATCGCCAGCGTGGTGATGGCGAGGTAGATGCCGCGAAAGCGCAGGGCCGGCAACCCGACGACGAACCCCACGCCGGCGCCGACCAGGCAGGCTGCCGGCAGTGCCTGCCAGACCGGCGCCCCGTAGCGGTTGGCGAGGATCGCAGTGACGAAAGCGCCGATGGCGAGAAAGCTGGCGTGACCCAGCGAAACCTGCCCGCAATAGCCCGTCAGCAAGTTCAAGCCGACCGAGCCGATGATCGCCAGGAAGGTCAGGTTCAGCAGGTAGATCAGATAGGCGTTGCCGACGGCCGGCAGGACGAGCGCCGCGACCGCAACTGCCCCCACCAGCACCCGCTGGTAGGGCTCAGGCAGAATCCTGTTGGTCTCAGCGTACGAAACCCGAAGATAAGGGCTGCCTGAAAACATCGCCATCACATTAGACTCGGTTCAGCTCTTCCGGCGTGCCGTATATGCCCCACGGCCGCCAGGTCATGACGATCAGCAGGATCGCGAACGGCACCGCTTCGCTCAAGGCCGGATCGATGAGGCGCGCAGTGATATAGGTTGCGGCGGCGACCAGCATTCCGCCGATGACCGCTCCGCGCAAGCTGTCTAAGCCGCCGACCAGGGCAGCCGTGAGACCGCTCAGCCCGATGATGGTGCTTTGCGGGCTGAGCATGGATCGCGAGCCGAACAGGACGCCGGCAAGCGAGGCGGAGAAAACCGCCGTCGCCCACGCCAAGGCCAGTATCAGATTGACGTTGACCTGCCGCTGACTGGCCAGCAGGGGATTCTCGGCTGCCCCGCGGAACTGCCGCCCCAGTCGGGTGTAGTTGAAGAAGGCGAACAGGGCAGTAAAGAACGCGATGCAGCATGTGACAGTAATGACGTCGACCAGGGTCAGCCGCCCGCCGCCCGGAAAGGAATAGAGCGTCTGCCGGGTCAAGTTGATGCCGACGCTTTTCGACTGCCAGACCACGACAATGGCGGCCTTGAGGATGATGGCCAGCCCGATCGTCACCATGGCGGCCACGAACGTCGGCTGGCCGACCAGGCGCCGCATCAAGGCTACGTAGATGGCGACGCCGAACAGCGCACTGATCGCCGCCGTGGCTGCGATGGTCAGCAGCAAGGATTGTCCCTGCGTGATCAGCCCAGCCGAGTAGAAGACGTAGGCGCCCACGATCGCCAGTTCGCCGTGGGCGAAATTGACGATGCGGGACGCCTTGTAGACGATGACGATGCCTGCGGCCAGCAGGGCATGGGTCGCGCCCAATACGAGGATGCTGACCAGCAGTTCCACCGCCATTCCTCCGCTATTGCGTGGGGAAGGTCAGCGCGCTTTGAGCGTGCCAGTCACCCACACCCGTCAGCTTATCCGTTTCCCAGCGATAGAGCCGCCAATAGGTGGTGCCGTAGTGGTCGTCGGGCTTGGTCTCGATGGGACCGCCTGTCAGACCCTGCGTATCGATCTTGATGCTCTGCAGTGCCTTGTCCAGAAGCTCGCGCGTGCAGCTGGCCCCGCACTTGTTCAGCGCCTCCGCTGCAAACGCGCCCAGCATCCAGCCGGTCACGTGCATGCTGTTCACGTCCGCCAGTCCATACTTGGCTGCGGCGTCCTTGATGGCTTTCGTGCCAGGCACGGCATCCGTTACGGGCGCGAAGCGCGAGACGATATAGAGATTGGCCCCGCTGCCCGACTGCTGGGCGGCCTGTTTGACGGTCGCCTCTGATGCACCATAAGCGGCGATGACATAGGGACCCGTGTAGCCGGCCGCACGCAACGCCGTGACGAAGCCGAGGTTCTGTTCTGCACCGTAGTGGCCGACCACGATATCGGGCTTCAGCGCCGCCGCCGATTGCGCGAACGGCATGAAGTCCGCCGTGCGAACCGGGAAGACGATCTCATCCCACGTGTAGCCGAGCTTCTCGGCCATCTGCTTGTTGTGGCGCAGGGCCGCCCTGCCGCCCACGCTGTCAAAGGTGACGCCGACGACTTTGCCTTTCGGCGCGATGCGCTGGGACAGGACCGCGATGGCTTCGCCGGCCACCTCGAAGGTCACGCCCGTGCTGTAGTACATGGGCTTGGCGGGCGGCAGCGCGTCGAGGATGGCACTGAACGTGCTGGCAACTGGCACGCCGGCTTTGCGCATCTCGCCGAGCACGGGCCCGATGGTGCTGCTCAGGCTCAGGCCGAAGATGCCGAGCACCTCGTCGCGCTCGACCTGCTTCTTGGCGGCGGCAACCGCGCGATCGGCACGCAGGCCGTCATCGTCGAGCGAGATCTTGATCTGGCGACCGTTCAGGCCGCCCCGGTCGTTGAGCGCCTTCATGTAGAGCTCGAAGCCCTGCCATGTCGGCGTGTAAGAGCCGGCTAGCGGTCCGGAGAGATCGGTGATGTAGCCGATCTTGTATTCCTGGGCCTGTATCGGGCCTGTGGCGAGCCCCACGGCGAAGGCCGCGAGGCACAATCTTGCAGCGATGCTTTTCATCATGTTCCGCTCCCTATGTGTGGACGCCCTGATCGATCTTTTCCGATCGGGTGACTTGACCCGCTTCTGCGGCGGGCACTTCCTCGTACATGCCTTCGATCAGCTCCCCGAACAGCACGTACAAATGCTTGCGCTTGATCTTGCGCGTGGGCGTGGTGTCGCCCTCCTCCGGATCCAGCTCCTTGGGAAGGATGCGGAATTTCTTCACCTGCTCGACGCGTGCAAGGCGATTGTTGACCCGCTCGATCTCGCGTCCGATCAGGTCGACGACCTGACTGTGCGACACCAGCGACTGGAAGCTCGTGTAGATGATCTTGTTCTGGCGCGCCCATTCGGACACGCTGCCGAAGTCGATCTCGATCAAGGCGGTGACGAACTTGCGCCCATCGCCGACCAGAGCCACCTCGCTGATGTAGGGGCTGCCTTTGAGCAGGCTCTCGATCTCGCTCGGCGCAATGTTCTTGCCGCCGCTCGTGATCATGATGTCCTTCTTGCGGTCGACGATGCGGAACTCGCCCTGGCCGTTGTCCTCGGCGATGTCGCCGGTCGTCAGCCACTCGTCCTGCATGGTGGCGCGCGTGCCTTCGTCGTTGCGCCAGTAGCCGCGGAATAGGCCCGGCCCGCGCACCATCAGCTCGCCGTCGCTGCCGAGTTGCACCTCGCGCGGGAAGATCGCCACCCCGCCGTCGGCCGGCGACGGAAAGGCGGCGCGCTGGCACAGCACGTATCCGCCTTCGGTTATGCCGTAGAGATTGCGGACATTGACGCCCCAGATCTCCCAGGTCTCCTGGATCTTCTGCGGCAGAGGGGCACCGGCACACAGGATCGTGCGGATCTTGGACAATCCAGCCTTCTTCAGGAGTGGACGGAACACCAGGTGCGTCGCCAGTCCATAGAGCGTGCGCACGGCAAGACCCGGCACATTGCCCTTCCAGCATGCGGCGCGATAGAGCTCGCCGACACGCACCGCCGCGCCGTAGGCGAGGCGCTTCACGTAGGAGCTACGCTGCATGCCGATGACGACCTGCGATGCGATCTTCTCCAGAATACGCGGCACGACGTTGATGAAGGTCGGCTGCACCTCGTACAGCGTGCCCGGCAGGTCCTCGACCTCCTCGCCGATATGAGGAACGACATCGGCGATCAGCGGCAGGCACATCGACATCGAGCGCTCGATCAGGTGGGCCATCGGCAGATGCGAAACGGCACGGTGCACGCCCTCGTTCAGCTCGGGAAATGCTTCGAGGTAGGCATTGCCGAAGCCCCACATCAGCGAGGCATGGTCGTGCATCGCGCCTTTCGGCGGCCCCGTCGTACCCGACGTGTAGACCAGCACCGCGATGTCATGCGGCTTGATGGTGGCGGCACGCTCCGCCAGGAGCCGGCCGGTCGATGACGTTGCAGCCAGCTGCTCGCGACCCAGCTTGACCACATCCTCGAAGCTGATCAGGCGCTCGTCGCGGTACTGGAACAGCGCGCGCGTATCGAACACGATGATCTTGCGCACCTGCGGCAACCCGCCCTCGGCATGCAGGGCCTTGTCGACGAACTCCTGGTTCTCGGCGAGAAAGTAAGAGGCCCCGCCATTCTCGAGCTGGTACTCGACCTCGCTGACCGAGCAGGTCGTGTAGATGCCGTAGCAGATGGCGCCAGCGCACATCCCCGCCATGTCGGCGATGAAGAACTCGCGACAAGGATCGGACATGGCGGCGACGCGTTCGCCGCGCTTCAAGCCGAGCGACTCGAGGCCGGCCAGAAACCCCTCGACCGCATCTCGATAGGCCCGCCAGGTTACTTCCTGATAGAGGCCTTGATCCTTGTAGCGGAACGCAACGCTGCCAGGCGTCGCCGCGCACCGCGCCAAGAACCACTGAGGAATGCTCCAGGAGCTCAGCTCCGGAGCTCTCCTCCGATTGTAGCCCTCGCGCACATTTCCACCCTATCGGTATTCCGAGCTTAGCGGACGTTGATCCACACGCTCTTCTCTTGAGTCACTTCGCGCATTACGGCGAAGCCCATTTCGCGACCGTAGCCGCTATTCTTGTAGCCGCCGTAAGGTGCCATCGAACTGACCGCACCCCAGGCGTTGATCCAGACGTTGCCGGCCTCGAATGCCTGCGCCGCGCGCATGGCGCGGCCGACGTCGCGCGTGATGACCGACGCGGCGAGGCCGTACGGGCAGTCGTTCGCCAAGGCGAGCGCTTCGCCCTCCTCCTTGAAGGTCAGCACGGACAGCACCGGCCCGAAGATTTCCTCGCGCGCGATCTTCATGGAGTTCTGCACCTGGTCGAAGATGGCGGGGCCGACGAAGAAGCCTTTCTCGAGGCCCTTCGGCTCCTCGCCGCCATAGACGATCTTGGCGTCCTGCTTGCCGCTGGCGATGTAGCCCAGCACGCGGCTCTTCTGTTTGGCCGAGATCAACGGACCCATGGTCGTAGCCGGGTCCATCTGGTCGCCAAGCTTGACGCGCTTGGCCGCCTCGATGACCTTCTCCAGAACCTTGTCGTGCACCTTCTCGTGCAGGAACAGACGCGAGCCCGCCGTACACACCTGGCCCTGATTGCTGAAGATCGACATGGCGGCGATCTGTGCAGCCTGCTCAACGGGGGCGTCTTCGAAGACAACCACGGCGCTCTTGCCGCCCAATTCGAGCCCGACCGGCTTGAGGGTCGCCGCTGCCTCAGCCGCAATCCGCTTGCCGGTTTCCGTGCTTCCGGTGAACATCACCTTGGCGACCATGTGATGCTGAACCAATGCCAGGCCCGCCACACCTCCGTAGCCCGGCACGATATTAACCACGCCGGGCGGAATGCCCGCTTCTGCGATCAGCTTGCCAAGGTACATGACGGACAGGCAGGCCTGCTCAGCCGGCTTCAGCACGACTGTGTTTCCTGCCGCAATGGCCGGCGCGATCTTCCAGACTGCCTGCAGCAGCGGATAGTTCCAGGGAATGATGCCGCCGATCACGCCGAGCGGCTCGCGCAGGGTCATGTTCACGTACGGCCCCGGCACCGGGATCGTGTCGCCCTGGATCTTGGTGGCCATGCCGGCAAAATATTCGATGGCATCGATGGCGGTCACCGCATCGATGGCGCGCGAATCCCGGATCGGCTTGCCGGCGTTGATCGACTCCAGCTCGGCCAGCTTGGCGCCGTTGGCCTCGACCAGCTGGGCGAGCTTCATCAGGGATTTGGCGCGGGCGGCGCCGGTCTTCTTCTTCCAGGCCGGGAATGCCGCCAGTGCCGCCCGCACGGCGCGGTCGACATCCTCCTCATCGCATTCGGCGAGATAGCCGGCGACCTCGCCGTTGCCGGGATTGAAGGTCGGGAAGGTGCGGCCGCTTGCGGCCGGCTTGAACTCCCCATTGATGAAGGCGCCCCACGTTTCAGGCTCATGCTTTACGGTCGCTTGCGGTTGAACCTGGCTCATGGGGTCGCCCTTTCCTCCTGGTTGTCGTCGTACGGCGGATACGCTCCCGGCTAGTGCCGGAGAACGCCGGTCTTATCCACCTCGGTGCGCAGTGCTTCGAGTTCGTGCTTGGTCGGAGGCTGGACCGTCTCGACCTTCTTGGCCGTCTTCACCTCGAAGCCAGTGTTGGCCTTGATGTCGTCGACGGTCACGCCCGGAAACAGCTGTGCGAGGCGCGCCTCGAGCGTGTTCGGGTCGAAATCGAAGATGCATTTCGGCGTGACGATCCACTTCGGTCCACCCCCATAGAACTCGTTCTCGCGGCACACTTTCTTGCCGGGGTGCGAGATGAAATCGACCTTCTCCACCAGCCGGCGCTTATCGTGCGCCGTGAGGAACACGTACGTGTCACGTACACCTACAGCGATATCGTTGATGCCGATGGTGCCGGGACCGCGGAAGGTCATGTTGTCCTTCGTGCCGAGGCCGATCATGTTGGTGTTGCCCCACTTGTCAGCCTGGATGCCACCGACGAAGAACTTGTCGGCGAACCAGAAGTGGTTGATGTCGCGCAGGTCGCTGCCTTCCTTGTAGTACTTGGCGCCGCCCGGAGCGCCGTAGAACAGGAAGGTGTCGGGGTGGTCGTGCACCGACTCCGCATAGCGGATCAGCTCGTAGCCGGTCGACGTCTTGGGCAGCTCATCGACGTCGATGTCGGTCACGTTACAGAGCGTGACGCTGCCACCGAGCTGCAGTTTCAGGTTCGGGGCGTGAGTCTTTTGCGCCAGCATGGTGGCGGCAAAGAAGATCTCGGTGTGGGCGCCGGAGGTGATCTTGTCGGTGTCCTTGATCTCTCGCGAGAAGACCACCGCCATCAGCTCTTTCCAGGAG
>Ga0075367_10001076_pt1 | contig 11253 bp, 9 predicted proteins | sample EndMethybrTD3032_FD_71399 | JGI IMG/M metagenome (GOLD analysis project Ga0075367, IMG submission 71399) | Populus endosphere microbial communities from Tennessee, USA - Endosphere MetaG P. TD hybrid TD303-2 | ecosystem: Host-associated > Plants > Roots > Endosphere | place: USA: Tennessee...
AGCGGCACCGTGAAGTTGTCGTCGAGCGTCGTGGGCACGGACTCCACCCAGGCGCAGGCGAGCGCGAGCAGCAGGCTGGTGGCCACGAGCGCCGCGTCGATGGCCTGGCCGCGCGTCCAGGCGACGAGGACGGCGCAGCCGAGCGCGCCGAACAGCACCATGGCCAGCGTGCCCGCCCAGCCCTTGCGCGGGTTCCAGGGCAGGCGCGGCCCGCCCACCGCCTGTCCGACCAGCGAGGCCATCCCGTCACCCAGCGCGAGCACGCCCCACACGGCGGCCGCCTTCCAGAGCTCGTGCCGGAAGAGCAGCACCAGCGCGAGCACCGACAGCGGGTAGAGAAGGATGCCGATGGGATAACCGGTCTCGTGATCGGCGGGCCGCCAGACCCGGCGTCCGCCGATGCGCGGGAACACCTGCCAGTTGAAGACGAACGCCGTGACCGCCATGAGCGCGGCCTGCGGCCAGGTGAGGTCGCGCAGGAGGAACGCGAAGCCGCCCACCGCGATGTGGGTGAGCTTGCGGCCGACCTCGCCGGAGGTGAGGCTCACGACGCCCTCGCCGGCACGAGCGCCCGCTCGTGCAGCCAGTCGAGCGTGACCTTGAGCCCGTCCGCGAGCGGACGCGAGCGATACTCGAGCTCGGACGCCGCCTTGCCGCTCTCGTAGGCCCAGTGCTCGCGGAAGACGTTCACGACCTCGTGGGTGAGCTCCGGCACCGCCCCCGTGAGCTCCGCCCACAGATGGAGCGCGCGTCCGACCATCGAGGCCACGCCGTACGGAATGTGGCGGCGCGGCGCGGGCACGCCGGTCAGGGTCTCGAGACGCGCGAAGAAGTCGCGGAGCGTCACGTTCTCGCCGCCCAGGAAATAGCGCTGCCCGGCGCGTCCGCGCTCGAGGGCGGACACGTGCGCACGCGCCACGTCGTCGGCGAACGCATACGACCAGAGCCGATCGCCCGGACCCACGAGCGCGGGCAGCCGGCCGGAGAGATGGTCGCAGACCATCTTCACGACGATGTTGGCCGCGGTCAGCTCCCCCGGCCCGTACACCACGCCCGGATAGAGCAGCACCACGTCTTGCCCGGCCTCCGCCGCCTCCCGCGCGAGCACGTCGGCCCGCGCCTTCGTGCGTTCGTAGTCGTTGCGGAAGCGTTGCTGGTCGTGCACGTGCGACTCGTCGACGGGCGCCGATCCCGTCGGCCCCACCGCGATGAAAGACGACGTGTAGACGAGCCGCGCGCCGGCGGCGCGGGCCGCGGCCAGCGCATGCTGCAGGCCGCCCACGTTGACGCGGTCGAACTCCGCGCGGTCGGGCGTCCACATCTTCACGACCGCCGCCATGTGCATCACGGCGGCGCAGCCCGCGGCGGCGGCGGTGAACCCCGCGCCGTCGGTCACGTCGCCGTGGACGACGTCGAGGCCGGCGGGCAGGCCGCGGAGATCGCTCGTCGCGCGCGCGAGCAGCCGCACCTCGTGGCCGGAGGCGACGAGATGCCGCGCCACGTTCTTGCCGAGGAATCCGGTGCCGCCGGTGAGGAGGACCTTCACGCGGGGCGCGGCCCTTCGTTGCCCAGGCGGTCGCGCCAGTCGAACAGCAGATCCTTCAACGTGCGCTCGAGAGCGATGCGCGGCTCCCATCCCGTCGCCTTCTGCAGCCGGGTGGGATCGCCGACGAGGACGGGGATGTCCGACGGGCGCAGGCGGCTCTCGTCGACCCGCACGTCGACCCGCGTGCCGGCGAGCTTGACCAGCATCTCCAGCAGATCGCGGATCCTGCGCCCGCGGCCGGTGCAGACGTTGTACACCTCGCCGCTCTCGCCGCGGTCGAGCAGCGCCCAGTACGCGCGCACGACGTCACGCACGTCCGAGAAATCCCGCACCGCGTCGAGGTTGCCCACGGCCAGCACGGGGTCGCGGCGGCCCAGCTCGATCTCCACGATCTGGCGGGCGAACGAGCTCTCGGCGAAGATCTCGCCCCTTCCGGGGCCGGTGTGGTGGAACGTGCGCGTGCGGATCACGGGCACGCGGTGCACGAGGGCGTACTGCAGCCCCAGGTAGCCCTGCGAGATCTTGCTCACCGCGTAGGGCGAGTTGGGCCGGAGCGGCGTGTCCTCGCGCAGTGGGATCTCCGATGGCTGGACGAGGCCGTACTCTTCGGAGCTGCCGACGAGCAGCACCCGCGGCGGCGTCCGGCAGCGGCGCGCCGACTCGAGCACGTTCAGCGCCCCGATGACGTTCGTGCGCAGCGTGGCCTCCGCCTCGTACCAGGACTTGTGCGGGCTGGACTGCGCGGCGAGATGGACGATGCGGTCGGGCTGGGCCATCGTCACCGCCGCCTCGATGCCGGCGGCATCCAGGAGATCGGCCTCGATGATCGTCACCCGGCCGGGGACCTGCGCCGGCGCGCCGTGCGGGCGGGCGATGCCGTAGATCTCGAGCTCGGGGTCCTCCTGGCGGAGGAACTCGATCAGGTGCCCGGCGACGAAACCGGCTGCGCCGGTGATGAGGACCTTCACGTCGGCTAACGCTTGTAGTGGCGCTCGTAGTGCTCGCGGAACGCCGGGTTCGCCTCTTTGAGCGGGCGCCACCAGCCCTCGTGCGAACGGTACCAATCCACGGTGCGCCGCAGCCCATCCTCGAAGGGGACGGCCGGCGTCCACCCGAGCCCTCGCAGCTTCGCGCAGTCGAGACTGTAGCGCCGGTCGTGTCCCGGCCGATCGGTGACGCGCTGGATCAGGCTCTCCGGCTTGCCCACCAGGGTCAGGATCCGCCGCGTGAGGTCGATGTTCGTGACCTCGTTGCCGCCGCCGATGTTGTACGTCTCGCCCGGCACGCCCTTCTCGAGCAGCTGCGCCACCGCGCGGCAATGGTCGTCGACGTGCAGCCAGTCGCGCACGTTGAGCCCGTCGCCGTACAGAGGCACCGAGCGGTCCTCGATGGCGTGCGTGATGAACAGCGGGATGACCTTCTCCGGGAACTGGTTCGGCCCGTAGTTGTTCGACGCGCGCGTGACGATCACGGGCAGCCCGTACGTCGCGAAGTACGAATACGCCAGGCGATCGCCCCCGGCCTTGCTGGCCGAGTACGGATTGCGCGGCATCAGCGCGTCGGTCTCCTTCGAGGAGCCGCTCTCCACGCTGCCATAGACCTCGTCCGTCGAGATCTGCACGAACAGCTTCAGCTCCTTCGTCCGCCGCGCCTCTTCGAGCAGCACGAAGGCGCCGTAGACGTCGGTCTGGATGAAGCCGCCAGCGTCGTAGAGCGAGCGGTCGACGTGGGTCTCCGCCGCGAAGTTCACCACGTACTGGCAGCCGGGCATCGCCTGCGCCACCGCCTTCGGGTCGGCGATGTCGCCCTGCACGAACGTGAAGCCCTTCCGCTCGCGCACGCCGTCGAGGTTCTCGAGACGTCCGGCGTAGGTGAGCTTGTCGAGGACGACGATCTCCCAGTCGGGCCGCTCCGCCGCGACCAGCTTCACGAAGTTCGAGCCGATGAACCCGGCCCCGCCGGTAATCAGAATGCGCAAATCAATTCCCCCTGGAGCGCCACCATCCTACACCGTCACGGAATCCCGACCTCACTGTTGTCGCCGATCATCAGGCGCAAGGCGCGGGGCATGATCTGGCGGCGTTGGATGCGGCAGTTGCGCCCGATGAGGCTGTCCTCGACCCGCGCCTGCAGGTCGAGCACCTCGCTGCCGCCGAGGACGATGGAGTGCTCGATCTCGGAATCGCGGATCGTGACCCCGGCGTCCACCGAGGTGAAGGGACCGACATAGGCGCGCACGATCCGGGCCCCCGCGCCGATGATCACCGGACCGCGCACCACGCTGTCTTCGATGACGGCGCCCTTCTCGACCACCACCTTGCCGTCGATCTGGCTCTTGCCCTTCACCTCGCCCTCGATGCGCCGCTCGAGCGTATCGAGGATCACGCGGTTGGCCTCGAGCATGTCCTCTATCTTGCCCGTGTCCTTCCACCAGCCGGTGACGATGTGGGGCGAGACGGTGTAGCCCTTGTCGATCAGGTACTGGATGGCGTCGGTGATCTCGAGCTCGCCCCGCGCGGAGGGTTTGATCGCGTTGACCGCGTCGAAGATCGGCGCCGTGAACATGTACACGCCGACCAGCGCGAGGTCGCTCTTGGGGACCTTCGGCTTCTCTTCGAGGCGCACCACCTTGCCGCCCACGAGCTCGGCCACGCCGAACGAGCTGGGATTCGGCACATGGGCCAGCAGGATCTGGGCGGTGGGCTGCAGCAGCCGGAACTCGGTGGCGAGCGAGCTGATGCCGTGCGCGAGCAGGTTGTCGCCCAGGTACATCACGAAGGAGTCGTCCTTCAGGAACTCCTGGCTGATCTTGACGGCGTGGGCCAGGCCCAGCGGATCGGGCTGCATGATGTACGTGATTTGGCAGCCGAACCGCGCGCCGTCGCCCAGCGCGGCGCGGATCTCCTCGTGCGTCTCGCCGACCACGATCCCGAGGTCCGTGATCCCCGCCGTCACCATCGCCTCGATGCCGTAGAAGAGCACCGGCTTGTTCGCCACCGGCACCAGCTGTTTCGCGCTGGTGTGCGTGAGAGGGCGGAGGCGCGTGCCCTTGCCCCCGGACAGGATCAGACCTTTCAACGCTTGCCTCCGTAAGCCTGCCCGCGCGGGCCATAGCCCTCGTCCTGGCCGAAATTGCCCACCGAGCCGATGTTGGCCAGCTGGACCTGGAACCGGAACTGTCGATCCTCGATGGCGCCGTAGCGGATGCGGCGGCGCTCGACGAAGAAGCCGCAGCACTGGACGTCGTAGCGCAGGGAGAAGGTCTGGTTCATGACCTGGTGCTCCAGCACGTTGTAGGACGTGGTGGCCTCGAGCCGCACCTTGCGGGGCACGAGGTCGAGCCGGCTGCGGCCGTTGATGGTGTTGACCATCGGGCGGTTCTTCGCCGGGTTGTTGAAGAGCTGCATCGAACGCGTCCAGCCGACGTTCGCCCCGAGGCGGTTGAGGTCGACGTTGGCGGAGACGCTCATGCTCCGCGTCCGGCGGCGCTGGATATCGTACTCGTGCGTGAAGTTCGACGTCACGTGCGTGCTGGGCCGCAGACGGACGTTGGTCTGGACGGGCGAAAACTTCGTCGCCTCCTGCCCTTCGTCGAACAGCGAGGAGTAGTACTGCGAGTCGAACTTGCTGGCCTCCTCCTGCGCGTAGTAGGTCTGCGAGATGCGCCACACCAGGAACTCGTACGGCGCCGGCTTCCCGTTGGCGCCGGGACGTTTGGCCAGGAAACGTTGGACCAGGCCGTACCGCACCTCCGTCGTCTCCGGGAGCAGGTCGTCGCCGTCGAAGACCGGCGGGGTCTCGTCGTCTTCGAGCGTCGTCTCCAGGCGGCGCCGCACGAACGTGACCTCGGGTCCGATCACGTGTTTGATGCGGTCCGTGTAGGTGCCGGCGGGGTTCACGAAGACGCGCGAGAAGGTCGGCCCGCGCATCTCGAGCGCGCCCTCCACGTAGCGGCGGTCCCAGCTCTCGTTGAAGAAACCGCCCTCGTCCACCTCGATCGTGTCCGGGTTGTCCACGCGCTCGAGGCCGCCCCACTGCGTGTAGCGCACCTTCAACCGCGGCGTGAGCTGCAGGAAGCTGGCCGCGATCGGGCGCGAGATCTCCGGGGCGACGTCGTAACGCGAGAAGCGGTCGGTCCCGTTCTCGTCGCCGAGCCCCAGCCGCTCGGCACGGGCGTCGAAGGCCCAGGTGAAGCCCGTGCGGCCGATGCGCTGCGACGGGCGCGCCACACGCACGGAAGGCAGGCGCTCGCGCCGCTGCAGGATGTCGATGTACTCGTCGTTGCGGAAGACGGGGAAGGTGGTGTCGTTGCGATCGACGTTCAGCTGGAGCGTGGTGCGACCGATGTTGCGCTGGATGTTGAACGACGAGCTGCGGAAGCGGTTCGTCAGCTCCGCGAAATTCTCGTTCACGCGGTTCTGGTAGTTGGTGCTGCTCGTCTCGTTGACGGAGAGCTGCGCGCGCAGGGCGAGGGGCAGCATCTGCGTGGCGTTCCAGTTCAGGCGGTACTCGCGGCCGCTCGCCTCGCCGGTCGCCAGCTTCGGCCAGGTGAACTCCGACGAGAAGGTGCCGCTCGAGGGCGACTTGCGCATGTAGCGGAACTCGTGGGTGACGCGGTCGCCGTACTTCGAGAAGTGGTCGTACTGGATGGTCTGGTCCACCGAGCGGCTCATCGCCCAGAAGAACCCGGCGCCGGTCGTGAACCCGAGCGCGCTCGAGTACCCGAGCGAGGGGAACAGGAAGCCGGTCGAGCGCTGGTCCTCCTGGATCGGATAGTAGAACGCGGGGAGGATGAGCGGGGTGGGCACGCCCTTGATCTTGAAGTTCACCCAGGTGGCGAAGACGTGGTCGTCGACCTTGAGGTCGGCCTGGTGCGCGCTGAAGCTCCAGCGCGGGCTGGGCTGGAAGCAGGACGTGAAGCGCCCGCCCTTGACGCGGTATTTCGTGGCGGCCAGGCGCTCCACCGAGTCGGCCTCGAAGAACACGCCGGGGTTCACGTATCCGCGCGCGTTCGTCAGCTGGCCCTTTCCCGTCTCGAGGTCCATCACCAGCGTTTCGCCGGCGATGCGCTCCTTGCCGCGCATGAACACCACGTTGCCGCGGGCCTCGACGCGGCGGCCTCCGCTGCCGTCGGGTTTGCGCCCGTCGAAGTAGTCGGCCTCGTCGGCCTCGATGCGGAGGTCGCCGCCGGTCAGGATCACGAACTTCCGGTAGCGCGCGTAACCCTGCGCGATCTCCACGGGATCTTCGGAGCTGATGTGGAAGACGCCATCGGCCGGCTCGAAGACGCTGGTCAGAGCCGCCTTGGCGGGGGCGCCGGCCGCGAAGGGATCGGGTTTCTTCGGCTGCGCCGCAGCCGGAGCCGCGAGGGCGAGCGCGACGGCCAGGGAGGTGGCGGCGCGGCGCATCGACCGCGCCCCGGTGCGATCAGCTCCCGGCGAGCTCGGGCGAGAAGAAGCCAACGATGTGGTACCCGGCGTCCACGTGCAGCACCTCTCCGGTGATCCCACGCGACAAGGAGGACAGCAGGAAGACTGCGGCATCGCCGATCTCCTCTTGACTCACGTTGCGGCGGAGCGGCGCGACCGCCTGGTACTGAGCCAGCATCTTGGAAAAACCGTGGATCCCGGCGGAGGCCAACGTCTTCACCGGGCCCGCGGAGATCCCATTCACGCGGATGCCCCTGGGCCCGAGGTCGGCCGCCAGGTAACGGACCGACATGTCGAGGGCGGCCTTCGCCACCCCCATCACGTTGTAGTTCGGGATGACGCGCTCGCCGCCCAGGTAGCTGAGCGTGAGGACGCTGCCTTCGCGCCCCTCCATGAGCGGCAGGACGGCGCGCGTGAGCGCGGTCAGGGAATACGCGGACACGTTCTGGGCGAGCAGGTAGCCCTCGCGCGAGGTGTCGACGAAATGGCCGTCGAGCTCTTCGCGTTTGGCGAACGCCACGGCATGGACCAGGAAGTCGAGCGTGCCGACCTCGCGCTTCAGGGTCTCGCCCAGGGCGTCGATGTCCTCGTCGCGCGTGACGTCCAGGGGCAGGATCAGCGAGCCGGGGAGCGCCTGCGCCAGCTCCTCGACGTTTTCCTTCAAACGCTCGCCCTGGTAGGTGAAAACGAGGCGCGCGCCCTCACGCGCCGCGGCCTGGGCGATGCCCCAGGCGATCGAACGCTTGTTGGCCACACCGACGATGACGCCGGTCTTTCCCTGAAGCAACATCCTGTCCTCCGAACGGGCGAGTTTAATCCGGGCTCCGCTCGGATCCCAAACCGCGCCGGACGGCACGGATACCAAGCGTAGACGAGACCGGTGCCCCACCTGTTCGCGCATCGATGGTTGAGACGAAGGGGTCGGACGTCCTGTCACGGTGGAAAGCGCGAACCGCGGCGGGGACGGATCAGGCGATCGGCTTCAGCTCGTCGGTCTTGCGGCCGCGGAGGGCGAGCAGACGCTCGAGGACCTCGCCCACGACGTTGTTCGGCGTGGACGCGCCGGCGGTGAGGCCGATCGAGAGCGGGCCGTCCGGCAGCCAGCCGGCGGTCGCCACCTCGCCGCCGTGGCCCACCGGCCGATGGCGGATCTCGTCCCCACCGACGATGCCTTCGGGGCCGCTGATGTGGAACGTGGGCAGCCGCTCCGTGCAGATCCGGGCCAGGGCCTGCGTGTTGCTGCTGTTGTAGCCGCCGATGACGACCATCAGGTCGAGGCCGCCTTCTTCCAGCATGCGCAGCACCGCATCCTGGCGGTCCTGCGTGGCCGAGCAGATCGTGTCCATGGCGCGGAAGCGGCGGGCCAGGTCGGCGTCGCCGTAGCGGCTGCGCATGGCCGCCCGGAGCATCTCCTGGATCTCGAGGCTCTCGCTCATGAGCATCGTGGTCTGGTTGGCGAGGCCGAGGCGCTGGAGATCGCGCGCGGGGTCGAAGCCGGGGCTCATCGCCGGACGGAAGCGCTCCTCGAACGCGTCGGCCGTGACGTCGCCGCGGATGAAGCCGCACACCACCTCGGCTTCGCTCCGGTCGCGGACGCAGAGGTAGTGCCCGCCGGGATGGGTGAGCGCCTGCGACGCGGTGGCCTTGGTCTCTTCGTGGTAGTGCTTCCCGTGGATCACCGACGTGTACCCGTCGCGAGCGTAGTAGTGGACGTTCTTCCAGACGTTCAGCACGCTGCCGCACGTCGTGTCCACGAGCACGCAGCCGCGGCCGCGCAGATAGTTCATCTCCGCCACGGTCACGCCGAACGCGGGCAGCAGCACCACGTCGGACGGCTCGACCTCGCGATAGCGGGTCTCGGGGTCGGGCCCGTCGGCGAGCAGGCGGATGCCCATCTTCTCGATGCGGCCGTTCACATCGGGATTGTGGATGATCTCGCCGGACAGGAAGATGCGCCGATCCGGGAACTGCGCCCGCGTCTCGTACGCGTATTCCACGGCGCGGTCGACGCCATAGCAGAAGCCGAACTCGCGGGCGAGGCGGAAACGCAGATCGCCGGCGCTGGCCGCGTAGCCGTACTCTTTCAACCGCTCCACCACGGTGCTGTGATAGTTCGCGGTCAGCACAGGACCGACGAGGGTCTTGAGCTGGAAGCCCTTCTGGAAATACTTCGGCTCGGTAGCGCTCATAAGTGGCATTGCACGCGGTCGACTGTCGACGGGCGCAGTCAACAGTCTACAGGTGATCGATCAATGCCGGTATTCGCGCAGGCCTTCTTCGAGCGTCCGGAGCTTGAAGCCGAGCCAGTCCATGGCCGGCTTCGGATCCATCTCGACGACCTGGGTGACGAAGTCGACGGCGCCGGGCGACATCGGCGGCGCGGACAGGATGAAGGGCAGCGGCCAGGTGAGCAGCTTCATCAGGCGCGCCGGATGGTGGACGATCGGACGTTTCCGGCGGATGACCTTCTGCAGCGTCACCACCACCTCGTCCATCGTGAGCCGCTGCGGGCCGCCGACGTTCAGGACGACGTCCTTCGCGTCCTCACGCCGCACGCAATCGGCCAGGGCCCGCGCGAGGTCCTTCACGTAGACGGGATAGACGGGCGTCTTGCCGTCGCCGATCTGCGGGACGAACGGCAGGTAGCGCGAGAACGCCTCGAACTTGCTCATGCTCCGATCGCCGGGCCCGTAGACCCACGACGGGCGCAGGATCGCGTACTCCATCCCGCTCTCGCGGATCGCCTTCTCCGCGCGGTCCTTGGCCACGAACCAGCGCTGCGGCCGCCCCTCACCCGCTCCCGCGCCGGAGACGTAGACGAAGCGGCGCACGCCCATCGCGCGCGCGACCTGGGCCGCGACCTCGGTGCCCTGGCCGTCGACCTCGAGGTACGTGCGGCCGAGCCCCGGATTCTCGACGGGATGGTTCGGGAACTGGATCGCGTGGACGACGACCTCGGCGTGAGTCATCGCTTTCGCGAGCGACAACGCGTCGCCGGCATACGCCTGCTCGAAGAGCACGCGCCCCTGCCATGGATCGCGCCGGCCGGGATCGCGTGTGGTGACGACGATCGGGCCGATGCCGGCCTGGAGCAGCTGGTCGACGACGTTCTTCCCGATGAAACCGGTGCCCCCGGTGACGACCACGCGCATGCCGTGCCCTCCTGGTGTCGGCCGGACTCTAACACGTCGGCTGCGTGGTAGGATCCGCGGGCTGTCATTCTGTCGTCACTGAAATATCATTGAAATGTACCCCGTCTTCCAACGCGTGGAGATCCCATGAGTGTCGACAAGATCGTGCGCTGGTTCATGCCCAAGGAGGAGCGTTTCCACGAGCTCCTCGCCCGCGATACCGCCAACCTCGTGAAGGCGGCGCGCCTCTTCAAGGAGATCGCCGATCTCACGAGCCTCGAGGAGCGGCGCGTGAAGGCCATCGTGCTCAAGGGCATCGAACACGACGGCGATACGTGCACGCGCCAGATCTTCGAGGCCTTGAACTCGACCTTCATCACGCCCCTCGACCGTGAGGACATCCGGTCGATCGCCACCGACATCGACGACATCCTCGACTACCTCGAAGGGGTGGCGCAGTACCTCATCCTCTTCGAGCTGTCGGAGTCGCCGAGCGTGATGCGGCAGTTCGCGGACATCCTGGTGTCGATGACCGAGGAGATCGACAAGGCCACGACCCTCGTCTGGGACCTCGCCAACGAAAAGAAGATCGGCGATTCCATCGTGCGGATCTCCGAGCTCGAGAACCAGGCCGACCTCCTCTACAACAGCGTCATCGCCGAGCTGTTCAAGAAGGGGCAGGTCCGCGAGCCGGTCGAGATCCTGAAATGGAAAGAGGTATACCAGGGCCTCGAGGACGCCTGCGACGCCTGCAAGGACTACACGCACATCCTGGGCAACGTCGTCATCAAGAACGCCTGAGGGTCTTGGTGACCTCCGCCGCCGTCCTCATCCTGATCATCCTCATCGCGCTCGCGTTCGACTTCCTGAACGGCTTCCACGACGCCGCCAACTCCATCGCCACCGTGGTCTCCACGCGGGTGATGTCGCCCCAGCGCGCCGTGCTCTGGGCCGCCTTCTTCAATTTCGTGGCCGCCTTCGTCATGGGAACCCACGTGGCGAAGACGATGGGCAAGGGAATGATCGACCTCGCGGTGGTCACGCCCGAGGTGATCCTGGCCGGCCTGGTCGGCGCGATCTTCTGGAACCTCTTCACCTGGTACTACGGCCTGCCCGTCTCGTCGTCGCACGCCCTGATCGGCGGCTA